>Ga0102930_1000492_pt1 | contig 13144 bp, 8 predicted proteins | sample SalPon1_B_H2O_MG_FD_84514 | JGI IMG/M metagenome (GOLD analysis project Ga0102930, IMG submission 84514) | Salt pond water microbial communities from South San Francisco under conditions of wetland restoration - Salt Pond MetaG R1_B_H2O_MG | ecosystem: Environmental > Aquatic > Non-marine Saline... | reverse complement strand
GTCTGAGCTGGATGGCTCGCAAAAAGTGCGGGTACTGCTGGCCCAGGCGCTGTTTGGCAACCCCGATGTGCTCATTCTGGATGAGCCCACCAATGACCTCGACCTCAAAACCATTAGCTGGCTGGAAGACTTCCTACTGCACTTTAAAAATACCGTTATCGTCGTATCGCACGACCGGCACTTCCTGGATACCGTTTGTACCCAAATAGCCGACATCGACTACGGCAAAATCCAACTTTACCCAGGCAATTATAGCTTCTGGTACGAAAGCAGTCAGCTGGCCCAGCGGCAGCGCTCCGCCGCCAATAAGAAAGCGGAAGAAAAACGTAAAGAACTGCAAGCCTTCATTGAGCGCTTCAGTGCCAATGCCGCTAAGAGCAAGCAAGCCACCAGCCGGAAAAAGTTGCTGGAAAAAATAGACCTGGAAAAAATGCCCCATTCCAACCGGAAGTATCCGGCCATTATCTTCGAGCAGGCCCGCACCGCCGGGGACCAAATCCTAGAGGTCAATAACCTGAGTGCCCGGGCGGACGACGGAAGCTTCCTTTTTGAAAACCTGAGCTTTAAGGTAAACCGCGGCGATAAAATTGCCCTCCTCAACGACAATAGCCTGGCCATAACCGCCCTGCTGGAGATCATCAACGGGCGCCGCCAGCCCGATAGCGGTCACTTTACCTTCGGGCAAACCATTACTACCGCCTATCTCCCCCTGGACCACCAGTCTTTCTTTGATAGTGACGAGGACCTTATCAATTGGCTCCGAACTTATTCTACCAATAAAGACGAAGTGTACGTACGCGGCTTTTTGGGCAAAATGCTCTTCACCGGGGAGGAGGTTCTCAAAAAGGCCCGCGTGCTTTCCGGTGGGGAAAAAATGCGCTGCATGCTTTCACGCATGATGCTGCAGCAAGCCAACTTCCTTTCCCTGGATGAGCCTACCAACCACCTCGACCTGGAGTCCATCCAGGCCCTCAATAACGCCCTGCAGGACTTTAACGGCACCATGATCTTCACCTCCCACGACCACACCTTTACCCAAACCATTGCCAACCGCATTATAGAATTTGGTCCCGGCGGGGTGCTGGACAAGCTCATGAGCTACGACGATTATATCAACGACCCCAAAATAGCGGACCAGCGGGAAAAGCTGTTACAAGCCCTTAGCGTAAACTAACCGGCTTAGGAACAAATTTTTCCGGCCCTTTGGCTGAACAAGCCCTACTTATCCTATCTTTGATAAGGTATAACGACTTTCCTTATGAGTTCTTCGCGTTACGACGCAATCATTATCGGCGCAGGAGCCGCCGGCCTTACCGCCGCCCGCTACCTGCAAGAATACAATCTCAATACCCTGGTGCTGGAAAAAGGGGACCGCGTAGGAGGCCGCCTCCGAACCGATGAATTTCGCGGCTACCGGATGGACCATGGCTTTCAGGTGCTCCTTACCGCCTACCCCATGGCCCAGAAATATCTCGATCTGGAAGCACTAAAGCTTCATTATTTCGACGCGGGCGCCATTTGCTTTAATCAGGCGCGAAAATTCACGGTCAAAGACACCAAGCGCCACCCCAAGGCCCTGCCTATGATGGCTCTAAGCCCCGTGGGAAGCCTTATGGATAAAATACGCCTGGGCAATCTACGTGCCCGGGTGCAACGGAAATCTCTTGAAGACATCTTTAACGGTCCGGAAACCAGCACCCGGGACTACTTGAAGGCCCTGGGTTTTAGTAACCGGATCATCGAACGCTTCTTCCAGCCTTTTTACAGCGGTATTTTCCTGGAGCCCCATTTGGAGACCAGCTCGCGCATGTTTGAATTCGTGTTCAAGATGATGAGTGAGGGAGAAGTGGCCCTCCCCGAAAAGGGCATGGAAAGCATCGCCCATCAACTTAAAGAACAGCTGGTCAAAACGGACTTTCGCTTTCAGGCGGAAGTTCAGCGGGTGGAGCCGCAGCAAGTGGAATTGAAAAATGGGGAAGTGCTGCACGCCCAGCAAATCATTATGGCCTGTGATGCCCCGGCGCTTCTACCCCAAATGGAACAAGGGATCGGCTGGAACAGTACCGCTCAATTTTATTTTTCCGCTGAAAAATCTCCTTTCGGCAAGCCGCTTATTGCCCTCGCGTATGGCGACAAGCCGCTCATCAATAGCCTGGCCGTCCTCAGCGATGTAGCCGCTTCTTATGCCCCCGCCCATCGTTCTATCCTGCAAGTAACCCTGCACGAGCAGCCGCAACAGGCCGAAGAAGAAGTGGTACGCCAAATTCGCAACGAGCTCACCCCCCTCCTGGGAGCCCAGGTAGAAGAGTGGACCTTTCTGAGAAGCTTTCAGGTGAAGAAAGCCCTGCCGAAGCTCACGGACCTGCAAAATGAGGTCCCCTTTGAGCAAACCCGCGTGATGGATGGACTGTACCAAGCGGGCGACCACCTTTTAAACCCCAGCCTAAACGGGGCCATGCAAAGTGGTGAATTAGCGGCCCGGGCCCTGGTGCTCAATCATGTGAATAAGTAAACACCGGCGGCATCAGTCCTTTTGCCTGGGAAGGGACGGCTTCTTCTCTTGCTTCCCTTTACCCCACCGGATGGTTTGCCATAGCTTGTCAAAGTGGTCAAAATCTACCCGGTAGCGCAGCCCGATACCCTGCTGATAAATTTGTTGCTGCCCCAAGCTTAGACCAAAAGAGTTATCCACCGCCCGGTTGAAAGCCCGGGCGCGCAAACGCCCGTCTTGGGTAAGGCTGTATTCTACCTCAAAGTCGCCCGCGATGCTGGCATTGCCCCCTTGCTGGTTCAGAGGGACTCCTACGCGGCTATTGACCGTAAGCCTTTCGTTAAAAAAGTCCTTGCTAAGGCCCACTTCCAGTTCTTGGTCTGAAGGCGTGGTTACGTCCTGGTTTTCCTGATAGCTTAAGCTTAGCTGATAATCGCCGGTAAAACGATTGAGAAAAGCGGCCGCTTGATTGGCCAGCAGGTCCCACTGATTCAAGCCGCCGCCGGAGCCGGCAAAAACATTACTGGCCGGCGTGAAGCTATTGAGCGCTAAAAGACTAAACACCTGTTGATTGATCGCCTCCTCGTTGCTTAAGCGGTTGTTAAGTACCGCCTGTACGGTGGAGTTGGCCCGGGGTAAGGCTATTTCGAAGCCTATTTTTGGGTTGGTAAGGGGGCCCTGTACTTCGAGAAAAACTTCCGTGCGGGTAGGGCTGGTGCTCACCATATTGCCCAGGAATACGCCCGGATCTGCTTTGGTCACGTAGCGGGCCGTGAGGTTAAGCTGTGCCTGGTAGGGGTCTCCACTCCAGCTCACCGTTCCTCCGGGCATGAGGTCAAACTTCTTATTGAGCAATCCCTCCAGGTTAAAATTATAGCTCCCCTTGGCCACGGTGTAGTTCCCAAAAAGTTCCATTCGGCCCAGCGCATCCATTTTTAATTTTATGGGCCCGCTTCCACTTGCCGTCATTTGGTTGCCCGTCTCTTCATCCAGAATAATGGCAATGGTGGCGTTCTGGTTTACCTGAATATCAAAATCCAGGCTTACCCCTTCCTCCTGGTAGGCCTCCCCGGTCCGCAGGACGAGCGAGTCTTTTTCTTTTTGGGGATTATAAAAGCTTACAAAGTCAGAGCGTCGCTCCTCGTCCCCTCCTACTACCGGTATGCTAAATTGGGTTTTGCGCTGGGTGCTTACCGAGGCATCCACGTGGAGATCTTCCGGGCTTCCTTGTAGTAAGATCTCCCCGCCCGCGAAGGCCGTGCCGTAGTAGGCATCCTCCCGGGTGGGCGGCGTATTGAGCACCAGTAACTCTTCTCCCGCTATGCGCAAATCCAGGTCAAACTGCCTAAAGGACTGGTGGCGTATTTCACCATCCAGGGTCCCTTCGGTAGCAAAGCGTGTATCCCGCAGGGCTAAATCGGGAAAACGGATCTTATCCTTTTCAAAGTACACCACCGGATCTCCGGCGAGGTTGTAATCGGTTTGCAAAAAAGAAACGGTAAAGGCCACCTTGGGGAGTCTCAGCTTCCCCAGCAGGAGCGGCTCAGTGGTGGTTCCCCGCAGCCGCAGCTTTCCGCCCACCATACCGCGAAGGTTTTCCGCTACGCCCTGTACCAGGGGGTTAAGGGCCGCCACCCGGAAACGATTCAGCCAGAGATCGGCGCGAAGTGCTCCCCCCGAAACAGGCTCCAGTTGCCCCTTCAGGCGCATAGTCTCCCGCTTCCCCAGTTGGAGCGTCGCCGCTACGCCCAAACTATCGCCCCGGGGCCGGTATGAGCTGGAAAAACGGAGCGTTCCCAGCAGGTCTTCGTTGAGCCGCAGGGAGTCCACCGCCACGTCGGCCAAAAAACGCGGCCGGGACAAAAGTTGATTGCCGATGAGCACCCCGTTCATTTCGCCCTGGAGGCGGGTACCACGGCCCGCCAAAAAGTAATTAAAGGGCTGGATATCGAGGTGCTCAAACTGCACCCGCAAGACCTCGTAGGGGCTTTTACTAATCGCCCCACTTAGGTACACCTTATCCGTTCCCCGGCGAAGAAGGAAAGAACGCACGTAAAAACGCCCCCTATCCACCACGAGGTGCGCCCCCGGGGCTACCCGGAAGTCCTGTTTTCCCACATTGAAGCGCGTCGTATCCAGCCTAAAATCAAAGCGCCGGCCGCCCTGACGGCTTATCCGGCCTTGGTGGCGTAAGTAAGCATCAATACTGTCTCGCACCACGGCCGCTAGGCGGTAATCTAGCTCGCCTTGTCGCTGCCGGGCCGTCCACCGCAGGCTATCCAGGTGCCGCTCACCAGCCAGTTTCAATCGCCCGGCCGTAGCGCTTATCCGGGCCTGCTCATAATCCCCTTCGTAGCGCACTTTCCCCGCGCGCAGCAGCAGGTCCCCGTAGCGCAGGGCCGGGAACTCGGCCGCCACCTCCAGGCCCTGGGCCGTATCGTAGCTTGCCCGGAGCTGAGCACCGGGCTCCGCTGCCCAGCGGGGCGCCAGCATAGCCGTTAAAGCCTGCGTTTGCTGCAGGCGGAGGCTTAAACGGGCCTGCTGAACGGGCGGGCGCATCCCCTCCGCCCTGGCGCCTTGCGCGTACCTTTGCCGGTAATACTGGGCCACCTTTTGGAGCCCCCTGGGGGTGAAATTCCCCGTCAGTCTGGCTTCTACCAGGGGGCTTTGCAAATCCAGAAACTTAAAGCGGCCCATACCATCTGCCCGCAGCACCGTCTTTTGGGCGGTGTAGCGGCGCCCCCCTTGGCGAAAATCCAGGTCCTCGAGCCAGATTTGCCCGCGCCAGCGCTGAAAATCCACCGCCTCAAAGTCCATATCCAGCTTAGCCGATAGCCGGGTCAGCGTATCATCGCTCCAATGCAGCCGGTGCAAATGCGCCTTTTCCAGCTCCGCCTCAAAATCGTAACGACCGGTATCCCCCCTAAAGCCCGCCTCCCCGGAGAATCGGAAGGCCAGATGAGGGTCCTTCACTTCAAAATTCCCTTTGAAAAGGCCCCGGTCCAGCAGGCCGTGCAAGCTGGCCTCTTGGTAAGCGTAGCCCCGGTAACTCACCTCCCGCAGCTCTCCGTCCAGCCGGGTTTTCATGGCCTTCAGTGCGGTGCCTTGCCCCTCGATCTGCAGCTCCCCCCGCGAGTTGCCCAGTTCCGGCTGGGCCAGTAAAGCCCCCAGTTTTAGCTTTTGCCAGGTGAGTTTTCCCGAGTAGTGCAGTTTTTGAAGGGGGCCCTGGCGGGCCAAATGAGCTTGCGCCTGGGCCTGGATCAGCTCACTCTTCAAAGCCACCTCTGCTTCAAAATCGTGTCTATAGCCCTCAAAAGCGCCGCTCAAACGGGTAGCGCCCATAGCGGACCAGCCCGCTGGCCATTTAAGGGTGTCAAAGCGGCTGGCTACCCGGCGCATGTCTGCAGGGGAAGTACGCAGGGAAAACCGCTTTGTTTTTAACCACAAAGAATCCGGCTGGGTAAGATTCCGGAAGGTAAAGTCTCCTTCCAGCTTGGTTTGGCTGGCCAGCTTAAGTCGCAATTGCTCTGTTTTTAAGCGCTTTAGCTTACCGGTCATGCTCCCGGAAAAGCCCACGGTACCTAAGGCGGGAAGGGCCGGAGCATAGGCTTCCAGCTCTTTTAGGCGAAGCCTGCTCTCCGCCCACTGGGCCTGCAAGTGCACGGCTCCGGCAAAATCCGAAAAAGCTTCCGGGCCCGGATAGGCCAATGCAAAGTCGCCTTCCAGGTAACTGCCGGCCGTTTGCAGCACCAGATCTTCTGCGCCCAGCGCCGTATCGCTGTAATAAAGGGCCCCGCGAAGTTCCTTTACCCGGAGGCCGTAACGATCTTCCCAGTGGGCCTGCTCAAAATGAGCGGCCACCCCCGTGCCCCGCAGTTCAAAATCCTGGGCCCTTAAGTGGAGCTTTTGATAATCCATGCGATAACAGCTATCGCAGTTCAAATCTTCCATACGAAAGCGGCTCTCCTGAATCCGGATTTGCCCTATATCCATTCCGAAGGGGGAAGCGTTAGCCGCAGGCTCGGAAGGGCGCAGCCGCGCCACAAAGTGTTCAAAATTGCTTTGCGCCTGGCCCGGATAAGTAAGCCAGTAAAAACGTAAGCCCTCTACTTCCGCATTTTGTAAGAGCAGGCGGTTGCGGCCCGGGTCATAGCCCAGGAGGCGACCCTCCAATTCTCCCACAAAAATGAGCGTATCCTGGCGATCATCTCGCAGGAGCAAGTCCTCAAAAGCAATTCGGTTGGGGAAGGTATAAGCAAATTTACGGAGGCTAAGGTCCACCCCGTAAGAATCCTCAAGCCAGGCCGCGCCCCAGCGGGCGGCCTGCACCTGCATGGAGGGAATGGACAGCACAATGCTCAGGAGCACCAGGAAAATAAGGAAGATCAACACTATCCGGCGCAGCCATCGAAGAAGGGCGCGTATAGTACTTTTGCCTTTATGAAGCATTACATCCTGGGGATTGAGAGCAGTTGTGACGACACCTCCGTAGCCGTAGCGGCAAACCGCAAAATTCTTGCAAATGTAACGGCAAACCAGCAAATTCACGCCGATTACGGCGGGGTGGTGCCGGAACTGGCCTCCCGGGCCCATCAGTCTCATATCGTACCCACGGTAAGCGCCGCGCTGGCACAGGCCGATGTTGATATTCAGAACCTTAGCGGCATTTCCTTCACCGCGGGGCCCGGTTTACTGGGCTCGCTTTTGGTGGGCGCTTCTTTTGCCAAAAGTATGGCCCTGGCCCTGGACCTTCCCCTTTACCCCGTCCACCACATGCAGGCCCATTTTTTGGCGCATATGATCGAAGACCAGCGCCAGGCCACTCCCCCCTTCCCCTTTTTATGCCTCACCGTAAGCGGCGGCCATACGCAAATCATCCAGGTAAACGGGCCCCATGCGCATCAGCTACTGGGCCAAACCATCGATGATGCCGCCGGTGAGGCCTTTGATAAAGCCGCCAAGATCATGGGGCTCCCATACCCGGGCGGCCCCCTCATCGATAAGCTGGCCCGGGAAGGCAATCCCGCCCGTTTTTCCTTTAGCGAACCCCAGGTTCCAGGCTATGATTTTAGTTTTAGTGGCCTTAAAACCAGCTTTCTATACTTCCTCCAGAAGGAAGTGCGCCAAAATGACCGTTTCGTAGAAGAAAACCAGGCCGACCTGGCCGCCAGCCTACAGGCCAGCATTATCCGCATCCTCCTGGGCAAGCTGGAAAAAGCGGCGCAGGAGCACGATATTCCCCACCTGGCCCTGGCCGGCGGGGTAAGCGCCAACAGCGGCCTGCGCCAGGCCCTCCAGGCCCGCGCCGCCCAGAAAGGCTGGCAGGTTTACCTCCCGGCCTTCGAATACTGCACCGATAATGGCGCCATGATAGCCATCAGCGGCTACTACCAGCACCTGCGGGGCGCCGCGGCGCCCCTGGATACCCCCGTAGAAGCCCGCCGCCCGCTTTAAAGCGCTTTGGTGGGGCCAGTCATTCCCCGTTATTTTGGCCTCCCGGCCAAATGTGCCCTATCCCCCCGGTAAGGCCTTTCCCCTTATTCCTTGTTATGGCAAAAAAGAAAAAGATCATAGGCGCCACCGACCACATTGACCTGCCCGAATTCAACCTGGACAACGTGGCCTGCAAAATAGATACCGGGGCCGCCACTTCCACCCTGCACTGCCGGGATGTGCACCTCCTGGAAAAGGACGGAACCGAGTACCTTTGTTTTCGCCTTTACGATCCCCGCTTCAAGATTTACGACCACCAGCAGTACCGCTTTTCTCAGTTCCGGGTGCGCCGCGTGCGCAGCAGCAACGGCCTCCTGGACGAGCGCTACAGCATCAAAACCACGGTAAGCCTTTACCAGCAAAAAATTAAAACCGAGTTTACCCTCAGTTTCCGCGAAAAAATGAAATTTCCCATTCTGCTGGGGAAGCGCTTTTTGCGAAACCGCTTCCTGGTAGACGTAAGCCAAAACAACCTCAACTACTACCAAAAAATAACCTCAGCGCCTGCCGAATGAACATTGTTGTCCTTTCTACCAACCCGAAACTCTACTCTACCCGCCGCCTGGTGCAAGCCGGAGAAGAACGGGGCCACAACATGAGCGTGATCAACCATACCCGCATTTTTTCGGTGATGAAAAGCGGAGCCCCCCAGGTTAATTACAAGGACCATCCCGTTACCGACGTAGACGCCATCGTCCCGCGAATAGGGGCATCGGTCACCTTTTACGGCAGTAGCATTATCCGCCAGTTTGAGATGCAGAAGGTATTTACCACCTGCAGTTCTCTGGCCCTGGTACGCAGCCGCGATAAGCTCCGGGCTACCCAGATCTTGAGCCGCCATGGCCTGGGCATCCCCACCACCGCCTTTGCCAAGCAGCCGGGGGATACCGACCACCTGATCAAACAAGTGGGCGGACCGCCCCTGATCGTGAAACTGCTGGAAGGCACCCAGGGGCTGGGAGTGGTTCTGGCCGAGACCCGCAAGGCGGCCAAATCCGTGATCGAAGCATTTCACGGCTTAAGCGCCAATATCCTGGTCCAGGAATTTATATCCGAAGCCGGGGGCGCTGATATCCGCGCCATCGTAATTGAAGGGAAAGTGGTAGCCGCCTTTAAACGACAGGGAAAGGAGGGCGACTTTCGAAGCAACCTTCACCGGGGCGGTACGGCCACCCTCATTAAGCTAAACCGCGCCGAGCGCACGGCGGCCGTGAATGCCGCCAAGGCCCTGGGCCTTAACATAGCGGGCGTAGACCTCCTGCAAAGCAAAAGAGGGCCTTTAATCCTGGAGGTCAACTCCTCCCCCGGCCTGGAAGGGGTAGAGCGAGCCACGGCCGTAAACGTGGCCGGGAAGATCATCGAGTTTATCGAGCGCAATATCAACAAGCCCCAGAGCAAGAAAAAAGACCGGGTAGGCGCCTGATGCATCACTTTATAGCTACCAAAAAACAAGGCCAGCAGGCCTGGCTAGGTCCCGGGGAAAGCCATCACCTGCTGCGGGTGCTCCGGCTAAAAGTAGGACAAGAAGTGCGCCTAACTTTAGGAGATGGCATCATTTACCGGGCGGCCATCCAGGAAACGGATGTGAAAAGCTGTAGACTGCAGCTTCTCAAAGAAGAAAGAAGAGAAAGGCGGCCGGTCTTACATTTGGCCGTAGGCCCCCCTAAAACCAATGAGCGCTATCGCTTCCTGCTGGAAAAGTGTACGGAACTGGGCGTAGCCAGCATCACGCCGCTGCGCTGCCGCTACTCGGAGCGCAAAAAGGTGCGGCCCGAGAAAGACCGCCACGCCATAGAAGCGGCGGTAAAACAAAGCCATAAAGGATTTATCCCCGCGCTGCGGCCCATGGAGGAGCTGGCTTCTTTTCTGGCCGCGGCCACGACCCCCCAGCGCTATCTGGCGCATCTGGAAGCAGGGAAGCGCAGGCCCCTGGGAGATTTGAATTGGCAAGAAGAAACCCTGGTTTTAATAGGTCCCGAAGGAGATTTTTCGCCCGAGGAAATCGCCGCCGCCCAGCAAGCGGGCTTTCAAGGACTGGACCTGGGCCAGGAGGTGCTGCGGACCGAAACAGCCGCGATGACCGTGGCCGCCGCCCCACTGATCAAACGGGGCGGGAATGCTTAACTTTGACCGATATGAAGTATACAATAGGCCTCCTCTTCGTACTGCTATGGACGGGCGCATTAGTGGCTCAGCCCTATGATTTCCAATTGGCGGTGTTGAAGTATCGCGGTGGCGGCGATTACTACGTGAACCCCACCGCCGTGCGCAACCTGGCGCGCTTTGTGAATGACAATCTGGACACCCGCATTAATCCGGATTACAGCTATGTAGAGCCCAGCTCGCCCGACCTCTACAATTACCCCTGGGTGCATATGACCGGGCATGGCAACGTGCTGTGGAACAAAGCCGAAAGGGAAAATTTACGCCGTTACCTGACCGGCGGGGGCTTTCTGCACATCGATGATAATTACGGCATGGATCCTTACATCCGCCGGGAGCTCCAGAAGCTTTTCCCCGGTAAGGAGCTGCAGGCGCTACCGCCGAGCCATCCGCTTTTTAGTAATGTTTTTTCCTTTCCCGAGGGCCTGCCGAAAATCCACCAACACGAGGGTAAGCCCCCCGCTGCCTACGGGATCCGTATCGATGGGCGGCTGGCCGTACTCTATACCCACGAGAGCGATATAAGCGACGGCTGGGAGAGCGCGGAAGTGCATAATGACCCGCCCGAAAAAAGACGCCTGGCCCTGCAAATGGGGACCAATATTCTGGCCTATGCCTTTGGAATTCAAAACCGATGAGCCGTGGGAAGCCCCCAAGCTCCGGGAATGGAAAAGCTGGGTTAGGGCCCCGGCCCAGCAAGATTTTCTCAAGCGGCACCGAGAAGCTGATATCCCCTCTTTACTGCTGCGCTACCGCGGCGCAGCCGATAAGCAGCTCTTGCTCCGGCAAATAGCTGCTCATCAACAGATCCGCAAAAAACTCCCCAGCTGGTACGGTCGCTGGACCCTGATGCTCCCGCCCCGAATCCACCTGGAACAAGCCAGTTCCGAGGCCATGGCCCGGCTCAAAGCCCGGATCATAGACCCGGCCGGGGCGACGCTGGTAGATCTCACGGGAGGCACCGGCGTGGATTTTTGGCAGCTATCGCAACGAGCGGGGGCTGCCCAGCTTTTAGAACCCAATGCGCCCCTGGCAAAGCTTACCCGGCACAACCTGACTGAGCTGGGCCAGGAGGCGCTTACCGAAACGATAACGGCGGAGGCATGGCTGCGAAGAGACGCGAGCTCTGCAGACCTTCTTTTCCTGGACCCTTCGCGGCGCAAAAATGGCCAACGGCTACGCCACCTCGATGATTACGCTCCTCGCCTTACCCAGTGGGAAACGGTTTTGGTGCAAAAGGGAAAACGGGTATGGGTTAAGCTCAGTCCGCTGCTAGACCTTCACTGGCTTTCCGAAAACCTGGGCCATCTTCACAGTATTCATGTACTGGCTTACCGCAATGAGTGCAAAGAACTGCTGGTAGAACTGGGCGATCAGCCCCGCTCCCTCCGCTACCATGCCTGGCACCTCCATGGACAAGAAGCGCTGGACCACTACCACAGCGCAGCGCAAAGAAGCCAGGCGCCTGGCTACGGAGAACCTCAAACCTATCTTTACGAACCCAATGCGGCCCTCCGAAAAGCCGGCTTGGGTGATGAAGTGGCCCAGAAGTACGGCCTGGCCAAGCTCCATCCCAATTCCCAACTATACACCGAGGCCCAGGCCTATCCGGCCTATCCGGGGCGCATGTGGGAGGTCATAAGCCAGCATAAGCCCGGGACCAAGGCCTTGCGGGGAGCGAGGCTTAACGTGGTGAGCCGCAATTACCCGCTGCAAGCCGATCAAATAAGCCAAAAATGGAAGCTTAAGCCCCATCGAAACCGCTTTTTGCTGGCCACCCAAACCCGGGAAAGGAAATACTGGCTGGAGGCCATTTGGCGCAACGGCCCACCGGAAACAAACTGAAATCCAACTTACACTCATTGAGCAAAAAAGGGATAGAGGAAATTTTCTAATTTTACCTTTCCAATTTAACTGTGCGGGAACTGATCACATATCTGGCCTTGGTAGCCACTTTTGGACTTGGGGCGCAAGCTGCGCCCGAAGGGGCGGGTTTTGTGCCCAATGAAGGCCAATGGCCGGAAGAAGTCCTTTACCGGACAGACCTCGTCCACGGGGCCTTGTTCATAGAAGACAAGGGCTACAGCGTAGCGTTTTTAAATCCGCCCCACGAAGCGGGGCACCAGGGCCGTTCCCACCATCCCAAGGCACCTCAGGCGGCCGCCTTTCGGCTGCGCTTCGTAGGAGGCCAAGCGGCCAGCAGTAAAGGGGAAGCGCGCTTGCCCTTTTATCACAATTACTTTCAGGGAAAACCCAGCCGGTGGCGCTCGCGCGTGCCGGTTTACCAAAAACTACGTCAGGAAGAGCTCTATCCGGGAGTGGCGCTGCGCTATCAGCTACAGGAACAAGCCCTGAAGTACGACCTGTACGTAGCACCCGGGGCCAATCCCAAGCAAATCCGCTGGTATTATGAAGGCCTGGAATCTTTTCAATGGCAAAGAGACACCCTTTTATTAAAACACGGCCTGGGCGCCTGCCGGGCCTACATCCCGGAAGCTTACCAATGGATCGAAGGCGAAAAAGTTCCGGTACAAGTCCATTACCGGCGCCGGGACACCCTCATGGGTTTTCAAGTAGGAGCCTACGACCCGCGCTACCCCCTGGTTATTGATCCCAAACTGGATTTCAGCTCCTATTCCGGAAGCGGAGACCTCAATTATGCCGCGAGCGCTACTTACGGGGAGAAAGGCAGCATGTACGGCGCCGGGGTAAACTTTGGCGCGCATTATCCTACCACCACCGGAAGTTTTCAAACCGCCTTCGCGGCAGATTCCATTTTTTATGTAGACCTGGCCATTAGCAAGTTTTCCAAAGACGGCAGTAAGCTGCTCTATGCCACCTACCTGGGCGGCAACGACGTGGACTTGGTACAAAGCACCATAGCGGACGCCTCCGGGAGCTTGTACCTGCTCGGCACCACGGGCTCGGCGGACTTTCCCGTGACCAGCCAGGCCATCCAGACCAATTTCCGGGGCGGGCCGTATCAAGAAGCTCCGG
>Ga0102930_1000489_pt1 | contig 13180 bp, 25 predicted proteins | sample SalPon1_B_H2O_MG_FD_84514 | JGI IMG/M metagenome (GOLD analysis project Ga0102930, IMG submission 84514) | Salt pond water microbial communities from South San Francisco under conditions of wetland restoration - Salt Pond MetaG R1_B_H2O_MG | ecosystem: Environmental > Aquatic > Non-marine Saline... | reverse complement strand
GGTTATTTTATTCGAGCTTTCTGCCAATGGCAGGTAGCCTATCGAGGTTTCGGTCGCTGAACCAGCGTAGCAAATAAGCGGTCATTCTATTTCCCCCTGCTGCTTACGGGTAGTAGATAGGTTTGCGACTTACCTTTATAAAAGTCGTTCTATTTGATCCAGCCTCTCTTACTCGTCTTTGATTTAAGACACTTAATGTGTCACGAGTGGAGAGGCTTTTTTTGTTCATAAGTCTTGACATCATCCAATATCATGACTATCATGTCTTAGTGTTCTAAAAAACACAAGGAGATCTACTATGCAAATTGTTAAGATGGTGTTTGGATCTCATTTATATGGCCTAAACACAGAGAGTTCAGACACAGACTACAAAGGGATCTTTATGCCAACAAGAGAACAGATTCTTCTTGGCAAGATCCCGCGCACTTATTCACAGAATACAGGATCACACACAACAAGAAATACTAAAGATGACGTGGATTTTGAGTCATTTAGTCTTCATGAGTTTGTTAGACTGGCTCTCACAGGCGAGACAATTGCTCTTGATATGCTTCATGCAAAGCCAGAACATATTGTAAGTGATTCTCCTATTGCCAATGTATATGAAGAGATGCAAAAATACCGAACACATTTCTACAGTCGGGACATGAAAGCCTATCTTGGTTATGTGCGGCGTCAGGCATCCAAGTATGGTGTTAAAGGAAGCCGCATTGCAGCAGCCAATGAAGTACTTGATAAGCTCAAGTACTATGAAAAACTTGATGCCTATGTGACAGTTCAAGACATTTACAGCAAGCTTCCTACTGGGGAGTATGTTCGCTGGACCACACAACAGGAACGACATATGCACTCGGTTCCACAGCATTTTTACGAGGTCTGTGGCCGTAAAATTCAATCTACGCTGTCTATTACACAGGCTATTGAGATCGTTAAAAAGATTATCGATGGATATGGTGAACGTGCAAAGATGGCTGAGTCTAATGAAGGCATTGACTGGAAGGCTGTCAGTCATGCTCTTAGGGCTGGTTATCAGCTTCGTGACATTTATAAGAAAGGTGACTTTGAATATCCATTGGATGAAACATCTTTTCTTTACAATGTCAAAACAGGCATGCTAGACTTCAAGACTCAGGTTCAACCAGAGCTAGAAAACCTTGTAAGTGAAGTAGAGGTTCTAGCACAGAATAGTAAATATCCCGCCAAGCCAGACCAAAGAGCATGGGATGAATGGCTTATGAAGCAGTCAGAACAAATCGTTGTGAATGGGCTGCGTGTAGGATAACTATTAAATTTTATAACAGGAGTAAACTAAAATGATGACATTAGAAGACAAGCTACAGATTGTTCTTGCAACAACATATACATTTGCCCTTGAGGTCCAGCGATATCATTGGGATGTCATGGGAACAGACTTCCATGCTTATCATGAGTTCTATCAAAAAATCTATGAGGAATTAGAAGACGCAATTGATGATATTGGCGAACAGATTCGTTCACGTGGAGAGCATCCAGTGGCAACACTGTCAGGAATGCTTTTCCATTCTAATATCACAGAAGAAGAGGCCGTTTATACTATTCCTCATGCACAGATTAATAAGCTAGAAGAAGACAACACTATTCTCGTAGCGGCTATCCGTGATGGGATTAGAAAAGCCAAGGAAGTGGGTGCTGACGACGTAGAAGACTTTCTTGTTGAGCGTCTACGTGCTCATCGTCAGCATGGCTGGATGATCTCTGCTCATGTAGCGGCTATCCGTGATGGGATTAGAAAAGCCAAGGAAGTGGGTGCTGACGACGTAGAAGACTTTCTTGTTGAGCGTCTACGTGCTCATCGTCAGCATGGCTGAATGATCTCTGCTCATGGCGCTCGTCAACAGACGAATGAGTAAATAGTTTTAATAAGGCCGACAAGCCTCTGTACTACATGCTTAAATCGTGATCCGAGTATAAACGGATATCGCTCAGGGGACGCCTTGAGAATCGGTTATTTTATCAATAAGAGTTGTTATGAGACTTGTTTTATTAGCTATTTTGTTATCTGGATGTTCAGTGGTTTCAGTAGAACAAGATTCTCATGATGACAGTGAATTCAAGATTCCTCCTATCACAATCATTGACTATGAGTTTTAACAATAATAGGTAGTGCAGACCAGTGAAAGCACCCATCCACTGTAAAAGCAGTTCGCACCCAAGAGTGGTATAGCCAAGAGATTCTGGATTAAGAGAAAGCCCTGTTTTTATTAAGCAGGGCTTTTTTTATGTCTTGACAGTTGCCAGTCTTTTAATTACACTAACTACTGAAAAGATGTTAACAGAGGAAAAAGATCATGGCTGATACTTGGTTTATTAGTGATACACACTTCAATCATAAGAACATTATTAAGTACTGCCGTCCTGAGTTTGAAGACGTTGAACAGATGAACGAACACATGATTGAACAGTGGAACTCCGTGGTCAAGCCTGATGATCGTGTGATTCACTGCGGCGACATTATGTTTGGTAACAAGGACTATTTTACCTACAATATCTTTCCTCGGCTAAATGGCTCGATGGAGTTGATCATTGGCAATCATGATAATGTCAACTTTTTGGTCAACCGAAACATCGTTCGACGAGTTTATGTGTGGATGCCTATTCCATCAATTGAAGTAGTTGTTTCACATATCCCACTTCATTTAAGCCAGCTTGCAAGGGGTTCAAAGGACAGAAAATCTCCTGCGGTGAACATCCATGGTCACATTCATGAAAAGGACTCACCAGAAGGGCCTTACATTAACATTTGCCCAGAGAAAGTAGGTTATACGCCGCTTCATATTGATGAAATTGCCAAGATGGCAAGGGAGTGTTCTGATGACTGAACAGAACTTTTCAAAAGAACTAATGGATTATGTTCATACACATCCTTCTTTAGTAAAGGCTCGCCCTGTAGAAAAGGGGCTTTATATTCTTAAGTATACACAGAAGACTTTTTACAAGGGAATCTGGAATCGGTTTTTGGAAGAATGTCGAGGCACTGTAGTAGACGAAGACTTCAATGTTGTCACTCGTCCTTTCACAAAGATATATAACTATGGAATCGACAAAGAGTCACCAGTGTTTGATGACAATGAAATTGTGACAGCAATCCGTAAGATCAATGGCTTTCTTGTTAATGTTTCTTTCTACCAAGGCGATCTATTAGTCACTACAAGTGGATCCGCTGATGGCCCACATGTGGACATGGCAAAGGAATATCTTGACGGTGTCAAGGATAATCTTTTTGATTTGTTTTACAACACCGCACTTGAACATTATACTTTGATGTTTGAATGTGTTCATGAGAACGACCCGCATGTCATTGAAGAAGAAAGCGGCCTGTATCTGATCGGTATTCGAGAAAACAAGTGGGATTCAAGGGTAGTGTATGACCATTGCCTAATTGATATGACTGCTTATTTTCTTAATGTTAAGCGGCCTTGCTACTATAGAGACATAACGATTGGGTCTTTGATTCAGTATACAAAGAACGCAAACCATGAAGGCTATGTGTTCTATACTAAGGATGGACAGTCATCTAAGACGAAGAGTCCTTATTATCTAAGTAAAAAGCTTCTCACTCGGATGAAAACCACTGATAAACTTCTTAGTCCCGAAACAGAATACTTTATTGACGAAGAATACTATCCTCTTTTAAACTATGTCCGATCAATGGCAAATGAGTTTATTGAAATGTCTGAAAAGGATCGTATTGAAGTCATCAATGACTTTTTCTATCGCTGTCCCGAGTCGATTGAAGAAGCCGAACTTATTCTGGAAAACTAACAGGGAGTTATAATGTTTGTTGTTAAAATGAATCGTCATGGCAATCCAGAAAAGCATTCGTATATTCAAGGACTTTATGAAAGTGAAGTCAATGCTTATTATGCTGGAGAGATTGAGGAGTATTGGAGAGGTGGTAAGTACGAGAAAGAGATCATCCACTTCAGGTATCATGAAATTGGTGAAATTGATAGCCAGAAAGAGAAGTGGTATATCAGAAACGTAATTGGAGCAGACTATGACGATTGACTATCAGGAAGTAGAAGAGTACCTTAGTCAGTGTGGGCCGAATACAAAGGTGTATCTTGGCTGTGACTCCCGTGTGAAGTATAGTGAGATTGGTGAGCGCCTTGCTCAATACACCACTGCTATTGTCATTCATATCGACGGATGTCGTGGAGGAAAAATCTTCTACACAAAAGACACAGAGAGGGATCTTTCTCCTATGAGAAGCAAGCCTTCTGTTCGATTGATGACAGAGGTTTATAAGGTCTCTTCTCTTTATCTTGATATGATTGAGTATGTTGATTCTTGTGTTGAACTTGACATTGAGATACACTTGGATATCAATCCAAGCAAGGAACATAAGTCCTCTGTGATTGTCTCTGAGGCCCTTGGTTATGTCCTTGGTGTTTGTCAGACAGAAGCCAAAGTAAAGCCTGAAGCATGGGCTGCATCGGCTGTTGCAGATGCATTTTAGTTACAACTAAATAGGGAAAATTAAAAGAGAACTATAATGTCTAATAAAAACAACAAGTCATATAACGTACAAAGTGAAACTGTTGCATTTCGTGATATGACAAATGAGACAATGATTTCATTCTTTGCCGAGCAACTAGAGCGTCAAAATGGCGTTATTGAAATGCTTCAAGAGAAGATTGACGAACAAGAAAATGAAATCGAGATGCTTAAGTATGAGATAACTTACATTAAAGACAGGTTGTCTTGTATCTAAGTTTACTTTCTCTTGACACCACCAAAGACCATCCTGTAGAATCCATTTCAGACAATCTAAAAAGCATTGCCCTTGTAGCTCAATCGGATAGAGCATCGGCCTTCTAAGCCGCAGGTTACTGGTTCAAGTTCAGTTGAGGACTGGCGATATGATCTTGTTGAATTCGCTAATGAGCATCAGTTAAAACTTGATTCTGTTGTTCGTACTGCCTATCAGAATGATGAAAAAGAGGGAGCATAGTAATGAGAGTTTTTATTGACTGTGAGTTTAATGGCTTTCATGGCCACTTGATTACCATGGCGCTTGTATCAGAAGACGGCAATGAGCTTTATGTAGATGTTGATCCTTGTGATAAGCCTGTTTGTGATTTTGTGAGACAATATGTTATTCCCGTCATTGAAGCACCCGGTGCAGTGCCTCACTCATTGGGGCAAGATCAACTTCCTTATGCATTAAGCGAGTTCCTGTGTCAGTATGGCGTTGTCCATCTTATTGCCGACTGGCCAGATGATATTAAGTACTTTTGTGAGTCCCTTATTACGGCTCCGGGAAAAAGAGTAGACACACCTGAGATGGTCATGCAGATTATTAGAGAAGACGCAGAATCAGAAGTACCTCATAACGCACTATATGATGCAAGGGCAATAAGAGACGTTTACAATGAGGTTTACATTAACAATGGGGATGGAGAAGAACTGAATGTCTGATTGTCTACATTAGCCAGAAACAAAGAAGATTAAGTAGAAATTACATCGGGACGATAGCTCAAATAGTTAGAGCAGCAAACTCATAATTTGTTGGTTGGGGGTGCAAATCCCTCTCGTCCCACCAAACAAAGGGGAGATCATGATTGGTCTTCCCTTTTTTATTGACTGAGTATTGACACATACTCATTAGCTAACTATACTCAATATACATCAAACAAAGGAGACAAATGCTATGAAGACCTTCGAGTGGAAACACTTTAATCACTGGTCAGACAATCAGCATAATTACATAGTGCGACTATTTTCATTTGGCATCGATGAAGATGAAAGGGCATTGATTGACATTGACTTTGGTTATGGCATTCATAATGCAGAAAGAAGTCCTTTTGCTGACATTGGTATTGGCAATGGATCGGTTATCCATTTTGCATTCCGTGTCTTTAAGGCAGACTTCTCAATTTCATTTTGGAGTGTATGATGATTAGCGCAGTTTTAGCATGTGACGAAAAGGGCGGGATTGGCAAAGATAACACAATGCCTTGGCCCAGAAATAAGGAAGACATGAGGCACTTTAAGAACATGACAACAGGCCGCACTGTTATCATGGGATCGGGAACATGGAATTCTATTGGAATGCCCAACCCTCTTCCTAATCGCATTAATGTGGTGGCTACTACTCGTCCTGATGCCCGTGACATTTATCCAGAAGCAGACGACTTTGTTCCCATGAAGGGCATGAGTATGACTGAGTCTGTACGGGCATTTGAAGAAGTGGCTCCAAACAATGAAGTGGTCATTATTGGTGGTGGTCAGTTAATCAACAGTTTGTTTGATATCATTGAGACATTTCACATTACAGTGATTCCCGGTGATTATGAATGTGATACATTCATTCCAATTAGTAGGATTCACAAGAACTTTTTCTATACAAACGGCACCACCGGAGAGTCAGCAAAGTATCTAACATATAAGAAAATGCAAGAGTGGCAAGCTAGTGATTGAAGAAGACTTTGAGGCATGGGAAGCATTCTCTGAACATCGATGGGTGTTTAATAAACTTGAAGTCGCTCTTAGAATGGGATATGATGCTGGGCCAACTGGCATTCCAATCAGAAAGAGTGGCTACTATATCATCCGTCCAACCTATAACCTGTATGGCATGGGGATTGGAGCAAAAAAGGTCTATCTTGATGTAGACAAGGATGCGAAAGACATGATCAATCTTGCTCATGTGCCTCCCGGATACTTTTGGTGTGAATATTTTGATGGGCCACATTACTCAATCGACTATGTTGTTGTAAACAATAAATGGATTCCCTTTAGCTGCTCTGTTGGTTATCATCGAACTAATGATGACCTTGTTCAGTTTGATAGATGGGAGGTTATTGACACACCAGAAGAGCCTAAACTTCCTGAATGGATCAAAGAAATAAAAGATCCAATGCCACTGTTTATCAATGCAGAGTACAAGGGCAGTCGATTAATAGAGATTCATCTTCGTTCTGGCAATGACCATATGTGGGACTTTCCTATTGGGACAGTGACGTATCCGGTATGGAAAGGAGAGGAAGAACCCGAATGGATGAAAGATCTATACTTTGCAGGTAATTTACATGAAGACTCATTTGCTTATTCAGCAAGTGGTCATCTTGATCATATTCGACTTGGTTATCGAGTACAGTTTCCATAATTAGGAGAAAAGTGAAAATGGAAGAGCAATATCTAGACCTAATGCATTATGTACTAACACAGGGCACAGATGTGAGCAACCGCACAGGTGTAGGAACGCGCTCTGTATTTGGCGCACAGATCCATCATGATCTTAGCGACGGGTTCCCTGCCGTAACAACAAAACGCCTTGCATGGAAGGCTGTCGTTGCAGAGCTTCTCTGGTTTCTCGAAGGATCGACAGACGAGCGTCGTCTATGCGAGATTCAGCATGGTACAAGAGACCCAAGAAAGACAACAATCTGGACAGCCAATGCAGACAATCAGGGCGCAGCACTTGGCTATGAAAACAATAATTCAGTTAAGCTACTAGGCCCAGTTTATGGCCATCAATGGCGTAACTTCAATGGCATTGATCAGATTGAATGGGTGATCAATGAAATCAAGACAAATCCCCAAAGTCGAAGGCTCATTGTTTCTGCATGGAATCCAGTAGACATCCCAGAAATGGCACTTCCACCATGTCATACAATGTTTCAGTTCAATGTTCAAAATGGATATCTAAACTGTCAACTTTATCAGCGCAGTGCAGATCTATTTCTAGGAACTCCATTTAATATCGCCAGCTATTCTCTTTTGACACATATGATTGCTCAGATTTGTGACTTGCGCCCCGGTACTTTTGTCTATACACTTGGCGATTCTCATATCTATCATAACCACTTTGAAGCAGTTAACACACAACTTGACAGAATGCCCCATGATCTTCCGACGCTAGTAATGCCCGCGTTTAGTACACTCAGTGAGCTTCTTGGGACAAAGCCAAGTGACTATGTGTTAGATGGATATAATCCTCTTCCAGTGATCAAGGCACCAATGGCTGTATAGTCAAAGCATTAATCAAAATAAGGATCTACCAATGAATGACGCAGAAGACATTGACTTCCTCAGAACGATGATTGAAGAGATTCATGCTTATGCAGATGATGAGATAATGACAGAAGAAGAAAGACGTAAAATCATTATTGAAGTGTGTAAGTATGCCCTTGATAATACAGACAATCGATATACATGCGAAGAGGATTTTGAGCCATGATGTACAATGAACAGCCTATTATACAGAGAATTGATAGAGCAAAAGCATTTGCTTATGCGGCTCATACGGGAATTGGACAAAAGCGTAAGTATACAGGCGAGCCTTACTACGCTCATTGTAAAGCCGTTGCAGATATCGTAAGGTCTGTTGAGAATCACACAACTGAAATGATTATCACAGCTTATCTTCATGATGTCGTTGAAGACACTCACTTGGAGCTTGATGATCTCTATCAGTTTTTCGGTGAGGGCATTACAAAGAATGTGGCCTTTCTCACTGAGACATCTAAAGAGGAAAGGCCAGATCTTAATCGCGCACAACGCAAGACACTTGACGCCTACAGGCTTGTTCAGGCATCATGGGAGGTACAGACAGTGAAGTACGCAGACATCATTCATAATCTGTCAACAATCTATAGAGATGATCCTGCGTTTGCTGAAGTCTATGGCAAAGAGAAGATGAATACATTGATGATTGCCAGATATGGTGATCCAAAAATCAGACATTATGCATTGAAGAGAATTGAAGAAAAGAGAGGGCTGTTATAGTCCATACAAACTTCAAAAAATTGACTATATAGGAAAAAGAGAGAAACAAAATGAGTGACGGGTATATTTCTGTTGATCTTGATGAGGGTGATCTAATCAAGATGATTGTGTCGCTTGAACATTACTCGCTGATTTGTGATGAAGAAGCATTTTTTGGATACAGCACCCTGACAGAACGACTTGCTGAACTTCTCAGAGTTCTTAGAGAAAAAGAAGATGAGGAAATAGAATGAGTAATCTACACACCGACGACACGTTTATGTGGGAAAATAAGCTACTGGATGAAATGGAGGATGTTTGTGATATGACTGAGCCACTAGTGTGGGGTATCACGCACCAGCGCGACCCTGCTGTGAACCCAAAGGCTCCTGCTGATTTACTGCGGGGTCAATGCCCTGATGTGTCTAACAAAGAAACTACTGCTGATCGGCCCGATGAATGGCCTTATTGTCTTATTGACAAAGTCGTTGCTTGGGCTGATTTGTCAGATAAGCGGAACGCACCTAAAAGCGGCCCCACTGTGGAGGGTGAGACTGTGAATCCAGATAATTATGTAGATTGGACACAAGCCCCAGATTGGGCGAACTATTGGGCTATGGATGATGATGGTGATGCTTGGTGGTTTGAATTAGAACCTGAATTTAATGGTGTACTCTGGGGAAATGAGGACAGTGAAATTAGTTCAGCCCCCGATTTTGGCTTTGACCAAATCTATTGTAGAAACTCGTTAGTGAAACTAGATGTGTCTGATTATGTCGATTGGTCACAAGCACCCGAGTGGGCAAACTATTGGCACCTTTCGCTTCAAGAGCGGCCCGAGGCAGACACTCTTGGAACAGGAAAAGTCAAGTCAGATGGTGGTTCGACAGGTTACTATGAAGTACCGGATCATGCAACAGAGCTTAGGCACTTAATTTCCCACAAGGGTATGAGCAAATCTCGCGGAGACATCTTTAAGGCATGCTACCGACTCGGTGAAAAGGAGGGTGCTGACGTTCTGTATGATCTGAATAAAATGGAGTTCTTTATTCAGGACCTCAAGGAAATGTACAACCGTGGCGAGCACCTCTAACACGGGTGGTTTACATCATCACCCACCTGTGTTAGAATAGCACCGTAATGAGGAAAACTGAATGACTATTCGATCAATCACACTTGCCCTGGCTTTGACTGTCCCATTCATTCCCGCTGTTTCGTCAGCTGATTCCGAGACAGATATTCTTGCGAATACCGTGGGTCGTATTCTGATCGAAAACACTATTGGCAATCCTGTAGACCCAAAAACAGAGCAGGATGCACGTCGAATTATTCGAAATCCAAATGGTGTAATCGACTATAACACACGACCCGATGTAATTGCAGAAAAGATTCGGAACCAAGAAAGCCAGCGGCGCCTAGACCAACTCATGAATGAACAGAGGGAGAACATTTCGAAATGAAATCCTATGTTACCGACACTTTTGATAGTACCTGCTGGGTTCACAATACAGACAATGGCAAGGATGTCATTGCAGATATTCTGGACTTCTACCCAGGTAAACACTTAATTATTTCGATCGAGAAAGTGGCAAAGGTTACGTTGAAATACAATTCTATGCAGGATTGTTATATCGGCTCTTCGGCTGGTCTGGAGTTTATCTCATCTGGTCCCAATGACCTTTCAAAGCCCAAAGGAGTTCGACGGTGATTATTGCAGACTTTAATGGTGTGGCAATTTCCGCAATTCTGGCACACAAAGCGGTGCCAGAGGAATCGGTGATCCGCCACCTGATCCTGAACTCACTTCGCTCATACAACAAGAAATACCGAAAAGAGTATGGGCAGATGGTAATTGCTTGTGACTCCTATACCTGGCGAAGGGATTATTTTCCAAACTATAAGTACAAGCGGCGGCAAGGTCGCGAGCAGACCCAGGTAGAAATCGATAACTGGAATGAAATCTTTCGAGTCATTGGTCTACTGCAGGAAGAAATTACGGAGAATCTACCCTACAAAGTAGTCAAAGTCAACGGAGCAGAAGCCGATGATATCATCGGTACTTTGGCCCAAGAAACACAGGAGTTTGGAAAACATGAACCTGTGATGATTCTTTCTGCCGATAAAGACTTCGTGCAACTTCAGAAGTACAAAAACGTCAAGCAATACTCACCAATGCAGTCCAAGATGGTGACTGACAAAAATCCTCATACCTATCTGTTCGAGCATATTCTGAAAGGTGATTCTGGTGACGGTATACCCAATGTTCTGTCGAATGATGATGTGTTTGTAAATGGTGAGCGACAGAAACCGATTACTCGCAAAAAGATTGACTACTGGACAGAACATGCGCAGAATCTTGAGTCCGTGATGGATCAAGAGACTTACCGAAACTATAAGCGAAACGAAGCACTGGTCGATTTTGAGCAGATACCGTCCGACTTAAAAGAGAAAATTATAAATACCTACGAACAACAACCCGAGACACCCAAGAATCGGGTCTTGAAATACTTAATTGCAAAACGATGCAAAAATTTGATTGAACAAGTAGAGGATTTTTACTGATGCCGGTGAATAAAATTTCGACAATGCTCGTACATGAAGTTTTCGAGAAAGTAGCAGAAGCAAAGACTAAGAAAGAAAAACTCGAAGTTCTTCATTGGTACGACAATCGTGCTATTCGTGATGTTCTGAAAGGTGCTTTTGATGATGGTATTCAGTTTAACCTACCCGAGGGTGATCCACCCTACAACGAGAGCTCTAAAGAGAACCCACCTTCCCTGCTATTAAAGCAATCCAAGAAGTTTCCTATGTTTGTTGCAGCGCAGGGAAATGAACAGGCTTCTCCTAAGACAGAATCACTATTCATTAAGCTACTTGAGTCGATTCATCCATCGGAAGCTCGAATTGTTCTACTGATGAAGAACAAGAAGCTTGAAGGTGAGTACAAGGGTCTGACCAAGAAACTCGCACAAGAGGCATTTCCGGGTCTGATCACTCAGTAACTAGAAAGTTGTTTTGCCATGATTATTGAATCCATTCAGCATTATTCGGTCACAGATGTTGATTCTGTGGCTGAATTCTATACCAGAAAAGATGGCATGCCTATTCGGTATGTCTGCACCACTGCGCTTGACAGTGAAGCTGCCAGTGCCTACGATATTTTCTATCGGTCAACACCACACCCAGAGTTTGGTAACTACTACTTTGGCATTATTCCAAATCCATTTCAGGGCGGATTTTTTATCACAAATGCCGACCATGTCACCGATTTTGTTTTTACTTGTGGGTTTGACAATCAAGGCTCGCTAGTATACTCTCGACATCGGCATGACCTAGTCGAGGTGCAAGGTGGGTCAATCGACGGTGGTCGTGCTTATCTGAAAGTATCAGGCAGTCCAAAAGTGTTGACCGCGGTTGTCAAAAATGGTGTAATGAAGATATTAGATAGTGTTGGTGGAAAAACGAAATGAGTGATTGTAACGATTTAATGATGTACAATTTGCACTGGACAATGTGGTATTCGGTAAACGAACTTACTCCTCCAGAAAACACCCTGATCCTATACCATGCTCCAGGTATCTTTGACCCCAGTAATCCCGCAATATGGATAGGACAATACGAAGTAGATACCGGATGCTTTACTTCAAGCTCTGGATTTTTCTGTGGGGGAGAAGTGACGCACTGGATGCCAATTCCAGATCCTAAGACGGGAGAAGTAAAATGAGTTGGTTGCTTTGGATTCTAGTGGGTGTCGTTATTGGCATTGCCGCCTCGGCACTTTGTATCTATTGGTTCCTAGTATCCCTAGCAAAGAATCCGCCGAATTTTCTACCCTGGTGACTTAAAGAGAGAAACGTAATGACATTTGAAACAATTGTGATCATTTTTATGGTGGTTACCGCTTTCGTCTTAACAGCATTAATTATGGCTTTTATTGAACAGAACAAGAAGTTAGACAAGTGTTATCCTGAGTATCAAGCTAGATTGAATGAAAAAATCACTGAGAATGATATTGGAGATATTAGGTGTGATATCAGGGCAATGGAACGCTACCTGGATATCAAAAAGGTGGAAGTTCCACCTAAAGTACATTACACGAAGCGGCCAGACAATGAGTAATAAAGGTCAATATATGAGACCCTGCCCGTTTTGTGGTGAGGAAGAAAAGCTGTACGTGCGCCACATGGAAGGTACGATCATTCATCCCACGTACTGTGTACAATGTGACGAATGTGGAGCAAGAGGTGGTTGGACGGATCGTGGTGACCATATCGAGGCTTGGAACGGTATATTCCGAATGGTTGGGAAGGTTTAACCCTTTAATAGCAGAAGGTGTGATCTATGACCTATAATATATTTAATGAAGTGCTTCAGGAACTGATCGATTTACATGAACAGACTCGGTGTGGCTGCGAACATCCTGCCTGCC
>Ga0102930_1000486_pt1 | contig 13206 bp, 20 predicted proteins | sample SalPon1_B_H2O_MG_FD_84514 | JGI IMG/M metagenome (GOLD analysis project Ga0102930, IMG submission 84514) | Salt pond water microbial communities from South San Francisco under conditions of wetland restoration - Salt Pond MetaG R1_B_H2O_MG | ecosystem: Environmental > Aquatic > Non-marine Saline... | reverse complement strand
TGGCGACCGTCGCGCTTTTGATGGTTCTGTTTGCCTTGGTCCCGGGCCTGCCGTTTGTCCCCTTCATGTTGGGCGGGCTTGCCCTTGGTGCAGTCGCGTTTTGGCTGCATCGCGCAAATGGTACGCCGGGCGCCGCGGACGAAGCACTGACAGATGAAGGCCACGTGCCTGTCGAGCGCTCATTAGGGGATATTCTGGAGCTTGACGATATTCATGTCGAATTTGCACCGGATCTGGTCAATATGGTGCTTGATCCCGGGACCGGTCTTGATACCCGGATCGAGAACATCCGCAAACATGTGGCCACTTATTTCGGCGTCATACTGCCCGAAGTGCGTCTGACGGACGAACCGGGCCTCGGCCAAGGGAGTTACGTGATACGCGTTCAGGGGGTGGAACAGGCCCGTGACACACTCCGACCCGATCAGGTGCTTGTGTTGGATCCCGATAACCTCGCGGACCTGCCTGTGGGCGAGACTGTATCAGAGCCTGTTTATGGGGCGCCGGCGCGATGGATCAATACGACTTCACAAGATGACCTGGCGCTTTCGGGGGCCACAATCGTTGCGCCCGCTGAAATTCTGGCCACGCACCTTCTGGAGGTGATCCGCAGCAACCTGAGCCGGCTGCTTACGATGAAATCCATGCGTCGTCTGCTGGATGAAATGGTCAACCTCTCTGACCCCGCCAGAGCCGAGGCCAACCGCAAACTGCTGGATGAGATAATACCCGACCGTGTTCCTTCGGATCTGCTTCATGCGGTGTTGCGGCTCCTTCTTGCCGAACAGGTTTCGATCCGAAACCTGCCGCTCATTCTCGAGGCCACGGCAGAGGCCCGTTAGGTCCACTCCACACCGGAGGCCATCTGCGAGCATGTCCGCCAGCGCCTGGGGTTTCAATTGGTGGCGGGATTGCAGCAGCCGGACGGGAGCCTTCCGCTCATCCAATTGGCGCCCGAATGGGAAGATACCTTTTCGACCTATCAAGTGGATGGCGATCGGGGGCGCCTGGATGTGGCCCTGCCGCCGGAGCTGTTCAACAGTTTGACCAGCGGCATTGCCGAGGAGGTCAATAGGGCCGGGCAAAAGGGGATTGCGCCGGCCATCGTGACCTCGACCGCGCGGCGGCGGTTCCTGAAGACGGCGCTCTCGGCCAAGCGGATCAACACACCTGTCCTGTCGTTCGAGGAAATCGGTCTGGATGCGCGCCCCAGCCTTGTTGGCATGGTGGCCGCATGACGCAGTTGGCCGAGGTGATTGATCTGGGTCGGGGGCTGATTTGGCTGCATATTGCGGTGTTCTTGCGGGCCGGTCCTGTTGTCGCTCTTTTACCCGGGGTCGGCGAACGTGCGGTACCGGTGAGGATCAAGCTCGTCTTGGCGCTCATGGTCACAGTTGTTTTAGGTCCCGCAGTCGCGCCCATTGTTCCGCGGCCCGAGGCATCATCGGGGAATCTTCTTTGGTTGGCGCTCAGCGAAAGCGCCATAGGCCTGATGATCGGATTGGGTATACGGTTGTTCGTCATGGCCTTGCAGACAACCGGGTCGATTGCCGGGCAGTCCACCTCCTTGGCGCATATTCTGGGTAATGCTGGAGTGACGCCTTTGCCCGCGATTGGGCATGTGTTGGTTATCGGAGGGACCGCCTTGGCGATGATCCTCGGCTTGCATGTGCGGGCCATCGAGATGATGGTGCTGACCTATGAAATTTTCCCGGTGGGTTATTTGCCCGCGGCGGGATCGGTCGGGCAATGGGGGATGCGGCAGGTGGGCGGGGCCTTTGCCCTGGCCTTTACGCTGGCCGCGCCTTTCGTGATTGTTTCGGTGCTTTACAATCTGACCCTTGGCATCATCAACCGCGCCATGCCGCAACTGATGGTGGTGTTTGTCGGGGCCCCGGTGATCACCGGATTGGGCCTGTTGTTCCTTTTCCTTTTGGCGCCGACGATTCTGACACTCTGGGCCGCCGCGTTGGAGGCCTTTCTTGCCAACCCTTTCGAAGGTGAATGAGTGGCTGATCAGGATGACGATACCGATAAATCCCAAGAGGCGACACAGCACAAGCTGGATGAGGCGCGCAAAAAGGGTGAAGTGGCCCGGTCGGCCGACCTGACCACCGCTGCCGCATATGCCGGGTTTCTGCTGGCTGGGCTGGTGGCCGGAGCGTCCTCGATCCAGACGATGAGCGACGGCATGATGATCTTGATTGGGCAGTCCACGCAGCTGGCGCCCGTGATCTTCGACGGCCCGGCCACGCCGCTGATGGGTGGGCTGATCGGCACCGTGGCCCTTGCCTTGCTGGCGTGGTTTTTGGTGCCCGCTGGTATGGCGCTTTTGTCCGTCCTGGCGCAGCGGAGTTTCGTTGTTGCCCCCAGCAAGGTGGCCCCCAAAGCCTCGCGTATCAATCCGATCCAGAATGCCAAACAGAAATACGGGCCCTCGGGCATTTTCGAATTCGCCAAGAGTTTTGTGAAACTGCTCTGCTACTCGGTTGTTCTGGGAGTGTATCTGACCCATCGCTTGCCTGAAATGACCGGCACCCTGCATGCCGAGCCACAAGTTGTCGGCGCATTGCTTTCGCGGATGATGATCGAGTTCATGTCCGTCGTGATGGTCATTGCGTTGGTGATTGGCGGGATAGACCTTGTGTTTCAGCATTATGATCACCTGCGCCGTAACAGGATGTCGCACCGCGAGGTCAAGGAAGAGCACAAACAGAACGAAGGTGACCCGCATATGAAGCAGGAGCGCCGCCAACGCGCCAACGATGTCGCGTCGAACAAGATGATGGCCGATGTGCCCGAGGCTGATGTCGTGATCATGAACCCGACACATTACGCCGTGGCCCTGCAATGGAGCCGCGACGCGGGAGCGGCTCCGGTTTGTGTTGCAAAGGGCGCGGATCACTTGGCATTGGCCATTCGTGATCTGGCTATTGAAAACGGTGTGCCTCTGCGGCGCGACCCCCCGACGGCGCGGGCCATCCACGCGATGACAGAGATTGGCCAGGAAATTGACACCTCCCAGTATCGGGCGGTGGCCGCAGCCATCCGTTTTGCGGATGCCATGCGCCGAAAGGCAAAGGCGTTCGGATGAGTGCCTCTGACCTCAATACATTGGAGGCTCTGACGGAGGCCCAATTCAGGGCAGAACAAGCAGAATTAGAGCCGATTTTAGTCGAAGAGCGCCGTCTTCGACGATCATTGGCCGATCTTGACGAAAAGACCTATAAAAATGCGACACTTCCCATATCGGATTTGACCGACCTTCAGCGATTGGGGGGGGACATGGCATGGCGTCGCTGGGCGGCACAAAGCCGGACTGAGCTGCAAATGCAGCTGGCAAGGGTGCTTGCCCGAAAGGCGAATAAAATGGCCGTCGTCAGGCAGGCTTTTGGCCGGGCAGAGGCTGTGGCCATGATGCAAAAACAGAGGGCCGCGACCTTGGCGAACAAGCGGGACAAGGCGCAGCTCGAAGAGATACAGGCCCTCGCATGTTTGATGGCGACACCTGGGTCGTGATGAATTGAATATAGCGTTTCGCGAACCGCAATGCTCCGATCAATCGTAGAACGCGTACCGCCCTTCGGCAGATGTCTCAGGTTAAAGGCAGAACGCTTAAGGTCACTCGCCACCCAATGCCGGCTCGCAGGCTTTGCCGGCCTCTAAACGTCCTGCCGTGCAAGATCCGTGATGAGGATACCGGTCACGCCCTTGCCCACAATGTCCTGCGCCACCTCGGTCAAGGCGCTGCGCAGCACATCCATATTATTCGAATTGGTAAACTCCCCTTCGAAGCCCCCCATATTGGCATGGTCGAAAAGCACCTGAAGAAACCCGTCGCGCAGTTTTGGTTCCCGCTCATAGACAGTATCGGTCAAGCCTGACTCCACCTCGACGCTCAGCGACATCACCACCAGTGAGTCGACCAATTCTTCATGCACCACAGGTACAACGAATTGATTATTCAATTCGACATAGTCGAATGCGCCGCGGCTGCGGTCATCCGTGCCACGGGTATCGGCGGACTCGACAGGGGCGCTGGGAGTGTCCGCCGTCTCGGGGTCGGCCAATTCGGTAGGCGCACTTTCTGATTGCGGGGGGCGAAGGGCAATTCCGGCGCCAATGCCGCCCCCTACGCCTACCAGCAACAAGACGACCGGCAAGAGTTTCTTGAGCATCTGGCTCCCCTCAGAATGGCAAAAGCATATCCAGTGCCTGCTGCCCATAGCGGGGCTGCTGCACATCGGTGATCTGGCCGCGCCCGCCATAGGAAATTCGGGCCGAGGCGATCTTGTCATAGGTGATCTCGTTCTGGCGCGAAATGTCCCCGGGCCGCACATAGCCAGTGACCAGCAACTCGCGCATCTCGAAGTTAACGCGCACCTCCTGCGTCCCTTCTATGGCCAGCACCCCGTTGGGCAGGACTTGCGTGACCGTCGCAGCAACCCTCAGGGTCAGTTCCTCCCGGCGGCTGACCGATCCGTCACCGCCCGATTGGCCCGAAGAGTCCACCGAGACGGCATCCGCCATGGTCGCGCCCTCTGGCAGCCGCTCGTCAATCCGTTGCGGCAGGCCCAGAAGCTGTGGCACGCCCATGTTCTGCGAGGCATTGCGCGAGCGTGAGGTGGAATTCTCGATCGCGGCTTCTTCGTCGATCTCGATGACAACCGTCAGGATGTCGCCCCGCTGCATTGCCCGCCGGTCGCCAAACAGAGATTGCCGACTACCGCTCCAAAGCGAGGCTTCGTCCACTTGCCGTTCGGACTCGGCACGCAGGGGCAGGCCTGGTTGCAACATTGCGACATGTTCAGCTGTTTCTTCGGTCGGCGTGAAGCCGGGTGGTTTGCCAAAATGATCCAACCGACCGCCACAGCCCGCAAGAGCGAGCAGGCCAAAAAAACAGAGACTATTTCGGCTTAAAAGCATGATATTTCCTTATTGTGAAACCATGATGCGTCCGTCCGGAAGCACCCGGCCCGAGACTGTGTTGCGTGAAGACAGGTTCATCACCCGCACGGATTCACCAGCACCCGCCCGGCCAAGCGAGCGGCCATCGGCGGTGATCCGCAACCCATCCCTCTCGAAGACCAACGGCACAATTTGGTTGCGATCAACCAGAGCCGGTTGTCCGACATCACCGCGCCGGATGGGGCGTCCTGCATAAAGCGAAACTCGCGCTTCCATCCCGATCACGCGGTCCGGGTTGGTTGCCGCACCGGGAATGTCGACGGATTTTACAACCACATCGCCCGGCCCGATTATGGTTTGGGCACGGATTGTACGCGCCGCCAGCACCGTATCGGCCATGGCGGGCGCCGCGACGGCCAGGGAAAGCACGATAAAACGGATCATCAGCGTACCTGCGTGGTCGCGCCGAGCATCTGGTCGGCTGCCGATATAACCTTGGAGTTGAGCTCATACCCCCGCTGCGCTTCGATCAACTCGGTCACCTCACGGACGGGATCGACCGAACTGTCCTCAAGGTAGCCTTGCCTTAAAGTTCCGAGCCCATCCTGCCCGGGTGTTGAGGCAAGCGCCGCGCCCGACGCCTCGGTTTCCAGGAACAGGTTGCTGCCCATGGCCTCAAGCCCCTTGGCGTTGGTGAACCCGGCCATGTTCAACTGCCCGACCAGTTCGGCCTCGGCGGCATCGCGGAAGTACACATACACCTCTCCGGCCGGGTTGATCGAAAGGCTGCGCGCGTCATTCGGAATGGTGATCTCGGGTTGAACTGGGTAGCCATCCGAGGTGACGATCAGCCCATCCGCAGAGCGTTTCAATGCCCCATCGCGGGTATAGGCCGATTGGCCCGAGGGCAATGTGACCTCAAGATATCCGTTACCTTCGATTGCCACATCCAGATCCCCGCCCGTGGCGGATAGAGACCCTTGGGACAGGTTGACTGAAATCGCCGAGGGACGCACGCCGAGGCCAAGTTGCACCCCGGTGGGCAAAACCGTGCCGTCATTGGCGTTGACCGTGCCCGGTCTTGCCATCTGTTGATAGTGCAGATCGGCGAATTCGGCCCGCCGGGTGTTGTAGCCGGTGGTCGACATATTGGCGAGGTTGTTGGAAATCGTCTCAACCCGCATCTGTTGAGCGGCCATGCCCGTTGCGGCGATCTTGAGGGCGCGCATATCATTCTCCTTCGGTTAGCTTGTGAAGGCCTTGAGGGCCGTGCGGATGCGCTCGTTCTCGGCATCCAGGAAACTTTGCCCCATCTCGTAGGCGCGTTGGATTTCGACCATTCGTGCGATCTGTCCGATGGGGTCGACATTGGCGCTTTCGAGGAACCCTTGAACGATGCGGGTGTCCAAAACAGGCTCTGTTTCGCCTTCCGTGCGAAACATGACACCATCTTCGCGAATGAGGTCATGCGCCTCGCTAGGCTGCACAAGGCCCAGCTGACCCAAGGGGCGACCATCCGCGCTAAGCGTGCCGTCGCGCGATACCGCAACGTTGTTGGCATCGGGCGGCACGAAAACCGGCGCCCCGCCCGCATCCAGCACGCGAAAGCCGTCATTCGTCACCATCTCGCCCGCCGCCGATAGCGTAAAGTTTCCCGCCCGTGTCAGGCGTTCGCCCTGAGGCGTTTCGATCAGGAAGAACCCCGGGCCTTCGATGGCGAAATCAAGGCTTCCGCCGGTTGAGGTCAAAGCCCCCTGGATCATCGACGTATTGCGCACATTGGCCGTCGCCATGGAAAGCGAAGGGCCATCTTCGGTGCGGGTCACATGTTCGGCGAAGATCAACCCCTCCTGCCGGTACCCGGTCGTGGCGGCATTGGCGACATTGTTGGCGACGACCTGCATCTCGCGAAGAAGACCAGCCTGCCGTGTCAGGGTCGTGTAGCCTGTATTTTCCATCCTATCCTCCGATGATCAGCGGGATCAGCCGGTCTTGGAAAAAACTGACCAGCGTTTGCGTCATGAACCCCATGGTCAGCCAGAACACCGCGATAATCGCCGCGAGTTTCGGTACAAACGTCAGGGTCAACTCCTGGATCGAGGTCAATGCTTGGAACAGGCCCACGACCAGCCCGGCCAGCAAGGCCACCGTCAGGATCGGGAACGAGATAATCACCGAAACCCAAAGGCCCTGACGCATGGAGTCGAAGAAAATCACCTGATCCAACATCGTCAGACCGGCATTCTCAGGATTTCTTGATAGGCTTTGACCACCTTGTTGCGCACCGTCACCGCGGTTTCCACGGCCAGTTCGGTTTGCGCCAAGGCCTGCACGAGCGCGTGAGGATCGGCCTCACCGGTCATCGCCGTCTTGGCGGCCGCCTCGCTTTCGCGCAGGGTTGCGGCGAAATCGCGTGCGACATCGCCGAACGCCTCCTCAGGCCCTCCCGCGCCGGGCTTTGCCTCGGTCGCGGGGCGGGCGGCTGCATATTTCTCAACAGCGGAAAGAGGTTTGATATCCATTCTGGATCTCCTTTATCTGCGAAGCAAGTCCATCAGGCCCGACGACATTTTCCGCGCCTGTTCGAACATTTTGAGGTTCGCCTCATAGCTGCGCTGCGCTTCGCGCGCGTCAGCGATTTCAATCACCAGGTTGACGTTCGATCCGTCATAATGCCCGGTCTTATCGGCCATTGGATGCGACGGGTCATAGACCTGTGTCAGCTCGCTCCGGTCCAGGTGCACGCGCCCGGTTTCTACCAGGCCTGTCCCCTCGCCGGCGGTGAACGCGTTGTGGAACGAAATGGTCTTGCGCCGGTATCCCGGCGTGTCGGCATTGGCGATATTCTCAGACAGGTGGCGCAGGCGTTGCGCCTGCGCCTGCAGGCCGCTGGCCGTGACATCAAGGGACTTGGCAAATTCACTCATCCCACGGCCTCCTATCGCGTGCTCACGGCGCTGCGCAGCACCGTCAGGGAATGTTTGTAGATCGCCAATGCGCGATCATGCTGCCGCTTGACCTCCACAGCTTTGACCATTTCCGTCTCCAGAGAGACGGAATTCCCGTTCGGGTCAGCTTGTCCTTCGCGGCGAATGATAGGGTCATAGGAGTGCTCCCCGATTGCACCATGCAAGTGCGCCACGCGCGTTGCCTTGGGACGAAAGTCAGCTCTATCAGTCTCTAAATAAGCCTGAAATGGCTGCAAATCCCGGGCGGCATAGTCCGGGGTATCGGCATTGGCCATATTTTGTGCGATCAGCGTCTGCCGCGATCCCGCGTGGCGGGCCATGGCGGACGACATGCGAAAGATGTCTAGGTTTTCAAACATCGGGGCTTCTCCCTCGATTGGCTTCAATCAAGGCTTAACCGTGATTCCTTTAGAAAGGGTTTGCGGAAAACCTTTTGGAGTTGCCGATGACTCAAGACACCCTGACACCCCCGACCCCCCAGATTGCCCGGCTCAAGGCGGTCCGCCCACTTGGGCGGGTCAGCGCCGTGCAAGGGCATAGTCTTTGTTTGACTGGTCTTTCGGGGAATGCGCGACTTGGCGATCGGGTCCGTATAGACCGCGTGGCAGGCCCGCTTTTCGGTGAGGTCGTACAGTTGGAAGAAGGTCGCACCGTGGTCTTGCCCGATGAGGTGCCGGAGGGCGTGGCGCTGGGTGATTCGGCGCTTTTGCTTGATGCTGCGACGATTTCGCCTGCGCCGGCTTGGATTGGCCGGGTGGTCGACCCGCTTGGACATCCGCTTGATGGTAGGCCTTTGGCGTCTGGCCAGAGGCCCTATGCGCTGCGTGCGCATCCCCCCGCCCCGGCAGACCGGCGTGCTTTGGGGGCGCGGCTGGAAACCGGCATGGCAGCGTTCAACACGGTTTTGCCGATTGTGCGCGGGCAGCGCCTTGGGTTGTTCGCGGGGTCGGGCGTGGGCAAGTCCAGTTTGCTCGGGCACTTGGGCAAGAACATGCAGGCTGATGTTGTGGTGTTCGCGCTGATTGGCGAACGGGGCCGGGAGCTGCGCGAATTCGTCGAAAAGGTGCTTGGCCCCGAGGGGATGCGTCGCGCGGTGATTGTTGCGGCCACGTCGGATATGTCTCCGTTGATCCGGCGACGTTGCGCATGGGCGGCGATGGCTGTGGCCGAATACTATCGGGATTTGGGTCATCAGGTTTTGTTCCTCGCGGATTCCATCACCCGCTTTGCCGAGGCGCATCGCGAAGTGGCCACCGTCTCGGGCGAACTGCCCGCATTGCGCGGATACCCGGCCTCGACCTCTCATATGATCATGTCGCTTTGCGAACGCGCCGGGCCGGGGGCGGGGGCGGCTGGCGATATTACCGCCCTCTTCAGCGTTCTGGTCGCTGGTTCGGATATGGATGAACCTGTTGCCGATATCTTGCGTGGGGTGCTTGATGGGCATGTGGTGCTTGATCGCGCGATTGCCGAGCGGGGCCGCTATCCGGCCGTTGACCTTCTGCGCTCCGTCTCGCGCAGCTTGCCGGATGCGGCGAGTGATGAGGAAAACGACCTGATTTCTCAGGCCCGTGCGCGGCTTGGGGCCTATGCGGCGTCTGAAACCATGGTACGCGCGGGTCTATATACCGAAGGCAATGACCCGGACCTTGATACGGCGGTACGCACTTGGCCTGAATTAGACGCTTTTTTGGCCCAAAAAGAGCCCCATACGACAAATGACAGCTTCGCGCGCCTAAGCCTTATTCTGCGGCGCGGGGCAGCGGGGCGAAGCCACGCCCGCTCCGAACAAACCGTGCCGAGACAGGCACCCAAGGCAAACAGGCGCTGACGTTTGTATTCGACAATCTCAGCAAGAGCACCGCTATGGTGCCTGTTGCAGCAGGGTCAGGGCAATGCTGTTGGCGCTTTGGGCCTGCATCTGCGAAACTTGGTCACGCAATAGATACCTCTCGACCAAACCGTCCAGCACCTCTGTATCGGACAGATCTGACAGACGGGCGATGCCAAGCTGGCTTTCGCTACGGTCCTTGAAGATCTCAAGCTGCCTGTCCAGGTTAAGCTGTGCGAAACTGTCCGGCAGGCCTAGGGCGACCTCGAATACCTTGCGCAACGGCGGTGTCCCCATGATCCGGAACCAGAGGGCATCATCGCTTTCTGGCCGCTGCTGCGCCATCTCACTCAGTTCTCGCTCGGCGTTCATTGCCAGCCGAAGACTTTCATCCTGATCGCCGACGGCCACCTCAAAGGAGATGTCCCGAAATTTTGCAGTGATCTCTGCCCCAAAGCCTTCGCGCTGGGTCGAAGGGGGGCCACCATCACCAAATCCAAAGGTCGCGGCCATCGTTTTGTAACGGTCGTCGGCGAGTTTGTTGGCAAGGGAGTCCTTGGCTTGAACACCGCCCTCCAGAACGCGCCGGATCAAAAAGCGATTATCCAGATCTTCCTGCAATCCGAAGGCGCCCAAGGCAACGCGCAACAGGCGCCGATCCGATACCAGTGCCTCGGCGCTATCGATCTCGCCGATCTTTGCTTCGAAATACTCCGTGTCACGGCGGATCGTTGGCGATTGCTCGAACGTGGTTGTCTGATTGTCCCGGGTAGTATTCAGGAAGGCCCATCCGCCAAGCCCGGACATGGGTATGATGGGTTGAAAGCTCATTGCATGGTATGCGCCATAAAGCGATCCTCGCGCGGAAGTAGGCTGCGAAGGGCCTTCAGGCACTGGTAAAATTGGTCATTCAGCACCGCCTCGGTTGCACGGGACAGATGGCTATGGCTGTCAGGGTCGGTGAACACGCGGCTCAACTCCTCGATCCGGCGCAGCAGTTGAAGGCGCGCCTCCTCCGGTTTGGCATCGCCCGACAAGACGAGCTGCGTGGCATAGCACACGCGCCGCACCGGCGTTGTGGCTTCCTCAGGATGAATGGCATCGCGCAGCCGCAGGATGTTGGCTTCCGGCGTCATGATCGACAAGCGCGAGCGCCTGTCGCCATTCTCGATCACAGCCCCGTTGATCAAGACACGCTCTTTCGGGCTTAGCTTCAGGACAAGACCGGTCATTTGTCTTGCCCCCCATTGCGCAGGCCCTTGAGGATTGCGGTATTGACCTCAATCAAGGGGGCAGGGCTGGCTTTCTCGGTCAGGACCTTGCTACTGTACAGGCGGGTGAATTCCCCCAGGGACACGATGCGCGCGCGCAGGGTGTCTGGAAGTTGGTTGCCGGCATCGGCCGCATCTGTTGCCAGAATGGTCCAGAGCCGCCGATTGTCATGGATGGCAGAGGCCAGATCGCGGAAGCGACTGGACTCGTCCTGGCTAGCGGTCTTGAGCGCATGGGTGATCCGCGCAATTGCGTCATATTCAACGCTACGGTGGGTGCGGGTGGCCGGTGCATCTTGCCGATAGGCGTTTTGTGCCATTTGGATCGCGTTCACATCATATCCTTCCGGGTTGGGGCTGTCGTATCAAGGCATAACGGAGCGCCCCCGGTGGGGCGCTCCAAGGGTTGTTAGCCTCTGAACAGGGACAGGATGGCCTGCGGGGCCTGGTTGGCGATGGAAAGCGACTGTGTCGCAAGCTGTTGCTGCACCTGAAGCGCCTGCAAGCGGGCTGAGGCCTCTTCCATATTGGCATCCACCAAGGACCCGATGCCGGATTCCATCGCGTCGGTGATTTTGCCGACAAATTCGTTCTGGTCGGAAATCCGCTTGGCCGAGGCACCCAATGCGGCCGCACCATCAACGGCGGTCTGGATATGCGTCTCGATAGCGCCGATCGAGGTTTCAGCGGCACTTGCACTGGAAACGTCGATATTGCTCAGGTCTAGGTTGGTTCCGAATTGGAGCGACGCAACGGTGATATTTGACGGCGCTACGGTACCTCCGGAACGATCAAGCGACGACAGAACGGTGATGTCACCGCCCGTGTCATTTAGCAGGTTCGCCCCGTTGAACTGTGACGCGGAGATGACCGAATTCACCTGGTTTGTCAGTTCGGCCACATCCGCGACGATTTTGTTGTGGTCCACATTCTCGCCTGTGGCGGCTACGACCTTCTCCTTGATTTCACCAAGAAGGTTGGTGATTTGCTCGGCCCCGGCCGAGGCGACGGCCACGGTGGATTCGCCCAGCGAAAGTGACTCTGAAACGGCATTGAACCCGCTGACATCCGATTCCATCACCTTGGAAATGGCCCAGATGGCCGAGTTGTCCTTGGCTTTGCCAACCTCCTTGCCCGTCGACACCATGTCTTGTGTCTTGGCAAGGTTCGAATTGACCGATTTGAGGGTCTGTAGCGCCGTCATCGCGCTGTTGTTCGTCAGAATGCTCGACATAGCATATTCCTTTGGCACTTGGCGCTTTTGCGCCATGTTTCATTCTCCCGCCTCAATGCGAGTCCGGGTCAAACTGTCGTTCTGACATGTGCAGCAGTCGGGCATCTGCCCCGCGCCGCGCCACCCGTTTTGGATGCAGGCACAGCATGGGCTTTCAGCTCCTAACGGAATCCTAAAGTGTCACTGCGGTCTTTTGGCCATTTGACTCAAATTGCTCAGGCCCGCTTTTCGACGCTATAGTCCGCCTCCCCCTCAATGGTGGTCTTGGTGCCCTTGGCGTCATAGGTTTCAAGGCTTCGACGGACCCGGCGCAGGGCCGCCATACGCGCGGCCACATGCCGTATGCCCTTAAGGGCGCCGTCCAAAAGTGCCTGATTGCGCAGAACTTTCGCCTCAACGGCGTCCATCTCGGGGCGTTCTTCGCGCGACAGGGTGTTGAGTGCATCAATCAACTGCCCTTTGGCGTCCAAAAGTGTGCCGATCTTTTCAAGGTCCCCCTCCAAAAGCGCCGTGCGCTCCTGTTCCAAAAGGTCATCCAGATGATCGATCAGGGCTTGTGCTTCATTGTGGCTCATTGCGGGACTCCATCATTGCGGTGAAAAAATGTTCGGCCAAGCCCAAGCCGCCGGTCTTGGCTATCTCGTCGGCCACGGCTTGCCGGTGGAACGATGCGAACTGATCCTCACCAACCCCGCCGGAAAATCCATTCTTCTGCTCACCGAACCCTGCACCTTTCAACATTTCGGCAAGAAAGCTTGATTCCAGCTCGCGGGCGGCCTCACGCGCGGCGGACACATCTTTGGTCAAAGGCGGGGCTTTCGGGGGAATCGATAAAAAGTCAGTCACTGTTTTACCTCGAATTGTGGATAAGACAGGGTCATTTGACTGCAATACGGTAAAGAACCGGTAACCGGTGTCTGTCATTCTTTGCTTCAACTGAGGAAGAAATCCCGGAGTGCAGGATGCGACCCATACAACCCAACCCCGCCCCAT
>Ga0102930_1000485_pt1 | contig 13224 bp, 15 predicted proteins | sample SalPon1_B_H2O_MG_FD_84514 | JGI IMG/M metagenome (GOLD analysis project Ga0102930, IMG submission 84514) | Salt pond water microbial communities from South San Francisco under conditions of wetland restoration - Salt Pond MetaG R1_B_H2O_MG | ecosystem: Environmental > Aquatic > Non-marine Saline... | reverse complement strand
TGCTTTTAAAGCCATTGGCGGCTCAGTAACTGCTGGACAGAAATTAGTGCTAATTCCAACGGACAGTGAGAACGGTGTCAGCTGGCAATGTGATGTAGGAAGCGAGACACCCGCACTTCCAAGTAAATACGCCCCAGCCAGTTGCCGCTAATCAATAATCAATGAACCGCTCCACCGGCAGCGTGATGATCGAAACGCTCGTCGCGTTGCCGGTGGTTTTATCCGTGGGTTTTTTGGTGGTGCAGTGGGCACTGATCTACGAGGCCCGAGCCGTTGTTGATCATGCCACGCTCATGGCAGCGCGTGCCGGCGCCATCGAAAACGCCAAACTCAATCCCATGCGCAATGCCTTCGCCCGCGCTTTGGTTGGTTTAAACACGCCAAAAAAGACCGCCGTTGATTTCGAGCAGCAGTTGATTACCAAAGCCCTTCCGGCCGCCCGCAAACACGCTCGTTTTCGGGTTTTAAGCCCCACTCATGAAGCCTTTGCAGATCACGGAGAGCGAAATAATCGCGGTAAGGCGATACTGCCTTTTCGCGATTTAAACCACTTACCAACAACTCCAGGTGCGCGCAGCGGGCTGTCTGTGCAGGAAGCCGCATGGCTGCAACTGGAAGTCACTTACGGCTATCCGCTCATCGTGCCTTATGCCAATACACTGATTCTGCGAGCGCTCGAGGCCACCACGCGATTAAGGCGTATTTTTGATTTGCGCGAACGCCGGATGCTCGATAATGGCCGACTACCGCTATCCACAACCGTAACCGTTCGTATGCAAAGCCAACCCATTAAAGAGAGACACTTTATTCGTCGCCACGACGATAAGTAAGACAACATCAGTCATGACACACGGACGAAATGACACCGGGTTGAACTCTTTACTTGCCCGAGCTAGGGTCAGGTTAACTGTCACAAAAGTGTGATGGCTGGAAATCGGCAAGTGTCCGGCACGCGGCCGGCACCCGAAACAGCAACAAGGGAGACTCATTGATGAGGTCATCCAACTTCTTAACCCACGCTGCAATCGGCGCCTTGGCACTGGGGCTTTCCACCGCAGCGCTCGCCGACAACTGGCGCTATGCCCACGAAGAGTTTGAAGGCGACGTGCAGGACGTCTATGCCTACGCCTTTAAAGAGCACATCGAAGCCAACTCCGATCACACCCTGCAGGTTTACCGCTTTGGTGAGCTGGGTGAGTCCGACGACATCATGGAGCAGGCGCAAAACGGCATCTTAGAGTTTGTTAACCAGTCACCCGGATTTAGTGGTGCTTGGTTGCCAGCAGCCCAAATCTTTTTTGTGCCCTACTTGTTGCCAACCGATGAGCAGACCGTGCTGAACTTCTTCGACGAGAGCGAAGCCATCAACGAGATGTTCCCTGATCTTTACGCCGAGCATGGTCTTGAGCTTTTAAAAATGTACCCAGAGGGTGAAATGGTTGTAACGGCCGATGAGCCAGTCACCAGCCCATCTGAGTTTGACAACAAAAAGATTCGGGTAATGACTAACCCACTGTTGTCCGAGACTTATAACGCCTTTGGCGCCACTCCAACACCGCTACCTTGGGGCGAAGTGTATGGCGGTCTCCAGACCGGCGTTATCGACGGCCAAGAGAACCCCATTTTCTGGATTGAGTCGGGTGGTTTGTACGAGGTTTCCCCCAACCTCATTTTTACCGGCCATGGCTGGTTCACAACCGCATCAATGGCCAACAAAGAGTTCTTTGACGGCCTATCATCAGCTGACCAAGCGCTAATTCGAGATGCGGCAAACGAGGCGTATGCCCACACCATGGAACACATCCAAGGTCTGGCCGAAGAGTCTCTCGATAAAATCGTCAACAGCGATACCGATGTCACGGTAACGCGCTTGACCGATGAGCAAATCGAGGCTTTCAAAGCTCGTGCCCCGCAAGTCGAAGAGGCCTACCTCGAGATGACCGGTGAAGACGGTGCGGCACTGCTCGAGCAGTTCAAAGAGGATCTTGCGGAACTCCAGGCTAATTAAGCCTCTGGGTTTTTCGTAAACCTAAGGGGCGGTCCGCACAGCGGTATCGCCCCTTTTTTATTGCAATAAAAAAGGTGGGCACGTCATGAACGAGGATGAAGTCGGGGAAAAAAACTACCGCTCGGGCCTACCTGGTGTGCTGGGTGTTTTTGACACGTTCATAAGCCGTCTTGAAGCGCTGATTCTCGGGCTTGGTGTACTGCTCATGGCAGTTAACACCGTCGCCAACGTGGTAATGCGCTTTGCCTTTGGCAACAGTATTTTCTTCTCAGGCGAAATCAACCGCATCCTAATCGTTATGATCACCTTCGCGGGCATTGGCTATGCAGCCCGCCACGGGCGTCATATTCGCATGTCAGCCATCTATGACGCGTTTCCGGTGTTTGGCCGCAAAATCCTCATGATCACTATGTCGCTGTTAACCTCAGCGGCTATGTTTTTTCTGCTTTATTACTCAATTGAATACATTGTCACGCTACAAAGCCGCGGTCGCGTGCTACCAGCACTTGGTTTACCCATTTGGTGGATCTACCTCTGGGTGCCACTGGGCTTTGGCATTACCGGCATTCAGTACTTACTGACAGCGGTTAAGAATCTGCGCGAAAAAGACGTCTATCTATCCACGGCGATGGTCGACGGCTACAGCGACACCGAGACCGAGGTCTAGCGTCATGGCAACAATAATGTTTTCGGTCATGGTTGGTCTGCTGTTGCTGGGCTTTCCGATGATGGTGCCACTGATCGCCGGTGCCATTATTGGCTTTGTCATGATGTTTGATGGCTTTGGTCAGATGGACACGCTCATCCAGCAGATTCTGGCTGGCATCCGCCCCGCATCGTTAATTGCCGTGCCCATGTTTATTTTGGCCGCCGATATTATGACCCGGGGCCACTCAGCTGAACGACTCATTAATATGGTTATGGCCTTTATCGGCCATATCAAAGGCGGGCTGGCGGTCAGCACCGCTGCTTCTTGCACGCTGTTTGGCGCGGTATCCGGCTCAACCCAGGCCACGGTGGTCGCCATTGGCTCGCCACTGCGCCCGCGCATGCTCAAAGCCGGTTATTCGGATTCGTTTTCGCTCGCACTCATTATTAATGCCAGCGACATTGCTTTTTTAATCCCGCCAAGCATCGGCATGATCGTCTATGGTGTGATCTCTGAGACCTCGATTGGCGAGCTATTTATCGCCGGCATCGTGCCAGGACTCATGATTTTGGGCATGTTTTCGGTTTATTGCATCGCCTATGCCCATTTCAACAAAGTCCCCACCGAGGCCAAAGCCAGCTGGGGCGAGCGCCTACAGGCTGTGCGCCAAGCGCTTTGGCCGCTCGGGTTTCCGGTTATTATTGTTGGGGGCATTTACGGTGGCATCTTTAGCCCCACCGAGGCCGCGGCGGTTTGTGTGCTGTATGCCTTTATTCTTGAGTTCTTAATCTTTCGCTCACTCAAATCCCCCGACATTTGGGCCATTGCCAAGTCGACGGGGCTCATCACCGCGGTGGTGTTTATCCTGGTTGGAGTCGGCAACGGATTTTCGTGGATTATCTCGTTTGCTCAAATCCCTCAGGCAATCTTAGAGGCGGTTGGCATTAATGAGGCCGGGCCAGTAGGCGTGCTGATCGCTATTTGTGTGGCATTTTTTATCGCTTGTATGTTTGTCGATCCGATTGTGGTGATTTTGGTTCTTACCCCGATTTTTATGCCTGCGATCGAAGCAACCGGGCTCGACCCGGTGTTAGTGGGTATCCTAATCACCCTGCAAGTAGCGATTGGCTCGGCGACCCCACCGTTTGGTTGCGATATCTTTACTGCCATCGCCATCTTCAAGCGACCCTATATTGAGGTTATTCGCGGGACGCCGCCGTTTATCTTTATGTTGGTGCTCGCCGCAGCGCTACTTATTATGTTTCCCTCGATCGCCCTTGGGTTACGCGATCTTATGTTTAGATAAGGGCAGTTATGGCCATATTTAACCGAATCTTGGTTCCTGTCGATGGCTCTAGCGGCGCGGTACAAGCGCTGGAAAAAGCCATTGGCTTACAGCGCCTAACCGATGCCGAAATGCTGGTGCTATGCGTGTTTAAACACCACAGCCTGCGCGAAGCGTCGCTATCGATGGTGCGGCCAAATAAGCTTGAGCTTCCCGATGATGCGCTCAAAGAATATGCCACCGACATCGCCATGTCGGCCAAACAGTATGTCATCGACCGAGACGTGGCTAAATCGCGACTGCGCGCATTTGTAAAAGGGGGGCGGCCAGCGAGCACGATTGTCCAATTTGCCCGCCAACGCGACGTTGACCTGATTGTCATTGGCGCCCAAGGCACCAATGGTGACACCAACGTTCTACTCGGCAGTGTTGCTCAACGTGTGGCCGGTGGGTCGCATTGTCCGGTGCTTGTTGTCTAGCAACTAACCCAACCCAAACAAACTGCCAATCGCAACCAGCGCAATCCATAAATACAGGGCGCGACGCAACAGCGCATGGGCATCATCCAACGTCGCAATCGTCAGATCGCGTGGGCCCTCATCCACCGGTAACCCTAGCGCACCAATTCCCGTTTCTGCTAAACGATGATTTGATGCCTCACCACCCGTTTGCTCCCAGGCTTGCCAAGCCGCGCTAAAGTGCCCTGCCAAAGCCAGCGCCAAAGCCATCAGCCGATCGGGGACAAAATCAAGCCATCCTAACCAGCGGCTTGCTGCCTGACAGTAGTCTGGCCCGGCGTTATCGTGCGTTTCACCAAACGCGCGTGCCAACACCGATAACCGATAACCCACCGCGCCAACCGGCCCCAGCGCAACAAACCAAAATATCGGTGCGAATAAGCGCGTGCGGGCTCCGCAAAACAAATGCTCGGTAGCCGCTTCAGGCTGTGCTTCCATTGCCATAGGCTCAACCGCTGCTCCGGCCAATGCCCCCAGCGCGCTGTGCGTCGCGGCCTGATCGCCCCGCCGCCAAGCCAGAGTAAATGCGCTCACCTCAGCCTCGAGGGTATCCCCACCGCCAAAGGCAAAAGCCAGCGCCAGCACACCGAACACCAAGCTGCCCACACCAAAGAAAAAATCGTCAAGCAACCACTGCAGCGCCCATAGCACCAGTACCGCGGGCAAAATCAGCAAGATCAGCCCAACTGCACTGTCCCACAGGCGTGCGGCCATTAAACGATTGCGTAACCAAGCGGCGTAACGAAATAAGCCGCGTGCACTGCGCCAGCCACCCGGTGGCAAATAGGCGTTCAATAAAAGCGCGGCCAAAAGTGCGATTAGCGTCATCGTTCACATACCAGCGATTGGGTAACGGGTAGGTCAAGGCCAAGGTTGCGCTGCAGTCGTTGCCAATCAAACGCCGGGCCCGGATCGGTTTTACGCCCTTGCGCGATATGACAGTGACCAACAACGCGATCACGCTGAATCAAAGGATAGGCTTTGCGCAGAGCCATCAACACCGATTCCAGCTGGCTGTATTGAACTCCTTCATAGGGGTGATGATCGGTGCCTTCAAGCTCAATACCAATAGCAAAATCGTTACAGTTGTCACGATCACCAAAGCGCGACCGACCCGCGTGCCAAGCACACTGATCAAAGGCCACAAACTGCGTCATGTGTCCATCGCGGCGAATGTATAAGTGAGCCGAAACAGCCAATCCATCAAGCTCGACAAACCGTGAATCACCCTGCGTGTCCAATTGGTTGGTAAACAACTGCGCCACATAGTCACCGCCAAATTGCCCGGCAGGTAGACTAATCCCGTGGATCACCACCAGTTCGGGTTGCTTGCCCGCCGGTCGGCCGTTTTGATTAGGAGAGTGCAGGTAATCAACGCCCTGCAACCGCGCGCTTGCCTGATCGACTTGCATCCTATCCCCATACGCCATGGCCATTCTGCAATGATAGCATTGTGGTTTATTGAGTTTGCTTGAGAAAACCCATGCCTGTGACGTCCAGCCTACCGGCCCATGATTTGCTTGAAACGGCACGCCAAACGCTAGCGAGCCGCTTTGACCCAGCGTTTGGTGGGTTTGGTAGCGCACCAAAATCAACCCAACCGCATGCGCTCGAGCGTTTGCTGCGCCACTACGCTCGCAGTGAGCGTGCCGGCAAGACGGATCGCGATGCCTTACATATGGCTTGTCACACCTTACGACGAATGGCTCTGGGCGGTATCTACGACCAAATTGGCGGGGGCTTTGCTCGCTACTCAACCGATGCGCAGTGGATGATTCCGCATTGTGAAAAATCCCTTATCGATAATGCCCTACTCATTCGGGTGGCAACCGACGCGCATCGGGCAACCGGAGATAAGTTTTTCCGGCGCATCGCCCGTGAGACTAGCGAATGGGTGATTAACGATATGCAGCTTGATCACGGCGGCTTTGCTTTTGCCCTAGCAGCCGGCAACGCACAAGACGAGGGGTCATTTTATTTATGGACGCCGGATGCGCTGCGCGAAGTACTCACGCCAGCTGAGGCGCAGCTTGCCATTTTGCGACTTGGGCTGGATGAAAAACCCAACTTCCACGGCCAATGGTATCCGCAAGTCCACATGGCCTTTTCTGAACTGGCAAAACGCCTGCAAACTCCGCGCGACACCGTGGTTGCCCAATGGCAAAGCGCCAAAGCCAAGCTACTAAGCGCACGTAATACCCGTGAGCATCCCGAGCGCGATGATCATATGGATATTGCCGCTCACGCTTTGATGATCGACGCCCTTGCTCATGCCGGTCGATTCTTAACGCTGCCCGATTTAATCAATGCCGCTGAACGCGCTGAAACCGCTATCGAGCGATACGCTTGGCAGGAACCCGCAGTCAATGATCAAGCGTTTATGCTGGCGGCCCTAATTGAGCTGCAACAAACGCGGTGGTCATCGAAACGCGAGCAACGGCTATTACAACTCGCCCACGTGCTGAGCGCGCCCAATGCCATTGACCCTCGCTTGCCGCTCACTGACCACCTCCAGCCTAGCCCGCATGGCGTGGCGGCCATAGCACTCAATCGCTTGGGCCATTGGCACCATGAGCCCGATTTCTTAGCCGCGGCTGAGCGCATTCTGGATGCTGCTGCCAGCGAGGTAGGCAAAGATCCGGTAACCCACTGCACGCTACTCAGCGCGCTAGAAGAAGTCCTTGATACCCCTGAGCTGGTGATTATTCGGGACACACCCGACGCGCTGAATCAATGGCGCGAAGTCACCGATGCCGGCTATCGGCCACATCGTGTCGTGGTTGCCCTAGACACCAACACCGCTAACCCGCATGTACCCGACCAAGAAACGGGCGCTTGGGTTATCCACGATGGCCATGCGCAACCCAAGGCCACCACACCGACCGAGTTAACCGACCGCCTCAACAGCCATCGTTAAATCGTTTAGGCACTGAACATGGCTTGCAGGCGCTGAGTAACCGTTGATTGAAGGGTTATCGGCAAATCGCCCAAGTATTGTTGGCAACGGCTTTTATCAATGCTGCGCAATTGATCAAGCGCAACCTGGCCGCGTTTGCCGTCAAACGCAACATCGACCCGAAAAGGCCACGCTCGAAGGGTTGTCGTCATGGGCGCAATGATCAGCGTGGATAAGTGGCGATTCATTTCATTAGGCGAGATGACCAACGCGGGGCGGCTTTTACGCATCTCAGCGCCACGCGCAGGATTTAGCGCAACCAGCCTGACCTGAAACTTCGCGATGGTTGGGGCCATCACCAGGTCCACTCATTCACGTCAAAGTCGTTTTCAATCGCCTCGTCGAACAACCCGACGTCGCTGGCATTGGGATCGTCTTCGAGTGTTTTCAGAATCGCCGCTTCCCAACTCGATCGGGGATTGTTACTCGGTTTTACCAATATTCCACCCTCGCGTACTTCGATATCGACCTCACCCTCTAGGCCGCACTCACGGATGATGGCTGCCGGTATTCGAATCCCGCGGGAATTACCAATTGCAATTAATTGTGTACGCACACTCGTCTCGAAAAGTAATTACTTTGTAACCACAGTAGGCGGCTGACGCAATAGAAGCAAGCTTCAATCGAGCCCAGGTGATGCACAACGCCGTTTAACGGGCAAACAACACCTGCTAGAGGTCCAGCTTTCCTTGCCCGGGCACAGCTGCCGATTTGCGTTGGCGTTTGGGACGCTGAGGGGCGGGCGCACGGCTGGCATGTTGGCGGCGCACGCGGGCGGACTCACCGGCTAAATCTCGGCTTGCCCGATGCGCTTTAATGCGGGCGCGGGCCTCACGGGCAGCCTGCTCGTGATCAACCACTGGCCACGGGTAATCCTCACCCAAGGCAACACCATACTGCCGTTGTAAGCTTGCGGGCATTTTCCACGGTTCATGGACCCAGTCATCGGGCAATGCCTTAAGCTCAGGAACCCAACGCCGAATATAAATGCCGCCTGGATCCTGATCGCGTGATTGTTTAACCGGGTTATAAATACGTAGGGTATTGATGCCAGTCGTGCCGGATTGCATTTGAAACTGGCAGTAGTGAATGCCGGGCTCATAGTCGGTAAACAACCGGGCGAGGTGGTGAGCAGGCTCACGCCAGTGCATCCACAAATGGTAACTCGAGACCGCTACTAACATGGCGCGCATGCGAAAATTAATCCAGCCATCGTGGGCCAACTGACGCATACACGCATCGACAAACGGCAACCCCGTGCGCCCGTTGATCCAGGCCGCCAAGCGCTCAGGATCGGTGTGTGACTCATCGCGCAACCCATCGTAACCACGGTGCATATTGCGCCATTCAATGCTCGGCTCGTCATCGAGCTTTTGCATAAAATGGCAATGCCAATGCAAGCGCGACTCAAACGACTTTAACGAGCGAGCCCAATGGGAATGGGGCGCTTCGGCCTTGGCCGCTAACCAACGCTGGCGATGGGTTTGCACAATTTCGCGTAACGACAACGTGCCATAGGCAATATGCGCGGACAGTCGCGAGCACACATGGGCAGCGCTCAGCGGGCTCGACATCCCCTGACGATAAGTCTGCCCGCGCTCAGCGAGAAAGCTGGATAGCAAGGCTTCACCAGCCGCACGTCCACCGGGCTGGCGCCCCGGACACGGCGTGGCGCCAGCGCCAAGGCCTTCAAGCGGCAAAGCATCAATGGCCAGCGGTTGAACCAGGGCTTCATCGCCCGCGTTATGCCGCATAGTCGTTGCCGCGATGCCCTTTTGATCCGACACTTGGATGGGAGCAGCTTTCATACGCCGCTCCCAATGCCCGGCCCAGTGATCGCGATTACGCAAGCCGCGCACCACGCCAAACTGCGGCGTCTCATTAAAGTCCACACCGGTTTGTCGACACCAACGGCTCACCGCCTGGTCACGCTGATAGGTCCACGCATTGCCGGTTTCCTCATGGGCATGAATCGCGGCAAAGGGCTGAGCGGCATGCAGGCGAGCAAATACCTCGGGTAGTGGGCCTTTAAACACATGCAAGCGCAAACCCAATGTGGCCAGAGCATGATCTAGCTCAACTAAGCTCTCACAAATAAACGCCCAGTGCCGCGCGCCGGTATCGGCTTGGCGCCAATAATCCGGCTCGATGACATACACCGGCAACACCGGCCCGGCAGCAACCGCATTGGCTAACGGTGCATGGTCAACAATACGCAAATCCCGCTTAAACCAAACCACCTGGGTATTCATCGGCGCAAACCCTTAGCCTGACGCCGGCATCGCTCCGAGCAATAGCGCACTTGCTCCCAATCTCTTGCCCACTTGCGTCGCCAGTTAAACGGCCGCTCGCAGACCAAACAGACTTTGCTGGGCAGAGGTTTTTTAGCCATGCGCCGACTCGATGCAATTGGCTAGGGCCTCTAGCCCATCACCACAGTCCATTGTGACCCGCGCACTCGCCTCCGCATCACCGCGGGTTACCCCTAAGCCAAGCACATAAACCGGCTGGCCGGCTGAGGCAGCGGCGCGCACAAATCGATACCCCGACCAGACCATGAGCGATGACCCCACGACTAACACCGCCCCCGCGTTCGCCACCGCCGCAAAAGCCGCTTCGACGCGTGCAGTCGGTACTGTCTCGCCAAAAAACACCACCGCGGGTTTAAGCAACCCACCGCAGTTTTGGCAAGCCGGCACCACAAAGCGGCTGTAATCAACGCCGACGAGCTCAGCATCACCATCTGGCGTGACGGCGGCTTGCGTCGCTGCCTCGGCCCACCCCGGGTTGGCTGCCTCAAGCTCGCGTTGGTGTTCAGCGCGTACAATGACCCGGCTACAGCCAAGACATTCCACTCGATCAAGTCGGCCATGCAAATCCAGCACCGACTGGCTGCCAGCTGTCTGATGCAGTCCATCAACATTTTGAGTAATGACTGAGCCAATGACACCCGCGCGCTCCAATGCCACAAGCGCGGTATGGGCGCGGTTAGGTTGGGCACTCTCGACGGTGCGCCAGCCAACTAAACTGCGCGCCCAATAGCGCTGCCGACCTGCCTCACTGCCGATGAATTCATTAAATTGCATTGGCGAGCCGCGCTTCCATTCACCTTGGTGATCGCGATAATCGGGAATACCCGATCCGGTCGAAACGCCCGCGCCGGTTATCACAGCAACCGGCGCACGATGCTGTAACGCCTGCGCTAGTGCGCTCACTGCGTATTCTGTCGCCGGTTGCGGTAGGGGTCGAACGGTCGCCACGAACACACGCTCCTGTAAAATCTCGAGAAGATGATGCGCTATTACTTGAGCTTTTCTAGGCGGTGCATAACCGCATCCTCTACCGTATCAACAACGCTGTCAGAAAAGTCATTTGGCAAATGGGTTGATGCAGATACAAGCGCGTCTGGCGCAACCTCAACCACTGCGTCGACAATAGCCTGGGCACGCTTGTTCGATATCCCGGTGTCTTTAGCTGTTTGTACAAAGTGGCGCCCACGAATTTCATCAAAGCGGTAATGATTATTGTTGCCCACTGACATAGCCATTTTCATGTGCTTTCGTTCAATTTGCCGATTGTTCAAAGCGGGCTGAGCGGTGACCACGTCATAAAGCGGCGTCATACGGTAGCTACCGCCAGGGCTCAAATGCACACTAAAGTTTTTTGCGTGACCATCGGTAGCACCCATTAACCAAAAAATGATTTGAGACTTCAGAAAATTTTCCTGATCGACCTGCGGCGTATCACTGCCGGCCAACAAGTCCAGCACCTGTGTCATGGCAGGCCCGCCTTCGTTTTGATACTTGAGTGTTGGAGGCACCGATAGCGCCTGACAACAGTCCTCCTGAGGAAGACGCAGTAAGCGTGCGTCTTTCGTCCACCGCCGGTCAAAGCGTTCGATCACCAATGCCCTGGTATTGCCGAAGGTTTCAATCGTTGCCTGATTCACCGGCAAACCAAACGCTTGCATAAGCTTCAAGCAGTAAAATTCATTCTCGACACTGTTAGACAGATCAAGCCCCCCGGGCAGTTCGCCGATTTGGGTCTTAATAAGATGCGTCGTTGGCGTTGCACCATGGGGCTTAACCCATCTGCCGTCATGCCACAGCAGTGCTGTTTTCTCTTGAGCGCCTGCCACTGAAATTCGGAAGGCATCATCGCGAGCAAGTCCTAATGGCGCTTGACTCAATCCATTGAGGATTTTTTCAACCGCAGTGGCATCAATAGCCTCACCCTCGAGTGTCCCGGTACTATCAGGGGCATCCTCATCACCCACAATAAATTGCAGAGCGCCTACGCAGTCATGACCAATCTGTGACAACAAACTATAGGCGTCGACACCGCGCGCACCTACCGTCTCAGCCACGACGCGACGTTGTCTGTCCGAATCCGGGAGCAGGTTTTCTAATACCGTCGTTACGGATTGTCCGCGATACGCTGTCTCACGCAGCGGCAGAGACAACGAGACGGGCAGCGCGTAGGGCCAAGCTAACCATTCTTCGTCGTAAGCAAAACTGATGGCGCCATTTGACTCACGGCTTAAACGACCAACCATGCGGTTGTTCAGATAAACGCGCAACGGCGTGTAGGCAGATCGCCGTCCCACTAAAACAACGCCTCGATGTCCTCGGCTTTTCCTTTAGAACGCTCAGTGACTTTAAACTCAAGATCAAGCGCAGCGAGCACGGCGAAAATCGATGCTAACTTTGCGGATCTAACCCCCTTTTCAATGTTGGAGATTGTTTCCTGACGCAACCCAGCTTGATCAGCCAAAAAAGCCTGTGTCCAGCCGCGCCTTTTGCGAGCGCGTTGGATAATGCTGCCAATTTGGTTTGAGGTTCTTGCTAACTTGCTCATCGACTAAATATGCGATGGAGCGCATAAATTGTCAATATGCGTTTTAGCGCATACTATAAAAAGAGAGTTTAAATACGAGGTTCTTTTGTTCTCAGCACCTTATCCAGCCCGGCCGGATGGCGTTGCCATGATTGTCATGCTGGGCATCATCACCGCGATTGCCCCGCTATCGATTGATCTCTACCTGCCGGCGCTGCCGCTCATTGAACAAGGCTTTGCCGTTAGCCCCATGTTGGTCCAGCAAAGTTTGAGTTTATTTTTTATTGGACTGGCGGTGGGCCAAGTGGTTGTCGGCCCGATCGCTGATCGCTACGGCCGGCTCGGCCCGCTCACCGCGGGCGCCATCCTCTATTTGGCCGCTAGCTGGCTTTGCGCCATCGCCCCGTCAATCGAATGGCTACTGGGCGGGCGGCTAATACAAGGCTTAGGCGCCGCGGCCGGGCCCGTCATTGCCCGAGCCATTGTGCGTGACATCTATGCCGGCCGTCGCGCGGCGAGTGTGATGTCGTTTGTGATTTTGGTTATGACTATGGCCCCTTTGATCGCGCCGGTTTTTGGCGGATGGCTCAGCGGCGCGTTTGGCTGGCGCTCCACGTTTTGGGCGTTAACCCTATTTGGCGCGCTGTGCCTGATCATGATGCGCGTTAGCCTGCCTGAAACACACCCAGCCACGCAGCGTGCGCCGGGCAGTTTAGGCAGTTTGTTTAAAAGCTACTTGCCCATTTTGTCCGACCCCTTGGCGCTTACCTATTTGGGCGCCGGGGGCATGGCTTTTGGGGCATTGTTTGCGTACGTCTCGGGCAGCCCGTTTGTCTACACCCAAGTCTTTGGTGTGGCCCAAGCCGATTTTGCTTATTACTTCGCCTTTAATGTCATCGGCCTGATCATGGGTAATTTTATCAATGGCAAGCTGGTGATGCGCTTTGGCCATCGACCCATGCTCACCAGCGG
>Ga0102930_1000482_pt1 | contig 13290 bp, 18 predicted proteins | sample SalPon1_B_H2O_MG_FD_84514 | JGI IMG/M metagenome (GOLD analysis project Ga0102930, IMG submission 84514) | Salt pond water microbial communities from South San Francisco under conditions of wetland restoration - Salt Pond MetaG R1_B_H2O_MG | ecosystem: Environmental > Aquatic > Non-marine Saline... | reverse complement strand
TAGCTCATGCCTTGCTTGCCTTCTTCTTTGTACCCCCTTGAAAAATTACCGGAGTAATAACAAGACGCCGCATCATCCAGAAGTTGGGGATGAGGCTTGTTGGGTGATTGTTGTTTTGCGCGCTGGTAACACTTGGCGTAAATGTCTGCGCCGACCTCAATATTGGTGCAAGCATCAAACGCTTGTTCAATGGTCAGCCCGTAGGCTGGAAAGTTCTTTTTGTTGATTTGCATTAAGCCCAAGCTGTAATTAAAGCCGTCTTTGTCCAAATCCGTGGCAATTTGGATAGCGTCTTCAATGGTATTGGGTTGATTAATGGCGTTTGCCCCGACGACGGCGATAGCGTAGGGGTTGCGAGAACTTTCATTGTCGATAAGGCGTTTTAAGATACTGGCATCGACTTGAGACTGGCAGGTGTTAAGCAGAGGGATAAGCGCACTCAGCTCAAGAAGCATGTTTTCGCTCCTGAACGACGCCGACGGCCGAGATGGTCGGATAACGAAGCAGGTGGTCTTTGAGTCTTGCTGAGCATTCATCGACCAGCGTTTTGGTTTTGTATTTTCCAGTGTACAAAAGTGGACATAATTTCGATTTTAACGATTTATCAATGTCTACTCTGACTTCCTTCTTCCTTGTATAGAGAGGCAGCTCGCATCGTTCAGGGTGTCGTTGTATATGGTCAATCACCCGTAACGAGGCTTCTTTTCTGAGTGTTCGAAAAGATAATGCGGCAGCATTCTCTAACGCTTGCGCGCTGAACTCATCCAGCAAGATATTGATGGACGATAAAGATTCATTACTCATTTATCCTCCTTTTTGTGGGCAATAGGATTTTTGAAGTTAAAAAAAAGGCACTTACGTGCAGGGATTGAAGTGTTTATCGAATTTTTTGAGGTGATCGTGTAAACGAAAACTGGCTTCTTGCTTCTTGCTTCGTTTGTTTACTTTTGCGGAAGTCGTGAGCAGTCGGTTGGTTTCTTCATCAATCTCAAACCAAATTCCCTTTGTCTTTTTGTCAGTTTTTTGGGGCATTTCATTACCTCAATGTCGTATCAGGTGGGGCGTAAAAGCCCAAATGTTTGAGGGGGTCTATATGTCGAGGAGCGTGAATTAATGCTCGCTCCGTTTTTGCTCTTGGAGCTCTTGCGCAGAGCTTCTTGTTTCTGTGCTTTGTTTTCAAGCAACGTACTTTGCCAATCATAGGAGCTTCCCTTCACAAACTAAAATAAAGGATGTAAGCCAACACACGTTAAGTTGTTCTGGCTTATGAACAACGCCCAGCCTCGCCGCTTTGCGATAGGGTGTGATTGAGAGAATATTGCGGGCTTCTCTCGTTGAACGCTCTGAGTTCCGTATCATGTCGTCTCACGACGAGCGCGATATCGGCGAACGTTCAGCCAGTGGCGCAAATTGACAAAGAGCGAGATGCATATTCACAGTGTTGAAACACTGATCTTATGATCAGTAAACGGTTGGATAATAAACCATCAAAAACGACGTGTAAAGTATAGGTTTATGTGTAAATTGCAAATTTATACATTGAACCGTTAATTTTTTTGATATGGGAGAAAATTAAAGGATGTCTTTGTAGTGGTTAGCAGGATTGAAAAATGTCATTGGGCGACAGAATTAAGAAGCTACGAGAAGAATCGCTACGTATATCCAAAAAAGAACTTAGTTTACTATTGGGTGTTAGCCAATCCGCTGTAAATCAATGGGAAAATGGTACAAATTATCCATCTCAAAAAAGATTGATAGAGTTATCTCGAGTGTTGAACACTACCTATGAGTGGTTGGTGAACGGAACTACAAGCTCATTTGATGATGGTTCAGAATACGAAGTTCCATTTTATGAGGATGTAAGCTGTAGTGCTGGCTCAGGGTTTGTAAATCACAATGAAGATTCAATTTTAGTTAGTAGTCACTTTATCCCTCTCTTGAGTGAACGTTCTTTAGATAAAGTTATTGCACTTAGGGTCCATGGTGATTCAATGGAACCAGCAATCTCTGATAAAGGTATTGTGTTTGTTGATACATCAGATACAAAAATAGTAGATGGAAAAGTCTATGTTTATAAACAAGAAGATACGATAAGGGTAAAACGCCTTGAGTATAGTGTTAATGGATTGATAATTAAAAGCTTTAATGATAGATACTCTGATGAGAAAGTTACTAAAAAAGAATTTGATAGCGTTTGTGTCATAGGTAGGGTTCTATACAGTATAAATAAATTTTAAATCAAAACTTTATTTGAAAATACTGAGGGCAGATGTATAATAAATTTAATTCTTGAAGTAAAAGTGCATTACATAGCGCACTACTACATAGCTCTCTATGTAGTGTATTTTTCAAGAATTAGAATGTGTTGGACCCTCAATCTAACTACATAGCATTCGCAAAGAGCCGTTCGCCCGCTAGTGAGCGGCTTTTTTGTATCTGAAATTTACCTGTTGATCTTTAAAGAGTTCTTCGATATTTTAAGGACTCATTGTTTGGCGTGAGAAACCAAACAACCCTAAAAATCTAGCGGAATCATAAAAATGAACACTCATCAATCCGTGCCAAAAGCGCACAACCCAATCAGACTCAGAACTCAAGTAATGACCACTATTACAAATGGCGATCTTCATGATGTCCGTTTTGGTTATGACTTGGAGGGTGTGTCTGATGCAAATTGCTGAGCAAAGCACGCCTTCTCAAACACTCTCTGAGCTTGAACAAGCAGCGCAAGAACATATTCGTACCCAACGAAAAAAAACGAGCGCAGCGTATCGAGCGGCACGAAAAGCTCGTGTTGAAGAGTGTATTGATATCCACTACGCTGCTATTGAAGCGGAAAAATCACGTCTGGAAGCCAAAGGTAAGCCAAACCCGAACTATCAAATCGGGTTTACCAAACGTCGTGTGCTACGTGATAAAGAAAATCCAAGGGTGGTGGAGCTTCCGACTGAGTTTGCAATGATCCTAAAAGCGTGTGAAGAGTTTATCGATAACCCTAGACGCTTTCCTGAATTGTATACGTGGGTGCCTGAAATGAATAATCGTCAGGCTCGTGAACTTGTCGCTAGGGTACTCGCTTGTCTTTTGGTGAACACGGATATCATCAGTGGTCGTGTCGGTGAGCCGTCACCACAAGGCATGAAACCATTAAGTTATCACCAGTTCCATGAAGACCATGCTTTGCGGTTTGGTAAGTACATTGCGCCGAAATCCTTTAATAAGGCCATTGGTTATCTAAAACGAGCTGGTTACTACAACTCAGAGTCCATTAACATCCCAATAGGCGATGTTGAGGGCACCGTTCGTGGTGCTCCAGCGTATAAACAATTCTCTGAAGTGTTCTTTAATGATCTGAAAGTGGTTCGTTACAAGAACATAGCGGAATCCATCATCGAGACTCGTAAGCGTCAAATTAAAAATGGGCTTCGTCATGCCTGGATTAGTTTTAGAGATATGGCGAACGGTGTCGTACAACGTTATTTGAATGCCAACAAGTTTGAGCTCGTAGCAGAATCAAACGTGCGGGTGTTTGAAGCTTATAGTCCCCAAGTTCTCCTCAATCCAGACTAACTCCTATCAAATGGATCCGCGCAAGCGGAGGATTCTGCACGCCTGAAGCAAGTCAAAGGTGATCTATGTCACTGTTTGGCTCTGATGTTCATATCATTTATCTCGTATTTATCCCCCATTGTGAGCGTTATAACTCGATTTTCCCCAAAAAAATGATATTCACATAAAAGATACCTATAGAAAATCACTGTTAATTTTACCCGTGAAAGGTCAGTGAAAGATGTACCGTTCTTATGAGAATGAATATGTAAACTTCGTATATAGATAAATATAAAGATAAATATTTAAGAAAAAATAATCGCTTCGCTCTAAGTTACCTACAGCCAGCATTGACATTACAGCAACACAATAGAATAGGTATTTTCGCTGGCTGCGCTGAACCTTTCTTTTGTCATTCGACAGGAACCTTTCGAGCTTATACGCATGATTTAGTGGAACGACCCCGTAAAGTCATCACAATTTTCAAACCACAGTGTCTATAAAGGTCTAGCAGGGTGAAGGGCAACTTTTGTGCCGGATGGTATGAAGTACACAAAAGCATTCAGTAGGCGTGGATAGGTCGCTTCTTACTCGCTTTGCTCGCGCGTTCTGGTATTCGTCGCGCAGCGACTCATGAAATAATAGTTACACTGTCACTAAGTGCAAATAAAAAATGGCGAAATGTCATTAACACTTCGCCATTATGTCTAGAATAATTATGAGTTAAGTTATCGTCAAAGTTCATTTCTTGCTGCTATCGCTAAGAAATGACTTCTGTCTCGATAGAGATCGCTATTCTCTACTTTACGATCGATTACCGCTAGTAACGACTCTGGTAGAGATACATTTACCCTTTGGGTCTTACCACTGTATTTGCTTACATCAATTTCTATCTGTAACCAAACATCACAAAAATTGTAGGTTTGATCTTCTTTATAAACCAGCGCCCCTTGGTCTTCTAGTCCTAATACATCAAAGCCATCGGCAAGCATTTCTTCTAAAATACTTTCTATCGCTTCTGCTGAATGTGCCGCTATATCTTTACTGCTATCTGATGCGCTATAGCAGGAATAGCGGTTATTACATAGAGCTGGAACGACTATCCCGTAAGAGGAATCTTTATCTTTTGGTGTTTCTACACCCAATGTAAACCACATCGTTACCTCCAAGTGCGCGGGCTAAATGCCCGCGTCTTTTTTGATAGAACGTACTGTGCCTATTGGTAAGGAGCCTTTAGGGTGAGGCACCGGAAATTTTTTACCAGTTATTGGAGATTTCCAGATCTGGTGACTTCCTTTGCCATGCCTTACGAACTCACATCCTGCGGCGAGCAGTTCATCTATTAGGTCTTTAGATTTCATATTACCTCCGACCTAATAAGCATTATACACACGCGTGTGTATAATGCAAGATGCGTGAATGAACATTGGAAAATGTACGATTGTACAGTTGTATGAATGTTGACTATTCAATTATACAGTGTACACTTGAATAGTGTTCAATCGTATAGACGTACAGTTATGAAAATTATTGATATTTGGAATCCGAAAGGTGGGCAAGGTAAATCCATGCTTACTATTAACCTTGCAGCTGCGGCTATTGAGTTAGGCAAAAAAGTTCTCGTTATATGCCAAGATCCGCAAGGTACATCTACTCTCTATTATAAGGGCGGCAATCTTCCTTTTGAGGTGCTTAGCTCTATCCCTCGAACAAAACCTGATGCAGACATATTAATTTTTGATCATCAGGCGGCGGATTGGGATGTTCCAGAAGGTGCGTTATTAATTATGCCATTTAAACCAGCAAGAGATCAGTATGCTACCTATATGGATGCTTTTAAGCGTGCTGAGTTGGCGGGTAAGTCAATTGTTACTGTTGTTACTGATACGAATAGTCATCGCCCAGAGGAGGTTAATGTAACGAAAGCAATGAAGAAGAGAGGGGCTTTTGTTATTCCATCTAGTGGTGTATTTGGTAGAGCTGCGTGTGAGTATCGTACTATTTTTGATGATGCTTTAAATCGTGCTTACAAAGTAAAAGACCGTCGACGCGAGTTTTTACAGATCATGAGTCACATACTAGTGGAGGTTAAGTAATGGCTGATTCTCGTTTTTCATGGATGGATGAAGAAGATGATAGAGCTGAGTCTAATCAGTTAAAAGGGCAAACAGAAAATGTTGATGCTCCGCGAATGAAAAAGGTGATTCGTACTCCCAAGAGAACGACAAGAGGAATTTTTGTTGATGATAGTATTTGGGAGGATTTTGAAGACATCATTTATCAACAAAAGAAGCAAAAAGGGAAATCGAAGCCTGAACTTGCTGAGGAAGCTTTACTTTATATTATTGGAAAATATAAAAATTAATTATTTAACTGTACAGTTGTACGATTGGTTGGTTGTACAATCGTGTACTGTACAGTTGCACGATTGTACGTCCCTTTAATGAAAGTTTGCCGACGAGCATTAAAGGGGCACTTAACTCATTGAAGGAAATTAAGATGCAAGTGAATTGTAGCATTAACCATGGTCTGAACCAAACTGCTACGGATGATGAACTCAGACTATTATCGAGCCTCATTGAGCGTGACTTTTTTCAGCCAGCTCAACGAACGGTTATTGAATCATTCGTGAGCCGAAAATCTATTGAGAACTATCTCAACGCTCACACTATTGGTAAAGAAGAAAGAGATATTCAAAATAGAGAACCTCTCGGTGTATGTCCGTAATTGGGCTTCAGACCCCTAATTCAAGCAACGACCAAACATGGGTGTTCCCATCGTTCGAAATCTTGGTTATTCCCCTTTATTGTAATGATGGGGAGTGAGGTATCCATTTTGGGTTTTATATGTGAGGGTGCCAGATGTTTTAATGATCTTTCGCCGATATTTAATTAGCTCTTCAAGAGTATTCGCATTTCTAATCTTACTATCTAGGTGATCCCAATAGTACGCGAGAGCTCCCTTTTTTTGTTGTTCTTTGATCATGTGTCCCTGTTAAGAACGAAAAGGGGAATGGTCATTACCTTTTTGACTTTGAATGCGGTTCATGTGCTGACGCAGCGTTCCTCGGTTAATACCTAGCATTTTGGCCGCTTTGGTTTGATTCCCTTGGCAATGTGTGACGACCTCTTCAAAAACCACGTCTCTAACGAATGGTATTAATTCTGAAACATCAGGTGTTGCTACTAAATTACGTCGAGTTGGGTCCAGTAGTTCGTTGACACTGGCAAGAAGAAGGGTGTTATCTATTGGTTTACGAGACATAGTATGATGGCAGTTCTTAATTGGTAGGGGGATTATTATACAATGAACGTTTGAAAATTCATTGTCTATTATCAAACCGGACATTACTATTTGGGGCTTACATTTTTTGTAGGCGCAAGTTTAAGATGTCACATTCCACCAACTTAGAAATGTCACATTAAGTGTAGAATCCGCACCTTAGGATTTTTTTGCTTAAGGTGCTGGAATGCTACTGACTATGAGCGCTAAAGAGCTGACAAAGCTCGAACTTATTCAACATGTTTGCGATAAACGCATTCGCCAAATTGACGCGGCTCAGGCACTCAAGCTGAGTCGCCGTCAAATCCAAAGGCTGGTTAACCTTTTCCGAGAACTTGGTCCTCAAGGGCTTGTCTCCAAGAAGCGCACTCAACCAGGCAATCACCAATATTGCTCTATTCTTAAAAGCCAAGTGCTGGAGCTAATTCAAACTCATTACCATGATTTCGGCCCCACTCTAATTTCTGAAAAGCTTAGCGAAATCCACAATATTAAGCTCTCTAATGAGACAATACGCCAATGGATGATTGACAGTAACCTCTGGACTCCAAAACAAAAAAAACGCAGGAAGGTATACCAACCAAGGGCTAGGCGAGATTGCCTAGGAGAGTTGATTCAGTTAGATGGTTCACCACATGATTGGTTTGAAGGGCGGGCTGATGAATGTACATTGTTGGTGTTCATTGATGACGCGACGAGCGCGATTATGCACATGTATTTTTGCGAGTCTGAATCAACATTGTCCTATATGACAGCAACGCGCCAATATATTGATAAGCATGGCAAACCTGTAGCGTTCTATACCGATAAACATGGTGTGTTCCGCGTGAATCACGCGAGCAATGAAGACAAGAACAAACTAACGCAATATGGCCGCGCATTGAAGGAATTAAACATCGAGTTGATTTGCGCGAACACTCCGCAAGCCAAAGGTCGAGTAGAAAGAGCAAATAAAACGCTTCAAGACCGTCTTACGAAAGAGATGAGACTTGCGGGGATTACTGGCATTGAGGAAGCAAACCAATGGTTAGGTGGGTTCATAGAGGACTATAACAGGCGTTTTGCGAAGCCGGCGAAACGTCATCAAGATGTACACAGACCCGTCTACGAAACCCAAGATGAATTATACGACATTTTCTCTTGGCAGTTAACAAGACAAGTCAGCAAGGCTCTAACGCTCCAATATGACCGAGTGAAATACATGCTTAGCAACACGCCTGACAATGAACGCTTAACTGGTAAGAACGTAATGATTTACGACTACCCAGACGGCAACATCGCCATAAAATACTTAGGTAAGTCTTTAGAATTTACCGCCTTCGACCACCTTGAAGTCATACGGCAAGGAGAGATAGTCGAGAACAAGCGCCTACGGGAAGTGTTGAAGTTTGCCATGTCAGAGCAAGAATGTTTAGAGAGTGACGGTCTGAGAGTGCGAGGTAAAACAGATTCTCCAAGTCGACAAGAGCAACATAGACAACTGCGAATGAACCTAGCGGTAATAAACTCAATGAAAAAGGAAATGGACACATAGCAATGTGACATTTCTAACTTGCGGTATCGTGTGACATTTTAAAATTGTTGCAACAGGGGCTTACATTTTTGGTGTAGATTACGTGCATTATGGTAAATATCCAAATTTAGGGCGACTTTTGTCTAAGAAAAAGCAGTGGTGGCTTCAAATTGCCAAAAGTCGTCCTTTCCCTCGCTCATAAGCGATAAAATGAACCTGAAAGTTAATGACAGTTTTTTGCCAAATGTTAAGCGTTTGTGATGCATTTTGGTTTCGGCTCGATCACGCTCTCTAATCCCCAAAATGATCGGTTGTCGGAGGACAAAGATTGAAAAATTTCCGCTTCCGAAGCTTGTTTCTATCTTTGTTGTCCGAGAGCTTTGGCTGCGAATGCAGCCAAATGAGAGCTATTGCTTATTGACTGGAGAAGGGCTCATATGTGTTAGCTGTAGAAATTCGAAAGTTACTCAAAAACGATACAACCTTGAATTTTCCGTAAAAAAGATGAACAACGGTAATGCTTGATTTAAACCCCGGCACTCCATGAACCTCAACTGTGTATATCCTTTCGTTCTGAGTATTTGGCTTCCCAAAATTAAGTACGTCAATTGGCTTGCTAGAAATTAGTTGCTGAAACTCTTCAAATACTTTCAACCCTTGTTCTCTTTCACCATCGTCTGATGTAAAGCTTGGATACTGATGGTGTATCACATAATTATCGGGAACTTGTTCACCTGTAGTTTTAAAAACGATGCCACAAGAAAGTGCAGTAAAGAACTCGTCAAATCTTTTTAAGTCAACAGGATACTTAACGGAACCATCCTCTAACTCAATAGCTCCTTGAGTTAGCATTTTACGAAATGCTCCATCATTATGAGATAGATGTGGTTTGATTTTCTTTATAAAGATTTCTCTGGCTCTATTACTAGGGGATGCATTCATTAGAATTTGAGCCAACACATATTGGTCGTCAGTAGCTTTTTTATTATTGTGAATTTCACAAGACTTAACAGTTAGCAATTGCTCTTTTTCACCCTTTGGGAAAAAAGATCGAGGAGGGATATGTTCCTTCGTAATTCCTTTTCTCGTACAACCTTGATAGTAACACTTCACTCTGGCAACCTCCTTACACCTAACTTTCTGAGGGAAATATGGGTGCTTAGGGCGAAACCTAACAATATCTGAATCAAGGAGGGGATTTTACCCTCCTTGTCCAGCTACTATCTCGATTCGTAGGCAAGCGTTGCCGATATTACTGAGTTTCCGTCCTTGAATTGAAGCTCACAAAGTGAACCCCTGACCATCCATGTGAAACACAAAACTGTTAAGCAAATAACAATTAAACCCAATAGGGCAGTTTTACTTTTCGGCATACGCTAGCCTCCTTGATCTGAATCGAGATAGAGGCTAATATCCATAGTGTCAAGTATGTCATAAAAACCTCGTTTGAATTTATAGTTCATTCGGGGTTTTTTGATATTTACCGTCCGCAAAGACTTGGATTTTTGCTTTCGGTAAATCACCAAAAGCACCCAACCCTATTCTAAAGCCTTTCTGCTCATCCCTCTATCTTAATTTGTTCCTCCCTGTAAATTAATACAGTTCGGCTATGGGCGTTACCGCTAAGGGGTGTGAAGCCCAACGGTACGGTTTCGTACGTTAAGCATTAAATCAAACAGTTAGAACGGTATGACGTTTAGGTAGACCCTACGATCACTGGTAAAAACCACCCCAAAATCAGGATATGACATAACCTATGTGTCACCACTGGCTGTGTCATGACTTAAATGACATGCTTGTTTTTTGTTAGCGTACGTTTTCGTTCCATTGGGCGTCACACCCCACCTTTGCTTTTTCTGCGTTCTGTTTTTTTGTGCTCGATGCTTTGGTCATGGCATTGCTCCTTCTTACGAGTTCACTACCTCTTTCAGCGTTTTGCTTGCTTTGAACGCGGGTACTTTTGCGGCGGCAATGTGGATTTCTTCACCTGTACGAGGATTACGACCAGTACGCGCCGTGCGCTCATTGACTTTGAATGTACCAAAACCAACCAATGCCACCTCATCGCCGTTTGATAGCGTATCTGATATCCCTTCTAAGATAGTGCTTAATGCGGCATCCGCTTTTGCTTTCGAGATGTCTGCCGTGTGGGCAATATGGCTAACCAATTGTGATTTATTCATTGTGTCTATTCCTTGTTAAACGGTTTTCGAGTCAATCGAGAATATGGGTGCTCAGTGGTCAGTACCATCACAACACTGAATCAGAAAGAAGGGTCCCCCCTTCTTTCTGTCCAGCTTACTTCACCATTTCGTAGACAACGAAGCGTGCCAGAAAGTCGGTGTGCGCGTCCTTATAGCGAACTTCACAGAGTGAATCTCGGACTATCCATAGTCCCACCAAAATAGTGCAACAAATCACTATTAAGCCCGTTAGGGCGGTTTTACTTTTTGGCATTTTTCATTGCCTCCTACAGGTAAAGAGGCTAGTATTTGTATTGTCGTATACATCACATCGCCTCGTTTGAATTTACAGTTCATTCGGGGCTTTGTTCTTTCTACCACTCACAACACAGAGATTGCTCATGGCAGAAAGCCAAGAGCACCCAACCCCATTCTAAAGCCTTTCGGCTAACGCCTCTATTTTTTTGATGCTTAACGGCATTCGCATGACGGCGTCACGCTCACCCCCATCTGTTACCGTTGCTTTGCACGTAAGCAATAATAGCTGTCCGCAAATGATGGCTTTTGACCCCGCGCCTTTACGGGGTGTTTTTTTGCCTGAAATTTGCGGGTTCATCATCAAACTAGCAGAATTGCGATGCATACTTAATACTTCGAAGTATCAACCCTAGAAGTGATTAATTACATTTGGTTACATAGTAATCTATTCAACGGTTACATAATGAACTATCCAATATGTAGCTTTGCTAGTACCATTCATCCATTCATCCATTCATCCATTCATCCAGATTATTATGAAAAAAATTATTCTTCTTACGACTCTTTGTAGTGCTCATGCATTTGCTGCGTCTGGCTCGCCTCAGTATTTTTTAGGTGCCAAAGGCGGCTACCAATGGGCTCAAGATGATAACTACCATCATTCAGACCCTAACGGGGCTATCTGGGGTGTCTATACTGGGGTGCAATTCACTCCCTCTTGGAGTTGGGACTTAGGCTATCAATATCACGATGAATTAAAGGCGGACGCCACATCAGTCAATATCAAAACGTGGCTGATTGAAAGTGCTCTTCGCTACGATTGGTATCTGCAAGATAACCTAAGTTTATACGGTCGACTTGGTGCTGCTTATTGGGATATGGAAAAAGCGCAACATCCGCTAGATAACCTTGATGCGACGGGCTTCTCTCCTCTTGGAGAGGTGGGGGCGAGGTATAACTTAACGCCTAGTTTCAGTTTGTCGGCAGGCTATCAGTACATTGATAGCATAGGTAAATCAAACACAGGTAAATACGATAGCCATGCGGCGATGATAAGCCTGGCTTATACCTTTGGTCGTACAGCGCAATCAGCATCCGTTGAAGTGACTCCAACCGTTGAAATTGCACCCGTACCGGAAAAGGAAATTATCGATAGTAAGCAGCAACCGCAAGTGTGGACTTTTTCTGAAAAAACTATCGAGGGCGGTTTCGATTTTGATTCTGTTACGCTTAGCGATAACTTTGTTCAATCGTTAGGTGAGGTAGTTTCTGTACTAAAATCTCACCCTCAGGCTCGAGCGATTATTGTAGGTCACACAGATTCGATAGGAGCTGAGGCCTATAACCAAACGCTATCTGAGCGCCGTGCGCAGTTGGTAGTAGCTCAGCTCGTTGAGTTAGGTGTAAATCAGGAGCAGCTTGAGTGGCGAGGTGAAGGAGAATCGAATCCTGTTGCTGATAACGCTACCACAGAAGGAAGAGCTCAAAATCGCAGGGTTGAGGTAATCATTCCAAGTTTTCAGTCTAAAGAGCAGGCGGGATAATGAGTAAGTTTTTTAAAAAGGCGTTGGCGCTGGTAGTGTTACCAGTATTAGCATTGCTTTCGGGTTGTAACTCAGAAAATGCATTTTCTGACGGTAAAGAGCCATCAAGACCAGAGGTGAAATTAGAGCGTATAGATATCGTTGCATCGCCAATAAAAACACGTGGTGTGAGCGAGCTGACGCTTGCGAAAGGTAACCAGCAATTATTTGAGGCGGTTGGTCATTACTCTGACGGCACATCTCAAGCATTTAAGGATTTAAGTGCGCTTGATTGGGATTCTAGTGATTCAGAGGTTGGGCGTTTTGATGTTCCTGGGATGCTTACTGGCATCGAAGTGGGTAGCACGACCCTCACGGCTAGCAAAGATGGCATCACCAGTAATGAGGTTGCCGTCACTGTAACGGATGCGGTCATCACATCGATTCAAGTGACGCCTTCGCCTGTGAATGTGGCGAAAGGCCAGACTGAGAAGTTAACTGCAACAGCGACATTCAGTGATATGACCTCCTCTGATGTGTCTAACTCAGTGACGTGGACGCCGGCTGATACGGCTACTGCTGCCGTGGACTCGTCCGGTTTGTTGTCGGGTGTTGAAGTGGGTGGCACGACCCTCACGGCCAGCAAGGATGGTATTACTAGTAATGAGGTTACCGTCACCGTAACGGATGCGGTCATCACATCGATTCAGGTGACGCCTTCGCCTGTGAATGTGGCGAAAGGCCAGGCTGAGCAGTTAACTGCAATAGCGATATTCAGTGATGACAGCAATTCTGATATTACCAGTACAGTGACATGGTTGGTTGCTAATGCGGCTAAAGCTACCGTGGACTCGTCCGGTTTGTTGTCGGCTGTTGAAGTGGGTAGCACGACCCTCACGGCTAGCAAAGATGGTGTAACCAGTAATACCGTAAACGTGAATGTGTCGGGAGCGGTCATTACATCGATTCAAGTGACGCCTTC
>Ga0102930_1000481_pt1 | contig 13300 bp, 3 predicted proteins | sample SalPon1_B_H2O_MG_FD_84514 | JGI IMG/M metagenome (GOLD analysis project Ga0102930, IMG submission 84514) | Salt pond water microbial communities from South San Francisco under conditions of wetland restoration - Salt Pond MetaG R1_B_H2O_MG | ecosystem: Environmental > Aquatic > Non-marine Saline... | reverse complement strand
GTATTCCTGTTGCCATTTTGTTCTCCGTTTATCTCAAAAAGTACTGGTATGCAAACGGTACGCCTAGAACAGCGCCTCTGTATACTATGTTCGCTGTTATATTTATCGGATCACCGCTTACTGTTGTTATTTGATTGCCGCCTACGAATATATCGCCTGCTGTTACGCTATTTACATTGAGAGACGCGCCGCCTCCGCCGATCTGTGCTTCAATAAAGGATTTTACCGCTCGCTGTGTTGGCACAACTGAGTCTGAGTTAGCAGTAAAGAACGGATCTGTTGAAAATTCGTTAATCGAAGCAGAGTTACCACCCAGTGTTACCTCACCCAGTGTCAATTCCTGCAAACCAGCAAGGTTAAATGCGTCAGCGTTGATACTAGCAACACCTGTTGACTGTTCAACCGAGAATAGATCGCCTACTCGGAAGTTGCCATCTTGGTCTGTAGAAGTAAAGAACACTCTGCCACCGTTTGAATCAACAGTTTCGTTTTCCTGCTCTGGCTGGTATTCAGGTTCGTTTGGATAGTTCGTTTCAGAAAAGTTGCCTGTGCCAATATCAAGGAAGTCGTGGCCTGTTAGACGCACCTGTGAATAGCGTATTCTTAGAGTGACAGGATCTTCATCTTCGGGTGCTTCGTTGATAGTCAATGCTGGTGATATTCTTAGGAACGCAGTATATGAACCATCTGCATCACCCACAAACGACACGGTGCTTACCAGTTTGAAGAACTTGCCAGGTATGCTGTCAAATACCACATTAGAACCGTCTACTGGTCTTTCGCTGAGGCGTTTCACAGCAATTTGATCCGTAGCCTGGAAGAAGTCTGCTTCACCATTTGATTCTTCGTCGTTTATTTCTGCAGAAGCATCTGACCATCCTGTTCCTCGAGAAATATATGTAGGATTAGCAAGAGCACCTTTGCCTATTCTTGCAACAGTTAGAACATCTTCTATGTTGTTAGGGTCTGTTACTGTGACAGTGGGCGAAGAAGCATAACCTGAACCTGGTTCTAACAGTCTAATCTCAAACACTTGTTCGTTGGACACGCCTGCTCTGCCTCTGGCTCTTGCACCTGCGCGGAAATCTACACCTGCAGTAGTAGTGCCATCGCCTAGAGCAATAAATCTGCCTGTTCTGTCTGGGTTACCAAACTGAATCGCATCATAGTTTGTAGGCAGTCCTGTTTCTGATTCCCATTCAAGACCATATTCTGAATACAGAATTTCAGTGGTATCTGTTGTGACAGCGAACATGCCTTGACCATAGGCAATTCGTCGAGTTGTAGTTGCTCCTGTGTCTATCGCATCATTCCATTCAATTCCGTCTAGACTGTAAGAAACATCTCCACCGGTGGTTAGCGCAACAAATCTGCCATTACCCCATGCAAGGTCTTGCCATTGTCCTCCTGGTAATCCAGTGCCCGCGCTCCAGGTTACACCGTCTTCTGAGTATACAGTGTTATCTGTGCCTGATTCTATTGCAACAAATAAGCCTTTGCCATATGCAAGAATATCATAGCCTGTTGCCGGTAGTGCATCTGTAGTAACAGTCCAGTTCACACCACCGTCGACAGTAAATGCAACATCACGAGAGTTGTCAGATATTACTACAAATCGATTATTGTCTATGCCTACATTTCCAAACGCAATTCTCTTTGTGCCTGTGGTAGGTAATCCAGTGACACTTGCTGTCCAAGTTTCTGCACCGTCTGTTGAATAGTTTGCTGTGCCGTCTTCGCTGATGATAACCACAGCGTCTGGCTTGAATAGAGATGAACCATCATCAAGCAGGCCTGATGCAATGTCGTTCCAAGTATCATTGCTTGCAAGTGTTACAGTGTCCCAACTAGAACCATCTACAGATCGATATGCAGAAGTGCCTGACGTAGGAACAGCAACAAATACGCCTTTCTGTGCTACACCTGCAAATTCAAATTCTGTAATTGCGCCTTGTGGATCTAGTGAAAGCACAGTAACGGTAATATCGTTGAGTGTAGATGCACCTCCCGCTGCTGTGCCTGCTATGGTTAATTCGTCTAGTCTCTCATAACCACTGCCTGCAGAGTTTATAGCAAGATAGTATTTTGAACCAACTCTTGTTACATCAAAAGTTGCTCCACTGCCCGCGCCGCCTGTTGCAGAAACTGATGTATAGATTTCCGCAGTTTCCGCATAATCAAGAGCAACATAATCTGCAGAAGGCACTGTAACCGCTGATGCGGAAACAGGTGGTGCTGCAATTTCTACTCTTGGCTCTATTCGATAGGTGGTAGTAGAGTTTGGAGCAACAATTTCAGTGCCAGGAACAATGTGTTCCCAACCGGGTGTGCCATCTTCTTTTACAACAGTTGCTTCTTTGGTACCTGCAAGGTAAGAGTCAATTATGCCATACTGGCCTCGACCTGCACCGCCTATTAGATATATTTTCATGCCTGGATATGCAGAACTGGCTCTACCATCTGTGGCTGCAAGGAATATACCTGTTAGACTGCCCTGCTGTGCTGTGTTTGATACTACAACATAGCCTGACCCGCCTGCTTCGCCTTCTTCTACTTCGTCTATTCTTACTTGGAATACACCGTCGTCTCTGAATTCATCTTCTTGGATTTCTTCGTCGGCGCCAGGTCCAAAAAAGTCAATTTGTGCTTCGGTGTATTCATTACCAGCATGACCAAATTCTACAGAAAGCAGTTTATCACCGTCTGTGTATACGTTGTTGATAGTAGCATTGAACTGTGTTCTGTTGTCCACTACAGCAGTGACAGGAGTTTCTTCTGGGTCAACACCTTCTGCCACAGAACCAAATGTGCCATAAGAGTTGTTGCCGTTTGTAGCACGGATTCTGCCGCCTGTTTCTGCAAGATATCCTACATGAGCATAGTAGGAGAACACAGATACTAGTTCTGCTCTACCGTTGTTAGTAATCCAAGCACCGATACCATCTGATATTACCTGAGTAAAGTCGTTTGATACAATAGAATCATTGCCGCCGTCGTGCAGTTCGCCGTCGATCTTTTGACCTACTGCTGCAAAACCAAATGTAGTAAGGTTTTGCACATAAGGAGATCTTTCTGTGATCCATACTCTTTCGTCTGCTGGACCCCAACCTGGATCAAGACTAGCATAAGCACCTGCTGTTGGCCTTCTAGTACCGTATTCATTTGCAGCGCCAAGGTCGCCTGCTAGTCCTGCTACTGTGTGCAATCTTAGACCAGTGGCGTTGCGAAGATAGTACATGTCTTCTTCTTGTGATCCTAGCATAGAGTTTGCATAATATCTTGCTGCTAGTCTATGCTTGTAACTTGCCGGACGGTAGATAGTAAAGTCCGATACACCTGCTGTGCCTGTATAAGTTCTTTCCCACTGCGCTGGCCATACAAGATCCCATTTTACAGCATCAATGTATTCTCTTACATCTCTTGCACAGAGATCTTTGTTGTATGCATAGGCTTTCTGCACTGTAAACTCACCATCCCATGCTGTAGTTAGGTCAAGTTCTGAACCACCTTCCGTTTCTGTGATTTTGAATTCAGTGGCACTTACAATGTCATAAACATAGTAGGTTTCTGTGTCCGAAAGACCAGCATCGCCTACATCTGTAGAGTCATCTGTAAATTGAATTGGCATGTAAAGATGTAACCAATCTGTAGATGATACGGTCAAAGTGTTTGCTGTTGTGTCAATATCAGTAACAGTGTCTTTGAAGTATTCGTCTACCCAAGCCATTGTTTCTTCAACAATGAATTCTTTGTTTAGTTCAAGTTGTCTTACAGCATTGAACACTTCTTGATCTTCTGTTTGATAGTTATTGCCTTCAGAAGCACCACCAAACACAATATCATCTAGCCATTCGTAAGTTTCGTTGATACTAGTTCTTGCAAAATCATATTCTGTTCCAGCAGGAACTTCTTGCAGTGTTCTTTGTCTTAGGAATTCAAAGTTTGCAAGGCTGGCTTCTTTCTGTTCAGCAAGAACTTTTTCACCTGTCTGTCTTAGATATGCGTATGCTGCTACGATAGAAGCAAAGTTTGTATCTAAGCCAAGATCATATTTTGCAGCGTCAAGAATGTATCCAACGTCTCTCTCGCACTTTGCTGTGTCATATTCTAGATTAGGAAAATTTAGATTTATGAAAGCAATAGCATCATCTTCGATTTGAGATTTTGCACTGTTTATTGCGTTAATAACTGTAGTTGCATCTGCATCGTCCACAGTTGGGAATGTGATAGCAACTGTGCCTTCACCAGATGTAATAGTATCAACAATATTGGTGTACAGGCTGTCAATTCGATTGGTAGAAGTTGTAGTGCCTCCTACGCCGAGAATCTGTTCAACATCTGTTTGGAGCGGTGACACAATTTCTGTGCTGGTAGCAACATCTTTTGTTACATCGTTGAGATAGTTGTATGCAGAAATAAGCAGATTGGTTTCTGCTGTGGTAGCCTGTAGCGTACCAATTTCTACAATTGCTTCGCCCGCTGTTACTGATTGCCAATTACCGCCATAAGTGATATCATAAGATATTGCGTCAATAACATCTTCTAATTCTCTCTTGAATTGAGTCTTAGAAAAACGAATTTCTCTGTCTGTGATAGAATCTTCAAGGAATGCAATACCTTCTGCTTTGATAAATTCTATGTTTTTTCTTACAAGATCTCTTGACTTGCCAAATTCTTCTGTAGCAAGGTTGTAAGCAGGCGTAAATTCTGCTTCTCTTTTGAGAGAGACTTTTTCGTCTATCTGTCTGCGAACGGATCTAAACAGTTTTTCTACCTGAGGAGCAACTACTTCTGTTTCTGCAAATGGCCAATCCTGGCTCTGAACCAAACTGTTTCCTGTGGTAGCAGAAACTGTGGCACCTTCTACAATATCTCCTACTACCTGTTCTATTCGAGCAAGACCTTCAAAAGAATATTTGAAATCATCCACAGGTGTAAGAGTGGCATTAGAAGATTTTCGTGCTTCTACTCTTGTTGAACGCAGTTCGTCCCCCATTACACAGCACAATCTTGGCACTATGATCGGAAGAACTTCGTAGTATCTGCCCGTAGACACTCTTACAAGAGTGTGTCTTTCTACTTTGGCAGGAACACTGTCTACATCATCGTCTGTTACCGCAGTAGCAACAATACCTACAAGAGTTTCAATTTCTGTGTAGACGCCTTCTTCTGCTTCGAGGTTGGAATCTTTGTATTGTTCAACAATTCTAGTAGAATTATCGCCTCTTTCTATCTGATAGATAGTATCCGGATCCTCCTGTGTAAGCACTGCTTCGATAACTGTCAAACTGCGGTTGATCATAGCAGCCGTCTCAGTTTCTTGGCCGTCTATGTATTCTCTTTCAGCAGCGTTTATATATTCAAGGGCTTCTTCTCTCGATCTTACATTGCCGCCGTGGCTAACGTCCCATACAACAGCATCAACCAGTCTGCCTATGTCTCTGTTATACTTTTCTGTATCAAAGTTAAAAGCACCGTCAAACGGTGCAACGCTGTTTGCTATCTGTTCTTCAGTCCATTCAAGCACTTCTCTTTGGATAAATCTTCTGTTAAGTTCCAACAACTGTTTTGCGTCAGGATTTCTTGCACCTTTTTCGATTTGATGTGTTGCGTATCTGATAGAACGCCAAGGCCTGTCTACACTCTTGCCGTATATAGGTGCAGGTTCGTCTTCACCGTGTTCTGCTACATAGTAGACATCCTGCTGAAAATCAAGGAATACCCATTCAGGAACAAGATCAGGTGATACCTGCAGTATTTGACCGTCTTGGCCAATAGGAAGTCTAACAGGCGCTTCACCAGAGTAGTATACTAAATCACCTGTTGTAGTAAGAACACTTTGTTCTGTACCTACAGCAATAATGCTCCAGAACTCTGAAGAATCCGCTACATCAGGAGAATTAACACCATTATCTGCAATGTGGTAAGAATTTGCAACATAAGAGTTGTCTCCGAAACGAACAACATCACCTTCGTAGTATTCTGCTCCGTCTATCCACTCTGATCTCCAATCAAATCCTGAATTCAATCTCTGCCAAAATTCTTCATTAGGTGGCTGTTGATTAGAATGATCCTTTACACAACGATAGGTAAATCCGCCCAGTCTTACTACTTCCCCTACCTTGTATTCAATTTGAGAAGAATCTTCGTTCCAGTCTCCTACAAACTTTAAGCCCTCTGAGAACAACTGCCATTCTGACGAAGCAGTAGAAGGAAACTCTCCCGAATTGTCTGAAATCGCAATATACTGATTACCACCATATTTGACAACATCTCCAGTTTGGTAGTTTCTTAGACCTGACCATTCTGACTCATATTGAAACCCTTCAACAAACTTTTCCCAGTTTGAAATGTCAGTTTCAAAGTCACTAGCAGAGGTATGGCCGTTTAGAGAGATCCAAAGACCTGCTCCGTATTTTACAACATCATTCTTTTTGTATCTGTATCCTGATGTCCAATCATTTTCAAATTCAAAGCCTTCGTTGAATACTTCCCAGTCTGATTGATTGTCTTCTAGACCCAGAGCATCTGTGGCTGCGGATACGTGATCATTTACGCAGACATAACTTATACCGCCATATTTTACAAAATCGTTTACTTTGTAGTCAAATTCAGTCTGCCAAGCGCCTTTCCAATCGAGGCCTTCTGCAAACAGTTCCCATTTATCAGAATCAGACTCTAAACCATCAAGTTCTGTTTCTGCAGAAGTGTGTGCAACTCTACAAATATACAGTCTTCCGCCATATCTTACAATGTCACTGTCTATGTAGGATTGCGAGGTTGCCCAGTCTCCCAGCCATCTTTGACCGTCACTTACTAGGTTCCATTTAGAAGGTGTGATATCAAGATCTGTAAAGAAGTCTGGTGAACTGGTGTGTCCGATAACACAGATATATACCTTACCACCAAGTTGCACAACATCATCTTTGTAGTATTCGGTGCCCGTGCTCCAGTCACCTTTCCATACAAATCTTATTCTACCTAATTTAAATTCAGCCATTCTTTTGCTCCACCTAGTGTATTTATATTCTACTGTACGCTGTCATCTTGGTTTCTCAAAAACAGTGATTGAGAAATGTAAGTTCCGCCTATACCAGACTGGTTTCCGTTTTCATCTGTGCCTTCGTGTACGACATCTGCATCTATGATCAAATATTCTCCTGACGTTGTGCTTAACACATTATCTGAGCCGCCTACTAAAACTCGGCCTGCTTGTAGTTGGTTTGTTTTTATGTTTTCGCCACCTACCGACAGTCTTGATGCAAGGAATCTTGATATTGCTCTTTGAGTTGGAATTATGTTGTCTGAATCCTGAGTAAAGTTAGGATCAGTTGAAAATTCTCTAACCACAGTTCCTGATCCGCCTAGTCTTATCCCGCCCAGTGCGAGTTCTGACAGGCCTTCTAGATCGAAGAACTCCGCAGAAATAGTCACAGTACCAGTTGCCTGATCAACCGCAAATAAGTCTCCGCCTCTAAAGTTGCCATCTTGGTCTGTTGACACATAAAATACTCTGCCACCGTTGAATTCTGACACTTCTCTCTCAGGCGATGCAGTAAAGAATCTTCCGCCCGCATATATTTGAGGATATCCTGTGTCTTCAAAGTTGCCCGTTCCTATATCAAGGAAATCGTGATTTGTAACTCGGGCCTGACTGTATTCTTCCCTTAGTGTAACTTCTGTATCGTGTGCAAGATTGTATTCGTTTTCAAGATCAGGGGTAATTTGGAACCTTACGAGTCTAGTGCCGTTACCCGAACCGTCATCGCCGAGATCAGTTACAACGGATCCTGAAAACAGCTCAAGTTCGTCTGTTTCTGGATCTTCGATGCCATCTATGCGAATTTGCACACCCACGCCTGGTATGGTTTGTACACCTGCAACTGTTAATTCATTATCCTCAGGAATGATATCTGCAAAACCGTCACCCGAAACTACAACATCTGACGAACTGGCTACAAAGCCAGAACCTCTGTTTATAAAGTCTGGCTGAGCAAGAACACCTGTTCCCAGTCTTGTTTCTGTTTCTACTGCAACTGTGAACGCGCTATCATAGATTGTTAACACAAGATCTTCAGGCGTTGCGTAGCCACTACCTGGATCCCAAATTTTTACTGTGTCAAAAGATCCCTGATCGATTTGTGCTCTCAGTTTGGCTTGTTTACCTGTTTTTACAATAGCAACTGCATCTGTAGTTACCGAATCTGCAAAAACAAACCATTCAGGTAGATTGTCAAGTGTGGCAAATCCGAACTGAGTCCAATTTTTGCTGGTTGTTAGATTGCGAGTTTCCCAGAGCAAACCTGTTTCTGTTGTTGCTACAAAGTCAACAGGTGCACCAGTATCGTCTTCTGGCAGTGCAAGGAAAACTCCTTGATAGTGTTTGAATGATCTATATATGATGTTTGCTGTAGGTGTCGGTGCAGGTTCTCCTTCAAACCATGTAATGCCATCAAAACTGTATACAAGAACACCGTCTGAACTTAGCACAAGATACTTGTTATCACCATATGCAACACCTACAACGTCATAGAAATACTCTGAACCTCGGTCTGGAAGTGCTTCGTTGTGTCTGGTCCATGTTATACCATCCGACGAAGTAGCAGTTGCTCTATCTGAAGTTGACACTGCAAGGAATTGTCCTTTGCCGTAAACAGCATGAGTATAAGAAGATACTGTAGAGTCTCCTGTAGAATCTGATACAGTGTCTTCAGGTATGTCAGTTTCCTGCCACGTTTCGCCGTCATCACTGTACAGTGCATTGTTTGAGTTATCACTTATCAGCACAAATCTATCTTTACCGTAAGCACCGTCAACCCAATTTTCTGTAAGAGGCAGTGAACGATCTTCCCAGTCTATGCCATTGTAACTAAATGATATTCTGTCTTCTGCACCTGCTATAGCAACGAATCTATCATCTGCAGCAACAAGACTGTTGTAATCGCCCACAAAACTAAGAGTATTTTCCTGCCAGGTTCTTCCATCTTCCGAGTAAAGCACAAGATTAGGGTCTGCAATTGCTATTAACCTTCCCTGTCTACCTGTGCCACGTGTATCAAAATCCACAATGCTTGCGGTGCTGTCGTCTGTAACTTCTGTAACAGTTATTATCAAATCATTGTCAGGTGACGCACCGTCAAGGTCTGTGCCTAGCACGGTAAACTCGTCTCCTGTTTGATAGCCTGCGCCAGGATCAGTCATAGTCACTTCATAGTCTCTGCCTTTTCTTGTTACATCTATAACAGCAGTAGTGCTAGGAAAGTCTGGGTCTGTGATTGACCCTGCGCCTAGGTTTATATCAGTAAAGAACGCTGTGGTCTCACCGTATGCAGAATCGATCACTGTTCTACCAGCAGGTAGATTGGTCAATGTGTTGGAAAATCCTGGATGCGTAGTTTCTATTCTAGGCTCTATTCTATACTGAGCGGAACTGTTTAGAGTAGGCTCTATCGGAGTTCCTGGAACTAGGTGACCCCATCCTAATTGATCGTCGCTTTCGCGTCTAATTGTGGCTTCTTTTCTAGGAGGATCATAGGCAGCAATATAGCCATACTGACCACTTCCTTGGCCGTTTATAATAATAATTCTTGCGCCTATATAGTCGGTGTCTAATTCTGTAGAATCCGTAGCAGATAAAATTATCGTGCTTTCTGCGTCAAATGTTTGCTGGGCAAACCCTTGTCTAACAAGATAATTTGCGCCGCCTGGTCTGCCTGAGCCAGAAGTATTGACGATTCTTTCTTCGAATACAGCACCATCTCTAAAATCTGAATATTCGACATCTGCAAAACTGCCAGCACCGATAATTTCGGCATCTGCTTCTGTGTAGTTTTCACCAGCATTAGAATATTCAAACACGAAAATCTCGTCTGTTTCGCCACCTGCAAATCCGTCTTCTACCTGTGCCTCGTTGTTTCTATTAAACACACTCACAGTTTGCGGAGTTTCTGTAGGATCGTTTCCGTCTGCTATTGTGCCAAATCTTCCGTATGAGTTGTTACCATTTGTAGCACGAATAACGCCGCCACGTTCTGCAAGATAGCCAACAGCATTATAGTAGGTAAACACAGAAACCAGTTCTGTTCTACCACCGTCTGATACCCATACGCCCACACCGTCTGACAGCACTTGTGTAAAGTCATTTGAGACCATAGAACGATTGCCGCCGTTGTGTAGAGTACCGTCTATTCTTTTACCTACACAGCCTGTGCCTATTGTGGTCACGCCCTGTATGTACGGCGAGCGATTAACAATCCAAGTTCTTTTGTCATCGGGTCCCCAGCCCGGATCGAGAGCAACGAATGCACCACCTGTAGCAACATTGTACGGTCTATCCACAGTTATGTCTGTGATTTCGCCTCTGAGTCCTCTAAATGTACACTGTCTAATACCTGTGGTATCTCTCACATAGAATAGGTTCTTGTCTTGAGATCCTTGAACAGCATTTACATAGCGTTCCGCTGCTAGCAGTGTTGCATAATTGCCTGAAAATTCTAGATCTCTCTGCACGCCTCTTAGTAGAGCGTATATATCATTTTTTATCTTTACTCTATCAAATTCAACGTCAGGATATTCCTCCTGTAACCAAGCCCAGGATTCTGCTGCAATAAATTCTCTGTTTTCCCAAACTGCTAGTCCTGCTCTTATTTCGTTTTCGTCTGTGTTAGTTTCATTAGATCCTGACATTTGAGGATCTACAGTGCCTGAACCTATTCTAAAATCAATATACTGCTTGAATTGATCTGTTAAAGCAAGTATAGCATTTACACCGTCGAGGTCTGATCTAGGATTGTCGAATTCTTGTGCTACATCGTTGCCCTGAGAAGGTTCTACAGGTTCACCTCGCAGTAGCGGCAGTACATAGTTTGTAAGATGATCTAGATAATCTTCAACATATTGAAAATCGTCTTGATATTCTGGCAGAGGAGAGTTTGCTACTATTTGTGTAGATCTTAATTCGTCTCCTACTACGGCACAGCCTGCTGGAACAATGATAGGCGCAATTTCTTCAAAGGACCCAGCTGCTACACGAATAGTAGTAAGGTCTAGAGGTTCAAAATTGTCTTCTATATACGCAGCAGCCTGTTTCACAGTTCTAAAAGGCTTGTTTGGAACAAGTCCTCTGTTTTTGTCAAAATCTGCATCATCTACGCCATCTTCTGAAACATATACAACATCAGAGTTGTTTTCTCTTTCTCTCCAAAATACTTCTAGTTCTTCTGTGACGCTGAGAAAATCACCTTCGCTGCCGACTGGTACATTTGTATCACCTAGAGAAGATAGGTCACCTACTACAGTTCTGTTTAAACCATAGGTAAGAAGATCACCTTGTTCTCTTAGGCCGCCGGGTTGTCCTGCTTGAATAACTGTGTCCCAGTAATCGAAGATATTACCGTTGTCACCTGGAAAGTTAGTGTCGTCGGATATATGATCAATGTTTGCGCGATAGGCAGTACCTAAGAAGTATACTACATCGCCTACACTGTAATATTTGTTGCTCCCCCAGGCTTCTGCCCACACTGATCCTGGTACAAGAAGTTCCCACCATTCGTTATCAAGATAGTCAAGAACTGACCCTTCACCTTCGTTCCTATCTACATCCTGTCGTGCAACATACAACTCGCCGCCGCGCTGTACAACATCTCCTGTCTTGTATTCTGTTCCTAGTTCGTACTCTCCTCTAAAATTAAGAGTGTCTGTAAATTTCTCCCAGTGTTGAGTAGAATCGTCGCTCAGTCTAAATGGATCTGAATCTGTGTTAGGTCTTAGAGCATAATAGAGAACACCGCCATACTGAACAATATCACCTCGTTGATAATCTTGTGTAGACGACCATTCACCTTCGTATTGAAAGCCAGGAAATTCGATGGCAAATTTTTCTCTATCAAACTCTGAACCCGAAGTATGAGTTTCTGTACAACGGAAGATAGATGCGCCGAATTTTACAAGATCGTTCTGTCTAAATTCTGTAGAAGGTGCCCAGTTGCTTCTATATGCTCTACCATCAAAAAATTGTAACCATTTATCTGAATCGTCTTCAAGGATGCTCTGACTTGTGTGTGCTTCTACACATTTATATACAATACCATTATATTTTACAACAGACCCGTCTGCATAGTCAGTGCCAGTCCCCCAGTCACCTAGATACTCTATGTGTAAGGCAAAGATAGTCCAATTGTCTCTGTCGTCTGAGAATACAGACGCAACATGAGCATCCGTACATAGAAACACTGATCCTTTGTAGTAAACCAATTCGCTTACATTATATTCTGTTCCAGATTCCCATTCTCCTCTAAAACTGCGAGAATTTGTCATCAAAACCCAGCGAGGTTCTAGTTGCGGTGGGTCTGATCCTTGTAAAACTGCGTTAAGATCATCTTGGAATCTCTGGCTGGAAGTGTGTGTAACTAGGCACACATAACTTTTACCTGCAAGAGATACAACATCGTCTCTCTGATATGATTCTCCTGATTCCCATTCACCTTTCCATGTGTATCTAAAACGTTCGATCTTAAATTCGGTCATTGTTTATTCTCTTGCTGCGTCTGTATAATCTGAATTGGCTAAAACTTCTGAATCAGAGCCTTCATTGTAACCCGGAGTAGATATACCTTCTGGATAGGAATAGTCTTCTGAAACTCTCTGTACAAACTGTCCTGTGTTGGGTTCTACATAGTATGTAAGCAGTCGTGAATTCCAAATCAGTTGTGGATAACGAAGATTAGGGTAAACCACATCATGCGTTTCGTCTATCCCGTCTAGATAAGATATACCTTCTTCAAAGTCTGGAAAATTCTCTTCACTTGTGCCTTGTTCATTGATAATTACAGAGTTTTCCGGGCCTGCATCTAATTGATCTACCCTTACAAGAAACAGTTCACCGTCGTCGTTACGTCTAAGTCCGTAAAGATACTTTTCTGCAATTCCGTCTAAAACTGTCTGCGGCGAATTGCCTATATAATGACTCATTATACTGTCTCCACATAGCTTAGAATAACATCAACAGAATCATCTAAAGATGACCTAATACTTAGCACATTGTCCGGAGCAAGAATTAACTTTTCACCGTTGGTTACTGATCTTAGACTGCTGTTGGCTGGCAGAAGCGTGTCTTTTAAATAAAATCCTTCTACTGAAGTATCGTCTCTTACTAAAATATCTACATATACAAAACTGCTTACAAGATTTGTTAAACTGAGACCTACCACAGTTGCTCGTTCTGTGGAAGTCACTGACAGTATTTCTACAGGTTGAGTGCCTATGTTTTTAATTATCTTGTTTCTAAAATTGTTTGCCATTT
>Ga0102930_1000479_pt1 | contig 13329 bp, 6 predicted proteins | sample SalPon1_B_H2O_MG_FD_84514 | JGI IMG/M metagenome (GOLD analysis project Ga0102930, IMG submission 84514) | Salt pond water microbial communities from South San Francisco under conditions of wetland restoration - Salt Pond MetaG R1_B_H2O_MG | ecosystem: Environmental > Aquatic > Non-marine Saline... | reverse complement strand
TTGACACGATCGGCACAGCCGGCATTGAGACGGATTATGGAGGACTATCACGACAGAACGCGATTTTTCCTCTCATGCAATTATCCGAATAAGATTATTGATCCGATTCGATCGCGGTGTGCAGATTTCCATATGGAGCCTCTCGATGACGAGCAGATATTCGATATGATCGAGAATATATCTGAGGAAGAATCAGTTGACTACGAGTTCGATCAGTTAGAAAAGATTGTTCAGATTGCGAACGGCGATGCACGATCTGCAATTCACACACTGCAAACGGCAGTTGAGGATGGTAAGGTGAGTGATGATACGATAAATGCACTGAGTGCAATGCCAGACTATTCGGATGTTCGAGAGATATTTTATCATGCTGTATATGGTGAGGAAGAAGCGATGGAAAAGATGGAGAAGCTTCTCAATACGGGCATTGATGCACATTCACTTGCGGACATATTCCTTCGGGTAATCAAAGAAGCAGAGGTTCCAGAAGACGCGCGAATGAAGATGATTGACGCGCTTGGGACTGCTGAATGGAGAGTTTTGAACGGTGCAAACACGAACATTCAGTATAATGCATTTCTGGCGACAGTTCGAATCGCGCGACATCTTACACTCCCGAATTACGATAACTGATGGTTGAGGCGAGACAGTGGCACAACGAAGAATTGACAGAACCGCGGAGGGGTGAGTATCCGCTTTCTGCAAGTGCAGTGAAGAAATACAAAAGATGCCCAGCCCAATTCAAGTTCCGTTATATTGATCAACTTGATGGTATGGGAGGATCGTCCCCGTATTCGACACTCGGATCTGCAGTCCACGAAGCAATCGAGCGTGTGTTGATAGATAATGATGTTGCAGAACTTTCAAAAACACCCAACCAGATGCGAAAGAAGATGATGGATGAGTATAGAAGCATCAATCCCGACATTGCACAGAAGCATTCAGACACGGCAAAGAAGTGCATACAAGTTGCTGCTCGATATGTTGTGATGCAGGATGTCGAAGAATTTCGTGGGATTGAAGAAAACTTCAAATTTGCTCTTACTCGAAGCGATATCGATCATTCGTTTCGGGGGCTGATTGATGTTGCCACACCCACGGAGGTGTGGGATTGGAAGACTGGAAAGAACGTTTATGACATTGATGAAATCATTCAGGGCATGATATATGCCATGGGATTCTTGGCAAAATACGGACAACCACCTGAGCAAATTCGTTTTGTATATCTACAGAAAGAAATTGAACGAACAATAGAACCGACCGATGACAATTGGCAGCAGATGTTAGACTTCGCGAGAGATGCGATACGTGCAAAACAATCTGGAGACTTTGAAGCAACGCCAGAAGAGTCTAAGTGTTATTGGTGCGGATATGAGGGATACTGTGATGCATCTCCGGTGGGTGCAGGAGCGGTTACATGGGAACACATATGACAGACATTGATACTTTCAGGATTACAAACGTGGAGTACACGCATTGGGATAACAAGCTTGTGACGCACGTGTTCGGTCGATCAGACAATGGACAATCAATCCACAAGAAAATCGAAGATGCTGTCCCCTACATTTTCGTCTCCAAGGAAGAGTTCGATCCGAGTGTGTTGAAACGTCACGACGAAATAGCTTCACAGATATTAGACTGGCAGGATGGGTACCAGTCGTATGATGGTGTCGATCTTGTTCAGGTCGTCGTTAAAGAGCATACAGTTGTTCGGGAGTTGAAAAATACATTCAAAACGACATATGAAGGGGATTTGAATTTTGTCAGGAGATGTACGGCTGATTACAGCCTCTCTGGATACGTCAGGACTCCATCTAAGACGAATGTGAGCGTGACTGATATAGAGCGCATAGGAGAGGAAGAAGCCGGTTATATCGAACCACGCGGCCTCTTCGTTGATATTGAGGTTATACCACCAGACCACTTCTACGAGGAGTTTGCAAGTGATGCTCCAAATGAGGTTACGGCAATCACAGCATACGATAATTACGAGAAAGCATACACGCTATTCTGTCTGGATCCGGATCTACAGGTTGAGGCCGAAAATATTCGGGGATATATTGAATCCAACTGGGAGGGTTACGAGGATTATGACCACATCACAAATGAGACTGTTCACTTCAAACGATTTGGAAATGAGAAGAATCTGTTGAAGGCGTTTTCAGAGTATGTCGCAAGTAGAGATGCCGATTATATGACCGGATGGAATTACGTAAATTTCGATCACGAATACCTCTTCAATCGAATGTCAGACGTGATTGGGTGGGAAATCAAAGAGATGAGTCCACTGAATTGGGTCGGGGGTTACAAGACAGAGACGTACATCAGCGGTGTCCCAGCAATCGATATGATGCAGGCGTATGCGGACAAGCTCGTGTATGGCAATTTAAAATCGAAAAAGCTGGAATACGTCGCAAGAGATGCGCTCGGAGTTGGGAAGATAAGCGGTGGCGATAATAAGTTCGAAGGTAATCGCACGAAATATATGGCGTACAACATTGTCGATGTTCAGTTGTGCGTCGAGCTTGATCGAAAGTTTGGGGTAATGGATTTCTGGTTTATGCTCGCAGACGTGTGTGCAATTCCCCCGTATGATGTGGGGAGTGCTATGCGAGAAGTAGACGGGTTTTTGTTCAAGCACAGAGAATCAGATGAAATCTTACCTTCCGTGACAGAAAAAGAGATGAATACGATATCGGGTGGGTTTGTCATGCCGCCCTCTAATGGACTCAAGGATTGGGTGGGTGTTCTGGATTTGAAGTCGCTTTACCCGAGTTCAATCATCACATGCAATATCAGCAAAGAAACGATGACAACAGACCCGGCAAAAGCAGACATCATCGTTCCGGACATGCCACTTAATTATGAACAGGTTGCCGGAAATGAAATACGAGAGCAAGATATTGGATGGCGCTTAGGTGAAGGAGCGTGCATCGGATTCAGTCTTGAAAAAGAGGGAATCATGCCAAAATATCTCAAGCTTTTATTCAAGAACCGGGAAGAGATGAAGCAGAAGCGCGATGAATACGATCCGGGATCGCGAGAGTACGATATGTTTGACATGCGACAGAGAGCAATTAAGGTCGTTATGAACAGCTTCTTCGGAGTATCGGATAACCCATACTTCCGACTGAGTGCTGATGGATTGGGTGCGGCAACCACGTCCGTATCTCGTTTTGTCAGTTGGGTTGGCATTCAAATCATCAAAGAGCAGGGGTATGATGTTCGGTATGGAGATACAGACAGCCTGTTTGTGAGTCTGACTGATCGAGAAGGTGTTTCAAAAACACTTGATGTGGACGACTACGTCGATATGATGACCGCACTTGAAGATGCAATCAACAACAATCTTCACGTGATTGCAGACAGGATAGGCGTTCCGAAATCACACCCATACCTATCTGATGACATGCACGGCACGAGTCGTCATCTGTGGGTATATGAAGCTGAAAAGCTTTATAGAAGATTCCTTCAGACAGGTGCAAAAAAGCGATATGCTGGCAACATCGTTTGGAAAGAGGGGAAGATGGTTGATGACACAGACGTGTCTGGGTTCGAAACCGTTCGATCATCGTCAGCCGCCATCACGCAAGATATCCAGCAAGAGTTCATTGAACGGTTGCTCGATGGCGAGAAGTATGACAGCCTTTCTGAATTTGTTCGGGAATATGTTCGGGGTGTTGAGGAGGAGGAATACGATCTGGAGTATATCGGATTCCCTTCGGTGTTGAATAAGGCGATTGAGAAATATCCGAACATGCCAGTCAAACGTGCAACCCTGTATTCAAACGAACATCTCGGATATGACTGGGGAGTGGGAGACGACCCGTGGCTGGTGTATGTCGATTCTGTTCCACATGGCTTGCCTGACACTGATGTCATTGCGGTTGAGTGGACGGATGAATCTCTTCCGAACGGATTTACGATCGACACAAAACACCATTTGGAAAAGTCCATACGCAAGCCGCTTCAGGCAATTATTGATGGAATGGACTTTACATGGCGAGAGCTAAAGACCGGATTGAAAGAACAGGCAATCGTCGGAACGGGCGATTCGAATGAGATAGTGTTCAACGAGGAGGGCGGAGTGAAAGATCCGTTCGCAGATATCGAATGAAATCAATCCACCAATGTCCCGAATGCGGGCACAAGCTTGTAGAGAGAGAGGCAAATATTCCCGAAAATCTGATGTTGCGAGAGATACCGTCTGTCTGGGATCGATTCGTATGTCTGAATTGTCGCACGACATACAAACGGAGTGAGATAGAGAGAACCGGAGAAATTGTGGAGTGGTTACAGTGAATGTAAAAGTTTATGTTACGAGAGAGCGTATATCAAGTGTGTGCAACCGCCCGAAAGGCCAAGTTGCGAATTGGAAAATGTGTGATAGAAGTACGCACCCCACCCACATAAAACTATGTGAACGACATGCGTGCGTTCTATGACTGAACGGGCGTGGGTTGAGAAGTACAGACCACAAACGACCAAAGACATTCAGGGAAACAACAAGGATGTCAAGGAGTTGAAACAGTGGGTGCAGACATACAAGCGTGGGGATAAACCACAACTTCTTGTCGGTCAGCCGGGAGTTGGAAAGTCGTCTTCTATTCAGGCGATCGCAAACGAGTTGGACATTCCGTTGATGGAAATCAACGCCTCTTCTGCAAGAACATCAGATGATATTGAACAATTTGTTCACGACGCACAAGCTACTCCGTTTGGTGGTGGCAAGAAAATTGTCATGCTTGATGAAGCAGACAGTATGTCTGGACGATCGAATTTAAAACCACTGTACGACATGTTGGATGACGCAGCAAATCCCACGGTGGTAATCGTAAATGATGAGTGGGAGACGTTAGGCGGAATTAAGAGCCGATGCAACACTCGAAAGTTCAATCTATCAACACCTTCCATAAAATCAAAATTGAAGAAGATAGCAAAGAGTGAAGGTATCGACATTCCGGTCTCTACACTTGAGCGCTTAGCAAATCGAGAATCCCTTCGAGATGCGATTCAGGACTTTCAACAGTACATCAACAGTGGTGAGACTGAGTTGCGTTCAGACACGCGCAATTACGATCAGAGCGTGTTTGATGCGGTAGATGATGTAATACGCGGAGAACAAACACGATTCGAAGAGCCGCCCACACAGGCGATACAATGGATAGATCAGAATATTCGAGGACGATACCGGATGGTCGAAGCATGGATGGCGTGGGATGCGCTTTCTCGATCAGACATGTATTTAGAAAAAGCAAAAGGAGACGACTACAGTTGGTGGAAGTATGCGGGTGCGCTACAGGATCAGGTCCCGAACATGCGCCTGACAAAACCATGGCATGGATATATCAAGAAGTCTCCACCGAACTGGGGAAGAGAGAAGCGAGATAAGACGACTGAGTCTGTCTTCAAGAAGTTAAGTGGGATTGAAGATTCACGATTCAAGTTAGATTGCTCATATCGTGAGTTCAAGCGCGTGTATCTCCCCATTCTTGAAGCGCTTGATATTGAGACAAAGCAGATGATTGCACTCAACAACGGACTTGATTCAGACGAGGTTGGGGTAATTGGACTCGATTCCGCACGATTCAAGGCGTGGAGAGAAGCGGATACGAGCGGCGTTCCCGATAAATATGAAGAAGATCGAGCGGGCGGAATCATGGAGTGGTGACGGTTAAAATGATAAATCTTTTTATACCCCCGGTTGTTACCCGGATATGATGGCAGATACGGATTCGGGTAAGACACATCCGGTGTATATTGCGCTGGATCGAAAAACTCGCGTGAAGACGATTGCTGTTCAGGAAGAGACAACCATGAAGGAGGTCACGGAACGACTTGCAGAACATGGTGACAGGCTTGATTTGTATAAGGTCCCCCTCGATGCAAGCGAGCAGGAATTGTTGAACCACGTCCGGAAGCAGTTGTAAAAGCAAAAGCTATTTTACCTGTAACCGCCACAACATAGATAGAGCAACCAATGACAAATATCACGGGCTTTAATGCAAGTGCGGCAACGGCAGCGATTGAGAATATTATTGGATCCGACCCAAATGAGACAGATCCTGCTGTTGCGGGGGCAGATATTATTCTTATTGGAGAAGACGCGTTTGGTACTGGGGACAATGATGCAGATTACGTCATGACCGAATCTGATATTGATAACATTCCATCAGCCGAAAAGGCTGTTCAGACGCTCTCAACATCCGAGTTTACGATCACTACATCGGGAGAGTTTGGTGGACAGGGTCCTGTGGCGTCACTGTCAAACAATGCTGATGTTGAGTTCGGGCCGGTCGATATTGCAGTTGTAGACGACATCGTCATCCAGAGTGTTGAGGATGGGAACCTGTTCATCGTGGCAAATGAGCCAAATAACCCCAACCTAACGGGCGAGGAAGTTACTCTTCCTGCCAACACGACACTGTACGAGTTGGGCGATCCCCAGTAAATCGTTAGATTTTTAACTGAAACATCTTTTAATGGGCGCGCGAAATCATTAGATAGCGATGCCTGCACTTGGATGTACGCGCCTCGGAAGAAGTAGGCCCACCTCCAAGAGCGGAGATATTAGTTTGGAGTTGACACGCCAGCGTACAATACAAATCTCTCTCCAAACGGGAACGGATGCAGAAGTCAGCGACACAGTTGTAAGACGATCGAGAACGCTTGCATTAGATTCCGGGACAGACGGTGAAAATGTATACGAACAAAATATTCAGCTATGGATTTGTCCGGACAGGAAATTGGATTGGGATCGATTATCGATAGCCCACGTTAAAGCGCGGATTATACTTCCGGATACATTTAATCCAACACGAGTTACGTTTGCGACCGCGCGTGAACGAGCACATGATGATGTTAGGGCGGCGGTCTGAAGATGGTCGACATTTCTATTTTTGCGAGCGATATCGAACGTTCAATATTAACAAGCGATAAAGCAGAACTCGGATCCATCCGAATCGGCCAGACGCGAGTTGGTGAAGGAATTACAGAGCGCGGAGTCTCTCGAACACGAGACATATCGATTAGTTCCGGGACTGATAATGATACATCAGCAATCGAAGCCAGACCAATAGTTCGCGTACAATCAAGAGATGGAGACAAATCCACGATCGAGATCATAGGTCGCACACGCGATATATCTCCAAAATCCTCAGATAAAACGATTGCAGAAATCGAATCACTGAGAGTAGAGATTCTCTCACCATCACCAAAAGATTCGGATCAATCGCTGATAGATATAGAACAGACAAGAATTGTTGCAGTTTCATCACAAGATAGCGATTCGGCTGGTTTATCTCGGTTACAAGCAAGACTTGGGTTTGATGCATTAGGACAACGACGATTGGGGAAGGGTTCGTCCACAACCGGAACTGAAAGAAGACGGCTGTTAGAGACGGACATATCTCGGGACAGAGATTCTTCAACAGTTGAAATACTTCCGATTGTTGGGGTTGAATCAGCAGACGCCGATCAGTCTACTCTACAATTTGAGCGCGTTAGAAATCAGATATTTGTTGAATCTTCAGACGCTGATGACGCGCCAATCAGTACATCACGACAACAGATATCTGTAACAATTTCAGAAGACTTCGACCAATCCGACATTTCATTATCGAGGATTAGATCGCCAGAAGTTGATTCGCGTGATGCGGATATCGGTCCAATCAGTAGATTATCGGCAGAAATCGGAAATGACAGACTTGGTCAGAAGTCGCTCGGGCAGGGCGATACATTACTGGGAGTGTTGAGAACGCGTTCGATAAATGCACAATCTACTGATCAGGATAAGTCAGAAACGGTAACACGAGCAGAAGTAGGGATTGAATCCAAAGACGGGCAGGATTCGTCGGTTGTTCTACTTCGGGCGCGTGATATTACGATAGAGTCACGTGATACAGGTGTATCACACATTCAACCAAGACGGGTTGAAATTCTCACGTCACCATCCAGAGACCGAGATGGGGCTGACATACAGACGGACCGTCTCCACCCATTAGAAATTTCATCACAAGATGGCGATACTGCTCGATTAGCGCGCCGTCTTGCCAGACTTGGAAAAGATGTTGTGGGAAGTTTGCGTCTGGGAGATGGACCGCTTGAGTTTGGTCTGCGTCGATTACGAGCATTATCTACAAAATCTCGCGATTCTGAATTGGGAGTCGTTCCAGTACTTCCGATTGTCGGGGTAGAATCCAGAGATCGAGATGGAGTGTCTGTTAACCTCTCTCGGGTTCGCGATATTGCAGTTCGGGGTGTGGACAAAACACGCGCCAAAGTTCCCGCACGGAGAGAACACGTTCTCAATTTGGAGTCTACAGATGCATCAACAGCAACAATCGAGTTCGGTCGATTGCGGGCAATCATACCCGAGACGAAAGATGTGGATGCCGGACCGACTCGGCGGAATATATCGAATCTTGGAATCAAGCGCATTGGTGCTTCAAGACTTGATGATGTCACATTCGAGTTTGGTCTACAGAGAAAACGGGCTGTAGAAATCTCGGCATTCGAGCGTGATAGAGCGATTGGAACGCTTCGACGGGACGTTGGAATAGTTGCAAGAGATGAAGATGTAGGTATTGGTACAGTCAGCCGCTTCCGGCTAATTACATCCAATGCGCGCGATAGTGATGCTGCTCCGATTATATCGAAGCGCACTCAAATCGCTCTCAGCAGTTCGACTGATTCGGATATTGGTATAATATCAGCCGATCGCCTGAGACCGTTAATTCCCGTTTCAAAAGATGCAGATGATGGGCCATCCATCCGTATATTTGGAGATATTGGCGAGGATCGACTTGGTGAAGAAGTTCTTGGTTCGGGATTGCGTGTATTCGGGACTACACGAGCGCGTGATATCGATGCAAATGCGAAAGATGCAGATGATGTCGACTTGCGATCAAATACGGTTCAAACGGTATCACGGGATGTAGAACAATCGATTGTTTCTGCCACACGCGAAAGAAAAATAACTGTAAAGAAGGCAATTGATTCCGATCAATCAGACATTGAAAAGATTGAGTTTGATCGAATTAGTCTACCGGAATCAATAGATGAAGAAAATACAGATGTTAGTCTTTCCCGCAATCGAGATATCAGTGTAAAGGCTGTAGATAGGAGTTTTGTTGAATTATCATTAGAAAGAAATCAAATCTCAATCCCGGACTCACGCGATTCAAACAGGTCTGTTGTTGCCATAAATCGGCTACGTTTAATTGACGTAAAGGCGTCAGACAAAGAGAGTTCTCAAAAGATACTAAATCGCGGACGGATACTTTCAATCGAAACAGTTCGCGATTCCGACATCTCTGTTGTAGTCCCGACCCGATTGCGATTGATTGTTTCCTCATCTAATAATCGAAATTCATCTCAAAAAATACGACTGGGAAGATTCCGTCCAATAAGTGTATTGGGTTCAGATGCAAGCACGGCAATTGAAGCGCTGGATCGAAAACGAGCAATTACCTCACTTTCCCAAGACGATGATGTTATAGAATTATTTGAGGTATCCCGAGTACGAGAACTGGTACTGGAAAGCAAAGATTCAGACGCCTCTGAAGCCAGTTACTCCAGAAGCCGAAGTTTAAGTTTAGTTGCAAGAGACACCGGGTTTACTGAAAATTCGGCATTAGACAGGAAAAGAAATGTAGATGTGCAGTCGGGAGACTCAGAAAAATCTGAAAATACACCTGCCCGATTGCGAGAGTTAGTTATACAACCCCCGTTAGATGCAGATGTTTCTAATTATTCATTTGAGCGAGAGAGATTTGTATTCCCACAACCGGGTGAAGATTCTGATACAATTGAAGCGACTCTCAAGCGCACACGTGGAATATCTGCCGATTCGTCCGATTCAAACGCGTCAAGAGCGATTGTTGAAGCTTTCAGACCAGTTCGTCCACAATCACAAGATGCCGATAATGGGCCGGGTGGGTCGGTATCACGATCGCGAGATGTTACTATAATATCAAGCGATGATGATGAGTCGAGAACTCAATTAGCTCCAATCTATCTGTCAGTCGACGTGGGCGATGTCGATGATTCAGGTATAGAGTTAACGCGGACGAGAAATGTCGAGTTATTCCCCAAAGATTCCGATAGATGTACGCTACAGAATAAGACGGGAAGAATCGGTTCAACCGCACTCGGACAGACACAAATTGGTCGGGGTGGTATGAGGTTCGGCCTCCTGAGAGAACGCGACATTATACCGAGCGCGCGTGATCGAGATAGAATAGCAACAGATCTGTTACTTGTTGTTGGAATCGAATCTGCAGATGCAGACAAATCGATCGCGATTACAAATAGGCGGAGAAGTATTACAGCAATCGCACAAGATGCGACCCAGTCTATAATTTCTTCAAGCCGGACTGAAGTATTACAATCACCCGCACGGGATTCGGACACGGCTTCAATTGAACTCGCTCGTACCCGTTCGCCAGTTCCGGTTGTTCAAGATGCGGAAAGAGGCACGACACGGAGACTTCGTGCAAATGTTGGTGTCGATAGGCTGGGAAGCTTCCAGCTTGGGGATGGACCGTTTGAGTTCGGTCTTGAACGACAGAGAGCGCTTTCAGTTGAACCAGCCAGCGATGGTGATCGTTCAGAGATTGAGTCGTTGCTCGTTGTTCGAAATGTTGCACGCGATGGCGATACTGCACGTGCAGCCCTCAATCGCATTCGTGCACTTACAGTAGAATCAGTAGACAAAGATAAGTCGGCACCAGATGCGCGAGAAATTCGTTCAATCGAAATTTCAGCGCGTGATAGTGAGCAATCTACAATTGAAATTGCACGGGTTAGGCGGGTTATTCCGACGTCGAGTGACGCGTCTGAATCCCTACTACGCAGAAAGATTGCGAGTTTAGGAGCAAATCGATTAGGCGCATTCCCACTCGGCATTGGTGAGTTCGAGTTTGGTCTTGAACGGCAGAGAGATATTGAAGTTGAATCTGCAGATGCAGAGCAGTCGACAATTGAAGCGCGGCTTGATGTCGACATCATATCGAGCGATGCAGATATTGGTTCAATCAAAACTATTCGTGTTCGGAATATTACGGCACGATCACGAGATGTCACGCGTTCGGAACCAGCATTAGAACGAACGCGTCAGCAGATCGAGTCGGGACGCGATTCAGATAGCTCAGAGATTGAGTTACAGCAAGCGCGCGCGATTGAAACAGACGCGACTGATTCGGACATCGGACCGACGAAGCGACTATTAGCAGAAGTTGGAACCGACAGACTCGGTCGCAATCGACTTGGTGAGGGCGAACACGAGTTCGGTCTTCTCCGTGAACGGGATGTGTTTACGGTTGCAAGAGATGCAGAGCAATCACTCGCACAGGTTCTGCTTACTGTTGAACCAGAGTCTGCGGATGCGGATGGGAAAGATACGACACTGTTCAGACGGCGTGACATCACAGCAGACGGTCAAGATGGCGATCGGAGTGATATTGTCTCCACACGCACGCGAAGAGAACTATCACCCGGAACGGATGGTGATCGGGCAAGCGTTTCAATAGAACAATCCAGATCGCTTCTTGTTCAATCAGAGGATGCAGACAACGGCCCAATTCGAAGACGCATTTCAAGTGTTGGGTTCGGGAGACTCGGACAATTCCGGCTTGACGAAAGCGCGTTCACATTCGGATTGGTCCGGGAACGCGACGTATTCCCCACGTCAAATGACGCAGAACGTTCGATTGTTGATGCACGGCCAGTCGTTGGGATTGAGGCCAGTGATAGAGACGGAAGTAATGCACAATTAATCAGACAGCGTTCCATCACCGCTGCTGCAGTCGATCAGGACAGGTCTGATGTTGAAGCGTTCCGGGTAGAGATTTCGACACCAGATTCCAGCGATCGAGATCAGTCGGCGATCGATATTGAACGAATCCATATTGCCTCACCAATTTCAAAAGATGCGGATTCGGGTCCTTCGCGGAGAGATGTTGGAACACTGGGAGTCATTCGCGTTGGAGAAGCCAGACTCGGTCAGGGAGCAATCGAGTTCGGTCTGGAGAGATTCCGAGATGTTACCGCAAATGCGAAAGATGCAGACATTGCACCCATTCAGTCTGGGCGCGTCGAGGGGACAAGTCGGGACATCCAGCGTGCGACTGTTCAGTTGCGCCGGGTTCGAGAAGGTGCAATCCTTTCGGCTGATTCAGACGCGAGCCAGCTACCACTACTCACTCAAAGAGACGTATTCTCCACATCTGAAGATGTAGATGCTGGAGGAGAACTTGCAGTCGATCGATCGAGGATTGTCGAGACGCGTGCGCGTGATGATGATGTATCATCAGTTGGACAGGATCGCGTTAGAACGCTAATACTTGATTCAGTTGTTGATGCAGACAAGTCTGAAGCGCCTCTACAACAGCTTCGAAAACTGGACTTCACAGCAAAAGATTCAGACGTTGGAATTGCAGTTGTCACACGAAGTCTGGATGTATTTGTCGATTCAGACGATGTCGATCAGTCAGAATCCGCGTTAGCACGAGTTCGTTCAGTTTCACCCCGGTCGGGCGAGGACGCGAATATATCTCAGGTAGTTTTGGAGCGGCTGGTAGAGACAGCAGTCGAATCAGAAGATTCCGATATTGCGCGTTCAGATGTCATCCGAACACGAAATATCTCTATTCAGGCAAGCGATGTCGATCGGACAACCGGTCTGGTAACACGACAACGACTGCTCATTTCGCCATCGTTTGATGCAGATAAATCACAATCACGTGTTGATAGAACAAGAAACGCGTTCGCAACATCCGGTGATGCAGATGTCGGCTCCGCGACAGTCCTGTTAACAATAGATGCAGAATCGAGCGATTCCGATATCGCAAATACAACAGTTTCCCGATTACAAATCCTCGAACCAATTTCGAGCGATGCGGACAAGTCGACCGCCCCAATCAATCGGTCACGAGAACAAGAAACGACTTCTACTGATCGAGATCGAGGAGAGATTGCGCCAGATCGACTGCGTGCAGTTGATTCGAACGCGAAAGATTCAGACACATCCTCCGGATCGGTTCAGAGAATACGTGCTGCAAGTGCAGCCTCACAAGACGCCAGTCGTTCTGCAATCCAAACCGCAAGGGTTCGATTACTGGATGTCGAATCAAGCGATTCGGATGAAGGGGCGTTCACAGCGGCAAGAAAGCGCACATTAGAGATACAGGGTAGCAGTAGTGACACTGCTACAATCGATGTTGGGCGTATTCGACTACTCCCGATTATCATTTCGAGAGATGTTGATGCTTCCACCCCACAAACAGACAGACTTCGCCTGTCCGAACCAGAAGCATTCGATAGTGACAC
>Ga0102930_1000478_pt1 | contig 13343 bp, 14 predicted proteins | sample SalPon1_B_H2O_MG_FD_84514 | JGI IMG/M metagenome (GOLD analysis project Ga0102930, IMG submission 84514) | Salt pond water microbial communities from South San Francisco under conditions of wetland restoration - Salt Pond MetaG R1_B_H2O_MG | ecosystem: Environmental > Aquatic > Non-marine Saline... | reverse complement strand
CGTCCCGGCGATGCCGAGTGCGTTCCGGAGTTCCTCGTGATCAAGACCGAGAACCTTCCCCGCGCCCGCCGCCGCGGCGATGACGGTGTGGGTGACGTGGTCCCATCCCCTGTCGCGGACCGGGGCGTTCCACGCCAACTCGCCTTGGACCTCATAGGCGACACCCACGGCCTCGATCAGGTCGCGTCCCGAGGCGTCGACCACCTCGCCGCAGGCAATCGCACTCGCGATGGTGTCGCTCGGATGCGGTGTTTCGCCGGGTGCGAGAAACGAGTCCATGTAGTCGAGATACCGGACGAGAGCAGTGTTGTACATCGCGGCATCGGCGGGTGGGGCAGTCTCCTCGCGGCCCCAGAGTCGACAGGGACCCCCAGTGCCGAACTCGGTGACAGTTTCACCGACGGCCTCGACCGGCGGCTCGCCCATCGCGCCGATGGCGATCCCGGCCGAATCGAGGACGCGCTTTTTGAGTTCCTCGCTCGTTTCGTCCGAAAGATCGTCATACGAGACTGATTCGATGAAACTCGCCAGTTCCTCGGTGGTAGTCATACCGTCCCGGCCACGAGCAGCCTCAAAGCAATGCTGTGTTCGGCTGTTTATTATACCAATATGCAGTTTATCGGCAGCTATTCCGAGCCAAAAGACAACTACTACTTAAATAACGTCGCCACGGACAGTTGCGCCGGTCTGTTCGGTTCGGTAGTGGCTCACGCGGTCTGCGGCCTCGGTGGCCGTCTCGCTGTCGACGCCCATCTGTTCGAGCGCACCGGAGAGCGTCGGAAACGGGAGTTCGCCGCCACGAAGTTTGCCGAGGAGGTCGTCGTCCCACTGGCTGTCGACCCACAGGCAGACGCCGCGGGGGTCGAGGATCTGTTCGTAGGATTCCCGAGCGAGCGCCCCACGGAGCCGCTGGGTGACGTTCTCGTCGAAACTCGCGTTACAAACTTCGAGATGGATCGGTTCGTTGTCGCCCAAGAGGTGGGCCGCGAGACACTTTTCGGGGGCAGCGTGGCCGCTGTCGTTGGCCCGGACGTACTCCGGGAACCGTTCGGCCCACTCGGCGGAGACGCTCTGGCCGACACCCTTGATCCCGTGTTGTTCGTAGTAGGCCTCAGCAGCGTCTTTGTCACCCCGAAGCCGGATGTCCTTTTTCAGGTAGATGTCGAGGCGCTCGATCGGATCGAGCCCCAGTGCGACATCGCCGTACACCCAGATTTCCCGTACCGGGACGGGCATGGGGTCGTCGTCGACCGTCTCGATGAGCTGCTCGACCCGGTCGAGAGCGGCATCCCTGTGGAGTCGCTCAGTGTCTGTCATTGTCGACCGGAGGCACGCTGCGGCAAAACGGGTTTCGACCACGGGCGATCGTTTGATACACGGACTACGAGTGTATCAATCCAGCTCCGCAAGCAGTTCGGCCGCGTTATCCCGTGGCTGGTAGCCGATCTGCTGTTGACTCTCGGTGAGGCTCAAAAATCGGGTGTCGTTTCGTGAGACAACGTTGACGGTCACCGGATTGGTCGGCAGCTCAGCGGTCGCGGCCGCCAAAATCGCTTGCTGGCAGTCGCGGGGGCTGAGGAACATCGCCCGCGCGAATCGGCTTTCGACCGCAGGGTCGTCGACGTTCTCGACCAGTCGGTCGGCAGACTGGAGCCAGCCGATCCGGAGGTTGACGACGTCGAGACCCTCGCGGAGGGCATAGAGGTTGCCGAGTGCCTCGCCAGTGACTTTCGAGACGCCGTAGTAGGAGTCCGGCAACGGTGGGGCCTCCGGATGAATGGTCTCGAGTGGGCCCTCACGCATGCTTTCGGACTCCATCGGGTCACCGATGGTGTACATGTTCACCACGTGGTTCGTGCTGGCGAAGACCACCCGGTCGAGATCGTTGCGAACCGCCGCCTCGTAGGCGTTGTACGTCCCCTCGATGTTCGGTCCGACGACCGACTCCCACTCGGCGTCCGGCGAGGGGTTGGCCGCCAGATGGATCAGGATATCGTGGCCCGCCATCAGGTCGACGAACCGCTCGCGGTCGGCGACATCCAGCAGTTGGGTGTCGATCTCCTCGTACTCGGTCCGAGAGAACAGTGTCAGTTCGTGATCAGTCGACTCGAAAGCCGTACGCACCTCACGGCCGACGTTGCCAGTCGCACCGGTGACTGCGATTCGTGCCATACCGGTTGGTCGACGGCCACACCTATGGCCAACATGGCCTGATAAATTGTATATCACGATATAGAATTGGTGTCGACAGCGACCAGTCGAGACGAAACCCGTATCCCCGCAGACTCGCAAGCAGTCACTAATGGAGTGCGACAAGTGCGACAAAGAGGCAGTGATGCACGCATCGTATTCGGGAGCCCACCTCTGTGGAACCCACCTCTGCCTCTCGGTCGACAAACGCGTCCGTCGCCGGATTCGGGAGGACGCACTGCTCTCGCCCGAAAGCACACCCGAGGACCCCGAAAAGTGGGTCATCGGGCTCTCGGGCGGGAAAGACAGCGTCGTGTTGACCCACATCCTCGATGAAACCTTCGGCAAGGACCCCAGAGTCGACATGATGGCGCTGACGATCCACGAGGGGATCGAAGGATATCGGGACGAGAGCGTCGACGCCTGTGTCGAACTCTCCGACGACCTCGATATGCGCCACGAGATGGTCACCTACGAGGAGGAGTTCGACATCCGGATGGACGACGTTGTCGATGACGACCCCGAAAACATGGCCGCCTGCGCCTACTGCGGGGTGTTTCGCCGGGACCTCTTGGAGCGGTATGCCGATGAGTTCGGCGCGGACAAACTGTTGACGGGCCACAATCTCGACGACGAGGCCCAGACCGCGCTGATGAACATCCTCGAAGGTGATGTCAAACAGATCGCCAAACATTTCGACGCCAGCCTCGGGAGTTTCGAGGACCGACACGAGGGGACCGATTTCATTCCGCGGGCCAAACCCCTCCGGGACATCCCCGAAAAGGAGGTCGCGCTCTATGCGCATATAAAGGACTTGCCTGCCCACATCACCGAGTGTCCCCATTCCAGCGAGGCCTACCGCGGTGAGATCCAGCAGTTGTTGTGGGATCTCGAAGAAAATCACCCCGGCACTCGCCACTCGATCATGTCCGGCTACGAGGAGCTCGCCGAGTTGACAGCCGACCGCTACCGCAGCGACGAAGGTGCGGATCTCAACAGCTGCGAGCAGTGCGGCTCGAAAACCGGGAGCCGCGTCTGTCGGAAGTGTCGACTGATCGAATCCATCAACGCGGTGTAACTGTCTGACGGGGCGACACAACCGAGAGTTCCGCCACTGTAACCGCTGTTTGAGCCAGACGTGCTTTTATACTCTCGCCGCCGGACCAGTCAGTAGGGTCACCCGTATCGACCCGGATACACCATGGAACTCAACGATTTCGTCGCAGCAAACGAACCCGGAGAAACCGGCGAGCGCTTCGAGTTGGAGAACAGCAAACTACTGGATATCGATGTCGACGGGACGGTCATCGCCAAGGTCGGCTCGATGGTCGCCTACGATGGCGAGCTGTCGTTTACCGGGAAATCCTCCGCCGAGGGCGGCCTCACGGGGATGATCAAAAGCAAAGTCTCCAGCGAGGGGACGCCCGTCATGGAAGTCGAGGGACAGGGCCACGTCTATCTCGCCGACCAAGAAAAGAAGATCCAGATCCTCGAACTCGATGCCGGGGAGTCGATTTCGGTCAACGGCAACGATGTCCTCGCGTTTGAGGATCGCGTCGACTACAAGATCAGCACGATCGGCAGCGTCGGCGGCGCGTCGGCGGGCGGCCTGCTGAACGTCTTCCTCACTGGGCCGGGGACCATTGCGATCACGACCCACGGCGATCCGCTGGTGTTGGAACCCCCGGTCCGCACGGACCCCGATGCCACTGTCGCGTGGTCGAGCAACCTCTCGCCGAGCCTGAAAGCCGACCGCAGCCTGCGTGATTCGATCGGCCAGTCGTCGGGCGAAACCTACCAGATGAGCTTCGAGGGTACCGAGGGCTTCGTCGTCGTCCAACCCTACGAGGAAGGCACGCCACAAGCCTGAGCCAGTGGCTCGATAATAGCGTCTTGAAAAAGCGGGAACCAACTGGAGGAGTCGACCTAGCGGATGACGTCGAGCCCGTTGGACTTTTCGAGTTCGTCGGTACCGCCGTCGGACTCCCAGGAGGTTTTGTTCTGGCTCGAGACGTTCGCACTCGCATCAAACGACTGGTTCTGCTGTTGATCGAGGCTCTGCCGGGATTTGTCGGCCTGTTTCTGCGTCGTCGGGCCGAGGACCTGTGCGCTCTGGACGCCGGTCATGATCGCCATGACGCGGACTTTGCCCTTGTAGTTGTCCTGGATACGAGCCCCCCAGATCACGTTCGCGCTCGCCTCCAGACGTTCGGTGATGTTGTCGGCGATCCCTTCGGCCTCCTTGAGTGTGAGGTCCGGACCGCCAGTGATGTGGACGAGTCCACCGGATGCGCCGCGATAGTCGACATCCAGCAGTGGGTGGTTCATTGCCTCGTTGACCACTTCCTGTGTCTTGTTTTTGTCCTGTGTCTCGCCGACCAACATCACCGCGACGCCGCCCTGATTCATGATCGACGACATATCAGCGTAGTCGAGGTTGATCAGCGACGGTTGGGTGATCGTCTCCGAGATGCCTTTGACGGTTTCGGCGATGATCTGGTCCATCACCGAGAAGGCCTTGCCGATCGGGAGGTTCGGGACGTAGTCAAGCAATCGGTTGTTGTCGAGGACAATGATCGAGTCCGCGGTGTTGCGGAGTCGTTCGAGGCCCTCTTCGGCCTTTACTGTCCGGGCTCGCTCGACGTTGAACGGTGTCGAGACCATGCCAACGACGATTGCGCCCTGCTCTTTGGCGATCTTCGAGACGACGGGTGCGGCACCGGTACCGGTGCCGCCACCCATGCCTGCGGTGACGAACACGAGGTCGGCTTCGCCGAGGACCTCCTTGATCGTCCCTTGGGCCATCTCGGTAGCCCGTTCGCCCATTTCGGGGTCGCCACCGGCACCGAGCCCGTTGGTCAGGGATTTCCCGACCAGGATCTTGGTGTCGGCCTCGATCATCTTGAGGTGCTGTTTGTCGGTGTTGATCGCGATCGTATCGGCACGGTCGACGCCGATGTTGTACAGTCGGTTGATGGTGTTGTTCCCGGCACCACCGGCACCGACGATCACGATTCGTGGGTCGCCGAACTCGTCGTCGTCATTGAGTGCGGCGTCCATGTCTCGCTGCTCGGCCTCGGCGTTTTCGAGCGCGTCCTGAACGATGTCTTGCACTATGCTTTCACCCAGTTGCGCTCGGTGTTCGATCGTCGCGTCTCTGCCTCGTCGTGTTCATTGAGCATATCGCGGACAGCCGACCGGATGGCCTCACTCCGGTTCGGAAATTGGCCGGTGTCGACCATTTCCTCGACTTCCTCGATCTGCTGCTTCGGAATTCGTAGTGTCACACGCTCCATGCTTACATTCCCCGGTAAGACAGTCGATAGTATCACGCCAGTGAGGCGTGCTACCGTCGGCGGGGACCGTTTCCGTCCGACCGACGTACACTGTAAGACGACTGTCTTACGCAACCGAACAGTATCTCTGAATGTATATAAAAGTACCGGCAGTTGTCTTACACACAGCGTAAGACGCCGTTAGGAGGCCCGTAACGTCTGTTTTCGTGTGTTATGCGTTGTCTAACACGTCAGCTGCCGGTGTCCGACGGCCGCAGCCCGGGCAGAACCCCCAGTCGGACTGGATCTCGTCGCCGCACTCACAGAACAGTCTGTGGGTGGCCTTCTCGCCGCAGTTGGCACAGTAGACGTGATCGTCGTCGACCGTCTCGCCGCACTGGGCGCAGTTGGTGGCGGTTGGCTTCGGGGAAGCTGTTCGGCCGGATGTCTTACGATTTGTCGGCTCGGCCTCACGGTCGACAGTGACGCTGTCGGCGGCGAGGCCCTCCAAGGAAACGTTGACGTTGATGTCGGGCACGCGAGGCTCCGGGCGGCGCTCTGGTCGGTTCGACTCCCGTTCGGCAAGCAGTTGGTTGAGCCGGTCGGTCACCAGCTCGTCGATGGTCACGTCGCCGGTTTCCGGATCGGTGTCCGACGGTGTCGACCCACGTTCCAGCGAGTCGAGGTGGGTGCGGAGCGCCTCCCGCATTACCTCGCTTTTCGAGGCCTCGAGGGCCTCCAGCCGACTGACGAGGTCGTCGTCGGCACGGAACGTGATCTTGCTCATCGGGTGTGTCTAACACAGTACAGGTATTTGAACGTTCGCTTGTGGCAGACAGTTGTCAGACACGCCCCGAACAGTAACCCTTAATTACGCCAATAGGGTACGATTTGGTGACCGCCCTTAGCTCAGCCTGGTAGAGCAGTCGACTGTAGATCGACTTGTCCCCCGTTCAATTCGGGGAGGGCGGACTGAATTTCACCACCGTGAGCTACAGCGAGCGGTGTTGAATGTGAAGGACAACCGACCCCAGCGGAATGCGGATCGCTCTCTCACAAGCCATTTAGCCCCTGCTCACGTCGATCCGGTATGGACTACGAATCGAACCTCGATCGAGCAATCGAGGAGCTGCCGGATCTCGGCGGCTCCGACGAGCGACTGGACGTCCCGGACGCCGAGGTACAGAAAGACGGCGCGTTTACACGGTTTACGAACCTCTCGACGATCGCCGACGCCCTAGACCGCGATCCCGAGCACCTCCACAGTACGATCCAGCGGGAGCTCGGGACCGCCGGACAGTACGAGGACGGCCGGGCCCGCTACAACGGCTCGTTTTCGTCGACAGAACTGAACGCGGCGATCGAATCCTACGTCGCCGAGTACGTCACCTGCTCGGAGTGTGGCCTCCCGGACACCAAACTCGTCACCGAAAACCGGACTCAGATGCTGCGGTGTGAGGCCTGTGGTGCGTTCCGGCCGGTCGCCAAACGCCGCCGGACCGACGACACGAGCGACACCCCCGACATCGAGGAGGGCGAAACCTACGAGGTCGAGATTACGGGTACAGGCCGCAAGGGCGACGGCGTCGCCGAGCGCGGCAAGTACACGATCTTCGTCCCCGGTGCCGAGGAGGGCGACCAAGTCGAGATCTACATCAACAACGTCAGCGGCACCCTCGCGTTCGCGCGGCTGGCCTGATCGGGCCACCACAGGGATCGGTGTTTTCAAGCCCGTCGTGTCGTAGTTCTCCATAGTGAGTTCCGTCGCCATCTGTTTCGATCTGTTCGGTACACTCGTCGAAAGCGAGCGGCCGGACGACCCCGCCAGCGCGGTCGCCGACGCCCTCCACGACCGCGGTGTTGCGGTCCCAGACGACTGGACGGCAGCCTACAGCGAGCCCCATATCGACGCCCCCGAGGGGGCGGAAGTCCCGCTACCGGCCCACGTCAGTGCCGCGCTGGCCAGCCGCGGCGTCGACGCGCCGAACAACGCCCCGCGTCGGGCGGTCGTCTCGGCGTTCGATCCGACTGTCGACACCCCCGAGGGCGCGGTCGAAGCGGTCGCGGCCGCCCACGATTACGGGCCGGTCGGCCTGCTGTCGAACTGTTCGGTGCCCGAGTTGGTCGGGCGGACGCTGATCCGGTCGGCGCTCTCCCGCGATTCCTTCGATCAGATCGTCTCCAGTGTCGCCTGCGGCTGGCGCAAACCCGACCGCCGGGCCTTCGAGACGGTTGCCCGCCAGCTATCAGTGCCCGTCGACCGGCTGGTCTATGTCGGCGACACGCCCGCAACCGACGGCGGCATCGAGGACTGCGGGGGGACGTTCGTCGACGTAACCAACACCCCACTGTCGCGGCTCCCCGACCGTCTCGACGAGGTGTGTCGGACAGCATGAGCGTAGAGTCCGACGAGACGAGGAGGCGTGGATGCCGGTAACCCTCGCTGTGGTCGTGCTGATCGTTGCCCTCCTCGACCGGCTGGTCGGCGAGCCGCCCACCCGGCTGCATCCGATCGTCTGGTTCGGTCGACTCGTCGGGCCCCTCGACCGCCCGTGGCAACGACCGCGAATGGTCGGCACGGTCGCAGCGGTCGTGCTCCCGCTGTTGGCGGCGGTCCTCGTCGCCGGAGCGGTGTGGCTCGCTGGAGTGGTCCATCCGGTAGCCGGGGGTGGCGTCGCCGTTTTCGTGCTGTTTTCGTCGACCAGTCTCCGGCTCCTGTCGTCGACCGCCCGCGAGGTGATCGCGCTGTCGGAAACCGACCTCCCGCGTGCCCGAGACGAACTCAAAGCGTTGGCGGGCCGCGACGCAGGCGAGTTGTCGCCCGAACTGGTTCGGAGCGCGGCCGTCGAGAGCGCCGCCGAGAACCTCGCCGACGGGCTCGTTGCCCCGCTGTCGGCGTTCGGGCTGGCCGCGGTGGCCGCCTCGCTGGGTGGGTGGGCAGGTCCGGTGCTGCCGGTTGCGGCTGCGGCTGCCGCGTGGATCAAAGCGGTCAACACGATGGATTCGATGGTCGGCTACCGTTCGAAACCGGTGGGTTGGGCGGGCGCGCGGCTCGACGATCTGGCGATGTGGCTCCCCGCCCGGCTGACTGCCCTCCTCATCGCGGCTGCAGCGGCGAGTCCCGACCCCCTGTTGAGTGGTCGACGCTGGGCGCGGATTCCAGCCTCCCCCAATTCGGGGTGGCCGATGGCGACGCTGGCGGCGGCGCTACAGGTTCAACTGACGAAGCCCGACACCTACACGCTCAACGCCGTGGCCGAACTGCCGACGACTGCTGCGGCCGAACGGGGCGTCGATCTCGTCGACCGGGGTGGCTGGCTTGCTTTTGGTGCAATGGCGGTGATCTGCCTTGTCTGACGGGCCGCTGGCAGCGCTCCGTGGCGCGGTCGCGTTTTTAACCCGGCTGCCAGTCGGCGGCGGCGAGGCGGCGTGGAACGCGTTCCGCGAGCGCCCCTACACGATCCTGCTGGTCGGCTACCTCATCGGCGGGCTCGCGGGACTAGTGTTTTTCCTGCCGGTCCAGCCGACGACCGTCGTCGCGGGCTATCTCCTCGTGCTCTACGTGCTGACGGGCGTCACTCATGCCGACGGACTTGCCGACGTCGGTGACGCGATGGCAGTCCACGGCGACCGGGAGCGTCGACGCGAAGTCTTGAAGGATTCCGCGACTGGGGTCGGTGGAATGCTCCTGTTGGGGCTGACGCTGATCGTCCTCGCGCTCGGTGCGCTCGGCTTCGCGGGGACGGACGCGATGACGTCCTTTCGGCTCGTGATCGCCGCAGAGGTCGGTGCGAAACTCGGGATGGTGCTGGTGATCTGTTACGGCCGCCCGGCCCACGAGGGACTCGGTTCCCAGCTCGTCGGGCGGCTCGATCGCGCCGACTACGGACCGGCGGTACTGGTGGCGGCTCCGGCCGTCCTGCTGGCACCGGGCGGGTCGACCCTCGCACTGCTCGGGGCTGTCGTCGCCGGACCACTGGTCGGCGCGGTAATGCTGACGTGGGGCTACCGCTCGTTGGACGGCGTCAACGGCGACGTAATCGGCGCGACGAACGAACTCGCCCGCGCGGTCGGTCTCCATCTGGGGGTGGCCGTATGGATCGTGTTCTGAGCGGAGGCAGGTAGTATGGAGGGCCTACTTATGTGCGGTGGCGAGGGGACGCGACTCCGACCGGCGGTCGACGACACCGAAAAACCGCTGGTGGCAGTCGACGGCGAACCGATGGTCGACCACGTCGTTGAGGCCCTACAGGCGAGTCGAGTCGAGAGCGTCGTCGCGGCCGTCTCGCCCGCGACGCCGGAGACGGCCGCCCGACTGGCCGACCGAGAGGGGGTTCGGCTCACCGAGACGCCCGGCGCGGGGTACGTCGACGATCTGATCACTGTCCTCGAAACCCTCGAACAGCCGGTCGTCACCGTCACAGCCGATATCCCGCTTTTGACCGGGCGGCTCGTCGACCGTGCCATCGAGGCGGCCGATGGGAAGTCACTGGCAGTCTGTGTGCCTCAGTCGCTGGTCGAGCAGGTCGGTGCCAGCGTCGGTACGACGGTCGACCACGACGGCGAACAAGTGGTCCCGACGGGGCTGAACGTCGTCGGTCCGGGGCCGGATCGACGTGTCGTCTGGGAGGCCGAGCGGCTGGCGTGTAACGTGAATCGACCGGCGGATATCCGGTTTGCCGAAGAGATGTTTGTGGATAGAGAAGGTCGCTTTTCGAATAGCCCGATTTGACTTCGGAAACGGCAGATTTCGCTGTTAATGGAAATATAATTTAGGGTGATACCCGTGTTAGTATTCGCATGGACCCCCAGAGTCTCGATACACTCGACCGCGTACCACACGGTGGTGCGTCGGACCCGCAGCTACTCGATTTTAGCGCAAACACGAACCCTGTCTCTCCCACAGGGGCCGCAACAGTCTACGAGTCGGCGTTTTCGGCGGCTCGTCAGTACCCGGTCGACGACTACTGTGAGTTCCGCGCCGCCGCCGCGGAGTATATCGGTGTCAGCGGCAGACAGATCATCCCGGCCCCCGGTGGGCTGGCCGGAATGCGGCTCCTGTTTTCGGCCGTTATCGACGACGGCGACAGCGTCGCGATTCCGACACCGAGTTTCGGCGAGTATGCCAAGGAAGTACAGCTCCAAGGCGGCGAGCCGACGTTCGTCGACCACGACGAGATCCAGACAATCGACCCGGAACCGCACGAGCTGGTAATCGTCTGTAATCCGAACAACCCGACTGGCACCGCCTACTGCCCGATGGGGCTTCGAGCACTGGCCGACCGGTGTCGGGACGCCGGGACGACACTGCTCGTCGACGAGGCCTTTCTGGACTTCACCGACGATCCGTCGCTGGCCGGCACCGAGGGCGTCGTCGTCGCCCGCTCGCTGACGAAGATCTTCGGCCTCCCGGGGCTCCGGGCGGGCTTTCTGGTGGCAACCGGCCAGCTCAGAGACCACCTCGACGTGGCGCGGCTCTCGTGGACGCTGAGCACGCCCGCCGCTGCTGTCGGTGCGCACTGTCTGGGCGAGGCCGAGTTCGTCGAGGAAACCCGCCAGCGCGTCGGCGCCGAGCGCCAGCGAATGGCCGACCGACTCGCCGAGCGGTTCACAGTCACACCCTCGAGGGCCCCGTTTCTCCTCCTCGAAACCGACCAGCCCGTCGCAGAGGTCGTCGATGAAGCCCGTTCGGAGGGGATCGTCATCCGCGATGCGACGACCTTCCGTGGACTCGACTCCCACGTCCGGGTCGCGGTCAAACGGGAACACGAAAACGATCAGCTACTGGCGGCACTCGGCGTCTAATCGCGGTGGCTGTTCGCCGGGGTGGTACTTCGTGAGCGGTCGACACCGCCCAGATCAGCCAACTCGTTGAGGTAGTCGACCATGTCGCCGATCGCGTCCCGCTGTTCGGCCGTGTCGTCGGTGAAGAGATCCTCGTCGGCCGATGCAGACCGCCGAGCGTGTCGTCAGCCTCATCAGTCGTCGGCTGGGCCCCCTCAGGATTACCCTGTGGCATAGCAACCGATAGGGAACACAGAATCTTATTGGTTTTCGTACTATTTTCAAATGTTATATTTTGGTTGAGAAGCGGTGTATATTACAACTCGAACAACCGAGGGCCGGCAGATGTGGATCACGGTCGGCGATGCTCAGTGGAGCGTCCCGTCGCGATGCTCGACGTCGTAGGCGAACAGCGCGTAGCCAACGTCCTCGGGTGAGTAGCCGGTCTCGACAGCAATTTCTCGGATCGGCTCGATCATCGTGACGTAGTCGGCGGCGTCGAACGACTCCTTGCGGCCCTCGACGAAGCCGAACCGTTCGAGCGTTGCCCAGACGCGAGTGTCGACGATCGCGTGCCGCGAGGGGTCGAGCGCGGTCAGCACACAGGAAGCAGTCGGGGCCTTGAAGCCGCTGAGGCCGCCAATTAGGTGAATCTTTGAGAAGTCGCCGTCGACGCGCCGGACGTTGGTGGTGACTTCCTCACAGCGGGCTTCGGGATTTCGGTCGACGTGGTAGGCGCTGCGGGTCGAGGATTCGTAGGCGATCTCGTACAGTTGCTCGCGGGTCAGGTGGCCCTGCTCGCGGTACTGTTGGCCGAATTCGGCGATTCGCTCGGGGAGGACACCCTGTGTCTCGGCGTACGACTCCAGATACTCGGCGATGAGTGGCTCATCGATCACTGCCATATCGGCGGGAGACACGACAGTGCGGAAAACGTTCGGGTTCGAGCGGCCGATTCGGGGTCAAGTCGCCACAGCAGCCGGTTAGTCGACGACTAACTCGACCGGATACTCGGTGATGTTCTCGTAGCCGTCGTCGGTGACGATCACGATGTCCTCGATGCGGACGCCACCGACCGCCGGATCGTACAGCCCCGGCTCGACGGTGATCACCTGTCCGGCCACCAGATCGCCACCATCGGTTGAGAGCCGTGGTCGCTCGTGAACATCGAGGCCAACGCCGTGGCCGGTGCTGTGGATGAAGCCGACCTCGGTCGACGGATCGGCGCGAAGCGTCGGCAGGCCCGCCTCCTCGTACACCTCGCAGGCCGCCGCGTGGACATCCCCGCCGGTGTTTCCGGGTTCGACCGCATCGAGGGCCGCCGCCAGCGCCTGCTCGGTGAGTTCGTACCACTCCTGAAGCCGCTCGTCCGGCTCGCCCTTGCAGAACGTCCGGGTCATATCGGCGTGGTACTTCGTCGACTTGTTCCGGGGGAAGACGTCGACGATGATCGGGTCGTTCGCAGAGAGCGGGCCACTGCCGCGATCGTGGGGGTCGGCCGCGCTCTCGCCGCAGGCGACGATGGTCTCGTCGAGCCCACAGCCGTGTTTTAAAAGGGTGATCTCGATGGCCTCTTTAACGCGCCCGCTGGTTAGGGGCTCGCCGTCGAGTACCAGCTGGCCGTCGTCAGCGACCGTCGACCGCTCGATCAGGTCCTCGGCGGCGGTCATCGCGGCCTCGTTGGCCCGCTGGGCCTCGCGGATATGACCGAGTTCAGTCGGCGTTTTTACGGCTCGGATGTCGACCAGTACGTCGTCGGTGTCGACGACGACCTCGATTCCCTGTTTGCGGAGCCCGTCGGCTCTGCCTACGGGAAACCGCTCGGGAACCGCAACCGATTCGACGCCGCCCGCCGACAGGAAGGCCGCCGCAACCCGATGACCCGCCTCGACCGGTCCGTAGGCGTCGACTAACTCCCGTTTGTCGTAGGCTACCGGGCGATCGACGCGATCAGCACGGCTCTCCTTTCGAGCCCGACCGTATTCGAGTCCCGAGACGAGCACCGAGAGTTCGTCGGGGATATAACACGTTATAAACGGGTCAGGGGCGTCGAACCCTGAAAGGTACCGCTGGTTCGAGTCAGTGCTGGCAGCG
>Ga0102930_1000477_pt1 | contig 13365 bp, 11 predicted proteins | sample SalPon1_B_H2O_MG_FD_84514 | JGI IMG/M metagenome (GOLD analysis project Ga0102930, IMG submission 84514) | Salt pond water microbial communities from South San Francisco under conditions of wetland restoration - Salt Pond MetaG R1_B_H2O_MG | ecosystem: Environmental > Aquatic > Non-marine Saline... | reverse complement strand
TCCTGCCCGAACCGATCCCCCGAGCCGTGGCCGCCCGGACGCGCATTGCCCCCGATGCCGTTTTGCGCTATCGCTATCCCGACGGCCCGGCCGATACCGAGGCGATGGCCGTCGACACCGCCGGCGGCCAGATCCTCCTGCTGACCAAGCGGCAGGACCCGCCCCGCCTGTTCGCCCTGCCGCTCTCCACGCGTCAGCCTTTCGACGCCGACGATGGAAGTGACCGCGCGCGCCTACGGGCCGCCCCGGTGCACGAGGCCCGACCGATCGGCACCATGGGCGGGCTGGTGCCCACCGACCCGATCAACTGGCTGCTCTCGCCACTGACGGGCGATCAGACCAGCCTGCCGACCGACATGTCGCTGTCGACGGACGGCGACCTGCTGGCCGTGCTCACCTATGCCTCGCTGTATTTCTTCCGCCGGGAAGTCGACCAGACCTGGGCCGAGGCGATCCGCCGGCCGGTCGCCTCGCGCTCGCTGCCACGCATCGACCAGTGGGAGGGGCTGGCGTTCTCACCCGACGGCCATCACGTCAGCATCGTCCGCGAGGGCAGCGGCCCCGGCACGATCCGGCACCTCGAGATACCGGAAGCCGCCCGCCGCGATACGAGCGACTAGAATCCCGGGACACGTCACGACGAGGAGGACGAACATGGTCCGCTTGCACGCATGGGTCAGCGGCCGGGTCCAGGGTGTGTTCTTCCGCGACTTCACCCGCCAGCAGGCCGCCGACCACGGCCTCGCCGGCTGGGTGCGTAACCTGGAAGACGGTCGGGTGGAGGCGGTGTTCGAGGGAGATCGGGCCGCGGTGGCGTCCGTGCTGGAGCGACTGCGCCAGGGCCCGCCGCGGGCGCGCGTGGACGGCATCGATCAGCGGGAGGAGGAGCCCGAGGGGCTGGACGGATTTTCGGTCCTCGGCTGAGCGGCGGCGTTCAACCAGCCAGGCGCGCCCCGGCCAGCAGCAGCTGGTAGACACCGAAGGCGACCACCATGCCGCCGGCCACCCGGCGCACCCACTGGCGGCGCACGAAGGCCGCCAGCTGGGCGGCGAAGGCCCCCATCGCCAGCAGGTTGGGCAGCGTGCCCAAGCCGAAACCGAGCATCAAGAGCGCACCGGCCAGCGGCCCGCCCGCCGACAGGGCCCAGATCAGCACGCTGTAGACCAGCCCGCAGGGCAGCCAGCCCCACACCAGCCCCAGGCCGAATGCCTGTGCCGGCGAGCGCACCGGCATCAGCCGGCGACCGACCGGCTCGATGAACCGCCACAGCCGCGACCCGGCCCGCTCGATCCGCGTCAGGCCGAACCACCAGCCGCCGACGTACAGCCCCATCATCACCATGAACAGCCCGGCAATGCCCAGGAGCACCAGCTGCGCCTGCTGCAGCGGCACCAGCGACAGCCCCAGCAACCCCACCGTGCCGGCGATCGCCCCGGCCGCGGTGTAGGAGGTGATCCGCGCGATGTTGTAGGCGAGCAAGTACGGCAACAGCCGCATTGGGCGCTCGCGGGTCTCGGCCGGCAGGCCGAAGGTCAGCGCCCCGACGATGCCCCCGCACATGCCCACGCAGTGCACACCGCCGAAGAAGCCCACGGCCATGGCGGCGAAAAAGCTGATGTTCTCCGGCATGATGAAACCTCTGCTTGGGTCCGAGCCCCGCTCTGTGCCATCGAGCGGCCGGCCAACAAGACGGCTCGAAACCTCGGGCCACCGACGACCTTAAATGAAAAGGGACCAAAGCCATGGGCCGCTCGAAGGCCCCCGCCGTGCACATCGAGAACCGACACGCATAGCGGCACCCGGACCCAAGCAGAGACCTCTCTTCCCTGTTGTTGACGATGCGGCCCACGGCTTTTCGTACAATGGGTCGGATGAGCCATCCCGTCGACAGCGCCGATCCGGCGAGCATTCTCGCGTATATCAACGCCAATCGCGATCACCTGGCCCTGCGTCATCTGCCACAGATCGACCGGCAGCTGCGCCAGCTCGAGGAGCGCACGCCCGACGAGCAGGCCCTGCACCGATTGCTCGACCAGGTGACGCAGGCCGCCGACGAGGTCGCCGCGCGCGAGACACTGGCGATCGACATCGCCTACCCCGAGAGCCTGCCGGTCTCCGGGGCGCGCGAGGAAATACTCGAGGCCGTGCAGAGCCACCCGGTGACCATCATCGCCGGCGAGACCGGCTCGGGGAAGACCACCCAGATCCCCAAGATGCTGCTCGAGCTCGGTTACGGTCGGCGCGGGCTGATCGGTCACACCCAGCCGCGCCGGATCGCCGCACGCAACGTCGCCCGCCGGCTGGCCGAGGAGCTTGATGAAGGCGAGCAGGGTGGCGAAGGCCGTACCGCCGTCGGCTACAAGGTGCGCTTCTCCGACCAGACCCGCCCCGATTCGCGCGTGGCGGTGATGACCGACGGTCTCCTGCTCGCCGAGCTGCAGCACGATCGTGACCTGTTGCGCTACGACGCGCTGATCATCGACGAGGCCCACGAGCGCAGCCTCAACATCGACTTCCTGCTGGGCGTGATGAAGCGCCTGCTCCGGCGCCGGCCGGACTTCCGCCTGATCATCACCTCGGCGACCATCGACCCGGAACGCTTCGCCGAGCATTTCGCCGACGAGCAACACGGCCGCCCGCCGATCATTTCGGTCAGCGGGCGCGGCTACCCGGTCGAGGTGCGCTACCGCCCGCCCGAAACCTCGCGCGACGAGGAGCTAGGCTCCACCATCGCCCGCGGCGTGCTGCACGCGGTCGACGAGCTGGTCCACGAGGGCCCGGGCGACATCCTGGTGTTCCTGCCGGGCGAGCGCGAGATCCGCGAGACCGAGCGCCAGCTCTCGCGCCACGGCCTGCGGAACACCGAGATCCTGCCGCTGTACGCGCGCCTGTCGGCCGCCGACCAGCAACGCGTGTTCGCCCCGCACGCCGGGCGGCGCATCGTGCTCTCGACCAACGTTGCCGAGACCTCGCTGACCGTGCCCGGCATCCACTACGTGATCGACTCGGGCGTGGCGCGCATCAACCGTTACCACCCGCGCGCCCGGCTGCAGAAACTCGGCATCGAAGCGATCTCGCAGGCCTCGGCCAACCAGCGCGCCGGGCGCTGCGGTCGGATCGCCCCGGGCGTGTGCATCCGCCTCTACGAGGAAGAGGACTTCGAGCAACGCCCGGCCTTCACCGACCCGGAGATCCTCCGGAGCAACCTCGCCTCGGTGCTGCTGCAGCTCGATTCGCTGAGACTCGGCCGGGCCGAGGACTTTCCCTTCATCGAGCCGCCGGACCCGCGCCAGCTGGCCACCGCGCGCAAGCACCTGTTCGAACTGCGCGCGCTCGACGACCAGGGCCGCCTGACCGACATCGGCCGCAAGCTCTCGCGCCTGCCAATCGACCCCGCGCTGGGTCGGATGATCGTCGCGGCACGCGAGCATGGCGACCGGGCCACCGAAGACATGCTGGTGCTGGCCGCCTTCCTCGCCATCCAGGACCCGCGCGAGCGCCCGGCCGAGGCCCGCGGGGCGGCGGATACCACACGCCGAATTCGCCCTGGCCGGCTCCGACTTCGCCAGCGCGCTCGCCCTGTGGTCGGCGTGGCACGAGGTGCGCCGCCACAAGAGCCGCCGCCAGGCGCGCCAGTGGGCGATCAAGCGCTTTCTGAACGCCAACCGCCTGATCGAATGGCACGACCTGGTCGGCCAGCTGCGCGGCTCGGTCGACGAGATGTTCCGCATCCGCCTGCCGGAATTCGAGCCGATCGTCATGCCGGAAAAGCCCCAGGAGAATGCCAAGGAAGGCGAGAAGCAGCGGCTGCCCGGCAAGCTCGCCGCCCGCCTCGAGAAGCTCCACCAGGCGGCACTGGCCGGGCTGCTCGACCAGATCGGCATGCGCGACCCCGCCCCGCCGAAGAAGTACCAGCAGGCCGCCGGCGACCACCGCGGCAAGAAGCGCCGCGCCCCGACGGTGTACCTGGGCGCGCACAACCGGCGCTTCTACCTGTTCCCCAGCTCGGTGACCGTGAAGGCCCAGCCCAAGTGGGTGGTCGCCGCCGAAATCGTCGAGACCTCGCGGGTGTTCGCCCGCGTCAACGCACCGATCAACCCGCGCTGGCTCGAGCCGCTGGCCGACCACCTGGTCACCCGCGAGTACAACGAGCCCAGCTGGGACGCGAAATCCGGCCGGGTGAGCGCCTTCGAGACCACCCGCCTGTTCGGCCTGCCGATCGTGACCAAGAAACGGGTCGACTATGGACGCATCGACCCGGTCGAGGCACGCGAGATCTTCATCCGCCGGGCGTTGGTCGAGGGCGACTTCGAATCCGCCGATCCCTTCTGGCAGCATAACCAGGCGCTGATCGAGGAGATCCAGACGCTCGAGGCCAAGTTGCGTCGGCCGGCCTTCCTGGTCGACGAGCAGGCCCTGTTCGACTTCTACCAGGCCCGAATTCCGGCCCACGTCACCGACGCGCGCAAGCTACACCACTGGATCAAGAAGGATCGCGCCGCGGCCGCCAGCCTCGAGCTGACTCGCGACGACCTGCTGGCCGCCGAGCCCGACGACCGCAGGCTGGCCGAGCTGCCCGATCACTGGCAGGCCGGGCGCTATCGACTCAGGCTCTCCTACCACTTCGCGCCGGGCGAGCCGGACGACGGCGTGAGCCTGCACGTCCCGATCGGCCTGCTCGACTCGTTCGACGCCGCGCCCACCACCCACCTGGTGCCGGGCCTGCGCCGCGAGAAGATCGAGACCCTGATCCGCGGCCTGCCCAAGGCCGAACGGCGCCACTTCGTGCCGGCGCCGAGCTTCGCCGAGGCGGTCGAGGAACGCATCGGTGACACCGACCTGCCGCTCACGCAGGCGGTCGCCGACGAGCTGCGGCGCATGACCGGCCACGAGGTCGACCCGGCGCTGCTCGACGAGACGAAACTGCCCGACCACCTGCGCATGCGCTTCGTCGCCGTCGACGAGGACGGCGAACCCATCGACGCCGACCGCGACATCAACGCCCTGCGCGGTCGCCAGGCCCAGCGCGCCCGCCAGGCGTTCAACCAGCGCTCCAAGCACCGCCTCGAGGATCACCAGACCCGCGAGTGGGACCTGGGTGACCTGCCGGACACCCTCACCATCGACAGCGGCGGCGCGCAGATCGAGGCCCATCCGGCGCTGGTCGACCACGGCGATGCCGTCGAGGTCGAGCTGATCGACGACCCCGAGAGCGCGCGCCTGATCCACGAGGCCGGTGTGGTCCGCCTGATGCTGCTGGCCCGTGCGCAGCAGGTCCGCCAGGCCGAATCCGACCTGCGCGGCGACCGTTCGCTGGACACCGTGCGCCTGCACTACAGCCGGCTGAAAGCGACCCGGCCGATACCCGAGGAGGGCATGTGCCGGCCGAAACGCGCCGATCGCGCCTTCGACCAGGAGCTGATCTTCCGCGCCGCCTGGGAGCTGGCGGTGGCGGGCGAACCGCCGGTGCGCGACGAGGCCACCTTCCGCGAACGGCTCGCCCGGCTCGACGGCGCCCTCGGCCCACGAGCCAGCGAACTGGCGCAGACGGCCAAGGGCATCCTGGAGCAGCAGCATCGCCTGCGCCGCCAGTTGGGCGGGCGACTGCCGCTGTCGGTGATCGAGGCGGCCCGCGAGGTCGGCGAGCAGCTCGACCTGCTGGTGCACCCCGGCATCGTCTGGCTGGCGAGTGCCGAGCGGCTGGCCGCCCTGCCACGCTATCTCGAAGGGGCCGAAAAGCGTCTGGAGAAGACCGAGCGCCACCCGGAGCGCGACCGCATGCAGCGCGTGCCGTTCGCCCCGCTGGCCGAACAGGTGAGAAACCGCCTGACCAAGGGCACGCCCGACCTGCCCGAATGGCACCGGCGCGAGGCGCTGCTCGACCTGCTCGAGGCCCATCGGCTGACCGTCTTCGCCCAGGAGCTCGCCGGCAAGGGCGCCCCCAAGGCCAAGGACGTCGAGGCAGCGCTCAAGTCCTGACCGACGGGCGGTGTTGAACCGCTCGCGCCCGGATCTGGTCTATACAGGGAAGAGGCCCACGCCGCCGGAGTCCCGCGCATGCCCTCCATCCACCTGCCGACACGCCTGTTCGCGCTCGCCGCCGTCACGGCCATGGCCGGGCTCGCCGCGGCGCAGGAGAGCGAGACCGTCTACAAGTGCATCCATTCCGACGGGCGCATCGTGTATTCCGACCAGCCCTGCAGCGGAAAGATGGAGGTGCAGACCATCACGGCACCCGAGCCGGGCAGCGGTGGCGAAGCGGCACGCGAGGGCACCGACCAGCTGGCAAGGGAGTACGACGAACGGCGCGCGGCCGAACGCGAAGCGGCCGAGAAGGCCCGCGAGGAGGCGCGCCGCCGGGCACTGGAAGAACGACTCGCCAACCCCGAGGTCACGGTGATCACGCCCTGGCGCGACGGTGATCGCTACTACCCGCACGGCTACCCGATCGCCCCCTACGACCACTATCGCGACCGGAGTCAGGGCGGCCTGCGCCTGAGCGATGACGGACTGTCGTTGTGGTTCGGCCCGCGCTACCCGCTGCCACGCCACCATCCGCACCACCCGCCGCAGGACCCCGAGCACGACGAGCCGTCACGCCATCCCTACTCGGTCGACGGAGAGCCCATCCGGGAACCCGGCTACTCGGGGCGTTACCCGGGCGGCTTCCCCGGCTACCGGTAGCGACGCCCCAGGCACGAGCCGTGCCGGCCGCCCGGCTGCCGCAAGGGCACGGAATCTGCGACAATCGTGGCCCCATCCATACCCCAAACGACCCGTCATGCAGGCGCATATCTTAAAGAGCCGCAAGAACCCCGACATGTACCTGTTCGTGCGCGAAGGACAGGACCTCGACGAACTGGACGCGATGGTGCGCGAGCGCCTCGGCGAGCTCGAGTTCGTCATGGCACTGGACCTGGCGGAAGACCGTCAGCTGGCCCGCACCGACACCGCGACGGTGCGCGATCACATCGAAAAGCTGGGTTTCCACCTGCAGATGCCGCCCACCGCCGACAACTGGGCCCACTGGGACAACCTCAAGGCCGGCATTCGTGCCGGCAAGGCGCGACCGGAATGACGCGTCCGCTCGTCGGCATCGCGGGGCTGCTCCTCGCCCTGCTGCTGGCCGGTTGCGGTGCGGCCGGCCCGAGCGAGGCGGAGGTGCGGGAGATCCTGCAGTCAGAGCTCGACCCGTCCGGCGAAGTGGTACAGGTCGCGTCGATCGACAACCTCAACGTCGCCGAACAGGGCGACGTCTGGCTGGCCGACGTGGAGGCCACGATCCGCTTTCCGCAGAGCCTGACCGGGGTCGCCCGGGGCATGCAGGAAGACGGCGGCGCGGCGGAAAGCCTGAGCCGGCTGGGCCTGATGCTGCGCTTCGGCCAGTTCGAGGCCGGCGAGACCCGCCCCTACCGCGCGCGGCTGCAACTGATCGACGGCCAGAACGGCTGGATGCGCGCCGAACCGACGACCGAGTGAGTTCGCGACGCGCCTTAGAGCGCGGCGATCTCGTGCAGCCGGTCGAAGTCCAGTTCGATGCCGTTGTGGGCGACGAACATCGGATTGAGCAACGAGTCGCGCGTGTTGTAGCGCAGTGCTCGGCCCGACAGGTCGGTGAGGAAGCCGCCGGCGGCTTCGAGCACGCACTGCGAGGCCGCGGTATCCCACTCGGAGGTCGGACCCAGGCGGGGATAGAGGTCCGCCTTGCCCTCGGCCACCAGGCAGGTCTTGAGCGAACTGCCGCAGCGCACCACACGGGCCCGGTCGCCGCCGGGCCGCGAAAAGGTCTCGATCAGGTGCATCTCGCGCCGGCTGGCATGCGAGCGTGACAGGGCCAGGGTGGGCGGCTCGGCCACCGGCCGCACCCGGATGGGCACGGCCCGGCCGTCATCGTAGCGCCACGCCCCCTCGCCGCGAATCGCGGCGTACTCCAGGCCCACGGCCGGGGCGAGGACCACGCCCAGCACCGGCTCGCCGGCGTCGATCAACGCGATGTTGACCGAGAACTCGCCGTTGCGCTTGACGAATTCCCGGGTGCCGTCGAGCGGATCGACCAACCAGTAGCGACGCCATTCGCGCCGCTCTCGCCAGACCGGCGCGCGAAACTCCTCGGTCAGCACCGGCCAGCCGTCGCCGAGGTCGGCCAACCGATCGGCGATCAGCTGGTTGGCGACCAGGTCGGCCTCGGTCACCGGCGAGGCGTCCGCCTTGCGCTCGACGGAGAAATCCTGCTCGTAGACCCGCATGATGGCCGCGCCCGCCGCCTCGGCGATCGATCGCACCGCGTCGAGCAGGACCCGATCGACACCGGTCGACGTCCCGGTCGGCTGACTGTTGGGCTCTTGGTTCACGCGGCTCCTTCCCTCCCGCGCCGTTCCCGGTAGGCACGCACCAGGTACATCGCCGCCAGCGAACGCGCCTCCGAACAGTCCCCCGAGGCGGCGAACGCGTCCAGCTGGTCGATCGGCAGGAAGCTGACCTCCAGCGGCTCGGGTTCGTCGCCGGGGCGACTGTCCGGGTAGAGCGATTCGGCCAGCACCAGGTGCGTGCGCTGCCCCGAGTAGGTGGGCGCCATGGTCATCTCGTTCAGGCGGGTCAGCCGGCGCGCGGCGAACCCCGCCTCCTCCATCAGCTCGCGATTGGCGGCCTCGACCGGGCTCTCGCCGGCATCGATGCGCCCCTTGGGCAAACCGAGCTCGTAGCGTTCCGTGCCGCAGGCGTACTCGCGGATCAGCACGAACTGGTCGTCGTCGGTCACGGCCGCCACGATCACCGCACCCTGCGCACTACCCTTGAGCCGTTCGAAGCTCACCCGGGTGCCGTTGTCGAACTCGAGATCCACCCCCTCGACCCGAAACAGGCGCGTCTCGGCGAGCGGGCGGACGGTCCGGATGGTCGGCGGGGCGTTCAGGGGCATGCAATCTCCGATCGTGCGTGACGGGGCGCCACCATTGTAGCCGACTCGCGGCGCACCGCTCGCCGTCCAGCCAGACGGGCCGGCATTCATGCAAACCATGAGGATGGTTCAGGTCGCGGGCTTGCCTTCACGCGGGGGATTGCAAACAATGCGCGCCTGCATCAGAGGTGGCGATCCCCGGGGAGTCGAGCCCGCGGCGGTCGCTGAAACAGGGAAACAGGTCGAATGCCTGTGCTGCCCCCGCAACGGTAGGCGGTGACGCCGGCATCCTCGAGCCACTGGTCTCTGACCGGGAAGGCGGTGCCGGTAGGCCGCGAGCCCGGAGACCGGCCTCTGATCGGCTTTTCCGACCCGCGGTGGGCTGGTCGGTCACGTGAAACCATATCCATGACGCATGCTTTCCCACGGCGACTGTCGTCGCTCACCGTCGGACTCACCGGTCTGACCTGTCTTATTACCCTCGCCCCGTCACAGGCCGATGACCGGCTGGGACCGATCAGCATCACCGCGACACGCGAGGCGCCAGCGACCGCCCCGGCCATGCCGGAGACCGTCATCGGGCGTGAAGAAATCGAGCGCAGCCAAGCCCACTCGCTCGAGGATCTGCTGTCCGGACGGGCCGGACTGAACGTTACGAACGAGGGTGGACCGGGCAAGCTTTCGAGCGTCTCCATCTGGGGGCAGAAAAATACTCGAACCGCGATATTCATCGACGGGATTCGTGTTGGTTCAGTCTCGGCCGGCGCCACCTATCTTGAACACATACCACTCGCGCAGATCGAACGCATCGAGATCGTCCGTGGCCCGCGCTCGGGCCAATGGGGCGCGGACGCCGGCGGCGGCGTCATCCAGATCTTCACCCGCAAGGGCACTGAAGCCGGCACGCAGCTGTCCGGCGGCATTGGCGCCGGTTCGCGCGGGCAACGGGAGGCCGACGCCCAGATCGGCGGTCGGCAGGGCTCGTTCGACTACTCGCTGGGCGTGGCCCACAGCGAAACCGATGGCTTCGATGCCTGCGAGAATACTGACCTCTTTACCGGTCCGTGTTACACCGACGAACCGGACGACGACGGCTACGAGCGTGATTCGGCACAGTTGCAAGCCGGTTATCGCTTCGGCGATGGCGGTCACGTCCGCGCTCACGTCCTCGCCAGCTCCGCCGAGGTCGAATTCGACGGAAGTTCACAAAACTTCAGCGAAATCGAGCAACGCACCTTCGGCCTGTCCACCTCCACCGGACGGGTCGGCTTCTGGCAGTTGCGAGCTCGCGCCGGCCGACACATTGATCATCAGGACTATTATCTGGACGATCAGTTCTCGTCACGCTTCGACACCCAGCGCGACTCGCTCTCCCTGGCCAACGACTTCTTTGTCGGACCGTCCACCACCGTGACCGTGGGCGCGGACCAGACCTACGACAAACTGTCCGCGGATCCTCCATTCACCAACGAGTCGTTTGCGGAGGATTCGCGCCGCAATCAGGCACTATTTGCCCAGATCAACACGACGTTGGGCGAGAAACTGGATATCCAGGGCGCAGTGCGTCGCGACTTCAACGAGCAGTTCGGCACGGCCAACACCGGCTCGCTGGATCTGGCCTATGCGCTCACCGACAGGTGGACAGTGACCGCCGGTCACGGCACGGCCTTCACGGCACCGTCCTTCAACCTGCTCTACTACCCTGGCGCCAGCAATCCGGACCTTGATCCGGAAAAGACTCGCACCAGCCGAGTTGGCACGACCTGGACCGACCGCAACTGGTCGGCCGGCATCACAGGATTCCGATCCCGAAACCGGGACATGATCGTCAGCTACCCGGAAAACGGCTACGTTCCATACAATATCGAGAAGGCAACCGTCCGCGGCGCTGAAGTCGACGTCGCCTGGTCTGATGACGACTGGTCGGCCTCCGCAACGCTGACCTACCTGTCCACCGAGAACGAGGAAGACGGCGAGCGCCTGCCACGCCAACCTCGCTGGAGCGGACGCGTGAATCTGGATCGTGACTTCGGCAGGTTCAGCCTGGGCACCTCGTTGAACGGCCGCAGCAACTCCGAGCCCGACCATGAAGGTTTCGTCACGGCCGACCTGCGCGGCACCTACCGCATCAACGCAGACTGGCGCCTCGAGGCCCGCGTGGAAAACCTGTTCGACCGGGACTACCAGGTCGTCGACGGCTACAACCAGGCACCACGCGGCCTGTTTGTGGGCCTGCGCTACGGCCGGTAACATAATCGGCCTCATAACCGGCCTCCAGGAACATGCCGCTCATGCCCAATCCCGCGTTCGACCGTCTCTTCCCGTCCCAGCGTACCGCGACCGTGGTCGCGCTGGCCCTGCTCGCCCTGTCAATGCTGGCCACGCGTTATCACCACTTCAGCTCGGTCCTGCACCTGGCGGACACCTCCTGGGCGGTGTTCTTCCTTGCCGGGCTGTGGTTCCGCCAGTTCCGCGTGCTGGGTGGGCTGGTCGCGCTGGCGGTGCTCATCGACCTGGGCAGCGTCGCCCTGGACGGTGTCGCGATGGCCAGCTGCTTCTCGCCGGCCTACCCGGGCGTGCTGCTCGCCTACGGGGCCCTTTGGGCGGCCGGGCGGCTGGCACGCGGACAGATCGACGACCACGATGCGGTCGGCCTGACCGGCGGGCTCGGGGTGGTCGCGGTGGCCCTGGTGCTGGGCGTGGTCGCCGCATTCGGGATCAGCAACGTGACCTTCTACGCCTTCTCCGGCCAGTTCGAGACCATGAGTGCCGGCGAGTACAGCGCCCGGGTGGTTTCCTACCTGGCCGGCTACCTGGGCACGGCCGCCGGTTACACGGCTGCCGGCCTGCTGGCGATGGGCGCGGCCAGCCTGATCCGGGAGAGCGTTTCGCAACATCGTCACGGTTGAGCGACGCCCCGGTCCGGATGCAAAAATCCCCGGTCACCTGACGGTGACCGGGGATTTTTCCTGACGACGGGCCGACAGCCTAGTCGACGCCCGCCTCGCGCCCCTCTTCCTCGCCCAAGCGCATCTGGTCGATGCGCTCCTCGAGCTCGCGCACGTCGGGGATCGCGGTGAGTCGCCCACCCAGCCGGACGACGGCTCGCCAGAGCGGATTGTTCTGCGCCCCGGCATCCTCGATCTGGCCGCGGACGACCTGCTCCGAGCGAGGTACCCCCGAGAGCAGCACCGCGAAATACGGCAGCGCCCGCTCCGGGTTGGTGCCGTAGAGCACGGCGCAACGCACCCGGCGGCCGATCGTCGGCACCGGCTCGCCGTTCATCGCCTCCAGACTGACCAGCGGCACCCGCTGGCCGCGCCAGTTGACGATGGTCGCCTCGCTGCGCCCGAGGTGAATACTGCCGTCGGGCAGCGACACGTCGGTGATCTCGGCGATCAGCGCATAGGGCACGAGCAGTTCGAGCTCGGTGAGCTGGGTGGGCAGACGCACGGCCCGGATGGATCCGGCGGCGCGCCCCTGCGATTCGTTCGGCTGGTCCATGGCGGCGTTACTCGGTTCAGTCGGCATGTTCTTCGCCCACGGTCGAATCCGGACGGTCCGCCGCCGCGGACGGCAGCAGGCGCTCGATGGTGGCAACCAGGTCGAGCTCGGTGTACGGCTTGCCCAGATAGGCGGAGACACCCAGATTCTCGGCCCGGCCACGGTGCTTCTGCCCGGTGCGCGAGGAAATCATGACGACCGGCGTGTCCTTGGCGGAGCGGTCGTTCCGGATCGCGCCCAGCAGTTCGAAGCCGTCCATCCGCGGCATCTCGATATCGGTCAGCACCAGGTCGGGCAGGCTGTCCTGTAACAGGCCCAGCGCCTCGACCCCGTCGCGGGCCAGCAGCACGTCGTAGTCGTTGCGCTCCAGGGTGCGGGCGGTGACCTTGCGCACGGTGAGCGAATCGTCCACGACCAGCACGGTCGGACGGGCACGCTGCGGCCTGACGCCGGCCTGCTTGCCCAGTCGACGCTGATAGTCGCGCCGCTGGAACTGCTGGACCAGCTCGAACAACTCGAGCACCAGGATCACGTCGCCATCGTCGGCAATGGTCGCCCCGGACAAGCCCGGGATGCGTCCCAGTTGCGGCCCCAGCGACTTGACGAACAACTGGATACCGCCCAGCTGGTGGTCGACATGCAGGGCGAAGCGCCGTTCGCCCAGCTTGAACAGCAGGATCGGCCGGATGGCGGCCACGTCGTGCTCGGTCTCGGCCGGCGGCTGCCCCCACAGGAGCTCGCCCAGGTAGTAGAGCGGGTACTGCTCGCCGTCGTGTTCGACCTGGGGCTCCTCGTCGCGATAATGCGCCGCCAGCGACACCCCGGTCATGCGGGTGACCGCCACCACCCCCTTGTAGGGGATGGCGTATCGGTCGTCGCCACTCCCGATCAAGATGCCGCGGGTCATCGCCTGGGTCAACGGCAGGTTGAGACGGATCTCGGTGTAGCGCCCCTGCTCGGAGTT
>Ga0102930_1000476_pt1 | contig 13394 bp, 11 predicted proteins | sample SalPon1_B_H2O_MG_FD_84514 | JGI IMG/M metagenome (GOLD analysis project Ga0102930, IMG submission 84514) | Salt pond water microbial communities from South San Francisco under conditions of wetland restoration - Salt Pond MetaG R1_B_H2O_MG | ecosystem: Environmental > Aquatic > Non-marine Saline... | reverse complement strand
TGATTCAACTCGTACTCACCGAACGTCTTGTCTTCGCGATTCAACAATCGTCGTACGACGTCGTGAAACCCGCGCTTCGCTGCGATCGCCAGCATCCCGTGCACGTACATCCGCTCTTTTACCGCGATACGTCCGTGCTTCCGCAGGAAGCCGCGCAGGTTCCTCGAAACGCGAGAGAAGTTGCGTAAGTCGGAAGGATGATCTAGATATCCCAGGACGGAGACGAGCACGTCGGGCGGAAGACATTCCAGATTTTTGTGGACTCCCATCTTTGCGTCCGATCACCTTACGATCCGAGAAAAAAAAAGTCTTATTTCAATTTATTTTTGATGTGTAATTTTTAGCCCGCAACGGCAGACGTCCTCTTATACAGTGAAGAAAGAAAATAGAATTTGAGAGCTCTCGCTCACATCGATCGACCCTAGAAGCCGTGTATTCGGGATCGCTCACACACGTGAACATCCCCGCGCTTTCCTGCTCTGACGAGCAGTGAATCACGCCATGTTCCAGTGTTCGACCACGAGACAACATTCTTCACGAGAGGACATGTCTTCTTCCGAGTGGCCGTTCCGGACGCCTCGATGATTGATCCCCACGCTGTCCTGTTCTCAGGCCAAACTGACCTGTTGGCAGCCGTTGCCGTCCGCGTCGCACACCACGAAGTCGCCGTGGATCTCCACACGCGGCTTTCTGGAGCCGTCGGCCGTGCCCCCCACGATGCGCAGAGGTGTCGCGTCCCTGTAAGCGAAATGCATATCGCGTTCCCCGGTGTTCTCGGGGTCGTCGCGGGAGCTCAGCGTCCACGGCTCGTCGTCGGCGACGGAGGACGCGAACTTCAGGATCGCCGGATCGTCGCCGGTCGACCCGGAGCCGTTCTCTCCCCCCGGTTTCACGGTGACGTCTCCTGCGACGTTCAACTCCCCGCGGATGCGGTTGGTCCGTTTGTTCGCGTCGAAGTACGTGTCGTTGCCCACGCTGAGACGCCTGGAGGCGTTCACCCGGTCGGTTCTCAGGGCGTCGTGGACGTTCACCACGCGCTCCCCATTTTCGGCATCCGCGTCAGCATCGTCACCGTCGTCAGCACCTCCGCCGCCGCCGGCTCCGTTCGCCAGGCGGCGCCCCGTGATGTCCAGGGCGTCTGAGTACTTGGACATGCAGATGCGGCCCTCGTCCCCCGGATCTTTGGACACCCGCCCGAGTCCCGTCTCGAAACAAGACTGTCCGCGGACTCCCGCGCCGCTCTGGGCCTGCACGTAATCGGCGGTCAGGGAGACGTGAGCGCTCTTGTCGGGGTTCGTGACGTGCATGCCCACGCGGTCGCCGCCCTCCGCGTCTTCCGCTCTGCCGTACGACAACCGCCCCGATTCCTTGAGCAGCAGACTCTGGCTGCGCAGCTGCTCGTCCTCGGCGTTCTCGCGTGCGCGTACCGCGAGTTTGTGGTCCTGCAGGTCGTCGTCCACGTTCTCCAGGCTGTCGCGGACGTCCTCGAGCACCACGTCCTCCAGGTCCGACACCCGGGTCTTGGTGGTCTTGGAGCGCCGCTCGTTGCGTTTCATGTCCTCCAGCAGGCGGAACACGATGAACGCCATGATGCCGAAGGACACAATCAGCAGGAACAGCAGGAATCCCGTTAACACCGCCATGGATTCGTGTGCGTATACAACATACGCTCGAATATATATTCACTACTGCGAGGTCCACGACTTGATCCACTCCCGGAAGACGGCGAAGATCCCCTCGCCGCTTTCCTTCTTCTTCCCGCCGCTGTCATCTCCCGTCTGTCTTTGCTGCTGCTGTCCTTGGTCTTCCTCGCCGTCATCCGCCGCGGCTTCTGGATCTTCCGCGCCGTCGCCGTCATCCTGCTCGTCGTCGTCGTCGCCGTCTTCTTCTTCTTCTTCTCCTTCTCCCCTCGTCCGGCCGTTCTCGCGTCGCCGTCGGATCTGGACGTTGTCCCGCTTGCTACCTTCCGCCGCCATCGCGTCCGTTATACGTTTGCGCTCCTGCGCCAGCATTTCGGCCACCATGTGACGCACGTCGTTCTCGCTGACCTTCTCCGCCGCTGCCGCCTCTATGGCTTCTCGCTTGGCCGCTTCTGCGGCGGCGACGGCCGCGTCGTCCGCTTCGGCGGCAGCAGCACCACCGCCGCCGCCTCCTCCGTCTCCGCATTCGGGTTGCAGGTTGGAACCGCCCATGAGGCAGCGGAAAGTCTTGCAGGTCGTGTCGTACGCGGAGTTCTTGGGGTCCCAGCAGGAGCACTGCGCCTTCCCGGGGTTCGCACGGCAATAGGTGGTGATGGCGTCTTTGCACTGCTCGTTCACCACCGCGATCACGTTCTGCGTGTCCGTCCAGTCCTTCACGTTGCCGCAGGTCTCGCAGGTGGGTTCGTCGTACGGACACCTTTTCGCACGCCGCAGGCTCTCCATCTGGTTCGCCATGTCCGCGAACGCGCTGTCCTGGCGCTGATAGATGGAGGTGTAGTGGTCGTGCAGCGTCGTGACCTCCCTGTCGCCCAGCGCGCGGTCGTAGGCGCCGAAGGTCACGATGTTGCCGTTCCAGCGTCCGCCTTCGTTGATCACCATGTCCATGTTGCTGAAACGCACCGTGTCGTCGACGTCCATGGAGGCGTCCACCACGGTGAGCTTGGGGTCGTCGCGAGCGTTCACGTTCAGGATGTGCACCTTGAATTTGTTGTAGTTCTTGACGATCACGAACAGGTAGTTGTCGTCGGCGTTCAGCGTGACGTTCCCCGCTTCCGGCGAGGTCACGCAGTGGAACTCGTGGGCGTCCCCGAACCGCACGTACATCTTGGAGATCTTGCGGCGGCGCTCGTCCACGTTCTCCACGCCGCCGTCCTCCGGCTTGATGTACAGGGACAGCCCGTTGTTCCCCGGCGTGTTGGCGAACAGCTTGAAGAGCACCAGGTCTTCCGCCGCTCCTTCGGTCTGCTGCTGCTCCTCCTCCGTCGTCTGCTGCTGCTCCTGCTGCACCATGTCGCCCGTGAAGCGCAGCATGGTGGTGACGGTGAAGGCCATGTCCCCGCGGATGCCCATCTGGTAGGAGTAGGGACCGGAGAGGGAGTTGTTGCCCAAGAAGAAGCCCTCGCGGCGCGTGAAGTTGGGGGTGGTAGTGAAGTGCAGATGCGTGTCCTGGAACAGCGACGAGGACACGGGCGACGCGCCCTGGACGTTCTTGTCGATGACGTTCTTCCACAGCTTCCCGCCGGTGTCGGGGTAGGACCTCTCGTCGAAGCAGGTCACGTACATGGTCATGCCCGTCGCGATCTTCGTCAGGTCTTCCCTCCTGCCGCCGCCTTCTCCTTCTCCCTCCGCGGAGGACGAAGAAGAAAAGCCTTCCACCATGAGGCGATCGCGCTCTTCGCGTCGCCTGGAGGCGGAATACATCTGCCGCCGGCCGTGCACTTTGTTCCCCCGCATCCCGCATGCGTACTGCAGCGAGCTCGCCATGCACGCGATCAACAGCACGCAGGCGTCCAGCAAGGAAGGGTCGGCGGTGACCACGAACACCAAAACCGCCGCGAAGACCACGACGAAGGAGAAGAACAGGATGTCCGTCATCGCCGGCGTTCCTTCTTCTGATTGTTCTACTCCGAGAAAAAAAGGGGTAGTACAATGTAATATAAGACCGACCCTCGGCCTCCTCCTGGCCACGAAGCGGTGGTGCGTCTCTCTTCATCGTTTCCGATCACGATGAGCAATAACGATACCCCGACGACTCTGGGAGAAGACGTGCGTGTGGTGCGTCTGACGAACGACGACCGATACCGCGAGGACCGCGAGGACCGCGAGGACCGCGAAGCCCCGGAGAACCCCGAGGAAGAAGAAGACCGCAAGGCCCGCGAAGACCCGGAGGACCCCGAGGAAGAAGAAGACCGCGAGGCCCGCGAAGACCCGGAGGACCCCGAGGAAGAAGAAGACCCTCTGCGGAACGAAGCATCTCCTTACGCTTCGTCTGAGAACGACTCTTCGTCTCCTCGTTCTTCGGCGACGGGTGGTCGTTTTCTTCGCTCCTCTGCCGCCGCCGACGACGACGGTTCCAGCTCCGGATCTGCGCGGGGAGAAGCGACGGAAGCGCTCGTCAGCTCGGTGCACAGCGTGACCCTGGCGATCGAGTCGTTGTCCTCCATCGTACGGGGAGGCGTGGACGTCCTGGCGCAGATCGCGGAGAGCATGCGCCACTCCAGGGAGGCCGCCGCGGCGTCGTCCGAAGAGGGATCATCAGATGCGTAGGATGTGGGGGTTGGCGCTGGAGCTGAGCATCTTCGTGGAGAAGTCCGCTTTGACTCCCGTGAGGGGCGTGTCGCTGATGGCGAAGGGCTGTCCGGTGGGCATCGATGTGGACTTGGGGAGGTACGTCCTGTCGTTGATGCGGGGGGGCAGGGTCGAGCCCGGCTGTCTGGCCGAAGCGGGCAGCGGCAGGTCGTGGTTGGTCTTGGAATCCTTCGGCGTGCTCATGGGGATCGGTTTGTTTTTGTCGTCGGTCACGAAGATGCGTGACAGGTTCATCTTGGAATCGCCGGACGAACTGCTGCCGCCCGCCTTCCGACCCATTTTCCGATGGTTCCTGGACGGTTGTTTACCGCCGCTTTTGCTGCTGGTTCCGTTCTTGTAAAAACTGGCGATGGTGTCTCCGACGATGTTCGAGAGCCCTCGGCCACCCGTCGTGGCTCCTCGGATCACGCGCTCGCTCGCGGGAGACCCTCCCGACGTCTGGGGCTGCTGCGCCACCTTGTTCACGGCGGACATGATCGCCTTGCTCGCGAGGCTTCCTCCCCGCGTGTGGTTGTTCAGCGTCCCGACGGGCAGCACGGCGCTGGCCTGTCGCGGAGGAGGAGGGGAGATCCGGACGCTCCTGGTGCTCAGGGTGGTCGGGGCGCTGGGAGCGGTGGCGGCTCCTGTGGCGGCTCCGGTGGAGGCTCCGGTGGCGGCTCCTGTGGCGGCTCCGGTGGAGGCTCCGGTGGTGGAGCCCCCCCTGGACCGCCTGGGTCGCTGCTGCTTCTGCTGCTTTTTGTCCGGCATGTGCGGTGCGATCCTGGTGTATGTATGTACATACATTCGAGAAAATAAAGTGTCATACGCTTTGTTTTTCTTTCGACACGGATTCGGGGTGTGCGGAGTCGTCCCTCGCCTCACAGGTTGTGCAGGTCCAGCTTGTTGTACTCCGACAGGTACACGGGCTCCCCCACGTTCTCGCTCACCCCCTGGAGGGTGGCGCGGTGCTTGGGACGGCCCTTTTCGAACAGGCCCTTCACTTCCGCGACGCCCAGGGCGTAGTTGTAGTACTTGAGGTTGGCGATGCTGCAGCCGGGGATCTCCCCGGAGGGGAACATGTGGAGGTCGCCGTAGTTGTGCTTCAGGGCGGAGGACACGCGGTGCGTGTAGTACAGCACGTCGTTGATGAACATGCGCAGGACGATGCCGTTCTCGAAGTCGTTGACGGGCACGTTGTCCTCGAAGGTGAACGTCAGCAGGACCCACTTGTTCTGCATGAGGCTCATGAGGTTGTGGCGGATGGTGGGGTCGTTGCGCTGCTCCTGCGCCGCCAGACTGACGCGGTGGTTGATGTCGTCGTGCGTGTTGAACTCCACCACGATGTCGTCCACGCTGTCGCCGAAGCGGATGCGCGGGCACTTGATCGTCTTGTCCGTCACCGTCTCCGTCACCTCCGCGGCGTCGTCGCCGTTGGCCAAGGGGTCCACGCTCGGCTCCAGTTTCTCGTACGTGTACTCCCGGTCGTCTCCGCGGAGGATGATGTCCTTGCCCCGCACGCCCGGGTGAGAGCTGCCCACGCCCTGCACGTGCAGCCAGAAGGAGTAGGTGAACTGGGCTCCGCCGACGCGGTTGTACGACCGCACGATGGAGGCGAAGTTGGGGACGTGGGGGTTGACGGTGTTGAAACTGCGTTTCGCCAGGCGCGACGAAGACTCGTAGCCGTCGAGGACCAGCGTGCTCTCTTTGGGCGAGTTTTTGTGGACGCTGTCGCGCGGGGACTTGACGATGCTGTCCTGCTTCATCACGGCCAGGGCCACGAGGTAGATCAGGTAGATGACCAGGACGCCGACGCCCACCTGGAATATCACGCCGAAGATCAGGCGGACCGCGTCGGCGGCTCCTCCGCCGCTCATTCGAGACGCGGACGATCCTCCTCTACGGGTCTGGAGGGTTGCTGCCATTTGCTGTCGCTGCTCGATGTATTATATACGCTCCATATTTTTGCAGCGCGGCAGGATGATCATCAGTCGATCCTGTAGATGGGGGCCTGCACGCCGTACTCGGGGATGCCCAGGCGCTCCAGGAAGCCCCGGGACACGGGGCCCTTGTTGTAGATGGCCTTGGCGTCCTTCTGCATCACGGTGTAGTTGTAGGTCTTGAGGCCGCTGAGGTAGCCGTTCACCGCCTCGCTGTGGTCGCTGGTGGGGCCGACGTGGACGTTGCCGGAGGTCCCCTTGAACACCGGGCGGCTGGTGTCGGATTTGCCGTTCCACAGGTCGTGCACGTTCTTCACGCTGTACATGTCGCCGTCCAGGAACACCGTCAGCAGGTTGTCCTGCACGGTGAAGGTCACGTTCACCCATCGCTGCATCGGGACGTACTCCACGACGGCGGTGACCATCTTGTTGTTCAGGTTTTCGGATTCCCGGAAGTCCTTGAGGTCGAGGACTTCCGCGGTGACGTTGGTGCCGACCGTGATGTACAGGCGGTTGGTCTTGCCGTCCATGAACACCAGGGGGCTCACGGATTTAGACAGCGACGACGTGTCTCCGCCGCCGCGCATGAACACGATGCGGTCCTCCGCACTGACGTTGCTGTAGTCCAGCAGGTACAGCCAGAAGGTGTACGAGTACTCCTGACCGCTGGGGACGGAGGTGAGCTTGGAGTTGCTGACGTCCGCGTCGCCCACCTCGAACAGCTTCACCGGCTCGCTGATGACGGTGACGGACTTCAGGTTGTCGTTCTTCACGCGGTACACGATGTACACGATGATGATGATGAGGGCGAACACGACCAGGACCACGGCCAGGGGGATGATGGATTTCCTGGACGTTTCCGAAAAGGGACCGCCGTTGAAAAGGCCGTTGTCGCCGTCGCCACCCATCGTTTTGATCCTTTTTGCCTGCATCGTCGCCGTCGAGGAGAGGGTACGGTGGTTATATTACCCGAAGAGAAAAAAAGGCGTGTCAGCATCGACGCCTCCTGGACGCCGCCGCTCGGGGGTTCCATCCGCCGCCGCACAACCCACGCTCGCAGATGTCCACCTGTCGCTCCATGGCTTCCGTCATGGAACGCCACAGGTCGTCCCGACGGCCCTCGTCGTCGGCGTGAGCGCGACTCATCGCGGAAAAAAGACCCAAAGCGGCCCGAGCTCTGGCGACCCTCGTCGCGGCGTCGTCGGGGATGGCATCCTCTTCTTTTTCTTCCGGACACCGGTGGCGCCGGTGGTCCTCTCCTCTGCGGCGGCGTTCCGAATCCACCACCGCGTCTCGAAAAGCGGAAAGAGTCGACCGAACGCCGCAGGAGGATTCCGCGCACCGGCGCAGCACCTCGTCCTCGTCGTCGGTCATCGGAGGCAACAGACCGCGGAGATGCTCGAGCGTCTCTGCGGCCGTCGGGTGCTCCACGCGGACGATCCGTGTGGAGACGCACTCTCGGCGCAGCTGGGCGTACAGGCGTTGGTCCAGGGCTTCCTTGTCCAGCGTCACCACCACGCAGGTCCGACGACGGGCGCCGGAGGAGAACTGGGTGTTGGAGCCGTGCGCCGAGCGCAGAGTGCGCAGCATGGTCGCGAACGCGCTTTTGTCGTCCTGGAGGACCTCGTGGATGTTGTCGACGAGGATCACGATGTTGTCGCGATCCTCCTCCTCCTCCTCCTCTCCTTCCCGCACGAAAAGGTCGATGCCGACGCTGGGCAGGAACTTGCGGCGGCCGTCGTTGGTCTTTCGCGCCGCCGTCGCCTTGCGCCGCTTCCCTCCGTCTCTGACGATCTGGGTGCTGTTCAGCGTCGCGGTCGCGCACTCACGGCTGTCCCACAGCTGGAGGGACGCCAGCACTCCGGCGTCTCGAAAGGCCGCGGCGCAGCACGTCGTCTTGCCCGCCCCGACGCCGCCCTCCACGCAGATGCACAGGGGAGGATCGGGACGCTGCAGGTGTTCCTTGAGGTCGGCGTACGCGGCGCGTGCGGAGCGTCCCGCGACGGCGTGCTGTCGTTCCCCCGCGGTCGTTCCTTGAAGCCGCCATATCGCGAGGAGGAGGTCGCTCATGGTGTCGCCGCGACTGTCGTGCGTGCGTCGCGTCTCTGTGCTTTCACTTTTTCCTCACGGATGTGTAACGTCCGTCGATTTATATCTGCGATGCGCGAACTCGTGAAAGACGCCCTGAACGCCAGCTACCCTGCGTCGCGGTACAAGTCCAAGGCCATCCCCAAGCGCGGCGACGGCGCGCTGAACAACGGCAGGGTGGCGCTCCTGGGGGGTGACGCGGACGGGGTGGCTTCGGCACCTTCCAGCTCCCTGTATGCGCAGAACGCTCCCGACGAGCGTCCGCTGGGAGACTTCCACATCAACCGCGACGCCCTGCTGCGCGACCGCATGGACTCGGAGGTGTCCGACCTGTACTTCTCGTCCGCCAACGTGGACGCCCTGCAGGAGGCCATCCGGTACCAGGTGTGGGCCAAGACCGACGGCGAGCACGTCATCGACCGCCAGTCCGACACGGAGCTCATGATCGTCATGAGGTCGCTGTACCTGCAATACTCCCGCAACAGCCCGTACAACGTGCGGGAGCAGGTGCGGGAGCTGAACGCCCGCGTCCTGGACGAGTGCTTGCCCAAGATCGTGTCCGAGCTGTCCGCGTACCTCCAGTACCTGCGGGACGCGTCGCAGCTGCCGGTGCCGTTGGAGCACGGCCAGCTGGCCACGATGAAGGGGACGCGATCCCTGGAAATGAAACCGTTCCTGTAAAAAAAAAGATCGCCGCTTATGATACAGCACAGCCGCTTTGCGCGATAATGAAGCCCAACCAGGTGAACCGTCGCATGTTCATCAACACCATGGTGTTCGCCGTGGTGTCCGTCATAGCACTCATCGTGCTGTTGGTGTTGTTCATCGTGTTCCAGAACATGCCGCTGGTGGTCGCGCTCACTCCCCTGATGCTCACCGTCATCGTGGGACTGCTGGGCGTGGTGGTGTACTGCCTGCTCAAGATCAACGTGTTCGAGGACCAGATCGGCAACCTCATCAAGAACGCGGATGACCACGAGCTGAACCCGGATCACTGCCCCGATTACTTCACCGCGAGCAGGAATTCGGACAACGAGATCGTGTGCACCAACGGCTACGACGCCCCCCGGTCGCAGGCCAGCTTCAAGTTCGTCTCCTTCGACGCGGACGCCCCGGTGCCCGAATCGCTCAACCTGAGCGACTACCAGGGCATGAAGTTGAACAAAGCGTGCGCGGCCTTGAACCCCAGCGACGAGACGGATCCCGTCCACAACATCCCTTGGACCGACGTCCGCGCCAAGTGCAGGTCGATCAGCGACGGCTACGTGTGAGGCGGTGTCTCGAACAGCCTCCTCATCACGGATCGGGCCTGCGCCCCGTCCAGCTCCGCGTCACCGAGCGTCGGTAAACACACCTCGAAGTACACCACGAGCACGCCGCGTCCACCGTAGTCTTCTCCCTCTTCCGTTTTTTCTTCGCTCATCCTTCGTCGACGCACGCGCGGGAGGCCCTCCCCCGTCAGCACGACCCCGTGAAAGTCCGACGAAGAAAGAGAACAGGACCTGCGGCCGCGAGCGGGGTACCGTAAGAACAGCGTCCGCCCGTCCACGTGCGTCCACCGGACGTGCCCTCCGTAATAGAAGTCGTGGGGGGTCACGCGAACGGTGGTGGACAGGTCGGGCGTGTGCAGGACGTCGTCCCGGTCCACGTACGGGTGTTGAGCGACGCGGAGGTGGACCACGGCGTCCCCCGGCCGCACCCCCGGCCACGGGCTGTCGTGGCCCGCTCCCCGGACGACCACCACGTCTCCTTCGTCGTACTCGTCCAGCCGAACCTTCGCGGTGCGTGTGCAGGGCAGACCGTCCGCGTCCGTCGCGTCGAACGTCACCTTCTTGGTCTTGCCCAGGAACAGGTCGCACAGGCTGACCTCCAGCTCGAGATCCACGTCGAAGCCCTTGCCGTCCGAGGTGTGCAGGAGGTGAGCGGAGGTGAGCAGCAGGACGGCCGCAGCCGCGTCTTCTTCTTCTTTGCCGCCGCCGTCCTCGGTCTCCATCCTCGTTTTTATCCGACGCGTTCTTCCAGACGCTGGACCATAGACCGCAACTCCGCGTTATCCCGCTGCAGATCCTGCACCCCCGCCAACACGAGGAACAGCAGCTCCTGCAGGTCCACGTGCTGCCGCTGCTGCCGCGTCGTCACCAGACGAGGATGCACCGCGGCCGCTTCTTGGGCCACCAGCCCGGTGCGCTCGCGAGCCTCAGGGTCGTCGCGGTAGCGGAAACGACGCACGCGCAGGTCCCGGAGCAGCGCCGAAGCGGGCCTCCCTGCGTAGTCCGCGTCTCGGATCCCGGTCTTCAGACGCGCGTCTGAAGGGGTGTGGAGCGCCCTGGCCGTGAGGACCCCGCCGACCTCGAGGTCCCCCGCGAGGCTCGCATGGCCTCCGCGACGCAGCGTCATTTCCGTCTCCCCCAGGCGCAGACGGTCCTCGTCGTCGCAGTACATCCGCCACGTGCTGGGGTTCAGTCCCGCGTCTCCCTCGAATCGTAGGCCTCCTCCGTCGCGCACGACGAGATCCGAGCCGCCGTTGAGACTGAGGAGGACGCCGGCGGGAGCGGGAGACAGGTGGGCGTCCGCGCCGACGTGCACACCACCGCGGGGTGTCAACAGAGGCGTCGCGTCGTAGGTGTCGTCGTAGACGCTCTTTCGAAACGCCGCGACCCGTAGACGGACGACGGTGTCACCGTCGCTCCAGGGGATCGCGGTGATGGCGTCTTCGGAGGAGGGTTGCAGGGCGGCTCCGTCGGCGCGCTTCAGGACCAGGCGCATGGAGGTGGTGGACGATCCGGCGGGACGGACGTCGCACACCCTCCAGGGCCTCGCGACGCCCACGCACGGCCCGGACAAGACCAGCACGTGGTCGGGGGCGGAGGCGTGAGGGCGCGAGGCGTACAGGGCCTCCCTGATTTCGGGGGACACTCCGCCTTCCGCGGTCCGCAGGCACAGATGTTTCCCGTCCGTCGCGACCTCCGTGCTGTCCACCCGCACGTCGTAGCCCGCGCGCAGGAATCGCAGTTCCTCCGCGATCGGTGAATCGTCCGCGGCCAGCTGCACGAGGGAATCCCCGGCGGATGTCTCGTCCGCGTCGGAGGGCTCGTGCGTCTCCAACACCACCACCGTGACCACGGTGCCGTCGCTCTCCGTCTTCTCCTCGGTGCGCGCCTCGCGGATCCACACGTACGGAGCGCCGTGTCGCGCGACCGCGACCACCACGGGACCGGAGCCGGGCTTGCTCACCGTCTCCCCCGTCGCGGAGAACGGCAAGAAGTTCACGAGGTCGCGGGAGTACACGTCGTTCGCCACTTCGAACACGATCACACCGGTGGTCGCGTCGCGTGACCTGACGTCCAAGGTCAGCCCCGCGAGTCGCATCTCCTTGTTCTCGTCTTTCACCACGTCTTCTGCGAAGGCCGTCAGGTGAGCGGCGGCGGGAGAAGAAGGAGAAGAAGACGTCGCGACGGAGGCGAGCGCGGCTCCGGCGGAGGACAGCATGCCGGAACTGGAGCGCAGCGTCACGTCGAAGCTGCCCGCGAACCCGACGGAAGGCCGCACGTCCGCGACGCTCAATACGTCCGTCGTGCCCTCCGACAAGCTCACCGTCCGCGGAGGCAGACGGTCTCTTCCCTTGAGGTGCCGCATGAGGCGGGACGAACCCACGCATCGCACGCGCAAGGTCCCGGAGGTCTCCGACAGCACGGCGGTGCCACAGGCGGAGGAGGAGAGAGGGAAGGCGAAAGGGGCGGACGGGAGGGGCGCGATCGCGTCCTCCAGCCTCGCCACGGCCACCGTGGTGGTGGACGGAGACTCCGCGGCTTTTTTCAAGGCTTCCCCCACGTCCGCGGACAGCGGAAGCGCCTCGGCGCCCGTGGCGTAGGGGATTTCCGGCAGCGCTTCGCACGTGAGTTCCAGGCCCTCCTGGAGCTCCGCGTCCGCCGCGGCCTCCGCCGGGTGCACGTACTTCGCGGAAGACACGCGGTAAGCGGCCTCCCCGAAGCGCAAGACATCTCCCGCCCGCGCCCGGTCCAGGTGGTCCAGAGCCGCCACGCCGTCGTTCGCCGCGCCGAAGCGCAAGATCACCCGTCTTTTTTTCGTGACGGTATCGTCCCGGGTGCGCACGTCGGACAGGTGGACGCGAGGCACGTCTTCGGGGCGGGAGACGTCCGGATAAGGACGTAAGAAGGACGCGGAGCTGACCATGTAGGCGTCCAAGGTTCCCCTGGCGTCCGCGTACGTCCTCCGCGGCACCCCGCGCATCCCGAGCGACAGAGATCCGCCGTGTGCCGTCAGCCGGGGTACGCGTTCGTCCGCGAAGGACGTTCCGTTCACGGCGTCGTACAGCTGCAGACGGCCGGAGCAGGCCAGGTCGCCCGCGACGTCCAAGGACGCGCCTCCCGCCTCGGGAACCTTGCGCACGCCCAGACGGTTGTCACGGACGTACGCCGCCGCGGTGGAGATCGCGGCGGTCCCGTCGTGCTCGTTGCCCACCACCAGTCCTCCGCCGTCTCCCAGCGTCTTCAGCACGCCGTCCGTGCTGCGCACCTGTCCGAAGACGTCCAGGTTGAGACGCCCGCTCTCCAGGACCGCACGCATCCGTGTCGATCGTTCGTCTGTTGTACAATCGCCGGGGTTTGTTTTCGGGGAGGTCCGTACGACGGATAAAGGTTTTCCTGCGCCGGCGTCGACCACGCGCCACCATGACACGTCGTTCGCCGCCGCTCGAGCTCCGCTTGGCCTCCCCCGCGCAGGAGGCGCACGTGGAGCGCCTGACGAACATCCTCCGGTCCAGTCCGTTCGCCCTGGACCTCTCCAAGCTGGGGGCGGGCAAGACGTTCACCGCGGCCTACACCGCAGGGCACCTGGGCATGCGGGACGTCGTGGTGGTGTGCCCGGTGTCCGTGAAACCCAAATGGACGTCCATGAAGACAGCGTACGGCGTGCCCATCTCGCGGATCATGAGCTACTGCGAGCTCCGGTCCCCGACGTTCGCGAGAAAAGCGGGTCTGCTGAACCATCGCACCGTCGCGGTGCCTCGAAAATGCCGGCGCGACCAGCGCACCTACTTTCTGAACAGGAGCGAGTACGAGGCCACGCCGGAATGGGTGTC
>Ga0102930_1000475_pt1 | contig 13409 bp, 10 predicted proteins | sample SalPon1_B_H2O_MG_FD_84514 | JGI IMG/M metagenome (GOLD analysis project Ga0102930, IMG submission 84514) | Salt pond water microbial communities from South San Francisco under conditions of wetland restoration - Salt Pond MetaG R1_B_H2O_MG | ecosystem: Environmental > Aquatic > Non-marine Saline... | reverse complement strand
GAGGTATTTAGTAGTGTTTTTGGTTCTACGACCATTGCCGTGGCAGCTTCTATGATGGCCTACCTTTTAGCGCAGTATGTGGACATTTACATCTATCACTTTTGGAAACGACTAACTAAAGGTAAATACCTTTGGTTGAGAAATAATTTTTCTACATTTTCTTCTCAGTTTGTAGATACATTTGCTGTGGTTTTTCTTCTTACTGTTTTTGGAGAGTTGGAATGGAAGCTGTTTGGAGGCCTTCTTCTCAGCGGATTTCTATTCAAAGCCCTCATTGCGCTCTTGGACACGCCGCTGTTGTACCTGGTGGTGTATATCTTCAGGAAAAAATTTCAGCTAAAGCAGGGCGAAGAGCTTTCTCTGTAATCAACTTTAGACCTAAACAACTCTAAATTTTAATTCTTTTTTAGGTGAATAGGTGAGGACATTCCGTAATTTTGGTTTCTATATCCTACATTATGAAAAAGACATTAAAAATCCTAGGTATTACGCTGCTTATCTTGATTATTGCTTTATTTCTCATCCCTATTCTCTTCAAAGGGAATATTGAAAAGATGGTAAAAAAAGCGGCAAATGATAATATTAACGGCCAAGTGGAGTGGACAGCTTTAGATTTGAGCTTGTTCAGAAATTTCCCAAGTGCAAGCCTTAGTCTAAAAGACATCACTCTTATAAATACTGCACCTTTTGAGGGCGACACTTTGGTATATGCAAAAGATTTTAGTGTAAGTATGGGGCTTATGCAACTTTTTAAAGATGAAGGCTTGAGTATAGATCAACTTTATTTGGATAAGGCTTTCATCAATGTGAAAGTAAATTCAGATGGCACTGCCAATTATGATATTGCTAAATCTAAAGACTCAAATAAGTCTTCTCAAGATACTACAACACCTGGAAATGACACATTTCAGCTCCATCTTAATCACTATGAAATCACATCATCCAGAATCAATTATTTAGATGAAAGTGGGGGTATTTTTCTTAATCTAAAAGACTTCAATCACAGTGGTGATGGTGATTTTGCGGCCTCTGTTTTTACTCTAAAAACCCACACAGACTCCAAGGTTTCTTTTGATTTTGACGGTACTAACTATTTAAAAGACAATTCTATTGTCTTAGATGCAGATCTTAAAATTGATTTGGAACAGATGAAGTTTAGCTTTTTAGAAAACGAAGCCAAAGTGAATCAACTTCCGTTGAAATTTGAAGGATTTGTGCAACTCTATGACGATTATAATGCTATTGATATTGAGTTTTCTACCCCTTCCTCAGACTTCAAAAACTTCTTGGCCTTGATACCAGAGACTTATGCCTCAAACCTAGATGGTGTAAGAACTACTGGAGATTTTGAGCTTAAAGGTAGCCTCAAAGGGAGAGTAGATGATACCTATATCCCCAAGCTAGACATTTCAGCTTCAAGCTCAAATGCGTCTTTTCAGTATCCAGATCTGCCAAAAAAAGTAGAAGATATTTCACTTCAACTTGAGGTTAAGAATGAAACTGGACTTGCAGAGGATACCTATATCAATTTTAATAAGGTCAATTTTAGAATAGACGAAGATCAGTTTTCTACAAGTGGTGCTTTGAGACATTTAACTGAAAATATGCTTATAGACCTGAAGGCTAAGGGCAGGCTGAACCTTGCCAACCTTTCAAAAGCTTATCCTATGGACTTAGAGCAGGAGCTAAGTGGATTTTTGGATGCGGATATCACAACCAAGTTTGATATGAATTCTATCGAAATGGAAGCTTATGATAAAGTGAGTGCCAAAGGAGCAATCGAATTGACAAGCTTTGATTATGCCTCTCCAGAGTTGGCAAAACCTATTCATATTGAAGTGGCTACCATAGATTTTACAACGGATGCCATTCGATTGAACAAGTTTGAAATGACTTCAGGGGCAACCGATCTTCAGCTGAATGGAGAACTAACTAATCTATTAGGATTTGCCTTTTCAGACCAAGACTTAAAGGGTAATTTTAATGCTACTTCCAGAAATTTTGAAGTCGCAGACTTTATGGTTGAAGCTGATGAAAATGAAACTACTGAAGACGAATCAGATTCAACGCCTACTGAAGAAGCTATTAAAATTCCTAAGTTTCTGGATGTTGCCATGAATTTCACCGCCGATCAAGTAAAATACGACAATTTAATCTTGAAAAACACCAGAGGTAACTTAGCCCTCAGGGACCAGAAAGCAATTTTGAATGCTGTGAGTGCTAATCTATTTGGTGGTAACATTCAGCTGGACGGACTTGTCTCTACAGCAGAGAATCCTACTTTTGACATGAACCTTAGCTTGAACACTATCAAAATTGTAGAAGCATTTGAGCAAATGGAATTAGTAAAAGGACTAGCACCACTTGCTCAAGCCTTGAGTGGGATAGCCACCACCAAATTATCTCTCAAAGGAAATCTTACCAAGGATTTGATGCCCATTTATACCTCTCTATCGGGTAATGCATTGGCTAAAATAATAAGCGGTGAAGTAGAAGAAAATAAAATGCCGTTGGTCTCAAATTTAAACCAAGAATTTCAGTTTGTGAATTTTGATAAGTTGAAAATAAACGATTTGATAGCTAAATTGAATTTTGAAAATGGTGCAATCAGTACTGAAGATTTTGATTTTGAATTGGAAGATATCAAAGTGAACGTCTCAGGAAGTCATAGGTTTGATAAAAGCATGGATTATAGCCTCAACCTGAATGTTCCAGCTACTTATTTTGGAGATGAGATAGGAGGGAAGTTGGCCCAGCTCAGCGACTCTGACCTAAGTCAAATGACCGTAGATGTGCCTGTGTCTTTATCTGGCACTTTTACCAAACCTGCTATACAGGTGAATACAAAAAATGCCATTCAAGACTTGACTTCTCAAATAATTGAGGTTCAAAAAGCTAAAGCTAAAAACAAGCTCAAGGATGAGGCAGGAAAACAATTAGATAAATTACTTGGTGGTAATGAGAATGACAGTACAGAAACTAAAAAAGATGACCTGAAAGAAGGTGTGAAAACTATTCTGGGTGGTTTTCTTAAAAAGGATAATAACAACTAGAAGGACTCAACCAATACAGCTGAATGGTAAAAAATAAAATTCACACTTATCCAAAGACTTTAGAAGATGAAATCAAATTTGCACTAACTTTTTTTCCATCACTAAAAGAGGTGTCTATTGAGTTTAAATTCAAAACAGATATCAAAAAATCTACCATGCAAGCGCAGCCAGATTTCAAAAGTGTGTTCAGGTCGCGTTCTTCCAGAACTTACTACATTTTTATCAGTGAAAAGTTTAAGATTTCTGGTAAAGAGTTTAAAACTACTGCGCTTCCATCAGATATTATTATAGGATGGGTAGGGCATGAGCTTGGTCATATCATGGATTATGAAAATAGAGGAACTCTAAACCTGATTTGGTTTGGAATACGGTATTTATATTTAGAGAATCATATCGTGGAAGCAGAGCGCGCGGCAGATACTTTTGCTGTGAAACAGGGGATGGGGCAGTATATTCTAAAAACTAAAGATTTTATTCTCAATCATTCAGATATCGATGAGGCTTACAAAAAGCGTATTCAACGCTTTTACCTCTCCCCAGAGGAAATTATGCAAATTGTACAAGAGCCAAATTAGTGCTCTTGTACAAATTTTTCCCAAGCTTCAAATTTTTCTTCATCCATAACACGCTCCATTTTCACTTGGCCACCTTTCTTTTTATTCTTGGCATTCCAATCATAAAACACTTTTGTTGGAACGAGCTTTACTTTCACCCCTTTCAATGCTTTAGATCTTGCTACGCTATAGTTTTTGTTGGCTTGTTTTAAAAACTCGTCCAAAGCTTGAGCCACTTTTTTAGGATTCAAATTCACATCTGAAGCTCCTAAATACCAAAAGTGATAAAATTCATCATCCTCACCTCGCTTGGCACAGATGGTATATTCTGAAATGTCCACATCAAATTGGTGTTCCAACTCTTTTATAGCCGCGTCCATTTTGTTGACAGACAGTTGAGACCCAACAGTGTTGAGAAAAAACTTTGTACGTCCTGTGATTTTTATTTCAGCCTTTTCAGTATTTGTGAATTGTATAGTATCTCCAATGCTGTATCGCCATGCCCCGCTCACAGTGCTAATTACTAGAACATAATCGACATTAAGCTCTACATCTTCAATGGAAATAGCAGGGGAGTTTTCTTTTAAAGACCCATCTGGATTGATATATTGTGGTTGAAATGGAATAAATTCAAAGAAAATACCATTATCTGTAAGCAGTTGCATAGCATCAGTTTCAGGCCGAGTCTGTAAAGCTATAAAGCCCTCTGAAGCCAAGTAGGTGTCTATCACTTCTACATGGTTTCCTGTGAGGCGTTTGAAGCTTTTTTCATAAGGGCTAAAAGCCACACCACCAGAGGTATATACTCTAAGGTTTGGCCATATATCATGTATAGTTTCTGCATTATGGTAGGCTATCACTTTCTCAAGCATAAGTTCTATCCAGGATGGAATACCGCTTAATGCTCCTATATCCCATGTTTTGGCTTGTTCAGCTATTTTTTGCACCCGTTCATCCCAATCATCTATCTTTGAAATTTCTTCCCCTGGTTTATAAAATCCTCTAAACCAAAACGGAATCCTGTTTGCACTGATTCCGCTGATTTCTCCTTCAATGTGGTTATTATTTGTTTCTAAATTTGTTGAACTGCCGAGCATCATTATTTCTTTTTCAAAAAAATCTGCTGGCAAATCAAAATTTTCAATAGCAAGAATTTGTTGTATGCCTGCTTTTTTAATGGCATCTATCATATCATCAGTAACAGGAATTCGTTTGCTGGTTTTTCCTGTGGTGCCTGAGCTTAGGGCGAAATAATCTGGATGACCTGGCCATGTGATGTTAACTTCACCTTTATGAAGTCTGTACCACCATTTGTTGTGTATGTTGTCATAATCAAACACAGGAATATTAGTTTTAAAGTCCTGATAAGTTTGCTTAGATTTCAAGAGTTTAGAAAACTGATAATATTTACCAAACTCGGTTGCTTTTGCTTTATCTAATAATAGATTAAGGGTTTCTTTCTGATTTCTAACATGGTCAGTTTCACCAGATATGGAGTTTCTTAGGTTGATAACACCTTTGATAATATTACCTATAATGGCCATGAAAACATATTTTGACCACAAGATAAATCAATGCTATTTTTTAATTCTGAATTTCGTATTAAAATTGAACTCCTTGGTATGAAGTTGAAGTCAAATTAAACTAAAAACTATCCAATAAGATGTCTAATATTTGAATAGCTGCATCACTGATTTTACTTCCTGGTCCAAAAACCGCCACAGCACCAGCATCAAAAAGAAATTGATAATCTGCAGATGGAATGACGCCACCTACAATCACCATGATATCTTCTCTGCCCAGTTTTTTCAGTTCAGCTATGACCTCAGGAACTAAAGTCTTGTGTCCTGCTGCTAAAGATGACACTCCTAAAATATGTACATCATTTTCCACAGCTTGTCTTGCCGCCTCTTGTGGGGTTTGAAAAAGTGGGCCAATATCTACGTCAAACCCTACATCTGCATAGCCTGTGGCTACTACTTTAGCACCTCTGTCATGACCATCTTGCCCCATTTTAGCAATCATAATTCGTGGTCTGCGGCCTTCTTTTTCTGCAAATTCATCTGCTAGGCTTTGCGCTTTACTAAAAGATTCATCGGTTTTCATTTCTTTACTATATACACCACTAAAGGATTGGATTTTAGCTTGATGTCTTCCATAAACGTTCTCCAAGGCATCACTTATTTCTCCCAGAGTAGCCCTTTCTTTAGCTGCTCTTACGGCAGCTTCAAGAAGATTGCCATTTTCTTCCTTAGCTATTCTTGTCAGCTCTTTTAAGCAATCTTCAACGTTTTTTTGATGACGTTCAGTTTTTATTTTATCCAGCTTTTCAAGCTGTTGTTTTCTTACTGTTTGGTTATCTACTTCTAGTGTGACTATTGGGTCTTCTTGTTTCAATCGGTATGCATTGACTCCTATAATTTTATCGGTGCCGCTATCTATTCTGGCTTGCTTTTTAGCAGCAGCCTGTTCTATTCTCAGTTTTGGAATTCCAGCTTCTATGGCTTTGGTCATACCGCCAAGCTCTTCAACTTCTTGGATATGTTCCCAGGCACGATGTGCTATATCATGTGTCAATTTTTCTACATAATAGCTACCAGCCCAAGGATCTACTGTATTGGTAATGCCTGTTTCTTCCTGTAGAAAGAGTTGTGTGTTTCTAGCAATTCTTGCAGAAAAGTCTGTAGGCAAGGCTATAGCTTCGTCCAAGGCATTGGTGTGCAGACTTTGGGTTCCTCCAAATGCTGCGGCAGTGGCTTCTATGCAAGTTCTAGCTACATTGTTGAATGGGTCTTGTTCTGTAAGGGTCCAGCCGCTGGTTTGAGAATGTGTTCTTAGGGCTAAAGATTTTGGATTTTTAGGGTTGAAACGTTTTACGAGTTTTGCCCAAAGCATTCTGGCGGCTCTCATCTTAGCTATTTCCATAAAATGATTCATCCCTATACCCCAGAAAAAGGATAGGCGTGGAGCAAAAGTATCTATATCCATACCTGCCTCTAGTCCTTTTTTGATGTATTCCAGTCCATCGGCTAAGGTATAAGCCAACTCTATATCTGCTGTAGCTCCTGCTTCTTGCATGTGGTAACCAGAAATGCTAATACTATTGAACTTTGGCATTTTTTGAGAAGTAAACTCAAAAATATCTGAAATGATTTTCATGGATGGTGTAGGTGGGTAGATGTAGGTATTTCTCACCATAAATTCTTTCAAAATGTCATTTTGAATCGTGCCAGAAAGTTGTTCTTGTTTTACGCCTGTTTCCTCTGCTGCTGCTATATAAAAGGCCATGATGGGTAAGACAGCACCGTTCATAGTCATAGATACAGACATTTTATCTAGAGGAATCTGATCAAACAAAACCTTCATATCCTCAATAGTGTCAATAGCTACACCAGCTTTTCCTACATCTCCAACCACCCGTTCGTGGTCACTATCATAGCCTCGGTGTGTAGGAAGATCAAAAGCTACAGAAAGTCCTTTTTGCCCAGCAGCTAGATTTCTTCTATAGAAGGCATTGCTTTCTTCAGCTGTAGAAAATCCAGCATATTGGCGTATAGTCCAAGGTCTGCTCACATACATTGTGGAATACGGCCCACGAAGAAAAGGGGCAATACCCGCAGAAAAATCTCTGTGTTCAACGTTGTCTAAATCTTTTTTAGTGTATCTGCTTTTTAATTTGATTTGCTCAGCCGTTTTAAATTTTGTGGCTTCACTATGCTCTTTTTTGGGAGATGAATTTAAACTGATCTGTTCAATATTTTGTCTTTCCATACTATGTAATGGGTTAAGAAAACGGATTATTGATTTTCGTGTTCTAGCCTTTCTTTTTCAATTGGTTCTGCTAGTCTTTTTTGTAAAATGGGCTCTATAAGTGTTTTGCGTTGTTGATGCTTAAGAAACGGGAATAGCTCCAAATTCTTAGACATCTGGTCTTCAGGGTTTTGATACTTATTTAAACCTACTAAAATAAATTCACCTGAATTCACTTTTTCTTGCTCCTTTTCAGCACTTTCTTTTATTTTTTTCTGAATTTTCCCTTCGAATAATTGATGAATAAACCCTTTACCAGCTTCAATGGTTTTAAAAATAGATAGGGCTTTTTCGGCTAATTCTTTTGTGATGCTCTCTATGTAGTATGCCCCATCTACAGGATTTAAGACTTTATCAAAATAGCTTTCTTGTTTCAATATTAAAAGCTGGTTTCTGGAAAGGCGTTCACCAAATTCATTGCGTTTTTGATAAATTTCATCGTAGGCTAAATTATTTACCCAATCTGCTCCACCTAAAATGGCACTCATACATGCTGTAGTTGTTCGGAGCATATTCATGTTATAATCATAAATACTGTGGTTTCTTTGGCTAGGTTCTGCAATGATATGCACGTCAATTTCTGTAGAAAATTCTTTAGCTAGACTGTGGGTTATTAGTCTTAAAGCTTTAAGTTTTGCCATTTCAAAAAAGTAATTTGAACCCTGAGCTACTAAAAAATTAACCTGGACAGGGTTCAATTTTCCTTCTTTTGATTTTAAGAGGTTAAGGTACTCACACAGATGTGCTAACCCGTAGGCGAGTTGTTGAATTATAAGTCCACCAGAATTTTGATACAGCCTGGTGTCAATATCAATGTGATTTATAAAACTTTCAAACTGGCTTAGTTTCAAAAAGACCTCTAGATCTTCATTCTGGTTTTTAAACCAATTTCCTGTGGAAGCGAGTTGGTGTATAGGATCAAACCCAATCCTTATTTTTTTGTGCTGTGTTTTAAGAAGGGCATTTAGTTGTTCAAAAAAAACTAAATCTTGACACAAAAACTCCACGTAAAGCGGCGTATTATCTGAAGCTAAGGCTTCAAAAAACTTGAGTTTTCTGTCATCAGCTTCTGGAATAATCACCCATAGACTTTCTGCACCACGCTCTATAACATCTTTAGCATTTTCTATGGTTATTTCTACATTCTCTAGGTATAATTTTTCAGAGACATACCATGGGGAGGAATCTGGAAGTGTAAACTCATAGTCGTGCTGGTCTGCATGATAAAAAGGTTTTACCTCTATACCTTCATCAGTTGTTTTTACAAGGCTTTGGTTGTAGTCTTTCCCTTTCAGGTCTGCTTGTATTTTTTGTTTCCAGGCTTTAGCTGAAACAAAATCAAACTCGTCAAATAATTTTTCACTCATTGGTATCAGTGTTTAGACTGTCTTCGTATTCTATGATATAAATATCTTCATTAGGTCGTTTCATAAAATAAGTCTCCCTAGCAAAGCGTTCTATTTCTATGCTGTCTTTCAGTTCATCAAGGATTTCTTTATCACTTGCTATTTCCTTTTTGTAGTATAAGGTATTAGCTTCTATTTCTTCAATTTCTTGATTCAGTTCTCTGTGGATTAGCCAGGAGTTGCTATCTAAAAAAAGCATCCACACGACAAACACCGTCAGCACAAGCACGTATTTGTTACTCATGAACTTAAACCATTGCTTATTTTGTAGTTCCTTAAAGTTCATAATGTAAATTTACAAAAATTATAACAGTTTTTCTTTAATAATAGTTTGAACAATATCAATAGCCACAGTGTTAAATCTATTGTTAGGAATTATGATATCTGCATATTCTTTAGTAGGGTCTATAAATTGCTGGTGCATGGGTTTTAGAGTAGATTTATACCTATTCAAAACTTCATCAAGATCTCTTCCTCGCTCTGTGATGTCTCGTTTTAAGCGTCTCATAAGGCGTTCATCACTATCGGCATGCACATAGATTTTGATATCAAACATCCTTCTGATGTCTGGATGCGTGAAGATAAGAATACCTTCTACAATCATCACTTTTCGTGGTTTTGTAGTAATGGTTTCTTTAGTCCTGTTGTGTTCTTTAAACGAATATACAGGCTGCTCTACAGAAGCTCCAGTTTTCAAAACTTTGAGATGTTCTACCAGCAGATCAAAATCTATAGATTTAGGATGGTCAAAATTTATTTTAATTCGCTCTTCAAGGGGCAAATGAGATAAATCTTTATAGTATGAGTCTTGGTAAATCACATCAACCTCATCATGTTGCAATTGATTGATAATTTGGTTCACAACAGTGGTTTTTCCGCTTCCTGTGCCACCTGCTATTCCTATTATGAGCATAATGTATGCAGTAAAAAATTAGTTAGTTTTGTTTGTCTAGCCAGGTTTTAAAACTCTGAAAATTCTGTGGGTTGATACCATGACCTACAGGGTATTCTTCATAAGTGATGTCTATGCCTAGCTTTTTTAAAAACACAGTATTCTGCCTCGCCCATTCTACAGGAATCACTTGGTCTGCACTCCCATGAGAATTGTAAATGTTGAGATGGCTAAAATCATTTGCATCATATCCAGCTTTCAGCATATTAGGATCGATATAGCCAGATAAGCCGATGATATTTTTTATAAGATGTGGGCATGAAAGGCCTAAGGCAAAACTCAATATTGTGCCCTGGCTAAATCCTAGCATTGTAATGTTGCTTGCATCTACAGGATAAGCCTCTATAGCTTCGTTTATGAATTTTTCAACTAAATCTCTAGAGTGTACTGCCTGCTCTATATCACTAAATTTTCCTTGTGCTGCATCAAAATTGATAGCATACCAAGCATTACCCATTGGTTGAAGCCGGTGTGGAGCTTTTAGGGATATAATCATATATTTTTCTGGGAGTTCACTAGCAAAGGAAAACAGATCATTCTCATCACTGCCATAGCCATGAAGCATAAGGATGAGAGGAGCCTTTCCAGATAATGTGGAAGGTCTTATAAGATGTGTGAGTGATAAATCTTTCGTCGTCATTAGGTCAAATTTTTAAAAACAGATTGGCATAAATGGCCTATCAATGGCACTTTGTTCATCTTGCCAGATACAGCTGCTATAAATCCATAGATCCAAAGTATGAAGTAGGCTAAATAGAAAGCCGCACCTACCATAAGGTTTAAAGTTTCACTAAGACTGTCATAAACACCATTGATAATCACACCAAAAAATATGATAAGCAGATTGATGCCAAGCGCTTGTCTGATATGAAAACTGGCAAACTCATGTTTGTTTTCGTCTGAGTTGAGAAATAAAGCCAAGATACTTCCAAAAATAGTGAAGTATGCCACTATTGCTACTGTCTTGCCGCTGCGTTCTTGTTTAATTTTCATAAAACGAATTATTATAAATGCTTCCCAACACTTTCCCTTTTAATTCTTCACCTATAAATATGCAGTTTTTGGAGGTTGATAAAAGCTGCTTCTTTTCTAGTTTGAAGTTTGAATGTGGATCGAACAGGCTTAAATCTGCACGTTGGCCAACTTCAATTTTTGAAGTTTCTATTCCAAAATGCGACTTGGTTTTTGATAATAATTCTGAGGCTTTTTCTGCACCAAATAATGTATTAGTCACTGAAAAAGCAGATTCTAAACCGATGCTGCCATAGCTTGCATTTTCAAATTCTAAATCTTTTAGTTCTTCATTGATAGGTTCATGATCGCAGGTGACCATATCAACAATGCCCTCGGATACGGCCTTCTTTAAAGCATCTACATCTTTTTGAGTTCTTAAAGGCGGTTGAATTTTATATTTACTATCAAAACTATCAAGCTTTTCACTAGTAAAAAAAAGATGGGGTAGTGCCACGCTGCACGATACACGCAGCCCCTTATCCTTTGCTTTTTTAATCAAGTGGATTGAGTTTTCAGTTGAAATTGTTGGGATATGCAGTTGACCTCCAGTGTACTCCAGAATAGAAAGGTCTCTTGCTATCTGTAATTCTTCAGCAAGGTTTGGCATTCCTTTGAGGCCTATATAAGTCGTAAATTCATCTTCATTCACTTGAGATGTACCAGTAATATCTGAGTTTTGTGGATAGGAGAACACTACTCCAGCAAAAGTCTTAGCATATTGTAGAGCGATTTTCAAAACATTAGCATCTTTAATAGGTGTTTTGAAATCATAAAAGCCAGCAGCTCCTGCCATTTGCATATCGTACAGTTCTGCTAGATGTGTACCATCAAAAGATGTAGTGAGAGCTCCTAGTGGCCTGATGTCTATAAGTTGAGGATCTACCTGCTGTTGTAGAAATTTAACAGCAGAAAAGTTTTCAGTAACTGGTTGTAAATTGGCATTGAGCAAAAGGCTAGTAAAGCCAGATTGTCTAGCCACTGTAGCTCCATGGGCAAGGGTTTCTCTTTCTTCAAACCCGGGCTCTCCAAAGCAAATAGAGCTGTCAAAAAAACCTGGGGAGACGTGTAGGTTATCAAAGTTTATGACCTGATCTGCTCCAGAAATTGACTCTTTTATTTCAGCAATTAATCCATCTTTTATCTTTATGTCTTTAGTCTGAAGATGATATGGACTTTCTGAGTCTAGTATTTTTGCGGATTTTACAAGTAGGGTTGACATAAGCGTTAGTTTAAAAATCTTAAGATTAAAAGCTCTGAAAGCAAGAATATACTTGCAAAAATAAGCATCCATATCCAAAGCTCAAGTATTTTTGTTTCTTCTCTGAAAGATTCAAAAGCTTCTGATATAGAAGTAACTGGTTTTTTATCTAAATTCTTCATGTCCAAAGGCTTAAAGACACTCTCCTCTCGGTTGGTGTTGAAACTTAAATAAAGCAGAGTAGAGTCTTTCTCTTTCAGCTCATAGTGTCCAGGGGATTTTGGTTGAAATTCAGTGTTGATTTGTATTTTATCACCAACTTTGGTTTGCTGAGGTATTACCTGATGCTCTTCATTAACTAGTTTTAAAACATTATCTTTTTTCATAGGTGTACTCACATCTATGAGTTGTTTTTGGCCAATAATGGCTGCTAATTCAAAACTTTTGTTGCTTTGTAGGGCAATGTTGTAGAACACAGGAACTACTAGAGGTGAGTTTGTGAAGTTTGAGGTGTTTAAATTTAAAGCTGAAGAAAAGGCATAGATGTTTTCTATTTGTGCTAAAAAAGCTTGTCCATTGCTGTATTGAAGAATGGGAGTTAATTTTGAATTGATGCGAAGTGAGGAGTTGGTGAATGGATAATCAAAATTTTTAATTTTTTCTGAGAATACATTTGCAAACAATGGATGATCAAAATTGATTTGTGTCATCTGCATTTTTCTCTCTATCCTATCTTGATAGATATTGAAATTTGTGCTGAGATCTATAAAACGTTCGGGCGTATTGTTTTTTGCGGGAATAATTATCAGACTCCCACCATTGAGAAGGAATTCCTTGGTTTGGCTTATTAAAATTGGGTTGAGGTCTTCTATTTCATTGAGAATAAGAAGGTCTTTGTTTTTTAAATTTGAAAGGTCAAGATTGCTTGTAGAACCACGCTTAAAATTAAATTTTTCTGAAGTGTAAATAGAAGCTAAAAATGAGTTTTTTGTTTCTTTTGAATACACTTCATAGACCTCAATTTTCTTGTCTTTGTTTAAGCTGAAAAAAAACTTATTATCATAAGGCAAGGCATCTACTTCTAGTTCTAAATGGCCCTTATTAAAATTTCCATTAGTCACATCAAAATCAACATAAGCGGTGGTGGAGTTGTCAAATCCAGCTTTTGTTTTAGCTATCAATTTTTCATCGTTATACAATGAAACGGTAACATCTTTAGAAATGGGAGTGTAAGATTCTAGCTTAGCTTCTAGGTGAGTTTGGGTAGTGGTAGTTTTAGAAGCAACAGACGCTATGCTCAGGTTTTCAGTAGATGTAGGTCGAACTTTGATGAATTCTAAATTCTCCTTTAGCTTCAGGCGTTCTGGATTTTCAAAATTAAATCCATCAGAGATTAAAAATAAACGCGAGCCAGCACCAGGT
>Ga0102930_1000474_pt1 | contig 13415 bp, 10 predicted proteins | sample SalPon1_B_H2O_MG_FD_84514 | JGI IMG/M metagenome (GOLD analysis project Ga0102930, IMG submission 84514) | Salt pond water microbial communities from South San Francisco under conditions of wetland restoration - Salt Pond MetaG R1_B_H2O_MG | ecosystem: Environmental > Aquatic > Non-marine Saline... | reverse complement strand
GATTGATGGGCGTTGTCACCATGCCTGTTATGGATAAACTTGAAGTGATGGGTAAGGCTGGCGTCATGAAGTGGAGCTCAGAAGCAGATACCTACGCTCTCCGTGAAGGCGCAACCATTGCTGGCCCCACTAAGGAAGTCGACGGCACCAGTTTCCTCTGGGGTGTTGGTGCAGCGTATCAAATCACTCATAACTGGGGTGTACGTGGCGAATACGAAAGCTTCACGCGTGAAGATATTTATGGCGAAGAGCATGACGTAGGCATTGTATCTGCAGGGGCTACCTACTCCACGTTTTAACCCCCTATCAATAGCCAATCAAGAGGCGCTAGCTTTTAGCAACTAGCGCCTTTCCCTAACCCCATAAGAAAAACCACAAGGGATCCATTATGAACAAGTTTTTTCTTGGCGGTGTACTGAGTCTACTGGTTTTACAGCCCGCTTGGGCTTCAGACTACGATTATACTTACACCGACCAACATGCGATTGAAGAAGATGGCAGTTTATACATTGGCGTCGGTGCTAGTTTGTCTTTAGGCGACTCGTTTGATACTTGCGATACACATGATTTAAATTGCTTAGGCTATCGCACGTATATCGGTTACAAACCCGTTGAAAAGATAGCGATTGAAGGTTCTCATATGAACTTTTTTCGCGGCCGCTCTTCAGGCAAAGAGCGCGCTAAGTATGCAAATAGCGGCTTAGGTTTAGCTGTCCTTGGCATGCATCCGGTGAAGGATAATGTAGAAGGCTTTGCCAAAGTCGGTTTTGTAGCCTGGGACGCTACGGTTGATGGCCAAACTCAAGCTGACGGTACAGACCTTATGTTAGGCGCAGGCGCACAAATCAAATACCGCGACAATATTCATTTCCGAGGCGAACTTGAATACATCGGCGGTGATATGGACAGTGTCATTATGAGTAGCGGTGTGAGCTACTCCACGCTATAACAAATAATCTATCTCCTTCCCTTTCCCTGAGTGTTGCAGCAACAAAGCGTTACTGGATTTAAGTCCGGTGGCGCTTTTTCAGGTTTTATCTGTCGTGATCTAACTTGCGTCTCACCCTGTCAAGGCTTAACATTTCCGCTTTTGTCAAAAGATACAAAATTCGGGAATAACAAACATGCGTAGTCATTATTGCGGGCAGGTTAACGAAAGCCTGCTGGATCAAGAAGTAAGCCTGTGTGGATGGGTCAACCGTCGTCGTGATCACGGTGGAGTCATTTTCGTCGACCTACGCGATCGTGAAGGACTGGTACAAGTCGTCTTTGACCCAGATCGAGAGGATGTCTTTGCCACCGCTGAACGACTGCGCAATGAGTTTGTCATTCGCGTCAAGGGGCGCGTGCGGCCTCGTCCAGAAGGGACCGAGAATGCCAATCTTAACAGTGGTCAAGTGGAAGTATTGGGCTTGGAGCTGGAAGTATTAAACGCCGCCGAGACACCGCCTTTCCAACTTGATGAAGATTATGTTGGCGAAGAACTGCGCTTAATGCACCGCTATATTGATTTGCGCCGCCCTGAAATGCAGCAGCGCTTACAAATGCGCGCCAAAGCCACGGGCTTTATGCGGCGCTATTTGGAAGAACAGAGTTTTTTGGATATAGAAACCCCTATTCTCACCAAAGCCACCCCAGAAGGTGCGCGTGATTATATTGTGCCCAGCCGCACGCATCCGGGCAGTTTCTTTGCCTTGCCCCAATCACCACAGCTTTTTAAGCAATTGTTAATGATGTCGGGCATGGATCGTTATTATCAATTTGCCCGCTGTTTCCGTGATGAGGATTTACGCGCTGATCGCCAGCCAGAATTCACCCAGCTCGACATTGAAACCGCCTTTATGGATGAAGAAGGCATTATGTCGATCACGGAAGACATGATTCGCCAACTCTTTAAAACGCTGCTTGGCGTTGAGTTGCCTACCACCTTCCAACGTATGCCTTATGCGGAAGCGATGGCGCGCTTTGGCTCAGACAAACCTGATTTGCGTATTCCACTAGAATTGGTGGAAGTGAGCGATTTAATGGCAGCAGTGGAATTTAAAGTATTCGCAGCTCCTGCCAAAGACCCCAATAGTCGTGTAGCCGCACTGCGTATCCCAAATGGCGGCGAACTCACGCGTAAAGACATTGATGATTACACCAACTTTGTTGGGCGCTACGGCGCGAAAGGCTTGGCGTATATTAAAGTGAATGACTTAAGCGCTGGCCGAGAGGGCTTGCAGTCCCCTATTTTGAAGTTCCTACCCGATGACACGGTTAACGGCATTTTAGAGCGCACTGGCGCACAAACGGGCGATTTAATTTTCTTTGGCGCTGATAAAGCATCTGTCGTGAATGACGCTTTGGGCGCATTGCGCGTCAAAATTGGCTTAGACCGGGACTTACTCACTAGCGAATGGGCGGCTTTATGGGTTGTTGATTTCCCTATGTTTGAGTGGGATGCGGGCGAAAAACGTTGGTTTGCCCTGCACCATCCCTTCACCGCGCCCAGTGGTAGCATCGAAGAACTGCAAGAAAACCCAGGACAAGCCTTATCGCGTGCTTATGATATGGTGCTTAATGGCACCGAGCTGGGCGGCGGCTCAGTGCGTATTCACGAACCGGATATGCAAAATGCGGTCTTTAATATTTTGGGGATTTCGGCTGAAGAAGCAGAAGAAAAATTTGGCTTCTTACTGCGTGCGCTCAAATATGGCGCACCACCACACGGCGGCTTAGCCTTTGGTTTAGATCGCTTGATTATGCTCATGACCGGAAGCTCATCTATTCGTGACGTGATGGCCTTCCCGAAGACACAGACTGCCGCTTGCCCATTAACAGATGCGCCTTCAACCGTACCCGCCAAACAATTACGTGAATTAAATATTCGCGTTAAATTGCCTGAAAAAGACTAAACCCTCAACCTTAGCTAGGCAGATACACAGCTTATCTGCCTAGTTTCAAGCGCGCTGCTTAGCTAAATTTATGCCGAAGAATCTGCATCCGGCGCACTAGTATTAGCGGCTTGTTTAGGCTTACGGCGGCGACGGCGTTTTTTCTTCACGGCCTCCCCTTGCTCAGCAATTTCAGTTGCACGAGGCGCTGGCGTAATCACCGGCGCAGTAGCCGCGTGCGGCACAGGCTCAACAACATGCTGGTCTGGCTCAATAGGTGGCACAGGCCGCGGTGGCTCCGTTGGCGCTGGGGCTGGAGATGGCGTTGGTTTAGCACGATGATTCGGTTTTTGACTGCCACTGCGCTCACGCGGCGCACCTTGCTTGCCTTGACCTTGCGATTTATTAGCGGGGCGACGCGCTGGCTTAAGGGGTCGCTCCAAGTTAGGCAATAAATCAGGCGTAATACTTTCCACTGGCAAAGCTTTGCCGGTGTATTCTTCAATATCAGGTAGATAAAACGCAGTATCTTCACACGCAAAACTGTGTGCCTCACCCGAAGCTCCGGCACGCGCGGTACGCCCAATACGATGCACATAATCTTCAGCTAATTGCGGCAGGTCAAAATTAAAAATATGCGACACATCCGGCACATGCAAACCACGCGCCGCTACATCGGTGGCGATGAGTAATTGATGCTTGCCCTCGCCAAATTCTTGCAATAAGCGCTCACGCTTTTTCTGGCGTACATCGCCAGACACCATCGCTGCACTCACCTCATTGATGCGCAAATAAGCTTCTATTTTTTCTGCATTATGTTTGGTATTAACAAATACAATGGCACGATGCGGCTGTAATTTACGCACCAAACCGACTAATAAGGGGATCTTTTCACTATTACCGGGGAAATACACATGCTCGCTAATATTATCAGCACTCACCGACTCTGTTTCCACTTTCACTAGCGTCGGGCTATTCATATGCTCATAAGCTAATTCCTGCACCTTTTGCGATAAGGTGGCAGAGAACAGCATGCTCAGGCGTTTTTGTGGCGGTGGTAGCCGTTTTAGCAAAAAGCGGACATCTTGGATAAAGCCCATGTCAAACATGCGATCCGCTTCATCTAGCACCATCACGCTGGTTTGCTTAAAGTCGTAAACGCCTTTTTTCCAATAATCAATAATGCGCCCCGGCGTGCCGATTAATACATCAACCGCCTGCTCAAACTGACGACGCTGTTTGTCATAACCAGCTCCACCATACACCAGCACGCTACGCAAGCCAGTTTGTTTACCCAGCTCTTCTGCATCGCGCGCAATCTGAATCGCCAGCTCACGGGTCGGCGCTAAAATAAGACAGCGCACACTGCCCGGTGGCAAATCAGCCGCCGGTGTTTGCAGTAAATGTTGAAACGCCGCGACTAAAAAAGCGCCTGTTTTCCCCGTCCCTGTTTGCGCTTGCCCTGCCACATCCGTACCCGCTAAAGCCAGCGGCAAAGTTTCCGCTTGGATGCGCGAGCAGTAATCAAAACCAGCCACTTGCAAAGAAGCCAATAAGTGCTCGTGTAAGGGGAAGGTATCAAATCGTGTTGTACTTAAATATTCATTTTCCATATAACGTATAGCATATCACAATGTTGTGTTTGGCTCAGCGTATTTACAATAGATTCTTCGCCCACTCAATCGACGCTACACGCAGCAAGCTTTATACTGCAAACACTTTCTACAGAGCAGGCTACTATGAAACAATCCCAGCTCAACGCAAACCCAGAAGCCGGTTTTTTAGATGAGCAACTGGCGCAACTTTTACTGCGTTTGTGCCACACGGCTGGCGTGGAACTCGACAGCCAACAACAAGCCACTTTAAGCCAACTCGCCCGCCACACCAGCCTGACCACGCGCCAAGGCATTGTGGCCGCGCCTTTACCCGCAGACTTGGACCTAGCCAGTTTGCCCGATGATTTACCTGTCTTGGGCAAGCCGGGTGATTATAAACCGTTAATTATGGAACAAGGGCATGTTTGGCTAAATCGTTATTGGCAATATGAACAACGTTTGGCAGATAATATTCGCGCTCGTCTGCACCGCTTGGCCTTACACCCTACACAAGCAGCAAGCCTTGAACAAAGCTTACAAACTTGGTTCCCACACCCCGACACTGCTTTACAAGCGCATGCCGTAGCTCAAGCTGCGCAGCATCCTTTTTTAATTATCTCCGGCGGCCCCGGCACCGGCAAAACCACCACTGTGACACGCTTGCTATGTTTATTGATTGAGCAAATGAATATAGCACCGGGGCGTATTCGCTTAGCAGCGCCCACCGGCAAAGCCGCTATGCGCTTACAAGAAGCCATTCAACAAGCGAAACGCAAACTTGATTTAAGCGCTGAACTGGCCGCTGATATTCCCGAGCAAGGCAGCACTTTGCATCGCTTACTAGGCTATATCCCCGGACGCACTAGCTTCGTACACAACCGCCATAACCCACTACCCGCCGATGTGGTCATTGTGGATGAAGCCTCTATGATTGATATAGCGCTGATGACCCAATTGTTTGAAGCTGTCCCGACCCAAGCTCGCTTAATTTTACTCGGGGATAAGGATCAATTGGCGTCTGTGGAAACCGGCTCTATTTTTCGGGATTTATGCGCAGACACGCAAGCCAGCGTGCACCCTTTAGATACCCATACGGTGGTGCTGAAAAAAAGTTGGCGCTTTGCGCAAGACAGCGGCATTGGCCAACTAGCGCAGGCTGTTTTAACACAGCAAACCGACGCCATACGCCAGCTTTTGCAACAGCCACCGCCTGATTTAATCTGGCAGCCACAGGCACGCTTGGACGCGCAGCACTTACAAAGCCTGTGGCGAGATTATTTACAAAGTGTGCGCCATTGGTCCGCTCAGCAAGCCACAGATGCAGACTTGCAAGCTTTATTTGCTGCTTTCAATCACTTTCGTATTTTAACACCCATGCGCCAAGGGCCTTTGGGGACTGAGACGATTAATCAAAGCCTAAATCGCCTACTCGCCCCGGCACTCGGTCACTATCGGCCTGCGCAATGGTTTGCGGGACGCCCGATTATGGTGACAGAAAATGATTATCGGCAACGTTTATTTAATGGCGATATTGGCTTAACCCTGCCCGATCATACCGGGCAATTAAAAGTTTGGTTTGTGGATACGCAGCACGGCGGCTTTCGTGCTTTATCGCCGGTGCGTTTACCTCGCCATGAAACCACCTGGGCGATGACGATTCATAAAAGTCAGGGTTCTGAGTTTGACAAAGTGCTCATGCTGTTACCCGAGCAAGCCGATGCGCGTATTTTAGTGCGCGAACTAATTTACACCGGCATTACCCGCGCTCGTAAGCAATTAATCATTATGGGAAAAGAAAACGTATTATTAGCCGCGATGCGACGTAGCTTGCCGGACACTTCCCGCATTCGAGCACGCTTACGGCAAAGCACGCAAACGCAAAGCTAATAAACGCGCGGCTTCTGCCCGCAACTCAGCTTTAATCTGCTGTGCTTCTTCCGCTACCCCCAGCACATAGCGGCTGTCATACACTTGGCTACGCTCTGCGCGCACTTGTGACACCAGCGCTTCACTGTTGGCATCAGCCTTGGCGGTAAAACTTACAATAATAAAATGATTGAACTCGCGCACTTGGCGCACCGAAGAATAAGCCGATACCGTTTTATCTTGTTCAATCTGCGTAATATTCAAACGAATACCGGCCGTATCTGGCTCAGCCTCTGCAGACTGCACAAGCGCGCCTGCTTTTTGCAAAGCGCGGCGCAGCGCATGGCTAAACTCATGCTGCGTGGCCGCATCGCTTAATATCACCACCTTTCCTTTTAAAGGCTGAGTAATTGGCGAATCACTACCACGCAACTGAAAACCACTACCACTGCATGCGGCTAAGCTTAGCAGACATAAGCTTAGCCAAATAAGCGGCGCACTGTACCCTAGCCAGCGTCTCATTGCGCGACAATATTCACCAAGCGCCCCTTAACGACAATGATTTTGTTAATGCTCATGTTTTCCAAAAAGCGCTTTACATTATCATTAGCTAGCGCAGCCGTTTTCACCGTCTCTTCGTCCGCACTCGCAGGCACTTGAACTTTACCGCGCACTTTGCCATTCACTTGCACAATCAGCTCAATCGTCTGCTGCACTAAAGCTGATTCATCTACTTCCGGCCAAGCTTCATCCACTACGGCGGTATCGTGCCCTAAAGCTTGCCACATTGCGTGACAGGCATGCGGGGCGACCGGCGATAGCATTAAAACAATGCCTTCTAAAACCTCTTGGCGTACACGCCGGCCTGCCGCAGCATCATCTTCAAAGCGCTGTATCTCGTTTAGCAACTCCATATTTGCAGCAATGGCCGTATTGAATGTAAAACGACGCTGCATATCATCGGTTACTTTTTGAATCACTTGGTGCAACTTGCGCCGTAAAGCTTTTTGCTCATCGTTCAACTCAGCCGTTAGCTCCTTGTCTAAACTGACGGCTCCTTGCTCGACGTGATCATAGACTTGCTTCCAAAGGCGACGTAAAAAGCGATTCGCACCTTCCACACCCGTATCAGACCACTCCATGCTTTGATCCGGTGGTGCGGCAAACATTGCAAACAAACGTAAGGTATCCGCCCCGTATTGCTCAATCATTTGTTGCGGATCCACGCCATTATTTTTTGACTTGGACATTTTACTCATGCCAGCCGGAATCACGGGCTGGCCGTCCTGTTGCCACACAGCGCTCGTAATACGCCCTTTTTCATCCCGCTTGATATCCACTTCGGTGGGCTGAAACCAAGTTTGCACACCGTTTTCCGTTTCACGGTAAAAGGTATCCGCTAGCACCATGCCTTGTGTTAATAAGTTTGTGAAGGGCTCATCCGAATCAACTAATTCGGCATCACGCATCAATTTATGGAAAAAACGCGCATACAACAAATGCAAAATAGCGTGCTCAATACCACCGATATACTGATCAACCGGCAACCAGTAGTTCGCTCGCTCATCCAGCATCGCGGTATCGTTATCCGGGCAAGCGTAGCGAGCAAAATACCAAGACGATTCAAAAAAGGTGTCAAAGGTATCCGTTTCCCGCTGCGCTGCCTTGCCACACTTAGGGCAGTTAACCTCATAAAACGATGACATTTTTTTCAGCGGCGAGCCGCCAGTTTCATCAAAGGTCACATCTTCTGGCAAACGCACGGGCAAGTCAGCTTCTGGCACGGGCAATACACCGCAGTCATCGCAATAAATCATAGGGATCGGACAGCCCCAATAACGCTGTCGGGACACACCCCAATCACGCAAGCGGTAATTCACTTGCTTACGGCCAATACCGCGCTCGCTTAATTGTTGAGCGATTTTTTCAAAAGCATCCGCTGAACTTAAGCCATTAAACTCACCCGAATTAATCAACACACCTTTTTCGGTGTCAGCCGCCGTTTCTACGTCAGGCTCACCGCCGTCTTTAGGCGCAATCACCGGCACAATAGGCAAGTCGTACTTTTTAGCAAATTCCCAGTCACGTTGATCATGCGCAGGCACAGCCATCACCGCGCCCGAGCCATAAGACATTAAGACGAAATTAGCCACCCAAATAGGGATTTCTTTGCCATTGAGCGGATTAATAGCCTTAAAGCCGGTAGGCATACCCTGCTTTTCAAGCTGCGCCATATCCGCTTCAGCCACACCTTGCTGCTTGCAAGATTCAATAAACTCAGCTAACTCAGGATTATTTTGCGCTGCTTGCTGTGCCAAAGGATGTTGCGCAGCCACCGCCATGTAAGTTGCGCCCATCAAGGTGTCGGGGCGGGTAGTGAAAACGGTTAAAGGCTCGGCGTGGCCTTTTAGCGCAAATTGCAGCTCCACCCCTTCAGAACGCCCAATCCAGTTTTCCTGCATGGTGCGTACTTGCTGTGGCCAACCGGGTAGGTTGTTGATTTCTTCCAAGAGCTCTTCAGCGTAGGCGGTAATGCGCAAAAACCATTGATTAATCTCGCGCTGTTCCACCAAAGCCCCAGAACGCCAACCACGTCCTTCCACCACCTGCTCATTAGCCAGCACAGTTTGATCCACCGGATCCCAGTTAACCACGGATTTTTTGCGGTACACCAAACCTTTTTCATAAAGCTGGATAAAGAACCATTGCTCCCAGCGATAATAATCAGGATCGCAAGTCGCAAATTCGCGTGACCAGTCAATGCCAAAACCCATGGACTTGAGCTGGCTGCGCATATAATCAATATTCCAGTAGGTCCACTTAGCGGGGGCCGTATTATTTTTGATGGCAGCATTTTCCGCTGGCAAACCAAAGGCATCCCAACCCATCGGCTGTAATACATTTTTGCCTTGCATACGCTGAAAACGGCTGATCACATCGCCAATGGTGTAATTACGTACATGCCCCATATGCAACACACCACTTGGATAAGGCAGCATCGATAAGCAGTAGTACTTTTCCTTATCCGGGTCTTCGGTCACTACAAAGCTTGCTTGCTCATCCCAGTACTGCTGCACAGCGGGCTCTAACACTTTCGGGTTATATTGTTCCTGCATGCTGCTCATGACATATCACTTACACACTGTCTAAAAAAGCGAAGGATACAAAGCTTGGCAACGGATTGCCAGTAAGGAACTGAAAATGCGTTGAACCTTTGCGTTAGTCGGTGGTATTGCGCACACCTCAAGCAGGTGGACAATTCCCCCCGACACACACTTTATACGGCGTCACCGTACCGCCACAGCTCGCAAAACATTGCCGAAAACGTTCGCTACAGGGGCTTTGCTTTGCACAACTTTTTTGTTGAATTTGAGCCGTCACACTTTCTAAGGTCGGGCGTTTAGGCGGTGGTCCGGGTGAGCGTGGTCGATCTAGCCAATCATCATCATAAAATAATAGCGGTCGCCGACAATCGCGATCTTCATCGTTGTCCCGGCGGCAATCATCATAATACAGATCGCGTGTTAAACGACGGTGCCGACGTTTTATTTCATAGAAATCCAAGTCACGCTCATAACGCCGCGCATACTGTTCCCAAACGGCGATACTTTGTTCCCACTGTGCCAGACGACCGGGCATTTCTTGCTTGGCTTGCTGGGCTGCACGAAGCGCACATTGCTTTACTTGCTGCGTAAATTGTTGCTCACAAGCTTGCACACGCTGCTCACATTGTGCAATACATGCTTGGCCATTGGCGCTTTGCGGTGGAATCAATTGGTATTCAGTTTTGTATTGCGGTGGTGCTACACAGGCACTCAGTAGGCTTATAAACACAAGCAGTGCTAAACTATAAAGCTGTTGGCGCATGGCTATCTCCTTATCATTTGGATTTATAACACTAAGATTACAACAGCTATATCCCTGACTATGCGTGTTTTATCACCACAGCTGACCAAAATGCTTAATGCTTAATCCTTTTTCTTATCGCTGTTATTCAACGGGCGCGCAAAAGGACTGACATTGCTTGTTTTGCCACCATCCATCGCATGAATCTTACTAATCCCTGGCTTTTCGACTTCATCAATACGAATAATCGAATGGATAGGGATAAAGGTGCGATTCACAGCGGCAAACTCGGATTTCAAACGCTCCTCAGCCGGATCAATCACCAGATCGCTTTGTGAACCAAATACCAGCTCTTCAATGGCAATAAAACCATATAAATCAGCCTCATAAACCTGACGCGCAAACACCTCAAAAATCTTATCTTGATTGATGAAAGAAATACGATAGATACGTGATGTACTCAAGACTTTTCCCCAAAAAATACCCCCTGATGACTCGATTACCAGGGGTATAACAACGATCAATAGTAAAACAGATTTTAGGGGCAATATCAGCTTTTTAAAGTATCCATTGCGACAGTCTGCTCAATAATGCCACGCCACTTGGCCGGCCCCGTTTCATGCACCGACTCGCCTTGGCTATCTACCGCTACTGTGACGGGCATATCTTTGACTTCAAACTCATAAATCGCTTCCATACCTAGCTCGGGGAAGGCAACAACCTCTGCCGCTGTAATCGCTTTAGACACTAAATAAGCAGCGCCCCCCACAGCCATCAGATACACCGCGCCAAAATCCCGAATCGCATCAATCGCCATCGGCCCCCGCTCGGCTTTACCGATCATGCCCAATAAGCCCGTTTGCTCTAAAATCTGTCGCGTAAACTTATCCATGCGCGTTGAAGTGGTCGGCCCTGCTGGCCCCATCACCTCGTCACGCACCGGATCAACCGGCCCAACATAATAAATAAAACGCCCTTGTAAATCGACTGGCAATGCTTCTCCTTTATCCAGCAATTCGATCAGGCGCTTATGTGCCGCGTCGCGCCCTGTTAACATTTTACCGGATAATAAAACCGTCTCTCCGGGTTGTAAGCTACGCACTTCTTCGGCTGTGACCGTGTCTAAATTTAGGCGCCGTGCTTGCTCCCCGCCTGCTAAAGCAATGTCAGGCCAGTTGGCTAAATCCGGTGCATTTTGCAGCGCAGGTCCAGAACCATCTAGCTCAAAATGCGCATGGCGGGTGGCCGCACAATTCGGAATCATGCAAATCGGTAAGGAAGCGGCATGCGTGGGGTAGTCTTTAATTTTGACATCCAACACGGTGGTGAGACCACCTAAGCCTTGTGCCCCTATGCCTAACTGGTTCACTTTGTCATAGAGTTCCAAGCGCAATTCTTCGACGCGATTACTGGGGCCACGTGCTAATAGCGATTGAATATCAATCGGATCCATGAGCACTTCTTTGGCCATAACGGCTGCTTTTTCTGCCGTACCGCCGATCCCAATACCGAGCATGCCGGGTGGACACCAACCCGCTCCCATGGTGGGGACTGTTTTTAGCACCCAATCCACCAAACTATCACTGGGGTTGAGCATGACCATTTTGGATTTATTTTCAGAGCCGCCCCCTTTGGCCGCCACATCAATACTAACGGTATCGCCCGGCACAATTTCATAATGGATAACCGCTGGCGTGTTATCGCGGGTATTTTTACGCGCTCCCGCCGGATCAGCCAAAATCGACGCACGCAAGACATTGTCCGGGTGTAGATAGGCTTGACGCACCCCTTCGTTAATCATATCCGTTAGGCTCATATCGCCTTGCCACTGTACATTCATCCCTACTTTAACAAACACTGTCACAATGCCAGTGTCTTGACAGATCGGGCGGTGGCCTTCGGCACACATATGGGAATTGACTAGAATTTGCGCAATCGCATCTTTGGAGGCGGGCGACTCTTCACGTTGCCACGCAGCATGCATGGCATCAATAAAATCTTGGGGATGGTAATAGGAAATAAATTGTAGCGCATCCGCAACGCTGGCAATTACATCGTCTTGCTTAATTAAGGTCATGTGCTGCTCCAAAAGTCGTGCATTATGTAACAACTATTAGGTTGTAAAATAGCGACTACATAGCTGCTTTTTGCTCTGATGTGAGGCACAATCCTATGTTATTTACCGTTTTGAATCCAGTTTAAGGGGGTTTATCCGCACGGGTTTGTCGTAGTACAGTAAATAAAATCAGGGGAGCATGACAATGGACAATAAATATCAAAAAATATACAGCGCTGTGCAACAAATACCACAAGGCTGCGTTGCCACCTATGGCGATATTGCAGCGCTGGCCGGCTTACCAGGGCATGCGCGTTTAGTGGGCTATGCGCTACACGCCCTACCCTCGGAAAACGATGTGCCATGGCAGCGTGTGGTCAATGCACAAGGTGGCATTAGTTTGGGGCGGGCGCGACCCGGCGGTGAAATTCGCCAGCGGCGTTTGTTAGAACACGAGGGCATTGTATTCGGCCTAGATGGCAAGGTTGACCTTAAAAGCTTTCGTTGGCATCCAGAAACATAAGCATTGACAAATGGCGGGGCAAGCACTGATTTTTCGCAATGCAGATAACACAAGACGCGCTATACTGCGCCCGTTCTGTGCTATTTCGAAGGAAAAACCATCATGACGCAATCAACGGCTGGCGTGCAAACGGCGGAGCTGGATCGCTTGCAAAACTTCCCAGTTGCCTTTTTTTCCACGGTCATGGGCTTAGCGGGTGTAAGCATTGCTTGGGAAAAAGCAGCTCAAGTACTGGGCACACCGCTTTATGTGGACAGTATTATGGCCGTTGTCACAATACTTGTGTTTTTACTCGTGGCGGTTATTTATGGCAGCAAAGCGCTTAAACACCCGCAAGCTGTACAAGCTGATATTAACCACCCCGTTAAGCTAGCTTTTTTCCCCGCTATGTCTATTAGCTTATTGCTGATTAGCATTATCTTACTGCATCGCTGGCCGGGGCTTGCGGAAGCAGTATGGATCATTGGGGCGAGTTTGCATTTACTGTTAACCCTGTATGTAATCAGCTCGTGGATGCATCATCCCCATTATCAAATCCAACACATTAGCCCAGCGTGGTTTATTCCGGCTGTGGGTAATGTGCTAGTGCCAGTTGCGGGGGTGAGTTTGGGCTATATGCATGTATCTTGGTTCTTTTTCAGCATTGGCATGAT
>Ga0102930_1000469_pt1 | contig 13476 bp, 15 predicted proteins | sample SalPon1_B_H2O_MG_FD_84514 | JGI IMG/M metagenome (GOLD analysis project Ga0102930, IMG submission 84514) | Salt pond water microbial communities from South San Francisco under conditions of wetland restoration - Salt Pond MetaG R1_B_H2O_MG | ecosystem: Environmental > Aquatic > Non-marine Saline... | reverse complement strand
ATAGAAAGAAAAATAACATAGCCCCAGACTCTATGAATCAAAAGCTGATCTATTTTAGCCCTGAGACCTACGGCTAGGCTTAAATCTTTAGTAAGGGTTTCTTTTAAGGTGCTGTTGATAAATTGATACCTTTTGATGGTTTCTTTCTGCTGAAGGCGTTTTATTTCTAAATCAGACTTAGGTTTGAAATCACTTTCAGCTGGGATTTTAGACCTGTTAGTTTTACCAAAGTTAACGTCTTGAGTGATGACCAACCATAATTTGTACAAATCTTGATTAGGATAAATTCTTTGAAGAGCCTCAAAATAAGGCTTGTCAATTTCTGACGCATTAAGACAAGGCTGAAGTGGAAGGTTTTGGTGATCTACAATGGATTGTTTTAAGTCATCAAACCCTGTGTTTTTCTTGGCACTTACTAGATTTACTTTGGTGTGCAAGCGTTTTTCTAGCAGCTCGATATCTAGCTCAATACCCTTTCTACTCATTCTATCAGCCATGTTAATAGCTAGAATAGTAGGGAGTCCAAGGTCTTTTATTTGGGTAAATAAAAGTAAGTTTCTTTTCAAATTTTCAATATCACTTACCACCACCACGACATCAGGATAATCTTTATCCTTTTTGTTTAGAAGCAATTCCACTACAACATTTTCATCTATGGAGCTAGCATTAAGGCTGTAGGTGCCAGGCAAGTCTAGAATATGTGCTTTCAAGTTTCGGGTGAGTTTCATCACCGCTTCTTTTTTTTCAACAGTGATGCCCGGGTAATTGCCTACTTTCTGATTTAAACCTGTAAGTGCATTAAAAACTGAGGTCTTACCAGTATTAGGATTGCCTACTAAAGCAACATTTATTTGTTTACTCATCCTCAATTAATTCAATAGTAATCAGCTCGGCTGTTTCTTTCCTGATAGATAGATACGTTTCATTGATCTGAAGATAAAGCGGGTCTTTGAAGGGAGCTACCTGAATAAGCTCCACCGTGTTCCCTGGCAAACAGCCCATTTCCATAAGCTTTAAAGGAATATCCTGAGAGGTCATTTCTCCAATTATAGCCTTTTGTCCTTTATTAAGATGAGCTATGGTCATTATCTATTTAGATTAATTTTAAACAAAAATAAGAAGCTTTTTTGAGAATAAGTAGCAATAAAGTCACAATTAAAATCAAATTGAATTTCATAAAGCTATTGTAAAGCCTTGTGGAAAAAATTACATTTGCACTTTCCTAAACCATTAGATAATGCAATCAAAACACGTTGTTGAGCTTCTAGAAAGCGATCATATATTACAAGACTTCAAGGTAAGTGGCTGGGTAAGGGCATTCAGAAGCAACCGATTTATCGCTCTGAATGATGGATCTTGCTTAAACAATCTACAATGTGTGGTAGATTTTGAGACTACTGATGAAGCCCTTTTAAAACGCATTACTACAGGAGCTTCAATTTCTGTTTTAGGAACTCTAAAAGAAAGCGAAGGCAAAGGACAACGCGTGGAGCTGGAGGTAAAATCTATTGAAATCCTTGGAGATGCAGACCCTGAGGATGTCAAAACCACGATTCTTCAGCCCAAAAAACACTCACTAGAAAAACTCAGAGAGCAAGCACACCTCCGGGTAAGAACAAATACATTTGGAGCAGTGATGAGGGTAAGGTCAAAACTCGCCTTTGCAGTACATCAGTACTTTAATAATAACGGATTTCAATATGTAAACACGCCAATCATCACTGGTAGTGATGCCGAAGGTGCTGGAGAAATGTTTAAGGTGACCAACCTTGACCTTAAAAATATACCCACTACAGATGATGGTAACATCGACTTTTCAGAGGATTTCTTTGGAAAAGAAACCAACCTGACTGTAAGCGGCCAACTGGAAGCTGAAACTTATGCCTTAGGCCTTGGGAAAGTTTATACCTTTGGACCAACATTTAGAGCTGAAAATTCCAACACCTCTAGACACCTAGCTGAATTCTGGATGATAGAGCCAGAGATGGCGTTTTGCGACCTAGAAGGTAATATTGATCTTGCTGAAGACTTTATTCAATATGTTTTAAAATACATTTCTGAACACTGCCAAGTGGACTTGGAATTTTTAGAAAACAGGCTATTGCAAGAAGAAAAGTCTAAACCTGAAAAGGATAGATCTCCTATGCCACTAAGAGAAAAAATTGACTTTGTACTGAAAAATAACTTCAAAAGATTGTCTTACACAGAAGCCATCGACATCCTGAAAGCTTCAAAACCGAATAAGAAAAAGAAATTTGACTACATTATAGAAGAATGGGGGGCAGATTTGCAAAGCGAACATGAACGCTACCTTGTAGAAAAGCATTTTGGATGCCCAGTTGTGCTTTATGATTATCCAGCAAACATCAAAGCCTTCTATATGCGCCTGAATGACGACGGCAAAACTGTTAGAGCTATGGATGTGCTCTTCCCAGGTATTGGTGAAATTGTGGGAGGATCTCAAAGAGAAGAACGTTATGATGTACTGCTCTCTAAAATGAAAGAGATAGGAGTAGATGAAAAAGAATTGTGGTGGTACCTAGAAACCAGAAAACTTGGCACCTGCAAGCATTCAGGATTTGGTTTAGGCTTTGAGCGTTTAGTGCTTTTTGCTACAGGAATGACAAACATAAGAGATGTGATTCCTTATCCAAGATCTCCACAAAATGCAGAATTTTAAAGATAAAACCTGTATTGAAACCCATGTAGTTCAGCATCTTGAAGAAGACATAAGGCTTCAAGAGTACGGGTGTGGCATTTTTAAATCCATACTAAGTAAAAGCGCTTTGAAAAAAGCGCTTAAAAAGGAACTTATCACTTTAGATAGTAAAGTCGCTAAAACCTCAGACTGGATCCAAAACAACCAAGTGATAAAACTTTATGCTGAAGAAGATTCACGATCCAAAAAACTATTTCGTCTAAAGTTTGATGTTCTTTTTGAAGACGAACACCTAGCTATAGTTCATAAGCCTAGCGGTTATCCTACTAGTGGTAATTATTTTAAGACTATTGAAAATGCACTTGGGTATAACTTAAAAAAAAGTTCTGAAAGAGATCAGCTACCGTTTCCGCAACCTGTGCATAGGCTGGATAATCCTACATCTGGAGCACTGATAGTAGCCAAAACACTATCTACAAAATCGCTTTTGTCTGTATTGTTTGAAAAGCAAAGCATCAAAAAATCTTACACCGCTATCGTGAAGGGAAAGCTTAGTCATGAAAAGGGTGCTGTTGATTTAGCTATAGATCATAAAGCAAGCAGAACCAATTATAATGTTGAAATGGTAGTTGAAAAAAATAATGAACAGTACAGCATGCTAAAGCTATGGCCAGAAACTGGAAGAACACACCAAATCAGGATTCATCTTGCCTCCATAGGACATCCCATTGTTGGGGACAACCTCTATGGAGACAAAGAAGGTAAGCCCCCTCTTTTTCTTCATGCCACATCAGTAGAATTTATTCATCCCAAAACAGATAAAATATTGACTTTAGAAACAGACATACCCCAGAAATTCCTTAAATTTATAAACAGATTATGATTGTAATTTCATCATAAAAAGAGATTGTAATGATCGAAAACAAATTCAGCAACACATTTTGAATTAAAAGCATGCTAAAGCAACGACTCAACTTAAAATTATCTCAAAAACTATCTCCTCAACAAATACAGTTGATGAAGTTGATACAGCTCCCTACGCTTGCTTTTGAACAAAGAGTGAAACAAGAGTATGAAGAAAATCCAGCCCTTGATACTGGAAAGGAAAAAGATGAGCATGAAGATGAGTTCAAAAACGAAACAGATGTAGATGAGCGTGATGTTATAGAAACAGACTTTGATGTAGATGATTATCTAAGCGATGACGAAATCCCAAACTATAGGCTCAAAGCCAATAATTACAGTGCAGATGATGAAGAAAAAAATGTGCCTTATGCCTCTGGCACGTCCTTTTCTCAATATTTGAAAACACAATTGCAAACTTATACCTTCAAGGCCGATCAAGAAGATATTGCTTTCTTTTTGGTAGGAAGTGTAGATGATAGTGGCTACATAAGACGCTCTCTTATAGATATTGTAGATGATTTAGCTTTCACACAAAACATATTTACCGATGAAGCCTCTGTAGAAAAGGTCTTGAAAATAGTACAATCCTTAGACCCCCCTGGGGTGGGTGCCAGAGACCTCAGAGAGTGCCTGCTCATCCAATTGAAAAGAAAAACCCAAACTGAAAGCGTCAGTTTAGCCCTTAAAATCATAGAAGAAGCTTTTGAAAAATTCAGCAAAAAGCATTACGATAAATTGACACAAAAGTTTAGTATATCTGAAGAAAAGCTCAAACAGGCGATAGAAGAAATTGAACAACTCAACCCAAAACCTGGTGCGTCCTATTCTGGAGGAAGCAAATCTGTAGAGCATGTGATACCAGATTTTGCTATACACATCAAAAACGGAGAGCTAGAGTTGACATTAAATGGCAGGAATGCCCCAGAAATGCACATATCTAGAGATTACTCTAATATGCTGAAAGGCTATAAAGAAGCTAAGACCAAGACTAAAGAACAAAAAGAAGCCGTCTTTTTCATCAAGCAAAAACTAGATTCTGCTAAATGGTTTATAGATGCCATAAAGCAAAGGCAAGAGACGCTTTACTCAACAATGTATGCTATTATGATGCACCAAGAAGACTATTTTCTTACGGGCGATGAGCGTAATCTTAAGCCGATGATCCTGAAGGATATAGCTGAGAAAATAGACATGGACATCAGTACAGTATCTAGAGTGGCTAATAGCAAATATGTAGAAACCCCTTATGGGACGTTTCTTATCAAAAGTTTCTTTTCAGAATCAATGAAGAATGAAGAAGGTGAAGACGTTTCAACACGGGAAATCAAAAAGATATTAGAGATGACAATAGAGGCTGAGGATAAGAAAAAACCCTTTACTGATGCAAAATTAGCTGAATTACTAAAGGAAAAAGGCTACCCTATTGCCAGAAGGACTATCGCTAAATACAGGGAACAACTAGACTTTCCTGTAGCAAGGCTAAGAAAGGAAATATGAAATCTCTGCAGAACTATTCCAAAATCATTTCTATTGTAGGACATCCCTTATGGATGCCCATTGCTGGATGTCTGTTTTATTTTTTTGCGATCCCAAACTATTTAGATGGGCAAATCATTAAGGCAAAACTTGTAGCTGTAGCTATACTTACCATTTTCCTACCTATTGTGTTTTTGTTTATTGCTAAAAACTTAAAACTCATACAAGATTATGACTTACCACATGTAAAGGAAAGGCGATTTTTCTTAATGTTTTTCATCCTTCTAGTCCTAGTCTTATTAAACAACGTGCTCGATGTCTATAACTACAGAACGCTATTTTACTTTTTTTCAGGGATTTTATTCTCAGGTATCATCTCTTTGCTGTTTAGTATGTTCAGGGTAAAGATAAGCCTACATACCTTAGGAGTAAGTGGATTAGCCTGCTTCGTTACAGGACTAAGTTTATCCTTTCAAGAGCCCATGATACTTTTCATTAGCTTGCTCATACTCTTATTAGGACTAGTAGGTGCATCACGCCTTTATGAAGAAGCGCACAACCTCAACGAAATAAGCATTGGCGTTGTAGCAGGTATTTTACCACAGTTGTATTTTTTTTCCTACTGGATGTAGTGTTAGAGAAAAAAGAAGACTAAGCCCACTTTTATAGGTTTTATACCAATTTCTTGCTGAAGAACTTCTGCAGTCGTTTCATCAAAAATCGGGGTTATGCTAGCATCCACAAAAAAATTCACCGCTCCATAACCAAATGTAAGTTTTGCACTAGTCCTAAAGTTGTTGATGCCTTGTGGTGATGAGAATTCAAAACTTTCATCAGAGCCTTGATAAATAGATTTAGACTGAAATACATAACCAATATTCAAGCCTAGGTAAATTCTCCAAAAAGCAAATGTAGAGCTGTCTGAAGTTCTCCACCTCAACTCTAGAGGAACCTGAACCATGTTGGTAGTAAATCGGTTGGAATCATAATCTATATCAGACCCTATGACTGAGAAGGTATCTTCAGTATTAGCTCTAGATATCTTTAAGGTTTGGCCAAAGGTGTTCAGATTAAAGCCAAGACCAAGACCAATAGACACATTTCTGCGTTTATTAATAGGCATATCTCTAATAAAACCAAAAATAAGCCCACCCGAAAATCCAGATTGATTGACTTGTTGAGGTAAATCCGTCAAAAAATTAAAACTAAATCCTGCATAAAATTGATCTTCTCTATAAAGAGTGTCTGTTTGGCTATCTTTCAGCCATTCCAAGTGGTCTTGGGCTTCACAAATAGTGATAAATCCAAAAAATATACATGCAAAGATTAATTTCATCATAAGAATAAAAGAGGGAAGTTAACAAGGTTTTACCGAATAAAAAAGACACTTCTGTCGAAGTGTCTTTTAAGTGTTAGAATAGTATCACAATCAATTTTATTCAAGGTTCATCATTGCATCCCCTTCTTTGGTTGTGTAGTTTATTTTTAATGCTTCAGCTTTACGCAATTCCTGCTTGATATCAGACACAAGCCCCATATTGGTTTCTTTATCCACTTTTAAGGCTGTCGTAAGTTTATCTTGCAACTCTTCACGCTTAGACAAACGCTCTTCTTTTATAAATTGTTGTACATCATTTATGCTAGCGTATTTGTCATTCAGCTGTATTCTTGATTCTGTACCAAAAGTTTCTTGGTATCTAGGAGAAGGCTTACCTGCATAGATATACATGATAAGATTCTTCTTGTCCAGTTTCTCAACTTGGTCAGCAAACGGAAGAATATTTTGAACCTTAAGAGATGTGTCTCTCATCACAGTAACAACCATGAAAAAGAACAAAAGCATAAAAACAATATCTGGTAAGGAGGCCGTTGAAATTGCTGGCGTCCCACCATCACCTTTCTTTTTAAATTTTGACATAGTTTATAAGTTTTTATCGTTTTGGTTCAGCTTCAGATAATTTCTGAGGGTACATTTCTTTAATAACACCTATTTTTTCTTTCAGCTTGTCTTTATCACCCTGAAATTCTGGATCATTAAAGTCGGCTTCCATATCAGTAAAATCGTTATTGTAGAGTCTATTAGCTTCTCTATCTCTCAATTCATTATAGGCAGCAACTAGTTCATTTTGAACTGCTATATACCTACCGTATTGAGTTTTTCTATCATTTTGAAGAGAAATCACAGCTTTCACAGGATTGTCTGAGGATTCTGGATCTTTTGCCCCTTGGCAATAGTCACAAGCCTCATCACCTTTACCACCACCATTATCTAAAAATTCAATAGCAGCTGGTCTTAAATCTTCAAATTCCATTTGCTCATCTTCTACAAGCAGATCACCATTTGCATTCACTAAAACAACGAAAATGTTTCGTTCTTTCAGAATAGGTGGCTCTTCTTGGCTATCGTCTATTGGAGGTAATTTCCTTGTAATACCACTATCAGTTTCAATGGTAGTAGTTACCAAGAAAAAGATAAGGAGAAGGAAAGCTATATCCGCCATGGATCCAGCATTTACCTCTGGTGCAGATCGTTTTGCCATAATTATTTAGTTATGATTTTTCTGACGCTTGATATAAGCATGGCTACTACGGCTAGTATAGCTAAAATGTAAAAAGCAACTAATCCGGCACTTACCCATCTAGAGCCTGATGCAGAAAGCATATCACCATCTCTCAATGGAGTTTCTACACCATTGGAAACTCCGTAGGATATTGCTATTATCAAAATAAAGCCACCTAGAGATATCAAGGTTTTTTTTACGTTTCCAGTAAATAATGCTTTTATAGAAAAGAATAAAACTGCTAATACAGTAACACCTAGTATAATATAAGAGACTGTCATATACGGAGCCAAGACACTTGTCTGTAGCGCAGCATCCGCTTCTATTGCTTCGTCTCCAGCATTTAGGATTCTCACAAAGAGAATAGCTCCTAAAACGCCGAAAACTATTTTTATGATATTAAATATTTTCTTCATAGTATTTAATTATTTTTTGTGAGCAACTAAGATATCGATAAGAGTAATCGACGCATCTTCCATATCATTTACAATACTATCTATTTTAGCGATGATGTAATTGTAAAAAACTTGAAGAATAATAGCTACTATCAAACCAAATACAGTAGTAAGTAAGGCTACTTTAATACCACCAGCTACCAAAGAAGGCTGCATATCTCCAGCGGCTTCAATTTTATCAAAGGCTTGAATCATACCAATAACTGTACCCATAAATCCAAGCATAGGCGCTAGAGCAATAAATAGCGATACCCAAGAGACGTTTTTCTCAAGCTGTCCCATTTGCACTCCACCGTAAGCCACAACAGCTTTTTCTGAAGCTTCTACTCCTTCGTCCATTCTATCTAGACCTTGGTAGTAGATAGAGGCTACAGGACCACTAGTGTTTCTACATACTTCTTTAGCAGCTTCTACACCACCACTTTTCATCGCTTCCTCTACACTTTCTGCAAGTTTCTTAGAGTTAGTAGTCGCTAAGTTTAAGTAAATAATTCTTTCAAAAGCGATAGCAAGACCAAGAATTAAACATAAAAGAACAATCCCCATAAAACCAGGACCACCTTCTATAAAACGTTTTTTAAGTTCTTGGTGAAAGCCTACACTTTCTTCTGCTTCTTCTGCTGAAGTTTCAGCTTCATCCTGAACAAAATCCACAGTACTGTTTGCAAACATTTCTGAAGAGTTTGCAGCAATTAACGTCGTGTTACCAACCGCCATGACGGCTAAAATAGTTAGAATTGAAAATAATCTTTTCATTGTTGTCTGTCTTAGAATTAATAATTAGTGTTTATTGTTGTTTAATTTGTTTATAAAATTGCAGAGAGGAAGGGATTCGAACCCTCGGTTCCGATACAATCGGAACATACGCTTTCCAGGCGTACACCTTCGACCGCTCGGTCACCTCTCTATAAATTAATGATCGTTTATTAATACTTAGCAAATAAATAAAAAAAAATGCTTTTATGAGAAGAAATGCACGTTAATTTTAATTCATTTCTCCTCTTAATGATGTTTCAAATATAGTTTTAAATACTTTCGGGCCTAAATTTTTATTCAAAAGATACATCATTTTTGCTAAGGCGGCTTCAGTGGTCATATCTCCACCACTGATAACTCCCAGTTGTTTCAAACGTTCGCTCGCCGCATATTTGCCCATAAAAACCGCTCCTCCAACACATTGCGTCACATTGACTACATGAACCCCTCTTCTTATCACAGCTTGTAGGGATTCTAAAAACCAGTCATCTGTCTTTGCATTACCACTTCCAAAGGTCTCTAGAATAATTCCTTCGATGTGCGGCGTCTTTAAAATATGTGCAATGGTTTCTGAATTCATACATGGGAAAAGCTTTAAAATTAAAATATTTCCATTTAATGATTGATGTATAAGCATCTTTTTTCGCAAATTTGGTTTTAAAAGCTTCTCATAATTAATTTTTAAATTGACTCCAGATTCTGCCAAAGGCGGAAAATTTGAGGATTCAAAAGCTTCAAAATGTTCAGCATTTACTTTTGTGGTTCTATTAGCTCTATACAGTTTGTATTCAAAATAGAGACCTACTTCTCTGATCACAGAACGCCCGTTTTCCTTCAGTCCCGCAAGCTGAATACTTGTTATGAGATTTTCTTTAGCATCTGTACGCAGGTCTCCAATTGGGAGTTGAGAACCTGTAAAAAGTATAGGCTTCTTTAAATTTTCAAACATAAAGGATATAGCAGAGGCAGTGTAGGACATGGTGTCGCTTCCGTGCAAAACCACAAAACCATCATAAGTCTCAAAATGGTCTTCAATCAGATTCGCTAGCTTGATGTAATCATCAATATTCATATCTGAAGAATCTACAGGTTCTTCAAAACTTACAGTACTGATGTCATGCTCCAAAAGTTTTAATTCTGGGATATTAGCAAGAAGTTTATCAAAATTGAAAGCTTTGAGGCTTCCAGTTTCCGCATCTTTCATCATCCCGATGGTTCCTCCTGTGTAAACTAATAATATGCTGGCCATAACGCTATTGATTTTTAAACCTTGAAGACCTCTAGTGAGTTTTGAGTGGTTTGTGCCGCTACTTCTTCAAGACTCACTGCATATATTTCTGAAAGTTTTTCAGCAATTTTCAAAGTATATGAGCTTTCGTTTCGCTTACCTCGGTAGGGTTTTGGAGCAAGGTAAGGCGCATCGGTTTCCAAAACAATATGCTTCAGCTCTATTTCTGCCAAAAACTGATCTATCTTGCCATTTTTGAAAGTCACTACCCCTCCTATCCCAAGCTTCATATTATAACCAATGGCTTGTTCTGCCTGGGCCTTTGTCCCCGTAAAGCAGTGAAAAATACCATATAGGTCTTCGGACTTCTCTTCTTCTAGCACTTCAAAGACTTCATCGAAAGCCTCTCTGCAGTGTATCACAATCGGCAATTTGTATTTCTTGGCCAACTTGATTTGGTGCTTAAAAGCTTTACGCTGGGCTTCAAAAAAACTTTTATCCCAGTACAAGTCAATACCAATTTCGCCAACGGCATAGAATTTTCGCTTTGCCAATTCTTCTTCTACATGCTTCAGCTCCTCCTCTACCGTCTCTGAAACTGAAGTGGGATGCAAGCCTATCATCAAAAAAACATGTTCTGGAAATTGCTTTTCCAAATCGTACATGGCCTGCGTGGTTTCTGAATCTATGGCAGGAATAAAAAAGCGTTTGACATTATTATCTATCGCTCTCTGAATCACTTCTGTTCTATCTTCGTTAAAAGCTTCGGAATATAAATGTGTGTGCGTGTCTGTTATAATCATAGGGCAAATTTATTTAAAACGAAACTTTATCTTTGCTGAAAATCTAATAAATGTCTTCTTTAAAATCGTTTCTAAAAGAGAAAAACTACACTGCCTTAAAAATGACTATCACAGAGACCAAGCATTTTGAATGCAAGGTGCTTATCAATAATGTGGAAGGCAGTTTCATTATAGATACAGGAGCCTCCAGTTCTTGTGTGGATTTTGCTTATGCAGAGTACTTCAACCTTTTTTCTGAAAACAGTAATATCAAAGCGGCTGGTGCTGGGGCTACCAATATGTTGACCCGAGCGTCTACTAATAATAAGGTAGCTATTGGCAAATGGACCAAGAAGAAAGTGGATTTGATTCTTTTTGACTTATCGCACGTCAACAAAGCCCTGAGCGATCATGACGTGGAGCTTGTCCACGGCATCATAGGCGCTGATATTCTCAAAAAAGCTAAGGCGGTGATAGATTATAAAACAGATTATTTGTATTTGAAGTAAGTGAAGTTCAATTAGTAATGTCGCTTTTTTCTTTGAACCTTAGGGACTCAAAACATTCAACCATTTTAAAACATACATTATTAAAAATTTAGCTACATGCTTACAAACACTGAACCCTGCCAGAAGTAAACTTTATTCCCCAAGACCTGTAGCCATTTTTTATCGAACGATTTCTTTACGTAAGCATTGAGGCTTTTGTAATAAATAAGATTTATAGTTATAAAAATTGCTAAGGCTAATGTTGTGATGTAAATTTCTTTCATTCTATCTGTAATGCTTATCATGATAAGCATTTATTAAGTTGAAGGATAATTTTGAGTATATTATAGTATGAAGAACAAATTTAAACCAAACAACCCTGAAGCTTAAAACCTTCAGGGTTGTTGATTGATATAAAAAGTTTGTCAATTAAAGCTCCAAAGCTTTTTCTACATTGCCGTCCATAAGAAGCTCTTTTGGATCTTCAAGTGCCTCTTTAATGGCTACTAAGAATCCTACAGATTCCTTACCGTCAATGATTCTGTGATCATAAGACAAGGCCAAGTACATAATAGGACGTATTTCTACTTTTCCATCTATAGCGACTGGTCTTTCTACAATGTTGTGCATACCCAAAATACCACTTTGTGGTGGGTTGATGATTGGCGTGGATAGCATGGAACCAAACACACCACCATTTGAGATGGTGAAGGTGCCTCCAGTCATTTCGTCTACTGTGATTTTGCCATCTCTCGCTCGTAATGCTAAACGCTTCACCTCTTGCTCTACACCTCTAAAACCAAGATTTTCGGCATTACGCATCACTGGCACCATCAAGCCTTTTGGCCCAGATACAGCGATGCTGATGTCTTTATAATCGTAGGTGATCATTTCTTTGCCATCTACCATAGAGTTAACCGCTGGGAATTTATCTAAAGCTCTCACTACGGCTAGGGTGAAGAAAGACATAAATCCTAAACTAACGCCGTGTGTTTCTTTAAATTTTTCTTTATACTGCGCTCTAAGGTCAAAAATAGGCTGCATATTGACTTCGTTAAAGGTCGTCAACATAGCAGTTTCATTCTTAGCACTTACCAGACGCTCTGCTACTTTTCTGCGCAGCATAGACATTTTGCTTCTAGACTCACTACGTTTGCCACTGCCTGGCGTACCCATAGAGGGTTTGCCTTCAGCTTTCACAGCATCCTCCTTAGTGATTCTGCCATCTCTACCTGTTCCTTTGACGTCTTTAGGATCGATGTTTTTCTCGTCCAAGGTTTTCTTGGCTGCAGGTGAAGGACTACCTGTGGCGTAAGTTTCTTTAGAATCTGAAGAAGACTTGCTTTTTTCATCTTTAGAAGAAGATTTCTCCTCGTCCTTGGATTCTTTTTTGTCCTCCGTTTTCTTGTCGTCTGAAGCGTCTTTAGACGCTGTCTTTTCTTTATTATCATCACCGCTAGATGGCTTTTCTGCTTCTGTATCTATTAGGCAAACAACTTCTCCTACCTGGACGACGTCACCTTCTTCAGCCTTTAGGGTAATGATTCCTGAAGCTTCTGCTGGCAACTCCAAAGTAGCCTTGTCGCTATCTACTTCTGCCACTGCTTGGTCTTTTTCTACGTAATCTCCGTCTTTTACTAACCATTCTGCGATTTCTACTTCGCTAATTGACTCTCCCGGCGATGGGACTTTCATTTCTAAAGCCATAATACTATGTGTTTCGTAACTTGTTTTTATTATTTATAGTCTGATATACAATTATCTTTTGAAGCATCAAATACATAACTGATAACTTCTTCGTGTCTTTTCTTGAATCTAGTCTGGCTTCCCGCTGCTGGTGAGCCATAAAAACGCCTACTACATACTCTAAAGTCTCTTGCCTTACCATACTGGAGAAGAAGATGTGTATACGCCCCCATATTTCTTGGTTCTTCTTGTGCCCAGACTATATCTTTTGCATTTTTATATTTTTTAATCACACCGTCTAAAGCTTCTTTGGGCAATGGGAACAACTGTTCTAGCCTTACTAAAGCAACATCTTTTCTATTCTCCTCTTCTCTTCTCTTTTTTAAATCGAAGTAGAATTTACCTGTACAGAAAACAAGTGATTTGACGTCTTTCACTTGTACTGTAGAATCATCAATTAAAGTTTGGAAACTACCATT
>Ga0102930_1000468_pt1 | contig 13483 bp, 12 predicted proteins | sample SalPon1_B_H2O_MG_FD_84514 | JGI IMG/M metagenome (GOLD analysis project Ga0102930, IMG submission 84514) | Salt pond water microbial communities from South San Francisco under conditions of wetland restoration - Salt Pond MetaG R1_B_H2O_MG | ecosystem: Environmental > Aquatic > Non-marine Saline... | reverse complement strand
TTGGCGAGCACCAACTCAGAGCCTACGACGCGGCGGGCTTCGAGACCGTCTACGTCGTGGCTGGCTATCTGCCCGCCCGGATCGAGGCGCTCTGTGACCGCCTGTCGTCCGAGTTGTCGGTCGACATCGAAGTGCTCCACAACGAAGTGTTCGCTAATACTGACAACATGTACTCGCTGTACTGCGCCCGCGAGCAGGTCGCTGGCGAGCCGTTCGTCCTCAGCAACGGCGATGTCGTCTTCGAGCCCGAAGTCGTCGAGCAGCTGGCCACAACCGACGACCACAGTGCGATCGCGGTCGACGCCGACACCTACGACCCCGAGGCAATGAAGATCACCGTCGACGAGCAGGGTACCGTCAGCGGGATCTCCAAGGAGTTTTCGCCGGAAGACTCCGCCGCGACCTCGATCGACTGCTACCGGTTTTCGGCCGCAACCTCGGCCAAACTATTCGACCGACTCGTTCGACGGATCGAAATCAACCAGGAGTACACCGCGTGGACCGAACTCGCTCTCAACGAGCTAGTAGCTACTACGGCACACGATGTCCAGCCGGTCGACATCGAGGGAGCCAACTGGGTCGAGATCGACGAGCAGGCCGATCTGTTGGCCGCCGACCGTACCTTCTCGTCGCTGGACGACCTTCGCTCGCAGGCGGCGGTGTTTTTCGATCTCGACGGTACGATCTATTTGGACGAGACGCCCATCGATGGTGCTGTCGACGTCGTCGACCAACTCAGAGAGTCGGGCGTCGACGTGTATTTCCTCTCGAACAACTCCTCGCGGTGGAAACCGACCTATGCCGACCGGCTTGCCTCGCTCGGTATCGACGCCAACCCCGACGACATCATCCTGTCGACCGACGGCGTGATCGACTATCTCCGGACGAACGGAATCGAAGCGAGCTACGTCGTCGGCACCGAGGCGATGCGCGGGGCAATTGCGGCGGCCGGAATCGACCCAGCGGCGAGCGATCCCGAAACCGTCGTCGTCGGATTCGACACCGAACTCACCTACGACAAAGTCGCTACGGCAACTCTTGCGATCCGGGAGGGAGCAGAGTTCGTCGTCGCCCACGGCGACACGGTGTGTCCGACCGAAGCCGGACTGGTCCCCGACTGCGGGTCGATTGCCGCGCTGGTCGAAACGGCAACCGGCCGCGAGCCGAGCCGCGTCTTCGGCAAGCCGTCGGTCGGAATGATCGACCACGTCATCGAGCGTGAGGGGTATGCCCCTTCGGAGGTCGTCATTGTCGGCGACCGGCTGTCGACGGATATCGAACTCGCCGAGCGGCTGGGCTGTGGGTCGGTGTCGGTGCTGTCGGGCGAGACCACCCGTCGGGATATCGAGACCGCCGACCAGCAGCCCTCGTTGGTCGTCGAATCGGTCGGTTCGCTCCTTGCTGGCAACCGCGTCGAAACCGCCTCGGTCGCCGATTCGACCGAGTTATAGCCTCTTTTGGGGCCCTTCCGTGCCGCGCCAGCTGGTGGCTGACTAGTCAGGCGGGTGCTATTTGCCGATTCTCACCGTACTGTCATGTCGTATGGCAACACCAGGTAGTGAGTCGATATGGCTGTGGATCGGCACCATCGGAATGGCACTCGGAATGTTGGGCTTTATCGCCCGTGGCTGGAGTGTCACCGATGAGGAACAACAGCGGTTCTACGTCCTCACTATCTTCATTCCAGCGACTGCAGCGGTCGCCTACTTCTCGATGGCGACCGGGTTCGGGCTCACCGAGATCACCGTCAATGGACAGGTGTTGGACATCTACTGGGCGCGATACGCCGACTGGCTGATTACGACGCCGTTGCTGTTGATCGATCTCGCCTTGCTCGCGCGGGCGAGTCGCAACACGATCTACACGCTTGTCGGCCTCGACGTGCTGATGATCGTAACGGGGTTGATCGGTGCACTGGCCGCAACGCCCGCGATCCGGATCGTCTGGTGGGGCATCAGCACCGCACTGTTGTTGTTCCTGCTGTACTACCTCGTCCAGTCGCTCAACGAGGCCGCCAGCAGACAGACCGAGTCGGTGCGGAGCCTGACGACCACACTCCGCAATATGTTGATCGTGCTGTGGCTGGCCTATCCCGTCGTCTGGATCCTCGGCACCGAAGGGACGATCGGGCTCATCCCGCTGTACGTCGAGACGGCAGCGTTCATGGTGCTGGACCTCACGGCCAAGGTCGGCTTCGGCTTCGTCCTGCTGCGAAGCCACAGTGTCCTCGATGAGGTCGCCCACACTGACTCCGCGCCGAGCGCCGCCGTCGACTGATCGACACGACAAGTCGACTGCACTCTTTTAAACGAGCCGTTCGAGACCACCGTCGACGCGACGGAAACTGAAAACCATTAACCCCCTTGCCCTACAAGCGGCGATAAGAGATGGCCGAGGACGTTAAACCAACCCGAAAAAACCTGATGGCGATCGAGGACCGCATCGAGCTCTCCGAGCGGGGCCACGATACGCTCGAACAGAAACGCGACGGGCTGATCATGGAGTTCATGGACATCCTCGATCAGGCCCAAGACGTACGTGAGGACCTCAACGCCAACTACGAGACCGCCCAGCGGAAACTCGACATGGCCCGAGCGATGGAGGGCGACGTGGCCGTTCGTGGTGCGGCCGCGGCACTCCAAGAACACCCAGAGATCACGACCCAGTCGAAAAATATCATGGGCGTGGTCGTCCCGCAGATCGAATCCTCGAAAGTCCGCAAATCCCTCGACGAGCGCGGCTACGGACTGCTCGGCTCGTCGGCCCGAATCGACGAGGCCGCCGACGCCTACGAGGAGCTGCTTGAGACGATCATCCTCGCCGCCGAGGTCGAGACGGCGATGAAAAAGATGCTCACGGAGATCGAGACCACCAAACGCCGTGTCAACGCCCTCGAATTCAAGCTGTTGCCCGACCTCTACGACAATCAGGAGTACATCGAGCAGAAGCTCGAAGAACAGGAACGCGAAGAGATCTTCCGCATGAAGAAGATCAAGGCCAAAAAGGAAGAAGAAGAGGCCGCCGAACGCGAGGCTGCGGCCGAGGCCGAGGCCGAAGCCGAAACCGAAGTCGCCGTCAGCAGCGACTAACACCGTCTCGACAACGGTCGACGGTTCGTCGACCGCGTCGTCGGCTATCCGGGGTGTTTTTGCAGCCCTCTGACCTCTCTACTGTATGCCCAGCCAGTGTCCACGCTGTGAGAACTCGCGGTTCACCGTTGAGGTGCCTGCCGACCTGACCGCCTACACTGACGCGGCCGCCCTCGACTGTTGTCCGCGGTGTCTTTCGAGCGAGCCCGGCGATTCCGCCGCCGTCGACCCGGAGCCCCCGTTCGAGACGGTCGTCCGGCGGTTTCCGACCGGTACCGAAGGCGTCGCGTTGTTCCTGTTGCTCGGGGAACTCGACTCGCTGGCGCTCAATCGGAGCGAAATCGAGTCGCTCGTCGACCGACTCGAATCGAACGGTGTCGACCTGTTTTTGACCCTCGATCGGCTGCTGGCCGCCCCCGATATCGAGCCCTACTACGACTTGGCCCGGCGTCGTGAGCAGCTCGAAGCACTGTTGGACTGACCGTTTCGTCTCGCTGCCTATCGAGTGTATAAAAATGGGGGCCGGAAGTGGGGGAACGAGGCCGGGATGGGCGCGGAACGTGGTCTACGGGAGTGTGGTGAGGTAGCGGCGGATGCTGCCTCGACAGCGTCCCGCCGCTACAGGTCTTTATCTGGCTATTTGCCAGTTAGTTATAGTTCAACTACGACCGAGTAAACGCTGACTAACAGCCCGCTTAGACGCCAGTCGAGTAGCGCAGGATTCCAGCAACGCCGCCGAAGGCATCGAGCAACTGTTCGCCCTTCTCGAAGTCCGTCGAGATGAACTTGACATCGGTACCGCGCTGTTCGGCGATGTTTATCAGGTGGTCGATCACGTCCTCGCGTTCGACTACCTCGGCTTCGGAGCCATCCGCACACTCGTGGTCCGGGGTGTCATGGCGGCGGTCGACGACCTCGTACTCATCGGTGCCGTCGCAGTCGTAGACGACCACGTCGCTGCGGAGGTCTTCCGAGATGAGGAGCCGGTCGACCGATCCCATGATGAGGTTCTTACGGGTGGGCTCGAAGCCGTAGGTCGCCTCGTTGCCCGTATGGAGGTTCTCGAAGAACTCTTCCATCTGCTTTTTGTCCTTGACGACTTCCTGATCGGAGAGGACGTCGCTGGCGGAGTCGACGAGATCGCTGAGCCCCGACTCGTCGGTGTAGGCCACATCGAACTTCCCGAGGACCATATCCTGCAGCTCGTGGTGGAGGTAGTCGCCGTCGATGAACTCGTCTTTGGTCGGTGAGGGGCCGCCGACGAGGACGCCGTCGAGTTCGTGGCGTTTCGCCACCATCAGATCGTTGGCCATCTCGGCGACCTCCTGATAGAAGTTGTCGATGGCCTCCAGTCGGAGCCGGGCGAATCGCTGGGCGGACTGGCCACCTTTCCGCTGTTTGCCCGGCACGAGCGACGAGGCGGATTTGACCGCCTCGACGCGTTTGCCCTTAAGCCAGCCGACGTTGGCCTCCCGGCGGTCGAGGACAATGAGTCCAAAGAGCCCCTTGTCGAGCAGCATGTTTTCCAGCGGCTCGGTGAGGAAATCCGAATCACAGTGGTAGCGGAACGACTGGATCGGCTCGGAGGGCGATTCGAGCACGCGGGTGACCATCTCGGTCTGGCCGCCACCACTGTTGACCGCCCCCGAGAAGATGACGATCCCGTTTTCGGGCGGATAGGTATCGTAGTAGCGGAGCCGGTCTTTGATCGACGTAAGGGCGTCTTGGACGTTGGTCCGGGTCTGCTTGGATTTGATGTTGGCGGCCTCGGAGTGCTCCTGAATAACGTGTGAGACGACAGAGGAGACCTGCTTGTCGTCGGGGATGTAGATCGTGACGAGCTGTGTGCCCGAGCCCTCGTACTGCTGGAGCTCTTCGATGACCTTTCGGAACTCGTATTTCCGGCGGTCCTCGCTGGGTTGCTCGTCGGCGTCCGTACTCATTACTCCTCTTTCGCCCCGGAGCCGGTAAGTATGCTTTGACTGGTCGACCGCCGAAACGAGTCAGTCGACCGCGATATACCCCCCCAACCCCTGTTAGTCACTCCCTAAAACCAGTCACTAGAGCGTACCTTTATATCCGCGTCGTGGTAGGACGACAGTATGGTACGGGTCTACGCGATAGCCAGCGCGAAAGGCGGCGTTGGCAAGACCACGACGACGGCGAATCTAGGGGCGACGCTCGCTGGAACGGGGGCCGACGTTGTGGTGATCGACGGCGACATCGGCATGGCGAACCTCGGGGCTGCACTCGGGGTGCGCCCGCATGGAGCGACGCTTCACGACGCCCTCAGTGGGGATGTCGAACCGGTAGCCGCCGCCTACGAGGGGCCCGCGGGCGTCACTGTCGTCCCGGGGGATACCTCTCTGGAGGCGTTTTCGGCGGCCGATCCCCAACAGTTACAGGGCGTCGTCGAGGCTTTCGACGACGCCGATTTCGTCCTGATCGATGTGGGAGCAGGCGTCAGCCACGAAACCAGCGTGCCGCTGTCGGTCGCCGACGCCGTCCTGTTGGTCTCGACGGCCGAGCGGGATGCGCTGGTCGACACCGAAAAGACGCGCCAACTCACCGACCGGCTCGGCGGCGTCGTCGCCGGGGCGGTGCTCACCCGGACCGACGAGGCGACACCCGTCGAGGAGATCACAAGCAGCACGCTCACCGCTGACGTGCTGACGACGATTCCCGAGGACGAGGCGGTTCGTGAGTCGATCGCCGTCGGCGAACCACTCGTGAGCTACGCCCCACACAGCGATGCCGCGGCTGCCTACCGTCGGCTCGTCATCGAACTCACCGGTATCGAACCCGCCGCCCCCCCCGAGCCAGCGCCTGTCGACGCCAACGCTGAACCGGCCGACGCCGACGCTGAACCGGCCGACGCCGACGCTGAACCGGCCGACGCCGACCTGTCACCGGTCGACGGCGACCTGTCACCGGTCGACGATCCTGCAGCCCTCGACAGCGAGTCCCCACCGGTCGACGATGTGCCCGCCTCCGAGCAGTCGCTGGAGGCTGATCGCCCAACCGACGATGTCGCCGTGTCCGGCACCGAACCGGACGCCGAGTCCGGCGTAACGATCGATACCGAACCCGACAGCGCTGCCGACACTCCCCCCACCGACCAGACCCCAACAGCTAGCGATAGCAGCGACGACAGTGACGACGAACACAACGTCGTCAACCCGTTTGCGGCGAACCCGGAGGCCGATTTCCCGCCCGAACCGGGGGCGAGTGAATCGAAGTGGGCCGAGGCCGCAACCGGAACGAACGTCGACCGCGGTGGGATCGACCTCGATCCCACCGTCGACCGCCAACCCGAAGCCGACTCCGCAGCCGATGACGCTGCGACCGACGATAACTCGGTTAGCGACACTGACTCGGCGAGTAACGGGATCGAAATCCGTCCCGAAGGTGTCGACGACGAACCTGAGGCTCCAGCCGAGTCGGACGGCATCGAGATCCAGCCGGCAGCCGACGACAGCGCCGACTCGGTGCCTCAGGATGCCATCCCGTTCGGCAACGATAACGCCGAGGAGGACTCCGCCCAGACGACCGTCCTCGGGGACGCCGTCGACGACGAACCGGACGACTCCGTGGGGGAGAGCAACGTCGAGGCCGACGATGCCGAGGAGCCGCTGATCCCGGATGCCGAGGAAACGGCGGCAGCCAATACCGACGCCGAAACAGAGGATACCGGAGACGCGAGCGATGACACCACCGACAACGAAGACTCCGAGGAGAAACGCGGCTTCTTCAGTCGGCTGTTCCGGTAGCCAGATAGTCAGCAAAACGTGGTATTCTTGTAGGCCGCGGTCACAGTGGCGATATGGCAAAAAACGGCTCAGTTCCGCTCTCGTGGATTGTCGTCTTCGTACTGCTCGCACTCGGTGCCGGTATCGGCGCGATTTACCTCGTCGGCGGGAGTATCTTCACCGCGGTTCCGGGTCTCTTACTGTAGTCGTCGACGGCTCGACCGACTGATACTCGCCAACACCTACATCGAGTCCGGCGCTTCAACGCCGAGCACCGACACCGCGTTGGCCACGGCGTGTTTTGCGGCCGCAACCATGGCGAGCCGTGCCTGCCGCGTATCGGCGTTGTCGGCCGAAAGCACCGGACAAGAGCGGTAGAAGCCGTTGAAGCTCTCGGCGAGTTCCCGTGTATAGGTGGCGATCCGGTGCGGCTCGAGGTCCTCACCGGCCTCCTCGATCACCGCGGGGAACCGGGCGAGCACGTCGAGCAGTTCGCGCTCCTCGGGCGTCGACACCGCGTCGGCATCGAGGTCGACCGCTGTCGGCTCTGTGTCGGCTTCCTCCAGAATGCCACAACAGCGAGCGTGGACGTACTGGATGTAGGGTGCCGACTGGGCCTCGAAGTTGAGCGCCTCGTCCCATTTGAACGTGATCCCCTTGGTGGGCTGTTTCGAGACGATATCGTAGCGCACCGCGCCAATGCCGACCTGATGGGCGATCCGTTCGATGTCATCTTTGTCCAGTTCGTCGTCGCGGATACGGTCCTCAAGACGGCTTTCGACCTCCTCGCGGGCCCGGTCGATGGCCTCGTCGAGCAGGTCATCGAGCATGACACCCGTCCCGCGGCGGGTGCTCATCTTCCCCTCGGGGAGATTGACGTAGGAGTAGATCACGTCGTCGAGCCGCGAGGGATCGTTGCCGAGGATATCGAGGGTGGCCTGTAGCTGTTCGGCCTGCAGTTTGTGGTCCTCGCCCAGCACGGTCACCGCCCGATCGAAGTTGTCGAACTTCCACTCGTGGTGGGCCAGATCCCGCGTCGTGTAGAGGCTCGTCTCGTCCGACCGGAGGAAGACGAGATTTTTGTCGATTCCATACTCGTCGAGTTCGAGCTGCCAGGCGTCCTCCTCGTAGACGGCATACTCGGTCTCTTTGAGACGCTCGGCGAGTTCGTCTGTGGAGCCGTCGATCATAAATCGGGTCTCCTTGACGAACTCGTCGAACTCTGCGGGGAGGCGGGCGAGACACGCTTTCATCCCTCCGAGGACCTGGTCGACGACCTCGCCGACCCGCTCGTAGGTCTCGTCGTCGCCGGCTTCGAGCCCCTGGAGGATCGCGGATATTTCGTCTTCAGCGGCCTCGACGGCTTCCTCGTCGGCGTCTTCGAGGAACGAGTTCCCCTTCCGGTAGTAGCGGACCAGATCGTACTCGGTGCGGTCCCGTGCCGGTTCGCCCTCGAGGTCACTCTCGTCGAACTTTTGGTAGGCCCATGTGAAGACGGCCATCTGTCGACCCGCGTCGTTGACGTAGTAGTGGCGCTCGACGTCGTAGCCCGCCATCTCCATGGCGTTGGCGACCGCGTCGCCGAGGATCGGGTTCCGGGCGCGGCCGACGTGGACCGGGCCGGTTGGGTTGGCGCTGGTGTGTTCGACGACGACCGATTCGTCGCGGGCTTCGAGGTGGCCGTAGTCGGCGTCTTGGGCGGCTTCGAGGGTGTCAAGCTGATAGGCGTCGGTCGTATGGAAGTTGAGATAGGGTCCTTGTGTCGAGACACCGCCGAGGTACTCGTATGGGTCGGTGTCGACGGCGTCGGCCAACTGTTGGGCGACCTGCGGCGGGGCTGCACCGAGTTCGCCGGCGAGGCGGAACGAGACGCTTGAGGCGAGCGTGGCATCGAGGTCTTCGGGCGGCTCCTCGATTCCGAGGTCGCCCGTCGGGAGATCGAGGCCCTCCAGACAGGCGGTCATGGCGGTCTCGACCTCCGAGCGGAACGGTCTGAACATATCGCCCGGTTTCGCCCCACCGCTAAAGGGCCTTCCGAACCGGTCTGAATTTTTAAGTCGTCGCCGACTACCGCACCGCCGTCGACGACTGACCCCGGCGAACCGACGTGGTTTTAGGCGGTAATTCCGAATAGTATATAAATAGCACCGTGGTAGCTGTTTTCTGTAACACTTTTGAGAAGCGTCACATATTCGCTATGCTTATCAGGGCCGCGCCCCTTTAGCTAGCTATGTCAGAATCGGCAGTGAGTACGCTCGGCCACGACGAGTTACTAGCCTTAAAAATCGTCGCGCTGGATGGCGCGCTCGACGGGTCTGTGAAGGTCTCGTGTGCGAGTCTCGCCGACCGGCTGGCCGCGTCGAACCAGACGGCCTCCCGTCGGCTCCAGCAGCTCGAATCCGGTGGCCTTCTCGATCGGGAGATCGTCGCCGACGGCCAGTGGGTGTCGATCACCGAGGCTGGCGAAGGCGCGCTCCGGTCGGAGTACGCCGACTACCGCCAGCTGTTCGAGGAGTCCGCCGGGCTTTCGCTTTCGGGAACGATCACTACCGGAATGGGTGAGGGTCGACACTATATTTCGCTGCCCGGCTACGAACGACAGTTCGAGTCGGAACTCGGTTACACGCCGTTTCCCGGGACGCTCAACGTCGAGCTCGACGAGTCCAGTATCCGGTCACGTCCGGCGCTCTCCGCACAGGCATCGGTTCCCATCGACAGCTGGGAGGACGGCGACCGCACCTTCGGCGCGGCAACCTGTTATCCGGCCCGGCTTGAAGCCGGCGGGGGAACCTACGAGCCGACCCACGTGATCGTCCCCGACCGAACCCACCACGACGAGGAGAGCCTCGAACTCATCGCCCCCGAAAAGCTCCGCGATGCCCTCGATCTCGAAGACGACGATACGGTGTCGATCCACGTCGCGGAGGCGTCGGAATGACTCAGTCGGCCGACAGCGCAGCCGTCGACGCCGCCATTGACGCGTTCGCCGACGGCCAGCCCGTGTTGATCCACGATTTTGCGGATCGTGAGGGCGAAACCGACATCGTCTATCCCGCGACCGCGGTCGACAGCGATGCCGTCGCCCGGTTGCGGAACGACGCTGGGGGGCTGATCTGTGTGGCGCTCTCGGATGCGGTGAGCAACGCCTTCGGACTGCCGTTCCTGCAGGAGCTGGTCGACCATCCCGCCTCGGCCGACCACGAACTCGCCTACGACGAGCGGTCGTCGTTCTCGCTGACGGTCAACCATCGGGAGACGTTTACCGGGATCACCGACGTCGACCGCGCGCTGACGATCTCTGAGCTCGGCACCGCCGCAGCGGCTGTCACAGCTGATGCTGACTACGACGAGACCGATTTCGCCGCGGCCTTTCGAACGCCCGGCCACGTCCATCTGCTCCGGGCCGCTCCGGAGCTGTTGGTCGACCGGGAGGGCCACACGGAACTCGGGATCGCCCTTGCGGCGGCGGCGGGTCAGCCGCCGGCGGTCGTCGTCTGTGAGATGCTCGACGACGAAACCGGCCGCGCGCGCTCACCTGCCGATGCCGAAGCCTACGCCGACCGACACGGCCTCGTTTACGTCGAAGGCGAGGCGCTGTTGTCGGCGCTTGCCGACGGATCCTAACGATTCTTGCAAACTGTTAAGAACTGGTAGGAGAAGGTTTTGGGTACCAATGGCATCATTCGACGAGATGCGCGAGGCGGGGGACATCGAAACGATCTGGCAAAACGGTGAGTTCGTCGACTGGGACGAGGCAACCACCCACGTGTTGACCCACGGGCTCCACTACGGGACGGGTGTCTTCGAAGGTGCGCGCGCCTACGACACCGAGAACGGCACTGCCGTTTTCCGCTGGGAGGAACACCTCGACCGGTTTTATGCCTCCGGCAAGCCCTACGAGATGGAGGTTCCCTACAGTAGAGACGAACTAACCGAGGCCACTCTCCAACTTCTCCGCCGACAGGACCTCCAGAGTGCCTACATCCGCCCGATCGCCTTCTTCGGCTACAACAGCCTCGGCGTGAGCCCGGAAGGCTGTCCAACCGATGTTGCTATCGCTGCGTGGCCGTGGGGGGCCTATCTCGGCGAGGGCGCCCTCAAAAACGGGATCGACGTGATGGTCTCGTCGTGGCGGAAACACTCCTCCAGCCAGATCCCGACCAACGCCAAGACTACCGGCCTCTACGTCAACAGCCTGCTGGCTGGCGAGGAGGCCCGCCGCAATGGCTACGCCGAGGCGATCGTCCTCAACAAGGAGGGCCAGGTCGCCGAAGGTCCCGGTGAGAACATCTTCCTCGTTCGCGACGGCGAAATCTACACACCCGGGCTTTCCCAAAGCATCTTGGACGGCATCACCCGCGATACCGTGATCACGCTGGCCCGCGAGGAAGGCTACACCGTCCACGACCAGGCGACGATCAGCCGCGGCGAGCTTCACACCGCCGACGAGCTGTTCTTTACCGGTTCTGCGGCCGAAGTCACCCCGATCCGGCAGGTCGACAACGTCCAGATCGCCGACGGCAACCGCGGGCCGATCACTGAGGATCTCCAGTCGGCGTTCTTCGACCTCGTCGAGCGAAAAACCGACGCCCACGACGACTGGTTCACCTACGTCTGAGCGATCGGTCGACACCGCCTTTCCCGTCTCCGCTCCAATGTCGACGCCAAGAACATACAAGCCGATCGGCGGCCAAACGTATGCGGCAATCGCGACGCCTGCGAGCAGTGGATCGATGAAGACGAGCAGGCCAACAATGGTGAGCGCGGCCGTCGACGCGGCGTGGATCGCGGAGTGTGCGTACTGCCGATAATACGTCCACAGTCCGGAGGCCCACTCTCTCGCTGGCGAGACTGGTGCCGTCTCGGTGATGGTGCCGCCGATAACACTCACGACGACAGCGCCGAGCAAGAACCCTTGACTCACGCAGTCTGATAGGTCCCGATCTTGCTGCTTGGGCCTCGGAGATAATCGACGATTGCGGGGCCCAAACATCGCCGTAGGCACTGCCTACTGGTCGAACTGGTCGGCTCGGACGGGCTCTCGGTGGTATCCACCGAGCTGTTCACGACGGTTTCAACACCGAACCTGACCAGTAGGATGTCTTTAACAGCTGTTGAGACTGTCGTATGGAACTCATAACAAAGATGATATCGTTCTGGTGGCCTTCCATGGACGTTCTCCATACCCAGACAACGGCCGAATCGCACCACTCCCAGCAGCGGACGTGTGAGAACTGCGGCGAGTACGTCACCAAACAGTTCGTCCGTGTGTTCGGCGCGAACGACGGTTCGGTGTACGGTTGCATGAACTGTTCGACGGGCCGCGACCTCCGCGACGGTGGGGGCTCACAGCCTTCTCGGTGATTGTCTCGGTGCGTCCGGACTGCCGCTTAGCTCAGTCGTCAGTCGACGCCGACTGGTCGCCACCCGACTGGTCGGTCGTGTTCGTTTTGACGGTCGTCCGGGTATCGTCGTCGGTGGCCGCCGGGTTGGGTTCCTCTTCGACGGGGATCTGGTGAGCTGACTCGGCGAACCCGGCGCTCAGCACACGGGTAAGTGCCTCCTCGACTTTCTCGCCGGTATCTTCGATGCGTTCGGGGTCGACCTCCATCACGTAGCCGGTGGTGATGTTCGGCGCGGTCGGCAGAAAGAGCACGATCTTGCCGTCGTCGGTTCGTTTTCCGGTTTTGAATGCCGTCATCCGGATACCGTCCCAGACCTCGAGTCGGACGGGCTGTTGGAGGTCGTCGGTGCCCGACAGCGCAGTTTCGACCGCGAGCTTGGAAGCGTTGTAGACCACGCGCAGCCCCGGCACCCGGTTGATCGTGTCGTCGATCGTCGCCTCGAAGACCCGGCCAGCGGTGGTCCGCATCAGGTAGCCGACCGCGAGGATGAGGGTGACAATGAGCGCGAGCGCGACGAGAATCCGGGTGACCGGGACGAGACTATTGGGGACGCCGAGTTGTGCGAAGTCGAGATTACTGATCAGCGGAAGGCCGATAATCCGGACGTACAACCAGTTGACGACAAAGAGAAGAATCCCGAGTGGAAGGAGTACTACGAGTCCACTGGCGATGTCGCGTTTCCACGTAGACATTTGTCGGCAGTTCGGTGTGGAGGGTCTTATACGTTCGACAAACTGAAAATAGCCTGTCGCCGGCTGGGGGCTGACAAATTCGGTTCGTTCCACCAGCACGTGGTCACCTGTTCAGTAGTGACTGCCTACTACTGGCCGTCGAGCCTGATCGTGTTGAGTTCGATGATTCGGTCGTCGGCGAGCAGCCGGTCGAGCACGTCGCTCGGCACGTCGACGTCCAGGTTGTAGACGGTCAGTGCCTCGCCGCCGATGGTCTCGCGGGCGTTGAACATCCCCGCGATGTTGATGTCGTTCTCGCCGAGCACCGACCCGATCAGACCGATGACGCCGGGTTTGTCCTGATTCCGGGCGACCAGCATGTGGCCATAGGGAATCGCGTCGACGCGGTAGCCGTCGATGCGGACAATTCGCGGGTCGTCACCGGCGAACAGGGTCCCCGAAACCGTCAGCGACGTGTCGCCGTCTTCGACTTTGACGGTGACGAGGCTCTGGAAGTCCTCGGTCTGCCGCGTTTTTGATTCTGTGACTTCGATCCCGCGCTCTTCGGC
>Ga0102930_1000467_pt1 | contig 13495 bp, 23 predicted proteins | sample SalPon1_B_H2O_MG_FD_84514 | JGI IMG/M metagenome (GOLD analysis project Ga0102930, IMG submission 84514) | Salt pond water microbial communities from South San Francisco under conditions of wetland restoration - Salt Pond MetaG R1_B_H2O_MG | ecosystem: Environmental > Aquatic > Non-marine Saline... | reverse complement strand
TGCATGAAAGAAGCAGTACGGCAAGCTCTTGAAGAGGCTTGTGAGAGGGCTACATTAACAGATGAAAAGCAAAACGCTGTTTATGGGCGTAGATTTTTTTACAATGGGGATAAATGCGTTATGCCTGACAAAGAAAGCATAATGAAGGTAATGGAGGAAATAGAATGAGCAGTTTCTCAAATTACACCATACCAATACCCCACAGTTGGAAGCAATCAAGTTCAAACCAAACACGGCTTACTAATGATGAAGTAAGAGATATTAGAAGCGGTGAACTTAGCGAAGAGGGCTATGCTGATAAATACGATAAATCTGTTTCAGCGATCAAAGATATTCAGGCTCATAGAAGTTATAAGGAAGTGGAATAATGTCAAACGCAAATCAAAAAGGTAAAAGAGGCGAAAGGATGGCCTGTAAGCTCTTAAAGTCATTTGGTTGGAGTGCAAGGCGCTCACAGCAGTATTCAGGCGTTAGAGACGATAGAACAAGCGCTGACATACTTACAGACATTGAGAAGATACGATTTGAAGTTAAATACGGATATAAAGCCGAACTATGGCATAAGCAAGTAAAAGAATGGATTGCAACGGCTAAAGAAGAAACTCCTAAAGGTAAGGCTTGGGCTATACTGTATAAGAAAACAGGCGCTTCAAGTTGGACTGTTATATTTGAAATGAACGGTATTGTTTGTCAAAGTGATGACGTTGAAAATGTAGTGAGGTTGTTAAATGGGTAAACTAAAGGAACTGTATTGGGAGATATGGAATGAAAGACCGCATGTTTGTAGTATCTGCGGTTATCCAATACGGGAGCCAATAGCTCACGTTTTTGCTCATATTAAAAGCAAAGGCGCAAGACCTGATTTAAAGTTTGTTAAGTCAAATATCCGTTTATTGTGTAGCACTTGGATAAGAAACGATGGTGAAACAGGATGCCATGAATTAGAGCATACAAATCCTGATAAACTAAAGGAGCGTGAAAATGAATGAAATAGCTACATACATACTAATTTGGACGGGCGCTTTGACTATAATAGGAGCCTTACTTCTATCAATGATAGGCTTTAGATTATACGAGATACACAATAAACCAAAGTGGATAACTAAAACATTAACCTACACGGCTATTATAGTTGTTATCATATCAACCATATTGGCTTTATATTGGAGTGGATTATGAGTTTTAAACATCATATAGATGCAAAATATAAATCTAAAAATAATATAAGCATAGAAAGGATAAAAAAAACCCTTAATCATCTCCCTTATGAATTTAGGGTTGAAGATGTTTATGAGGTTATGTGTAATGAAAGAGGACTTACTAAGCCGTCTAAACGATCAGTTTATGCAAGAATTAGGTACCTACAAAATGCGGGGGCGATAGAAAAAATAAAAGATCCTAATGATGGCAGAAAATCAATTCATAAAAAGACAAAGATATGGACTCAATAGCCCGAATTAAGAAAGAAGCCTTTGAGGCGTATATATTAACGCAAGGAAGCGATAGAGTCGAACATGGTTATAGAACACCTTGCAATGTGCTTGCTTGGGAAAGATCATGGCAAGAAGCCAAGCGTAAAGATCCGAATAAATTTCCATTTTTAAAGCGGTGTAATGATTAAGCAGATACTTGAAGTTGAAACAGTTCCTTGTATTGGAGAGCTTGCTATAAAAAACAACCGACTTGATTGCATAGCTAAAAAAATGTTTGGCAATGAAGTTCATTTATTATTTAGTAAGGCTCGTTATGGTGGGATACCATTAATGAAAAAAAAGTTTGTAAGAAAAGTATATTACGATTACATGGGATATACCCAACAGCAGATAGCTGATTATTTAGGTATAGACAGATCAACAGTAAACCATCATATTAATAACGACTAATGAGAGAGCTAACAAACCTATTAGCGAAGTACGGTACATTTACCAAAGATGAATTACGTGGACTTGTAACCGATGGTGATCCTAAGAAGTTATCACTAAGGGCTGTTGAAATGCTTTGCAAATTCAGAGCTTGGCATAATTACCCCACTTTGATAACAAGTGCATATAGAGATGATAACGGGACTCATGGAATGGGATTAGCCTTTGATCAAGTTCTATACTCGAAGTGGAAACAATCACAGCCTAATCCTTTCGAGCTTTGGCGTATAGCGACTACATTCCCCTTTTGGGGTGTTGGTATGTATTTCGACTGGAAAGTCGGTGGTGAGCCTGTGGTGGGCTTACATACAGATATTAGTCAGGAAAGCAACCGCCCCTTACGGTGGATAAGGCAAAACGGGGTGTACTATTACGAAATTGATCATTTAGTATTTCAATCAAACAAAGAAACAGTAATAACACTAAAATCAGCAATACAGAATTATGGAAGAACTCATTAAGCAATTAGAGCAATCACTTGGCAACCTTCAAATAAATAAGCAAGCTCATATTCAGATAGAGCAGATTATGAAGCAGTTCAAGGATAAAGTTGATAAAATAGAAACGTCCGATAAGGACACAACCAAACCAAAAAAACAATGAAATACTTAACATTTATATTCGCACTGTTCATTATAACAGGATGTAACGTAACATCATCCGATGAATCATTTGACACTGTTAAAGTTACTGCAACCGAAGCAATTAACTACTTATGAAAGTCGGTTCATTTACTTACAACTACTAAACGGATAGCCCCTTCGGGGGCATATCTATTTTTTAAGGTTCTCGAAATTACGCAAGGCATTTCGCTTGGTGATCTCGGCATAATCGACAGACTTCTCATCGATCAAGGCTTCCACCTTAGTTTCACAATCGGGATCTTCAAACAGTACAGACATTTCTGTATGTGTTACGTTCCCACTGCCGTCAATCTCGTTATAGCTGAGTATGTATGAGTTTTCATTTTTACGAATGTTCATTGTTCTATTATTAAGAGTTTAAAAATTACCGATTATCGGTCGTCTGATTTCGGTTGATTCCACTTCGTCCGCTTCCTGCACGGGAATTGTTGGTGGTTCTATTTCTTCTTCCGAAAGCATAGCCCGCACCGAATGCTATAATTGATGCCACTACGATTGTTACTAATACAAATGTTTCCATGGTTTTGTGTGTTTGATTGATATTAACTACTGGCAAAAACTGATGTACCCACCCAATCTGTCCAAGAAGTATCTCCACTTGAATATCTTAATCTGAATGAAGCATTATCTCCACTGACAAATCCACCCTGAGTATCGCTTGTGGTATTTCCTGACAGAGAAGTGGTTCCTAATGAGCTTCCATTCTTTCTCCATTCAATTATAATTCCTGCGGAAGTGGCGTTATCCCAAGTTGCTTGTACTGTTACAGGTTCAGTGAAATTTTGCTGTGATGCGTTTAGGTTGTAAGGGGTAGTATTTGAAGTGGTCGTTGTAAAGGTCTGTTGGGAACCTACGTTTCTGTCAGCAGAAGCTGAGTTAAACCCATTCCAAAAGACTACTCTAAATTGATAATTCGTATTATCTGAAAGTCCTGTGATAGTCTCAGAAACAAGTTGAGAACCTGAAATATCTGTTGGTGTTGTACTGTTGTTATAATTACCTTCCCCCCATTCAAAATAGTAAGTACCCCCAACTCCATTCATATCAAGGGAAGCTCTCAAATTAGCTGAGTCCTCATCTACGGCTTGGGCAGATAAGGTATCTCCAGTGGGTTGCCCTGTGTTAGCAAAATCAAGCCTGTTGTGAACCCCTGCTCCAAATACTTGTTCGTGAGCATCATCCAAAGAATAGGTAGTACCTGATGGTTTAGATGGTTTGGAGTTGGAGTCAAACTCTGCCCAAATCTCTGTACCTGTTGGGTCTGATGATAATGCCATTATCCTGCCCTCCTAAGTTCTTGTACTTCCTGCTCTAATTCCTGTACTCTTCTTTTAAGCTGTTGCACTTCATTATCCACATGCTTTACTCCTTGCATAGCTACTGATGCTACTGAGAGTCCTGACAGAGTGTATATCTCTTCGTACTTATCATGCTTCATGGTGCCTACTAAATCAGTAGCGTGTAATAAATCCTGAGCAAATTGCCCTACTTCTCTGCCTTCAATTCCTTCTTTTTTGTAGGAATACAATTCACCACTATTACGAATAATAAACATCGGGTCTAAGAGTTGATGTTCTGTCTTTAATCTCCTGTCAGAAGTTCCTACGTGGTTTGATGCGTAATTGATTCCTACTGATCTAATTTGTCCTGAAGCACTTATATCACCATCTTCAGTAATGCTAACTACACCTGTCGTTCCCGATGGGGTTATCCTAAGCGAGTCTTTACCCGTATATCCTGTATGATCTGTACTTGGTGCAAATCCCCATGTTATGCCACCACCTGTTGTTGAATCTCGTCTGACCTGTAATTGATTATTAAAATTGGAATTTCCGTCTGCCTTTATTAACCCACTAAAACTACCTGTTCCAAAACTTACATTATCGTTTGCTTCATAATATTGTGAATGAGTGTGTGAAAGGTTTGTGCTTATAGTTCCACCATCTCTTTGATTAAGAAATAATGTACTGTTTCCACTACCTGTTAAACTTACGATGTAGTTATCGTATGCTTGGTTCCAATTAGATATTTGTCCGCTTGTGAGGTTCCCTGAATGCCAAACCGTTTTGGTGCTCCCGCTTGAAATAAATTGAAGCTTATTTCCCTGTGCTATTCTTAAATATGTGTCAAGAGAAGTAGTGCTTCCTGACGTGCTCCCACCAAAAACAAACTCATCCGTTATATTCGATATGCCAAACCCCGCAAGATGTGTATTTCCTGATTTACCTGATGTGATATAATTATTATTGATAGATTTTAAAGCACCCGTAAAAGTAGCCCCACTTAATTCAGCATACCTACTATCCAATGCTTCCATATTAACCTCAATGTCAGGCTTGCTATCACTGTAAATAAGAAACATACCTAAATCCCAAGAACCACTTCCATCTGCATAAAAATTAGCTGATGAGATATAGGTGTCATTAAATGCAGGAGGTTCGCCTACATACCTAATAGTATATTGAATATTGGAAGATGTTGGATTTACTTGAACATCAATATCCGAATCCCCTGTTATGAAAACATTACCACCAAAATTAAGAGAATTGCTGTTGAAAGAGTATTCATTTACACCCAAGTTTGATCGAGCTGTTCCTGCCGTGTTTGCACCTGTACCACCGTTAGCAATAGACAGGTCTGTACCTGACCAATCTGAGTTATTTATGGTGTCTTGTCTTGATAAATCTCCAAAAGCACTTAGATCAATTTCTACTGTACCTGCTCCTGAATTATAACCAAGACTTAATTCTTTGGTTATATCTGTTAAGGTAAGAGTACCTGAATCTATGTATTTATCTACAGGAGGGTCTCCTGCATAGCTTATAGTGTACTCAATTGCTGAAGAGTCTAATGATATTGCTTTCACATTAATATCATCTGAACCCACAATAGATACTTCTCCACCAAAGTCTAAATCTGTTGACACGGGAGTCCCTGCATCAAACCCTGAAAAAGTGTATTCATCTACACCTAAGTTACTCCGTACAGTTGCAAGGGTTCCGTCTAAGCGGTTTAATTCGGTCGCTGTGGCTGTTAACGTACCTAAGTCAACGGTCAGCCCGTCTATGTTGTTTAAGTTCGCTGTGGATAACGTAGCACCGTCTAAGATGTTAAGCTCTGATGCGCTTGCGGTAATCCCTAAGTTAGATATAATCGTTGATGAATTGCCCTCAGATAGATTGTTTTCAACACGAAAATAAGTTCCCGATGGTACATTGCTTTCAGATGCAGTTACCTGAATTAGCGGGTCTGATTTTATTACGGTTTCAAATGAATCAGACATCTTTATTTTCCTCTATTTTTACCGTTATTGGTGACCATCTCCCATTATATTTTCCACCTACATACATAAAATTGTCACCTTCATAAACAGATACTTTAATTGGGTCAAATTCACCCCATAATTTGAAGTTCTTTTTTAATTGCCTTGTTCTTTGATAATCTAATATCTCATTAAGCCTCAATCTTGAATAGTCAATATAAGTTGTATCTCCACGCCTTCTCCATCCTGTTGTTATATCAGATACATTGATTGAATATCTGTAAGAGCTTTTAGAATATAGAAACGGCCCATCACCAAAGTAACTATCATTTAACCTAAATGTTTCGGGGTATAGATTATCCTGAGTAAGTCGGTATTCAATAGATTCACCTGCTTGTGTAGGGTTTTCAATAAACACGTTCATGTTATACCACACTTCAAGTAAAACATTGTTTTTAAGTAAAATTATCTCAATATCAGAATCTGTTATTGTTGGTAACTCATCTGATTCAAATGATAATCTTGCCCTATATCCCGCTAAGTATGGCTCTGTGTTTTGTGTTAGCGTAATAACTGTTACCCATATTGTTCCTGATCCTGTATCATTTGGTATTAAAACTGAGCCTCCATCCTGCTCTGATATTTTAATCAAATCGGCAGTATCATCTTTATCAACTATAAAGTATGTTTGTGATTCGCTTATATTTGATGGCAAACTACCACCTACTGACTGTAACATAACAGGATCTCCAACACTATAATTATCTGCAAACAATGATAATTCACCATTACTTGTATTAATGCTTGATGTCGCATTACTAACCCCACTGTGGTCAACAGGTCTTTGCCAAGTATAATCAGTGTCTAAAGCTAAGTTATCTGACCTAACAGCAAATTTAGCCTTATTGGTATCGCTTGTTGTTTCATAAAATCCTGAAAAGTTTATTACCTCATCTCCATTACCCGCAAAATCTAAAGACGTTCTATAAGAATTAGAGCCATTAAAATCTACCTGATCTCTAAATGTTACAGTCGGATCAATATCAAATTCAAATTCTGAAGAACCCGATCTGTGTTTAAATTCATATGATGCTTTGCGCAATGCAGGATATGAACTATTATTGGTGACAACTTTAGCCGTTGGAGTACCTGAGTCAACACTTGTATATATTGTTTGTCTCAAATCCTCATTACTCTTAGTTAGTTGGCCCAATATGCCATAAGTAGCAACCTGAACACTAATTGGATTTTTAAGAGCAGATATTTGATATATATTAAAGCCCTTCCATTGATACAAAACAAGCATTGGCTCTAATAACCTACCTAAAGCCTGATAGTAACTTATAGTTTGATCAGTAGAAAAACCATCACTTGCATAATCCCTTAAAGCATATGTATCGGCATACACTTGATTAATGAAATCATCAGTAACAGTTGTATTTTCTTCTTGCCAAGATGTCGCAGTTCTTATTGGCTCGTCAGATGTTAGAAGAGCATTAAGTGTAAAATTCAATATTGTTGTAAGCGATGCCCGTAATTTTTGTCTTGTATCATCTAAGGTGTATTCTTTACCTTTTAATATCTCAAAATCCCTGAATTGTATTTTAACATTATATTGTTCTTTTTCAGGGTACTCTACAACTCTACCATAAGGATAACCGCGCCAAACTACATCGCCATCACGCTTCCAAATAATCTGTATATCTCTATTTGGTGAATCCGCTATATCCTCAACTAATGTCTTTTTTGATTCTGTATCAATTCTGGGATAAAAATCAAGAACACCCATTATGATTTGATTTTCAAATAATGATAGGTAATCTCTTTGCTCTCCTGTGACTTCTCTATGCTCAAAATCAAACGCAGAAGGGGCACGCCCACCTAATTCAATAGCTGTGCCACTAAAATTAGCATCCTCTATCTCTATTCTATCAAGAACGCCAAAATTATTCTCTTGTTCGTAATATGCCCTTGTAGCCATTAGTTATATTTTCCTTCTTGTGATAAAGCATAAATTTCTCTTGGCCCCAATTTGTTTAATTTTCTATCCATAGCCATTTCAAATGCTCTACTCATTGAACCCTCACTAATATTGCCACCGCCCATGTTAGGCGTTCTGCCGTCTTTCATAGCAAACATCTTATCGTTAGGGTGCATCTTAACAACGGTTCCGTCTCCTGTTATCATGCCGTCACCAATACCGATTAGCTTACCTATTCCCTTGCCAAATCCGCCTTTGAATATGTCTTTAAAACCACTAAATCCACCCGTTAACAAAATGCCAATACCCGTAACAAAAGCCTTAGAGGCTAATTGTTTTAATACATTTTTAAGAACATCTTGTAAATTTCTTGCATGTAAAACAGCTTGTGAAAATACTTGTCCTAATACATCAGCAAAAACAGCCATTCCCATAGCTGATTCACTTGCTGTCCCTGTTAGATTTCTAATCTGTTCTTCTGTTGATTCAATCTTACTAAGTATCCCAGATATTATTTCAGGGTCGGTAGCCATTAATAATTGAGTTCTTAAATTAGCCAATGATTCATTTAAAAAACCTAATGAACCCGGTGGAAACATTTTTTCAGGTAGATTTATGGGCACATCCATTAATTGAGATAATGGAGTATAAAGATTCTCTACTGACTTTTGCATTTGGTATGCGTTATCAATAGCTAAAGGGTCAAAAATAGGTTGGTCATTAACCTGTTTAGCGACCACCATAAAGTCTTTGTAACTATTTGTTAATGATATAACAGAATCAGAAGTATTACCTGCCTCATCACTTGTGTTTTCAAGTTCATTTTTAAGCAACCCCATTGCTATTTCAGCACGTTGATTCTTTAGCTCTGTAAGTTTTTCATTAAGCTCTGTCAGGCGTTGTTGGTCTTTCATGCTCACACCAAGAATACCTTGCCTATTACTACCTTGAAGGTCTTTAATTTCTTCCTTAACAGTTTTTATCGTGTCATTTATATCTGTTAAAGCCGTAGTTGTTACATCTAATGTAAGAGCATCCTTTATCTCATTGTTAAGTTCTCTTGCCCTCCTAAATGCCAAGTAAGCCCTTGTTGCTATAAGAGCAATAGCACCTGCAACAGCTAAGTAAGGGTTAGCCATCATGGTAGATGTTAGGGCTTTCATCGCTATTACTACTTTAGGTATAATGATATTTAAACTCACCAATGCTTTAGCAAATGAACCAATTATAAGAAGTGTCGGCCCAACGGCCGCCGCTATACCTGCTATAATAAGCGATAACTTTTTACCTTCTGCTGACATCTTTGAAAATCTATCAACAACACTTTGGGCAACGCCAACCATTTGTTTAGCAAGTGGCATTAACTCATTACCAAACTCAGTAGCTACATCTTTTATACGCTCTTTTAATACCCGCATTTGATTAGCGAATGAATCCTGAGTACGTGCAAAATCACCAATAGCATTTTTACTTTGTTCTTGTGCTAATTGTAAAGTAGCGAAGGCTTTAGCTTGTCTTTCCGTTTCAAATGTTAATCCTTTTTGGGAATTTTCTAACATCTTAGCATTCACATCTACTTCAAGAATAGATATTCCCAAAGATTTAACAGATTCACGCTCTCCAAGAAGTGCCTTTGTAAGTGCTTTTGATGCCCCCTCTGCACCCCCTGAAAAGTTTGTAAATGATGCAAGGTCAACGGCTAATTTGTTTACCTGTGTAGATAAATCTAAAGCCGTTTCCTGAGTAAATCCAAATCCCGTTAATAAATCTCCAGTGTCGCTCAAAAGTTGTTTAGAAGCGTTTGAGCTAAGACCGTATTCATTACGTAACGTCTTAAAAGCCTTTTGGGCATCGCCTGATATATCTGAAAAAACGACACCAAACTTAGATGCAGTTTCTTCAGCATCAGAAGCAGTTTTTATAAGAGCCGTACCAAGTCCTACGACGGGCAGTGTAACCCCTAAAGTAAGCGACTTGCCTACCCTTGTAAACCTATCGCCAACAACTTTAGCTACTTTTAAGCCCTCGCTTTTAACTTTAGATATAGCACTCATGTACGGCTTTATATTACCGCCTATGGTTGCTTCGACTGTGCCGACTGAAAAAGCTATGGTATTACCTCACTCTTAGTTTATCAGGGTTATAAATTGCCAAGTTGTATTTATCTTTGTCTTGCAAGAAGTGTTGCCAAGCAGAATCAGCGGGTAAGCCCATTAAAAGAACTTTAAACCGCCTCATGCTCATCTCATCCTGCCATACAGCTTGGTTTGCATCAATATTGTAGAATCTCTGAAAGTCGGCTTCAATATAGCCCCACCCCCAATTTATTAGGAGGGGGTTTTCACCTTTCCCGACTCATCTTCCATCTCCATTCCCCATTCATTAAAGAGGGGGCTTAGGATACGGTCATTAACTAACTGAAAGGATATGAAGTTATCAGCATCAAGTATCTTAGATGCAAATTCTTCTCCTAAAAGCCGTTCTATGATTTCAAGATTCTTCATGTCATCAATAACACCATCTTCATTCTGTTGGCGATTGATGAACAATGGAAGCCAAGCGGGGGGAGTTGATGGTAATTTAAAAACCTGACCGTCAAACTTAACTTCAATAGCATCTGCCTTTTGTTCGGCTACTGCTTCATCAAAGTCAATGATTAACTTTTTGCGTTCTCTTATTCCTTCTTTTTCCGTTTCCCGTCTTAGGGCTTCTGCTTGATTATTCATTATAGAATTACATCAGTTTTAGTATTGACTCGGAACGATGCTGAGTATTTCTCAGTCGCTTCACCTTTATCACCTGTATAGGTAAAATTAGTGAAAAATCCTGTCAAATCATACCCTGAATCGTCTGTATAGCGATATTCAAGGGTCATTTCGGCTCCTGTTTCAGCGTTGGTTCTGAATGCTTGTATAGAAGCGTCATCGGGGCCTGTTCCGCTTGATCCTTCGCCTGTGAATACAATACCCGATACGGAGGCTGTTTTACCAACACTCACTGCAAGGTATTTCTCACTTATGATAGGGGGAGAGCCTACGGTATCGCCTAAGCCCGCTACTTCTTCCTCTGATATTTCGGATGCTATTTCGTATGATGTTACGTTAGCAAGGGTATTCGTGCCGTCTGACACGTTAAAACCCGCTACTCTTTTTTCGCTTTCTGCCATTGTCTTAGTTGTTTAGTTATCGTTAAGTTCGTTTTCTCGGTCTTGTTTATCCCATTTCATATCTCTAAGCATTCGGTAACACTTAAAAGCGGTGTAACCAACTGCAAGGAGAACAAGGATGGAATTACCTGTTGATTGTATAAGTTCATTCATTGCCACTATGTCCATTTTTGAGACGCCAACCGTACCAAAACTGACACCGTTAACTATTCCTAAATCTTTGAAGTCCTGTATATGTTGGGTGAAATAACTCATGGTGTGTAATTTCCAGTTCTGTTTTTGTTGTTACCTATGTTGCAATAGTGTGAAAAATTCAAGCTGTATAATCTTCTGCCTTTATCATCTACTTCTATAAATTCAGTAAACCCTTCAATGCGGGAATCAATAATCTGTATGCTGTCATAAACCCCTGCTAACATCGGTATCTTTCGTAACAGAGCTAATATGGTAGTTTTACAAAATGAATAGCTACCTCTGACTAATATCTTCGTTCCAAAGTTGTTTGCATCATAGCTCGACATCTCAGGTAATACGGGGGCTGTTTGGTCATAAATACATAGTACATCATTAGGCGTGTCGGGCATTTTTGAAATGAACAAATCCGTTCCAAACGTGCCTACGCTTTCAGCCTCTAAGTAATCCTTTAAGCCCGTTGCAATCATATCAGTTCAAGTAATTCTGCTTTCGTTGCGTTGCTGTTATGCTCGATATAGTGAGCATTCAGATATTCAATTATCTCTGCCTTTGTATCGTCCATAGATGGCTTTGGTTCTGCTTCTAAGCCGTCATCGTAGGCTTGGTTGCAGTCTATAAGGTTCTGCTTCTGCTTATCGCTTCCAATCACAGGATCGTGAGGTTTAACCCTTCGCCCGTGATACCATCGGTTTGTTGTATGTCGTATCATTGTATTGCTTTTTTAAGATTCTTCTTTAATTCTCTTGGTGCTACGTTGTTAATCGGGTCCCTTAAATAATTATGCTTCCTTCCTTTCTGGAAATTGGCAGGGACTTCATGCCACTTAACAGCATACGGTATAACAGGGAATCCGCTTTGCCCGCCACCACCGTAACCGATATTTACTTTTGTCTTATCTGCAGGGTTAGCCATAATCGTTTTAGACTGCTGAAGCGTACCTTCATCATGTGGTACTTGTTGGTCTGATTCAGCACCTACGGCATTGGCAGTATCCATAACAGCCGTAGCCGCTGCAGATTCCATCCTGTCAATAAGTTCTTTACCTCGCCATTTTACCCAACTCATATCTATTCTACCTCAGTGTAGCCTCATAGTGGTCTATCTCATCCGTTCCGATAACATAGAAAGGCTCTAACCCTTCTATCTGATACGTTCGCCCGTTATACGTTAAATCCCAACGCTCATGCGTTAGGTCAATGTTTGAATTAGGGCTTATAACCGTTTCAAATCCTTCAATTTCTTCTTGGTCATTAGTAAATATTCTACGCCTTCCAAGTACAGGGTCAATATCAACGGTAAAGGTAGTGGAGGCGGTTTCATCACCGAAACCATCTACGGTTATCTTCTTCATAGTAGCCTCAACTGTTTGAAAAATATCAAAAGCACTCATATTGAATACAATGCCTCTCTGTCATCAAAGTTTTTAAGCCATCGTTGCCATCCACTTGGGAAATCTTTCCAACTTGGAGACAGCCCGTAATAACTTATGCTTCGTTTACCTTGTTTAATAGAATCTACATTCTGTGAGTTGTTGTAATTTCTTATAACCCAACTTGTAATTTCTGCAATCGTCTTTTTAAGAGCGTCCTTTAGTTCTTGCTCACTATCAGACGGGGTGTCATTATCGTAATCTAAAAGCCGTACCTGAATTTCATTAGTAGTGTATAGATTCTCTCTACCTGTTTGCAATAGAATAGGTATAGATGGTCTCTGCTTGTAGTAATCCAATATCTCATACTCTACGTTGGCTACCACGTTATCAAGCTCTGAGTCAGTCCTTACCGAGCTATGCAGTAAGTCTAAATCATCTTGTTCAGACGTATCAAAAAAAACAGGAGTATAGAAAGCCATCGGGTATAATTTTAGTTATTAGAGCCTAAAGTAAGATTCGAACTTACAACCTATGGTTTACAAAACCATTGCTCTGCCATTGAGCTATTCAGGCTTTAAAAAGAGTGAGGGTAAATTCCCCCACTCAATTAAGTTTATGCAGTCTCGATATAAACACCTGCGGTGTCTTTCAAGTCGGTTGCCACTTGTGACCAGTTACTTGTGTTACCAAGTGCTGAGTCAGCAGGGTTAGCGCCTGTATCGGAGTATTCGTATCCTTTCACCTTAACAGTGATAGCATATTCGCCTTGTACTCTGAATAGTAAGTTTTCCTTACCATCTACAAGACCGTTCCACATGCTTTCCTCCTCTGATTGCTCGATGCGTACAGCATTTTCTTGTAAGAACAATGTCTTATAAGAGTTAACGCCTGAACTTACACCGTCAGTAACAATCAGGTCAGAGCTGTCAGTCATAGAAAGACCTTTACCCAAT
>Ga0102930_1000466_pt1 | contig 13497 bp, 14 predicted proteins | sample SalPon1_B_H2O_MG_FD_84514 | JGI IMG/M metagenome (GOLD analysis project Ga0102930, IMG submission 84514) | Salt pond water microbial communities from South San Francisco under conditions of wetland restoration - Salt Pond MetaG R1_B_H2O_MG | ecosystem: Environmental > Aquatic > Non-marine Saline... | reverse complement strand
GTCTCAGGAAACCCTGCGCACCGCGCTTGCCATGGGCGCCGACCGCGCCATTCTGGTCGAAGCCGCCGATGACGTGCACACCGATATCGAACCTCTGGCCGTGGCCAAGATCCTTGCCAAGGTCATCGAAGAAGAAGATCCGGGCCTCGTGCTCTGCGGCAAACAGGCGATCGATAACGACATGAACGCCACCGGCCAAATGCTTTCGGCGCTTCTGGGCTGGTCGCAGGCGATGTATGCCAACAACGTGGATGTCGAAGGCGACCATGCCGTTGTCACCCGCGAAGTAGATGGCGGCTTGCAAACCATCAAGGTCAAGATGCCCACCATCATTTCGACCGACCTGCGCCTGAACGAGCCGCGCTATGCCTCGCTGCCCAACATCATGAAGGCGAAGAAAAAGCCTCTGGATGAGAAAACCGCCGCCGACTATGGCGTCGACGTCAGTCCGCGCCTCGAAATCGTCAAAACTGACGAGCCCGAGGCCCGCAAAGCCGGTGAAATGGTCGGTTCGGTCGATGAACTGGTTTCGAAACTCAAAGAAGCGGGGGCCGTGTAATGTCTGTTCTTCTGATTGCTGAAGTCAATGACGGCGAACTGGCCGTCGATGCGACCGCCAAGGCTGTGACGGCTGCCGCCAAACTGGGCGATGTGACCGTGCTTTGCGCCGGCGCCACCTGCTCCGCCGCCGCCGAAGAGGCCGCCAAGATCGACGGTGTTGCCAAGGTGCTCTGCGCCGAGGATGACCTTTACGGTCACCGTTTGGCCGAGCCTGTGGCCGCCCTCATTGCCTCGCTGGCTGGCGACTATAGCCATATCGTCGCCCCCGCCACCACGGATGCCAAGAACATCCTGCCCCGCGTGGCGGCGCTGCTGGATGTCATGGTGCTGACCGATGTGTCGGGCGTTGTCGATGCCGACACCTTCGAGCGTCCGATCTATGCCGGCAACGCAGTGCAGACCGTCAAGTCGAACGACGCCAAGAAGGTCATCAGCATCCGGACTTCCACCTTTGACGCCGCTGGCATGGGAGGCTCGGCCTCGGTCGAAAATATCGGCGCAGGCGACAACCCCGCCCTGTCCGAATGGGTCGAAGACAAGGTGGCCGAATCCGACCGCCCCGACCTCACCTCGGCAGGTGTCGTGGTATCGGGTGGTCGCGGTGTCGGCTCCGAAGACGACTTCGCGCTGATCGAGACACTGGCCGACAAGCTCGGCGCCGCTGTCGGTGCCTCGCGTGCCGCGGTCGACTCCGGCTTTGCGCCGAACGACTGGCAGGTGGGTCAGACCGGCAAAGTGGTCGCGCCCGAGCTGTATGTCGCGGTCGGCATCTCCGGGGCCATTCAGCACCTCGCCGGGATGAAGGACTCCAAGGTCATCGTCGCGATCAACAAAGACGAAGAAGCGCCGATCTTCCAAGTGGCCGATTATGGTCTTGTCGCCGACCTCTTCGAGGCGGTGCCGGAACTGACCGACAAGCTGGGTTAACACCGGCGTTCTGTACGAGTCTTACGAAGGTTTTGGGGCACCCCCGGATTTTCGTACGAAATTCGCGTACAAAACGTACGAGTCGTACAAAAATGAAGGCCCGCCCAATCGGCGGGCCTTTTTGATTGAAACCTGCCCTTGCAGCGCCCCGGTTCGGGGGCCTATGCTCTGCCCAAATCAAGCGGAAGGGCACCCCATGGAAATCCAGAAAATCGGCGTGATCGGCGCGGGCCAGATGGGCAACGGTATCGCCCATGTCCTTGCAATTGCTGGATATAATGTCTTGCTCAACGATATTTCGCAGGAGGCTTTGGATAAGGGTCTGGACACCGTTCGCAAGAACATGGAACGTCAGGTCAGCCGCGGTAAGATGACCCAAGCGGCAATGGATGACGCGCTCGCGCTTATTTCACCCACCTTAACCCTGACAGACCTGGGCCAAACCGATCTCGTGATCGAAGCCGCGACCGAGAAAGAAGCTGTAAAAACCGCTATTTTTCAAGAACTTGTACCGCACCTGCAGGATCATACGATCCTCACGTCCAACACCTCTTCGATCTCCATCACCCGTCTGGCCAGCGGCACAGACCGCCCCGAACGCTTCATGGGCTTCCACTTCATGAACCCGGTTCCGGTGATGCAACTGGTGGAATTGATCCGCGGCATCGCCACCGACAAACCCACCTATGACGCCTGCCGACAAGTCGTTGAAAAGCTTGGTAAAACCGCCGCCAGCGCCGAGGACTTCCCGGCCTTCATCGTCAACCGGATCCTCATGCCGATGATCAACGAGGCGGTCTATACCCTCTATGAGGGGGTCGGCACCGTGAAGTCCATTGACCAATCCATGAAACTGGGCGCCAACCACCCCATGGGCCCCTTGGAACTTGCTGACTTTATTGGATTGGATACCTGTCTGGCGATCATGAACGTGCTGCACGACGGGCTGGCCGACACCAAGTACCGGCCCTGTCCCCTGCTCACAAAATACGTCGAAGCCGGATGGCTGGGCCGGAAAACAGGACGCGGGTTTTATGACTACCGGGGGGACGAGCCGGTCCCGACGCGCTAGAGCGTGTCACGCTCTGATTTCTCCAATGAAATCCGCACGTTGCCGAAGCGACCGAGCATTGCATCGTGACTTATGTCTTTGGCTCGGCCCCCTCGGCCAATGACAGGGTGTGCTCACGCAACCATATCATGAACCCCCGCGGATCGTTCTCCAACATCTTCATCCGCTCTGCCGAGATCGGCGCCCCGACCACCGGCTTTTGCGGAGTGTTGCAACTGTGGACGACTTCATGCAACAGCAAACTCTGCCGCAGGGTGGCCGATATCCGATTGGCCATCTGGTACCACCGAGAATTGGCCCCGGGGAAATAGATAGGGACCACTTGCGCGCCCGACCGGCGGATCATTTGGGCGGTAAAAACATTCCACTCACGCTCGATCGCCGGGCCGAACAGGCTATCGGATGATGACACGACACCGGACGGGAAAACACTGATCAATCCGCCCTCTTTGAGGTGTGCCATGGCCTTGGCCCGCATCTCCACTGATTTACGCTGTGTGTCCGGCTCATGCGGGAAGGGCACCGAAATCATGTATGAGGCCGCGACCTCATCAATGCCGGTCAAAAGCGCGCGTGTCAGTATCTTGTAATCGGTTCGCCGCCGACCAATCAGATCGGCAAGGATCATGCCGTCAACAAGGCCATGCGGGTGATTGGCCACCACGACAACGGGGCCATCCGCCGGGATATTGTCCAGCTCGTGGTCAGGCGTGAGAAGGTCAACCCCCATCGTGTCAAGAGCCGCGCGCCAAAACGCCTGGCCCGTGGGAGCACCACGCTTTTCAAATTTGCGGATCATTCGCAGGATAGACAGCTTGCCCGTGAACCATTCTATCGTCCGGATGGTGAATGCCGCGACGGGCGTGTCGAAAGAATTGGCATAGGTCAAACTGCGACGGTCGTACTTGGTAAAGTTCACCGTGTCGCCGATTTCGTCCGCGGCGTGTTCATCTTGCCTTTCAGCCAAAGTGCTATTCCCGTTCCGTCGCGCCATGGCACGGCCTTTTTACATATCTTCGCCGAACCGATCAGCCACCAGAGCCCCGATCGCGTCGGCCAAAGCCTCGGCATCGGTTCCCGAGGTTTCGACGTCAATAGTCTTTCCTTTCGACGCTGCCAACATCAAAAGGCCCATGATGCTGTCAGCATTTGCGGACTGCCCGTCGTGCGTTACCTCGGCGGTTGCATCGAAACCTTCGACCACCTCCACAAGCTTTGCCGCCGCCCGCGCATGCAGGCCTTTCTGGTTTATGATCGTCAACTGTCGAATGGTCTGCTCAGACATGCGCACTCATCCCTCCCCCGCGTTATCTGCCGATACGTTATGGCTGTCTATGTATTTTCGCCCCGCATCCAAGGCCGCGCGCGCGGCTTCAGCCAGCGGTAAGTGGCGGCTTTTGACCAACTTGATCAAAAGCGGCAGGTTTGCCCCGTAAAGAATACGCCGATCTGTTGGCTGGCAAGCTTTGAGCGACAGGTTCGAGGGCGACCCCCCGAAAATATCTGTCACGATCAGGACACCATCGCCCGTATCCACCTCATCCGCCGCAGCACAAATTTCGGCTTGCTTGGCAGCGCGGTCGTGATACCCGCCAATCGAAATCGCTTTGATGCCGACCTGCGGCCCGACGACGTGTTCGATCGCATTCAGATATTCCCGGGCAAGGCCGCCGTGCGCCACGATCACGATGCCTATCACTACCGTCATTCCCCCCGGGCTTGCGCTTTATCAACACCGATCAATCTGTCCGAAGTGGTTTTGCCGCGCCGTTCCAACTCTCGGTGTCGTATTGACACTTGCCAGCCGCTTTCTGCAAGGGTCCGCGCCAAGGTTTCTGTCATAGTGACGCTACGGTGCTGCCCCCCGGTACATCCGAACCCGATGGAAAGATAGGCCTTTCCCTCGGCCTCATAGGCAGGGAGGAGGAGTTCGGCCAGTCCGATGATCTTTTCGCGGAATGCCTCGAACCGCTCATCGTTCTTGACGTAGGCGGCCACATCCGTTGACCGCCCGTCGAGGGTGCGCAAGCCCTCCTCCCAGTAGGGATTCCGCAGGAAGCGGCAATCCATCACGATATCCAACCCGCGTGGCAGCCCGCGCTTGTAAGAAAACGACTGGACCGAGACAGCCAATTGCCCTGTGCTGCTTGGTGCGAACCAACGGTCAAGTTCGGCACGCAGGTCATGCGGCGACATTTCGGAGGTATCGATCAGCATATCGGCACGGGCCTTGATGGGGCCAAGCAGATCAAACTCTCGTGCGATGCCGATTTCGGCATTTTCGGCCGGGGCCAAGGGATGGCGACGGCGGGTTTCCGAGAAGCGCCGCATCAATATCTCGGGACGACAGTCCAGATAGAGAACCTGCATCGGTGTCTCTGACATGCCGCCGATCTGATCAATCGCTTCGATCAGCGCATTGGTCGAAAAATCACGATTTCGCGTATCGACGCCAAGGGCCAATGGCTTGGTCGGAGGGGGGCCATCCAGAAGACGCGGCAACAAGGACAGCGGCAGATTATCAATCGCCTCGTAGCCAATGTCCTCAAGCGCGCGGATCGCCGTTGTACGTCCCGCGCCGGACGGGCCAGTGACCAGCACAAGGCGATTGCTCTTTGGTGAGAACGTCGCAGCGGCCATCCCGCCCCCTCTTCAATTAACACGCCCATGTGTAAGGTATAGCATGATAGCTGCCGGAAAATGATCTGCGTCGGTTTTTCTTATAACAGGCACGCTCATTCCCAAAAGCCTATCCGCGTGAAACGGTGGCAAACGATCCTCTTCTGCCTGCGTCATGTCCACAATGAAGGCCAGTTGCGCAGACGGAACTGTTGGCGACGACAGGATACCCACGCCACGCGCCTCGATAAGGCCACGAAGCGCCGGAGGCGCACTCAGCATGATTTGCGCGTTTTGGCGGGTTATGCAGGTCCTGTCATCGGACACCAAAGATGCGCCATAAGCAATCAGTTGCAAGGCAAGGCCCGATTTCCCCGATCCGGATGGCCCCCGGATCAAAGCAGCCCGGCCGTCAACAGCGATGGACGTGGCATGCAGGGTTTCAACGTTGCTGTTCTGGTCTGTCACCCTGCTGTCCCTGCATCTGGCACCGTTGGGGTCACACCGGCAGACCGACGACAAATCGCGCGCCCAAGGGGTCCGAACTGGACTCAACGTCGTTCGGGCGGATGTTCTCGGCCCAGATCACACCGTCATGCGCTTCGACGATCTGTTTCGAGATCGAAAGACCAAGCCCCGAGTTATTGCCAAAATCGGCACCGGGCCGCTCGGAATAGAACCGCTTGAATATATTGAGCAAAGCCTGCTCAGGGATGCCGGGGCCGGTGTCCTCGACCACCACCAGAACGCGGTTGTCGCGCTCACGGATCCAGACACGGATGGCATCGCCTTCTTCACAAAAGCTGATCGCGTTTGTGATCAGGTTAACAAACACTTGCGCAAGCCGAGCTTCAAGCCCGGTAAAGACGATTGGATCCTTAGGGAAATCTGTAATGAATTCGACACCCTTCTTTTCTGCCTCTTCGCCAAGGAAGTCACCGATATTTCTGAGCATCGTGATCAGGTCAAAGGGCTCCTGCTCTTCCTTGACAAGCTCACTGTCCAGTCGGGATGCGTTTGAGATATCGCTCACCAATCGGTCAAGGCGCCGAACATCATGTTCAATGACCTGCAAAAGTTTTTCGCGCTGATCGTCCCGCTTGGCGACCCGCATTGCTCCGACGGCGGAACGCAGGCTGGCGAGCGGGTTCTTGATTTCATGCGCAACGTCAGCGGCAAATTGTTCGTTACTGTCGATGCGGTGATACAGGGCCGCGACCATCCCTCTGAGCGCGCCCGACAGCCGGCCGATTTCGTCCGGACGCGCGGTCAAGTCCGGAATACGAATGCGCCCGCCACGATTGCTCCGACGGTCACGATCCCCTCCGATCTCAGCAGCCGACGCCAGATCGGCCAGTGGATTGGCAATCGTGGACGCGAGAATAAGGCTCAACCCCACGGAAACGAGGGTCGCGACAAGGAACATCTGCAACACACGCTCACGCCCGGCAGCGGCAACGCGGTCAATCTCACCACTGGCGCTCGCCATCGACACAACGGCAATGGGTTGGCCGCCTTGCATGACCGGACTGGCAACCATGAAAATCGTGGCCCCATCGGTTTCCCCCATCTCAAACTGCGTGCCGGATTGCAGCGTAGGTGCAACAAGCTCCTTGGCCTGTGCCAGGGTCGAAACCTGGCTTTGTTCTCCGACCAATGCATCGAAAGGAATCGAGAGCCAATTCCAAACCTTGATCAAACCATCGGTGATCGACGTCGGCTTTTCACCGGAAGGGTTTTCGATCTGCGGGCGCGTTCCAACCGTCTGCCCCGCCAAGGTTCCGGTTGTATCGAAGACAAAAACCTCGGCCCCTTGCTGAATATCGAGCCCACTCAACGTTTCCCCAACATCGATACCGTCGCCCGTCACCAAGTTGACCGGTCCGACAGTGGGCATTTGTGCCTCGAAAACATCGGCAATAAGTTCGACCTCGGACACAAGGCTGTTGGCCCGCTGAATGGCGAGACTGTCGCGCGAGGAATTGAAATAGAGAATACCTGCGACCAAAACGCTAAGCGCGATCAGGTTGAAGGTAATGATTTTCCGGGTAAGAGAGGATTCACGAAGAGAAAAGAAACCCCGCCGCTCGCGACGCACACGCAGTTCGTCCTCGACGACATTGTCCGGTGCAACAAAGTCATCCCCAAGGACAACGCCGTCATCCTTGTGAGACGGAAGATCGCGCACGTTCACCCCCTCGACCAGAGCCATTATTCTTCGTTGTACCTATAACCGATACCATAAAGTGTCTCGATTGCCGAGAATTCGGAGTCGACCATGCGAAGTTTCTTGCGCAAGCGCTTGATGTGGCTGTCGATCGTACGGTCATCCACATAGACCTGATCGTCATAGGCCACATCCATCAACTGATCACGACTTTTGACAAAGCCCGGCCGTTGCGCAAGCGACTGCAAAAGCAGGAATTCTGTCACGGTGAGGGCGACGTCCTGTCCCTTCCATGTTACCGCATGGCGCAGCGGATCCATCCGCAGCTCGCCCCGTTCGATGACCTTGGTTTCCTCGGTATCTCCCACGATCTCGCCGGCCACTGCATCCTGACGCCGCAAAAGCGCACGAATACGCTCAACCAAGAGGCGTTGCGAAAAGGGCTTTTTCACATAATCGTCCGCGCCCATGCGCAGCCCCAGAACCTCGTCGATCTCATCATCTTTCGAAGTCAGGAAGATCACCGGGATCGCGGTTTTCTGCCGAATACGCTGCAACAGGTCCATGCCATCCATACGCGGCATCTTGATATCCAGAACAGCCATGTCCGGCAGTTTCTTACTAAAGGCATCGAACGCCTGCTGGCCGTCATTATAGGTTTCGACTTCGAAGCCTTCCGCTTCGAGTGTCATGGACACCGACGTCAGGATATTCCTGTCGTCGTCCACAAGGGCGATCTTCGACATACTATTTTCCTTGTCACTGCTCTTGTTGCCTGCATTTTTCCCCAAGTATGCGCTTTTTTTGCCTTTACAATCAATCCCAAAGTGCGAATCGGCCCACTCGACACCCCCAATTCAGACAAAAAAAGATTAGGAATGGCTAAATTGACTCACCATTCGCCCAAGACATGAGGCAGGCTTTTGCCCCGACGCAGACTTGGTTGCGCTAACGTCGGCTTGGTTGCGCTAACTGCGCGAAAGCGTCCTGTTCTTTTACAGAAGCGTCATGTTAAGAGGCCCGCGACGGTAAAATTTCGCCGCCATGGAACCCTAGGGCGCAGGTAGCCCGCTAGAAACCGTCCCAAGGGCGGGCATCACGAAACAGGAGCGTGACACATGACATTTGGACGGGTGAACCCGCAGTTCCGGCTTGAAGATCAAGGGATCACTGGCCTGGGCGATGTCTACTACAACCTAATCGAGCCCGCATTGATCGAGTCGGCCCTGAAAAACGGCGAAGGCACCCTTGGCCGGGGCGGGTCCTTCCTCGTGACCACCGGCAAATTCACCGGCCGGTCCCCCAAGGATAAACACGTCGTCAAGACCGACAGCGTTGCCGAGACGATCTGGTGGGACAATAACACCGAAATGTCGCCCGAGGGCTTCGATGCGCTCTATGACGACATGCTCACCCATATGCAGGGCGGCAAATATTACGTTCAGGACCTGGTCGGCGGGGCTGACCCGGCGCATTCGATCAACGTTCGCATGGTGACCGAACTCGCTTGGCACGGGCTTTTCATTCGTCACCTCCTGCGCCGGCCCGAACGTGAGGCGCTTGACAGCTTCACCGCTGATTTCACCGTCATCAACTGCCCCAGTTTCCAAGCCGACCCGGCCAAGCACGGCTGCCGTAGCGAGACCGTGATCGCCCTCAATTTTGATCGCAAGGTCATCCTGATCGGTGGCACCGAATACGCGGGTGAAAACAAGAAGTCCGTCTTTACCCTGCTCAACTACCTGCTGCCGGAAAAGGGCATCATGCCGATGCATTGCTCTGCGAACCATGCCAATGGCAACCCTGTTGACACGGCCGTGTTCTTTGGCCTGTCCGGCACCGGGAAGACCACGCTTTCGGCGGATCCGGCCCGCACCCTCATCGGCGATGATGAGCATGGCTGGTCAGGTCGCGGCACCTTCAATTTCGAAGGTGGCTGCTATGCCAAGACGATCAACCTCAACCCCGAGGCGGAGCCGGAGATCTACGCGACGACCTCTAAGTTCGGGACCGTGATCGAGAACATGGTCTTTGACGAGGAAACGCTGGACCTCGATTTCGACGATGACTCGCTCACCGCCAACATGCGCTGCGCGTATCCGCTTGAGTATATCTCGAACGCCTCGGAAACAGCACTTGGCGGCCACCCCAAGAACGTCATCATGCTGACCTGCGATGCCTTTGGCGTGCTGCCTCCGATTGCCCGGCTTACCCCCGCGCAGGCGATGTATCACTTCCTGTCGGGCTTCACTTCGAAGGTCGCGGGCACCGAGCGTGGCGTCACCGAGCCCGAACCCACTTTCTCCACCTGCTTTGGCGCGCCCTTCATGCCACGCCGCCCCGAGGCTTACGGCAACCTGCTGCGCGAAAAAATCGCCAAGCACGGCGCGACCTGCTGGCTGGTCAACACCGGATGGACCGGCGGGGCCTACGGCACCGGGTCGCGGATGCCGATCAAGGCGACGCGTGCCTTGCTGACCGCCGCACTCGACGGGTCGCTGAATGAAGTCGAGTTCCGCAAAGACCCCAACTTTGGCTTTGACGTGCCCGTGGAAGCCCCAGGTGTGGCCGAGGTTCTGCTTGATCCGCGCCGCACATGGGATGATCCCGATGCCTATGATGCGCAGGCCGAGAAGCTGGTGAAGATGTTTGCCGACAACTTCGCCCAGTATGTGCCCTATATCGACGATGATGTGAAAGCGGCTGCACTCGGCTAAATCGAATAGTTAAGACGTCTGAAGACGCCCCGTCCAAAATAAGGGGCGTCTTTGCGTCACCCCCTTGCGTTGCGCCGCAATTCGGACGGCGATGCCCCGTAGTGTTTGCGCATGGCCCGTGCCAAGGCCGCCGGGTTTTCATAACCACAGCGCAGGGCGATTTCGGAAATTGGCAGCCGTCCCCCCTCCAACAACTTGCGGGCCGCGGACAAGCGTAGATGTCGATAGACGGTGCCGGGCGGCGCGCCCAGTCGTGCACGACATCGCCGGTCCAACGTTCGTGGTTGACAAGACAAGGCTTTGGCCAGCGAGACAAGATCCAGGGGCATTTCGACGGTGTCACGCATGAGGCGCAACGCACGTTGAACCAAGGGGTCATCCTCTTCGCGCATCTCATCGTCGCGCAATGGGGGATCACCGTGCAAAAACAGCGCCTCAACATCCAGACGGGCCGAAATGCCGAGGGTGTCCGCAATCAGGTCAAGCGTCAGATCAAGCGCCGACATGGCCCCGGCGCTTGTCCAAAAAGGACCATCTCGCATCACCCTCGCGCGGGCCACCTCAATATCCAAAAACTGCTCGGTAAAGGGTTCGAGCAAATCCCAATGAACCGTGGCGCGCCGGCCTTGCAGCATGCCCGCAGAGGCCAATAGCCAAGGCCCGGCATCAAGGCCAACCACGACCTCAGCTTTTCGAGCTGCATCCCGCAACATGCGCCGGGTCGCAGCAGTATCATGGTTATCGTGGTCGTAACTTGCCAAAACGAATAGAAAATCCACCGCTGGAAGCTCGGCAAGCGCGGTATGTGGCAACACCTCTATCCCGCTTGAGGACCGGCTGGGCAACCCATCGGGCGTTAGGATTTGCCAAATGAACCCCTCCTTTTCGGTCAGGGTGTTGGCCGCGCGCAGCGGCTCAAGGCAGTTGGCGAGGCACAGGTTCGAAAACTTGTCGAACAAAAGCAGCCCGATCCGACTCGGCCTCTTTGGGTACTTTGACCATTCCTGCATGATATCTGTCTATTACTGCACCTTCAGGCACATGGCCAGCAGGCACAATTACGGCAACTCATTGAGGGAGACTGCCATGCCACTTGCCATGAACCGTAAGGTTTTCATCACCTGCGCTGTCACCGGTTCGGGTGGCACGCAAGACAAAAGCCCCCACGTGCCGCGCAGCCCCGAGCAGATTGCCGAGAGCGCCATTGCGGCGGCCAAAGCCGGGGCCGCCGTTGTGCATTGCCATGTGCGTGACCCCGAAACCGGGGCGCCCTCGCGCGACAGGGGGCTGTTTCAGGAGGTGACGGAGCGTATTCGCGAGAGCGAAACCGATGTCGTGTTGAATCTCACGGCTGGTATGGGGGGCGATATCGTGTTTGGCGGCGTGGAAACACCGCTTCCGCCCGTTGAAGGCACCGACATGATCGGGGCCACAGAACGGGTGGCCCACGTGGCCGACTGCCGCCCGGAAATCTGCACGCTGGATTGCGGCACGATGAATTTCGCCGAGGCCGATTACGTCATGACCAACACCCCCGGCATGCTTCAGGCCATGGGCAAGATGATGACCGATATGGGCGTGAAGCCCGAGATCGAAGCCTTCGACACGGGCCATTTATGGTATGCAAAACAACTGGTTAAGGATGGTATCCTTGAGCCGGACGCGCTTGTACAGCTCTGCATGGGCGTGCCTTGGGGGGCACCTGATGACCTCAATACCTTCATGGCCATGGTCAACAATATCCCCGAGGATTGGACCTTTAGCGCCTTTGCCCTTGGCCGCAACCAGATGCCCTATGTCGCGGCCTCGGTTCTGGCCGGGGGCAACGTCCGGGTCGGGCTGGAAGACAACCTGATGCTGGACAAGGGCGTTTTGGCCGAGAACTGGCAGTTGGTGGAGCGTGCCGTGGGCATTGTCGAAAATCTTGGGGCGCGAGTCATTGGGCCGGACGAGGTGCGCAAAAAGCTGCATCTGACCAAGCAGGCCCCGCAATGAAACCCACCGCCAAAATCCACGTTGGTAAAACGTCGGTATTCTGTCGGTATCGCGTCGGTGGATCGGAGGCGCGGTGATGGAGGGGCAAAGCGTGCTGATCACCGGGGGCGGTTCGGGCATCGGCCTGCGATTGGCCGAGCGGTTTTCCGAGGCGGGCGTGCAGGTCGCACTGTGTGATGCGGACACGGCGGCGATTGCCCGGCTGGAAGCCACCCACCCCGCTTTCATCGCCGCCAATACGGATGTGACCGATGAGACCGAGATGGCCCAGTTCCTCGATCACATCGAGTCGCAATGGGGTGGCGTGGATGTGGTCTGTGCCAATGCAGGCACAGGCGGCCCGGCGAGCCGGATCGAGGATTTGGACTATGATGCGTGGCAGGCCTGTATCGGGGTGAACCTGAATGGCGCCTTCCTGACCTGCCGTTGGGCGGCGCGCTTGATGCGGGCGCAGGGCAGCGGACTGGTCCTGCTGACCTCCTCCACCTCGGGCCTTCACGGGGTGCCTTATCGATCGCCATATGTAGCCGCGAAATGGGGGCTTGTGGGCCTGACCAAAACACTGGCGATGGAGCTTGGCCCGGCGGGTGTGCGGGTTAACGCGATTGCCCCGGGCGCCGTGGAGGGCGAGCGCATGGAACGGGTTGTGGCCATGGAGGCCAAGGCGAGCGGCAGACCAGAAGCGGAAGTGCGCGAGGTCTATGCCAAGGGCAGCAGCCTGCGCACATGGGTCAGTGCCGATGACCTGGCCGATATGGCGCTTTTCCTTGCCTCGCCCGCCGCCTCGAAAGTCAGCGGGCAGGTTCTGGCCGTGGATGGCCATACGGAGAGCATGGTGTGATGAAGGCCACCAAGATTTATAAACACCTGTGCGTGGTCATCCCCCTTATCGTCTTGGCAGGCTGCATGGCAGCCCCAGGCTATCGTGACACCTATCAGCCGCTTTCGATCACGACGCGCACAGCGCCCGACCTTTGGCAAGGCACTTGGCATCTGCGCGCGACGACGCGGGGCATGGAGTCGGCGACCGGCTTCCGCTTTGACAAGGAAAAGATCACCCCCAACTGCGCCCCGGCCTGTGGCACGGGATGGAAGGTTACCCCCATCGACACCAACCGTTGGCGATTGACCGATGCCACAGGGCAAACCCGCGAGCTGTGGCTGATCTGGATCGACGAGGGGCGTCGCACCGCCGCCTTCGGTGAGCCAAAGGGCCGCTATGCCTGGGTTCTGGATCGCAGCGCCGAAGGTGGGTTCGACCGTATCCAGGCGGCGCGCGAGCTACTGGAATTCAACGGCTACGAGGCGGGCGAGATCGCCCTGCGCCAAGACAAGAAGGACGCATCATGAAAAGGACAGCAGCCATAATCGGCGGGGGCGTGATTGGCGGCGGATGGGCCGCGCGGTTTTTGCTGAACGGATGGAATGTACAACTGTTC
>Ga0102930_1000465_pt1 | contig 13511 bp, 13 predicted proteins | sample SalPon1_B_H2O_MG_FD_84514 | JGI IMG/M metagenome (GOLD analysis project Ga0102930, IMG submission 84514) | Salt pond water microbial communities from South San Francisco under conditions of wetland restoration - Salt Pond MetaG R1_B_H2O_MG | ecosystem: Environmental > Aquatic > Non-marine Saline... | reverse complement strand
GATCATCATCGCCGGCTATCTCGGCCTGAACCCGCCGGGCTTCGCCGCCCAGGTGGTGGCACTGGCCTTCGGTCTCGCGGCGAGCTCCCTGTTCCCGGCGCTGATGTTGGGGATCTTCTCCAAGCGCATGAACAAGCAGGGTGCCATCGCGGGCATGCTGGCCGGCCTGACCATCACCCTGCTGTACATCTTCTGGTACAAGGGCTGGTTCTTCATCCCGGGCACCAACATGCTGCCGGACAACGCCGACAACTGGCTGTTCGGCATCAACCCGACCTCGTTCGGGGCCATCGGTGCCGCGGTGAACTTCATCGTCGCGATCCTCGTGGCAAAGATGACCACCCCGCCGCCGGCGGAGATCCAGGAGCTGGTCGAGGACGTACGCGTCCCGCGCGCCAGCTGATCTTTCGACCGGCTCACGCCGGTCGACAAGCGAGAACCCCGGGCAATGCCCGGGGTTTTTTTGTGCTCAGCCGGCCAGCAACGGCCGCCGGGGGCGCGAAACGAACGGTGTCAGCGCCCGCCGGCGATCACCCAGCCGGTAATGCCGGCGAACATCAGGATCACCCCGGCCGGTGCAAGCATCAGCAGGTCCATGAACCGAAGCTTGTCGTCACCGCTGGTGAACACGATCGGACCCAGCCCGCCGACCACACCGACGGCCGACATGATGGCACCGACCACCAGCATGATCTTCGACGCCCGAGCGAATCCGGGCTGACGGGATGGCGCCTCGAACCGGTACGGGTCACCGATGCCGGGCTCGAACTCCTCCTCGGGTTCGGAATCGGGTCGCTTGTCGGAATGGTCGTTCATCGGGGCATACTCGCGCATCGGGGGTAGGACCTGAATCCTAGCAGCGCTGCGAGCCGAACCGAAGCCAGACCGGCATGGCCCGGCCTTTTTGCTAGACTGCCGGCTGATCCCGTCGCGACGGCCCGGATCGGCCCGCGGCCCACCCCACGCACAGCAGAGACGAGGAATATCACCGTGCTCGAATTCTCGGTAAAGAGTGGCGCCCCGGAAAAACAGCGCACCGCCTGCCTGATCGTCGGCGTGTTCGAGTCCCGGCGACTCACCGATGCGGCGGAAACCATCGATCAGGTGAGCGACGGCTTCATCTCGGCAATCACCCGCCGCGGCGACATGGACGGCGAGCTGGGCGACACGCTTCTCCTGCACGGGGTACCCCACATCCAGGCCGACCGGGTCATGCTGGTCGGCTTGGGCAAGGAGCGCGAACTCGACACCCGCGGGCTGGTCAAGGCGACCCGTGCGGCGGTCGAGGCCCTGCACCATCGCGGCACCGCCGAATGCGTCAATCACCTGTCCGAGATGGACGTGCGTGGCAGCAGCATGGAACAGGTGCTGCGCCAGAGCATCGTGGCCATCGACGACGCGCTGTACCGCTTCGACGAGCTGAAGACCGACCGCGAGCTGGGCCCGCGTCGACCGTTGCGCAAGGTGACCTTCATCCTGCCCACGCGGCGTGAGCTGATGGAGGCCGAGCGTTACGTCCGCGAGGCGGCCGCGATCAGCAACGGCATGCGCATGGCGAAGAATCTCGCCAACATGCCGGGCAACCTGCTCACGCCCACCACCATGGCCGAGCACGCCCGCAAGATGACCGAGACCCACATGCACCTCTCGGTCGAGGTGCTCGACGCCTCGCGGATGGAGGCACTGGGCATGAACGCCCTCCTCTCGGTCGCGAAGGGCAGCAGCGAGCCGCCGAAGGTGATCGTGATGGAACACATGGGCGCCGATGCCGACACCCCGCCGATCGTGCTGGTGGGCAAGGGCGTAACCTTCGATTCCGGCGGCATCTCGCTCAAGCCCGGACCGGACATGGACCAGATGAAGTTTGACATGGGCGGCGCGGCGGCCACCATTGGCGTGATGTCCGCGGTGGCCGAGATGCAGTTGCCGATCAACGTGGTCGGCATCGTCCCCACCGTGGAAAACATGCCCGACGGCGCGGCCCTGAAACCCGGCGACGTGATCCGCAGCATGTCCGGGCAGACCATCGAGGTCCTGAACACCGACGCCGAGGGTCGGCTGATCCTCTGCGACGCGCTCACCTACGCGGCGGGCTACAAGCCGGCGGCGATCATCGACGTCGCCACGCTGACCGGCGCCTGCATCATTGCCCTGGGCCGGCACCCCAGCGGGCTGCTCGCCAACCACGAGCCACTGGCGAAAGAGTTGCTCAAGGCCGGCGAGGCCGCCAACGACCGGGCATGGCAGCTGCCGCTCTGGGACGAATACCAGGACCAGCTGAAGAGCAACTTTGCCGACATGGCCAACATAGGCGGCCGCGAGGGGGGCACGATCACGGCGGCCGCCTTCCTCTCCCGGTTCGTCCGCCAGCACCACTGGGCGCATCTCGACATCGCCGGGACCGCCTGGAAGACCGGCGAGGCGAAAGGGGCCACCGGTCGGCCGGTGCCGTTGCTCACCGAGTTCCTGATGGCCCGCGCGCGCCAGCACCAGGAAGGCAACGACTGACGCCCACCGGCATGCCGTAACGACGACGCCCCCGATATCGAATCTCGGGGGCGTCGTTGCATGGGGGCTGCGCAGCGGCGGCCCTCAGTCCTGCTGGGCGGCCCGCTCTAGGTTGCGGCGGCGCTGCTGGCGCTTTTTCTCGGGCAGGTTCTCGTAGAGCCGATCACGCAACGCGATCATGAAACGCTCGACATCCGGGATATCCACCCCGGGCACTTCCAGTTCGGCGAATGTCCGTGCGTACAGTTTCTCCGCGCTGGCCCGGATCTCGTCGATCAACGGCAGGGCGCGCTCGGTCAGGCGGATGATCTTGCAGCGGCGATCGGTGCCGCACTGGACACGCTCCACCCATTCGTCGCGCGACAGGCGGTCGATCATCGCCACCAGCGACGGACCCTCGATCCCCAGCTCTTCGGCCAGTTCCGACTGAATGAGTCCCTCCGGATAGAGCGACAGGATCGCCATGGTGCGCCACTTGGCCTGACTCAGACCGTGATGGGCGAGCTCGTGGTCGAGCAACTGGCGCCAGAGCTGGTCGACGCGATGCAGCAGCACCGGCACGCGATCCTCGGCGCAGATATCGAATTCGTTCTTCAAATCGGCCATGCGGGCCCCTGAGTGATGACGGAACACCCCGGCCGGTCATCCCGGCCGGTGGCCCTATTCTGCCACCCCGCCCCCCGCGCTCAAACTATTCGCTTGGCTAACGGCATGTTTCCCGGCATGAAAAAACGCCCCTGCGGTCCGCAGACCGACAGGGGCGCCCAAGTCTCACCAGAATGAAGTCGGCCGCCGGGCGGCCGCCATGGTCACTCACTGCGGCAGGAGGCCGCCACGGTCATTCGCTAAAAACCACGTCGGCGGTCACCCCTTCGCTGGCGGCGAACTGCTTGAGGCGGCGCACCGCTTCCAGCTGGATCTGGCGCACACGCTCACGGGTGCAGCCGAGCAGCCGCCCGACCTGCTCCAACGTCGCCGGTTCGTAACCCCGCAGACCATAGCGACGCATGAGCACCTCGCGTTGCTTGCCCTCGAGCTTGTCAATCAGGCGATCGAGCATCTGCAACACGCCGGAGTCCTGCAGTTCGTCCTCGGGGAGCTGACTGTTCTCGTCCGGCACCATGTCCAGCAGCGAAAACTCACCATCGGCCTTGAGCGGGCTGTCGAAAGACGATTCCCGCTCGTTGTAGGACATGACCTTGAGGACATCCTTGACCGGCTTGTCCAGGTGGTCCGCGATCTGCTCGGGGCGCACGTCGCCGTTCTGGCTCTGCGCGATGCGGCGGGCGGCCCGGTTGTAAGAATGCACCTCCTTGACCACGTGCACCGGCAAGCGAACGGTGCGCGCCTGGTTCATCAGGGCCCGCTCGATGGTCTGGCGAATCCACCAGGTGGCGTAGGTGGAGAAGCGGAAGCCGCGCTCCGGGTCGAACTTCTCCACCGCGCGCATCAGGCCCAGGTTACCCTCCTCGATCAGGTCGAGCAGGTCGAGGCCCCGATTGATGTAGCGGCGGGCCAGCTTGATCACGAGCCGCAAGTTGCACACGATCATTTTCTGACGCGCCCACTCCTCGCCGGCCTGTGCCCGGCGAGCGTAGTCGACCTCTTCCTGCGGCGTCAGCAGGCGCTCGGTCTCGACGTCCCTCAGGTAGAGCCGCACCGGATCGGGCGACTCGGAGTCATCGACGTTGAAGGTGCGAGCGAACTCGGCGCCCTCGGATTCCGGCTCACGACGGTTCTCGCGAGGGTCAGCCGCGCCAGCCTGACCTGCGGCCAGCTCATCCACCTTGGTGGGCTCGACCTGGGTCATGCTGTCGTGAACGATTGCCTGTGCCATGTCGTGTCCCTCGCTTGATTGCGCTGTTGCGGATTCGATCTGTGTACAACCTTTGCATAATCAGGAAGGGCGTTCAATCCCCTCTCAATCAAATAAAACCACATGACATTTACGATTTTTTGCGATTCACAAGCCGATAAAGGCGTGGCCCGCGCTTCAACTCTGTGCTTATGGCGCAATACGTGTACAAGGCATATACAACGCTGTGACAGGCGGCGAACAGCCAACCGCTGCCGATACCGGTAGGACAGGAACATGGAAGGAAGGTTTCCCAAGACTGCGCGACGTCGCTCAGGGCAGGTAGCGCTCCGGGTCGACAGGCTTGCCCTGCCGACGTATATGGAAGAGCAGGTGCCCGCCCTTGGCGGGGTCGCGATGATCGACCGGACCGACGCGGGCGATGGTCTGACCGCGACGCACCTGCTGCCCCTCGGTCACCGCGAGGCTCTTGTTGTACGCGTAGGCGGAGAGCCATGCCGCGTTGTGCTTGACGATGACGAGATTGCCATAGCCCGGCAGACCGTCGCCCGAATACACCACCTTGCCGGCGGCCGCCGCCTGCACGGCGGTGTCGATGCGCGCCCCGAGGATTAGGCCCTTCTGTGCCGGCGCGCCTTCCGGGAAGCGGTGCAATACCGTCCCCTCGAGCGGCCAGCGCCAGTCGACCGACGAGGCCGCCGGCGTTGCGCGGGCGACAGACGCGGCGCCGGAGGGTTCGGCTTTTCGGCTGGTCGTGCCGCGCGAGGTGGCCGGTCGCGAGACGGAAGGCGCGCTGGCCGTGGTCGTGCCGCCCGGCGGACTCAGACGCAGCCGTTGACCGATCCGGAGATGACGGGGGTTGCTGATGCCGTTCCAGCGCGCCAGCCGCTGCCAGTCGAGGTCGTTGGCCACCGCGATCGAGTAGAGGGTATCTCCGCCCTTGACGTAGTAGACCGGCTGGCCCCGCTCCCAGTCGCGATAGTCGGTCGAGGCGGCGCAGCCGGCCAGCACCGCGATGGCCAACAGCAGCGTCGGCAGTCCGAGCCAGCCGGCGGTCGAACGCCCCGGTGTCGGGCGGGCTCGATGGGCGGGCGTGCGGCTACGCATGGATTACATCGTCTGCCAGATGCCGATGGCCAGCAGCAGTAACGCCACGACCAGCCAGCCGAGCCATTCGATGTACTGGCGCAGCTTGGGCGCGAGCCGTGGACCGGCCCAGGCCACCAGCCCCGAGACCAGGAAGAAGCGCGCGCCCCGCCCCACGAAGGAGGCCAGCAGGAAGCCGAAGGGATTCATCGTCATCGCGCCGGCGGCAATGGTGAAGACCTTGTAGGGAATGGGCGAGAATCCCGCCACGAGCACGGCCCAGAACCCCCAGTCGGCGAACCACTGGCGGGCCCGCTCGAAACTCGAGGCGTAATGCGACTGGGTCAGCCAGGGCTGGATCGCCTCGATCGCCCACAGCCCGATCAGGTACCCCAGCAACCCGCCCAGGACGCTACCGACCGTTGCGATCAGGGCGAACCCCCACCAGCAGCGGGGCCGCGCCAGGGTCATCGGCATGAGCATCACGTCGGGCGGCACGGGGAAGACCGACGACTCGGCGAAGCTCAGTGCTCCGAGCAGGGCCGGTCCGCGGCGATGGGCCGACCAGGCCAGGACACGGTCGTACAGCGGGCCGAACAGCCTCATGCGCACCTCGGGTAAAGCGGGCTCAAGGCAGAGAGCCCGGCAGCAGTGGAACGAAGGACACCAGATCGTACCAGCGCGTCTGGTATTCGGTCTCGGACAACCGCGTGATCACGGTGAGCTTCTGGCCGCCGCCCTGCGCGCCGACGGGAATCACCAGTCGCCCGCCGACGGCGAGCTGCTCTTTGAGCTCCGGGGGCACCGCATCGGGGGCGGCGGTGACCACGATGGCCTCGAACGGCGCCTGTGACGGCCAGCCCTTGAAGCCGTCCCGGTGCATGTAGCGTATATTGAGCAGCCCGAGCGCCCGATGACGGGCCTTCGCCTGTTCGAGAAAGGCCGCGATCCGCTCGACGGTGAACACCGACTGACACAGCTGCGTCAGGACCGCCGCCTGGTAGCCGGACCCGGTGCCCACCTCCAGCACGCGCTTGAGATGTCGCTCGCCGGCCATCACCAGCTCGGTCATCCGCGCGACGATATACGGCTGGGACAGCGTCTGCCCCTGCCCGATCGGCAGGGAACAGTCCTCGTAGGCGCGCACGCTCTGCACCTCGTCGACGAAGGCCTCGCGGGGCATGGCGGCCATCGCCTCGAGCACCGGGGTCGAACGGATGCCCTGCGCCTCGAGGCGGTCGAGCATCGTCTGCCGCGCCCACTGGTAGTTGCGCCGAATCACCTGCCCGCCCTCAGGTCAGCCATTGCTCGAGGGCCGGCATCGTCTCGTGGCGCGTCATGTCGAAGTGGATCGGCGTCACCGACACCCATCCCGCGGCCAGGGCATGGAAGTCGGTACCCTCACCGGCGTCCTCGGCCTCGCCGGCCGCACCGATCCAGACGATCTCGCGACCTCGCGGATCGGTATCGCGCACCAGTTGACCCGAGGGGTGCCGACGCCCCAGGCGGGTCGCCCGCACGCCACCGATCTGCTCCAGCGGGGCGTCCGGCACGTTGACGTTGAGCAACGTGTAGGCCGGCAGGGGATGGTTGTCCAGCCGGCGAATCAGCCACTCGATCCAGTGGGCCGCCGACTCGAGGTATTCGGGTGCGAATGACTGGCAGGAGGCGGCGATGGCCGGGAGACCCAGCGCCCGGCCCTCGCTCGCCGCGGCGACCGTGCCGGAATAGAGCACGTCGTCACCGAGATTGGCGCCGTGATTGATCCCCGAGACCACCAGGTCCGGCATCTCCGACAGCAACCCCTTGATGCCCAGATGGACGCAATCGGAGGGCGTACCGTCGATCACCCACAAGCGCTCCTCGAGCTGACGCGGGCGTAGGGGCCGCGACAGGGTCAGGCTGTTCGAGGCGCCACTGCGATCGCGATCCGGGGCCACGATGGTCACGGTGGCGAAGCGCGCGAGCCGCTGGGCGAGGATGTTCAGTCCCGGGGAGAGATAGCCGTCGTCGTTGCTGAGGAGGATATGCATGCGTCGCTCGTGTCGATTCGGGAAGCCGTCGCCGACTGCCGGTCGCGGCGGGTCATAGGCCAAGGATACCGCCTGGCGCGCACCAATTCAGCCCGCCGGCGGCGTTCGGCCATGGTACCGGACCGGGCCGGGGCGCTATCATGCGCCCATGAGCGACGAGTCACACATCGACCCCGAGGATCGCGCCCTGTTTCTCGATGCCGTCGGCCCGGTGGAGCGGGTCGAGGACGGGCGCGTCGAACCCGAGCGTCCGCGCGTCAGTGCCCGGCCGCGACGCGAGGCGGGCTTCGACGAGATGGTGGACGAGTGCGCCTTCAGCGACCTCGCCGAGGCCCCGGAACAGGGCGAACAGGTGCAGTACGTCCGACCCGGCGTGCAGAAGGCGATCCTGCGCAAATTGAAACGCGGCGGCTACAGCGTCTCGGCCTCGCTCGACCTGCATGGTCTCACCGTCGACCAGGCGCGCCAGGAGGTCGCCACCTTCATCCGCAGCGAACGCGGCGAGCTGCGTCGCTGTGTGCGGATCGTGCACGGCAAGGGCTACCGCTCGACCGACGGCCAACCGGTCCTGAAGACCCTCCTCAACCGCTGGCTTCCGCAGCGTGACGACGTCGTCGCCTTCTGTTCTGCCCCGCCCCACGACGGCGGCACCGGTGCGCTCTACGTTTTGCTGCGGCGCCTCAATCCGGGCGACTGACCGGCACTAACTGCCCGACGGCCGCGAGCGGTCCACCTCGAACGGCAACCGCAGCAGGTAGGCACCCTCAGTACTGTGAATGCTGAGGTTCGCGAGCCAGTCGCTGCGATCGGTGGTGCACACCGGCAGGATGATCGTGGCCTGGTATCGCCCGTCCGCGAGGCGGTCGAGCCGGTAGGCGTTGATCCCCATGTCCATGCCGACCATCTCGAAGTCGACCCGTACCGAACCGACCGAACGTGCCGCCTCTCCCAGGGGCTCGACCGCGAAGGTGAACTTCTCCAGCGGCACGACCGTCTCGGGCATGCTGACGAGGAAGGTCCCCAGCCCGTCGATCGTGACCTCGCAGCCCTCGCCCTTCACGCGGCAGTCGTCCGGCACCTCGACCTGCGTGAGCGCCCCCGTGACCGGCGCGTCGGTCGAGATCTTGCTGGGCGCCCGTCCCCACAGGTAGGTCAGCACGCCCAGGATCAGCAGCGTGGCGACCAGCCATTTCGCCTGTTTCATGCTCATTCGTCTCTACTTCTCCATGCTCACCAGTAGGCGGAGATCGCGGCGATGCCGAAGCCCCCGCGACGCCAAACCCGTGGCAGATCGTCGGCCCCCACCCCACCGAGGGCGTAGACCGGCATGGACGCCGCCTGCGCGAGTTCGGCGAAGGCCGACCAGCCGATGCCGGACACGCCCGGGTGCGTGGCCGTCTCCCGCAGCGGCGACACCGTCACCAGGTCGACCGACAGTTCGACGGCCCGCGCAAGCGTCGCCCGGTCATGCACCGCGGCGGTGACCAGGTGCCCACGCGCCTGGTGTTCGCGCAGCAGCGACGGCGAGATCGCCATCAGCCGCGCATGATTGAGATGCAGCCCCACCCGCGGGCCGAGCCCCTCGGGCCAATCCCGGTCGAGCGGCGGGTTGATCACCGGCCAGTGTCCCGCCGCCAGCACGGCCCTGGCCAGGGCCGGCCATGGCACCTCGTCGGGGGAGGCCTCGGCGCCGGGGCGCAGGTTGACCAGCATCCCCGCCGGCAACAGCTGCAGGCGTGATTCGATCAATGCCTGCCAGGCCGTGATCCCGGCAGCCCCCACCGGCGGGGTGATGGCGAGGCAGCGGGGCAGCACCAGCGCATTGACCAATCCGCGGTTGGCCGCCGGCATCGCCGCCAGCCAGTCGGCGCGGCTTTCACGGCCGAGCGGCTCGGCCGACAGCACCTGCCCCTCGGCCGAACGTGGCCGACCCTGCCAGTCCGTGACCTCGAACCCCACCAGTCGCAGGTGCCGGTCCGGATAATCCCAGTCGAGCGTGATCAGCCGACGCGCGCGGCGCACTCGAATCCCGATCTCTTCGTCCAGTTCGCGATCGAGCGCCGCACGCAGGCTCTCGCCCGGCCGACGCTTACCGCCCGGGAAGGCCCGCAGGCCCGCCAGGTGCTTGTCGTCGGGCCGCACCTCGTTCCAGACGCGTCCGTCCGGCTCGCGCAGCAGCCCCAGGACAATATCGGTCCGAGCGCGTGCCATCCAGATCAGGAACGGTACTCGGCGTTGATCTTGACGTAGTCGTAGGAGAAATCGCAGGTCCAGACCTGGTCCGCGGCACTGCCCCGGCCCAGGTCGACGTGCATGGTGATCTCGGGCTTCGCCATCACCGCCGCTGCCTCGGCCTCGACGTAGGCAGGGTCGCGACCGCCGTCGACCACCACCCGCACGTCGCCCAGCCACAGGCTGACATTGCCGACGTCCAGATCGTCGATGCCGGCGTAACCGACCGCCGCAAGGATACGGCCCAGGTTGGGGTCGGAGGCGAACAGGGCGGTCTTGACCAGCGGGCTGTGCGCGATCGCCTTGCCCACCTGCCGGCACTCGGCACGATCGCGCCCGCCGCTGACCTCGATCGTGACGAACTTGGTCGCCCCCTCGCCGTCGCGGGCAAGCGACTGGGCGAGGAACACCGCCACCTCGGCGACCGCATCCCGCAGCGCCGCGTAGTGCGGGTCATCGACAGTCGAGACCTCTAGGCTACCCTCGCGGCCGTTGGCGATCAGCATGAACGCGTCGTTGGTCGAGGTGTCGCCGTCCACGGTCACGCGACTGAAGCTCTCCTGGTTGACCTCGTCGAGCATCGCCTGCAGTACCGGTTTCGGCACCTGGGCGTCCAGCGCCATGTACCCCAGCATGGTCGCCATGTTGGGGTGGATCATGCCGGAGCCCTTGGCAATCCCGGTAATGGTCACCGAGGCGCCGCCGATCACGCGGGTCAGCGAGCGCCCCTTGGGGAGGGTGTCGGTGGTCATGATCGCCGCGGCCGCGCGCAGCCAGTTGTCCTCGACCGCCTCGGCCACCGCCGCCGGCAGTGCGGCGATGATCCGCTCCGACGGCAGGGTTTCCATGATCACCCCGGTGGAGAACGGCCAGACGGCACGGTCGTCGCAACCCAGACGATGCGCGAGCGTGTGGCAGACGGACTCGGCACGCGCCATGCCGTCGGCACCGGTACCGGCGTTGGCATTGCCGGTGTTGATCACCAGCGCGCGCGGGGGAACCTCGCTCTCGCGCCGCTGCCGACACATGACGACCGGCGCGGCACAGTAGCGATTCTGGGTGAACACCCCCGCCATGGTGGCACCCTTGGGGAGCAGCATGACGGCGAGATCGTCACGATTGGCCTTGCGCACCCCGGCCTGGGCGATACCGATACGGATACCCGGGATGGGCCGCAATTCCCCGGCTGCCGGGGCGGTCAATCCAACGCTCATGCCTGACTGTCTCCTCGGTGTGTGCGACGTTCGTCAGCCGCCGAATGCCATGTTCAGCAGCTGGTTGGCGGACGTGCCGTTCAGTTTGAGATTGCCCTGGCGGAAGTCGACCGTCGTACGGACCATCCCGTCCTCGATCGCGAGCCACCCCTGGGCGACCAGCGGCGCCAGTTGCTGTTCGACCTGCCCGGCCTGACCACGAGCGGCGGCCTGTCTTTCCAGCAGGGCGAGCGGCATGCTCAGGCTGCCCTCGACCACCACCGCACTGAGCATGGCCATCCACATCATCGGGTTGGGCTCGCCGTCGACGACCCCTGCCGGCAACTCGACGGATAGCGCCATCTCGGTCCCGCCTTCCGCCGTGGTCGCTTCGATCGGGTCGATGGCGACACGGGGGCCATGGCTGAGCAGGGCCGGCAGCTCCTCGCGCATGACCTCGCCGACCGCCTGCTCGATATCCGCGCCCTGAGCCGCCAGCTCCTGCAGCTCCTCGGTGCGCTCGGCAATGGTGCGCACGGCGCCGGCATCGAGGCGATCGACCGCCAGCCGCATGCGGGCATCGCTGAAGGTCTCTCCCTCGATGCGCGCCTCGGCCACCTGATAGTCCACGGCGAAGCGGAACAACCCCTCCTCGCGACTCGTGTCGAAGCCGATGGTCAGATCCTCGATCGAGCCGTTACTGTCGGGCTCGACGACCTCCAGTCGACCGACCTCCAGTCGACCGTTGCTGTCCCAGACGAAACCGTCGTCAGCCACCTCGCCCGAGGCAGCCAACCGCAGGCGCTCGGCGTTCATGCCGGCACCGGTCTCGACGCCCTCGGCCCGGTCGTCGACCGCCAGCCGGTCGCTCTCGACCTGGTAATCGAAACCGCCGCCGGCCGAGGTCTCGAGGCGCAGATCGGCACCCGAGAACACGACGCCGTCCCGGTCGATCGTCGGCACGCGGCCGGTCGAGCTGCTGCCTCCGGTCGGATAGAGCGCGGTGGCCAGGGTGAACTCGGCATCCTCGCCGAACACCTCGGCCAGCTGCTCGCGCAACGCCGGGTCGCTCGGCTCCCAGCGGGTATGCACGGTGGCATAGCGCCCGTCGATGCCCGGCAACTGGTCGATGCGGTGGCTCAGCTTGACCCGTACCGGCTCCTGTTCGGGCAGGCGCAAAACCAGCTCCGATTCGGCCTGCGATTCGAGATAGCCACGCTGATATTCCGTGACCTCCAGTCTGAGCGCGTCACGCGTGCCCGGGAAGTGTTCCACCTCCGTGAGCGTGTCCTCCATCACGTGCCCGGTCACGAACGGGGCGGCGGTCACGGCGACGGCCAGCAGGACCACCACGGCAAGAATCAGACGTTTCATTCACTGTCTCCCAATTGGACTTCTCGGTCGGCGTCGCGGCGAGGTGCCTCAGAGCTTGCCGCAGCAGTGCTTGTACTTCTTGCCCGACCCGCAGTGACACGGATCGTTGCGGCCGATCTTGGGGTTCTCGCGGCGCACCGGACGGGTAGGCGCCTCGCCGCCGCGCTCGCCCTGACCGGCGGGACGAGCGGCTGCCGGCTCTTCCTCGGCATCGTCGAACGTCGAAATCGACTCGTGGCGGGTGCGCAGCTGGCTGGGATCGACGCGCGGGTTGTCGACCAGCTCGTCGAGCATCTCGTTGATCTGCTCCTGCTCCATGCCCTCCGGGGCGGCGATCTGCAGGCGGGTGAGCGTGCGGATGATCTCGTAGTTCATGTCGTCCAACATCTTGCCGAACATCTCGAACGCCTCGCGCTTGTACTCCTGCGTCGGGTTCTTCTGCGCGTAGCCGCGCAGCCCGATGCTCTGGCGCAGGTAGTCCATCGCCGCGAGGTGCTCCTTCCACTGCGCGTCGAGCACCTGCAGCAGCACGCCCTTCTCGAACTGGCGCAGGTTGTCGTCGCCGACCAGCTTTTCCTTGGCCTCGTAGTGGCGCTGGGCGGTCTCGATGATCTTGTCGAGCAGGCTGTCGTCGGTCAGTTCGTCGTCCTCGTCGAGCCACTGCTGCAGCGGGAAGTCGAGGCCGAAGTCATCACTGAGATGGGCCGTCAGCCCCTCGATGTCCCACATCTCCTCGAGCGCGCCATGCGGCACGAATCGACGGAAGCGGTCGGCGAGCACCTCGCGGCGCATCGACTCGATGATCGGCCGGGTGTCGGTGGTCGCCATGACCGCATGGCGCTGCTCGTAGATGACCTTGCGCTGCTCGTTGGCGACGTTGTCGTAGTCGAGCAGGTGCTTGCGCATGTCGAAGTTGTGCCCCTCGACCTTGCGCTGGGCGTTCTCGATCGCGCGCGAGACCCAGGGGTGTTCGATCGCCTCGCCCGGCTTCATGCCGAGCTTCTTCATCAGCCCGGAGACCCGGTCGGAGGCGAACACCCGCATCAGGCTGTCCTCGAGCGACAGGAAGAAGCGGGTCGAGCCCGGGTCACCCTGACGACCGGCACGGCCGCGCAACTGGTTATCGATCCGGCGTGACTCGTGGCGCTCGGTGCCCACGACGTGCAGGCCGCCGGCCTCGATCACCTGGCGGTGACGCTCTTCCCAGGCCTTCTCCACTTGGCGCTTGTCCTCGTCGGAGGCCTCGGAACCCAGCGCCAGTATCTCCTG
>Ga0102930_1000463_pt1 | contig 13524 bp, 14 predicted proteins | sample SalPon1_B_H2O_MG_FD_84514 | JGI IMG/M metagenome (GOLD analysis project Ga0102930, IMG submission 84514) | Salt pond water microbial communities from South San Francisco under conditions of wetland restoration - Salt Pond MetaG R1_B_H2O_MG | ecosystem: Environmental > Aquatic > Non-marine Saline... | reverse complement strand
TTGAGATGTGTTGCCATTCCAACCGATGAATATGTGTTGTTGCAAATCTCACATGTCACATTTGAAGTTTGTCGTTTCATGAATTGTCATTTCATATATGAGATTCGTAGAAGCCATGAGAAGCCCGTGAGAGAGTTCAATGGTACAGCCTTGGTCCTACCATTCATTTTTATTTTGAGACCCTCTGTGGGCTTCTCTCGGCTTCCTGTCGCATGTCGTTCCATATGCATGCACGAAGAGGGATGAGACAAAAATCCCATCCCCCCCATTCTTGAATGTGATCATCGCACGTCACGAAAGGTCCTTCAAGTCTTGCTTGGTGATGTGAAAGTATGACCCCGGTCCTGGAACCGGATAATCACCGTGATCAAGAATTTTGGTGGCGATCATGTCAATCAATTTGAACCCACGAACCACAGAATTCCCAAAATCATCGCGATTCTCTTGAACATAATCAGCAACGTCACTCAAGGCTTTGTATGATGCACTCAAATCCCTGTAAAACCCGTCGTGTTCGGATACGTGTTGGATTTCATCCAACAGTTTCCACAAGCGGTCTGCGGCTTCTCGCTTTGTCATTGTGTGTATATGTGTTTTTTGGTGCTTGAGAATGCTTTCTATCAACACACAAGTCCCGTGGTGAAGAGATGATTCCCTCACCACGGGACGTTGCAGTTTTTTGTTGTTAGAAACCGTACGGGTCGTGATCCGCACGCTCTTCCATTGCGTACCGGATTTCGTCCGTCACATCGTCATACGCAATGGTTGAAATGAACTCTTCCACGTCGGACGCGTGGATGAAGTCCACATCAACGTCGGTGACGCGGAAGTCGTTTTCATCCGCTTCCACGGTGACGACGATTTCGTCCACGTCGGACGGAATGCTGCTGACACCTGCATCTTCCAGGTAGGAAGTGAGGGTTTCGTCAAGACTGATGGTGTGGTTGATCGTGACTGTCATCGTGCTTTGCATTTAGCTGGAAAATTGAAAGCGGGAGGACCTTTCCTCCCTTGCTGCATTGACATAAACCCTATGTCATGGACACGGTTCCGAACCCACTCGGGCTTCATGGTTTCTTCACAAAACCACGTTGCGTGCGTGTCCTTTTTCAGGCGATTGATCATTGATTTCACTTCGTCTGAAATAAAGCACGAACCGCCTTTTTAAGGGCGACAATCAACTTGGTTTTGCACGTTTCAATTTTGCGTCTCGGTTTCTTTGTCTTGAAACCAACCATTTTCGTGATCCCAATGACGTTTGTCCACGAGTTCAATCAGATAATATACATCGGATTTTCGCTTCCATTCCAATTCAATTCCGGCATGATCTGTCTCAAACCGACGTTTGGCATGAAAGTAAGAGCACGGAACGGTGTTCTGTTCGGACGGTTGCACGTATTTTTGAATGCTGAACACCTTGTTGAATGGCAACGGAGAAGCATGAACCCACACGGTTTCAAACGTGTCTTGGGCTTGATTTGAAATCACATCATCCATCTCTTTCCAAATTTCAAGACAACACATCAATGTTGCGGCAACCAATGTTGCCCAAATGGGATGGATTGCAAGCATCAAGATGAATGACCAAATCACAACCTTTGCGATGTACCAAAATGAATTGGTCATGCTATTGAAGATTAGCGATATCATGAGATTGAGTTTCATTGAGAAGAAAAAAAGAGGAAATGGGTTGTCGCATTCAGTGACAACCCATTTCTTCAGACCTACTTAGCGTACTGCTGAAAGCGTTCAAACGAGTCCTGCACGTCCCCACCGTTGTGCGGCTTTAGTATCGTCTAAACCAAATTGCTCACAGACGTATTTGACAAGAGGATCAATCTCCTTGCTTGCTTGGCTCATGTCTGACAGATAATTAATCTGCATCCCATGCTCGGTCTCAAAGTAATCCTTCAACCAAAACTCGCATGTTGTGGGCATGTGCGTATCTTGTCCGCTGTGAAAGCGTGCGTACCTCCATACGTACTGCACCAAACCGTTTTCGTCCGGACGAGATTTCCGAAGTCCATTTTTGGGGTTTCCGTATGGGGAAAGTTTTTCAATGATGTTGCTTACATCGTGGGTGATACCAAGAATCTCAATCGTTTCCATGATTCAAGTTGGGTTTCGGAAAGAAGAATCGTTTTCCTCACATCGTGCAATCCCATGATAACACAACACAGAAAACATGTCAAAGGCATTCACCGGTCTTCACACAATGTTCACATCAAACACTGACGCCGGTCAGATACTCTTGAACACCATCGTTTGATCCAAACACAGGCCGCAGCACATCACGAAAAAATGTTGCTGCATCAATGGTTTCTTGAATGGATGGTGGTTTGTGTGCGGGTACCATTGTGCAACCATCGTGTCGGTTTTCAATGTATTCCGAATTGGAAAAAAGAGGAAATGGGTTGCCAATGAATGCGACAACCCATTTCTTCTGGCACCGTGGTTCCCGTTCAGACCTACTTAGCGTATTGCAGAAAGCGCTCAAATGATACATATGCATCATCCCGCACCTGAACTTCTCCAGACGCATCTGTGTCCTCTACGGGGATCTCAACACGCCGTGGGGATCGGGGACCGTTGAATTCATACACGAAAAACGGTCCTTGTTGGGTGAACGTGGCGGTTCGTGCAGCAACCCGATTCACGGCACGATGAAGCGCATCCCGGAGTTTGGAAACCCGAACAGTCCCATCTTCCGGTACCTTGACAAATGCCAAGAATCCGCTACATGGATTCTGCGGGCTTGTGAAATAAACCCCGTTGTATTCATCAAACGCACGAACTTCAACACCAAACTCCGAAGTCATGCGATCCATGTAATCCGATCCAAACACCGATTCAAACACAAATTGAATGTGCTGGTCCGTGTTGGTGTAATCAATCGGAAAATCACGGAACAGATTGATGGTGTCACCCCACACCGAAGCACCGCTTTTTCGTGCTTGGTTGATGGCATAGTCCATCCGGTCGTTGATTTGCTTCTTGAGATCATCATGATCCTTGACAAGGGCAAAACGGAACCACGCGGTCGTCCCTTGATGGAACGTGGAATTGATGTTGATTCCACCAAACTTGTTGAACCCATCGCTCCGTGCGGTAATGCCGACGTGTGGGGGAACAACTCCATCGTACAAGTTCTCAACAAGCAACCGGGCTTTCTGATCGGGTGTCATTTCATCCCCGTTGTTGATGGCAGTTGCAATGGAGTTTCCGAGATCAAAGGTATTCATGTCAGTTCTGTTGTTGAAAGTTCGCGGTTTGCGAGTGTGTTGGGTTGAATGAGACCGGATCAACCCGGTTCCGGCTAAAGATGATCTTGATCACCTATTCAAAAAGAAAAACAGTGTTTGTGCGTCTGGAACACGAATCCGGTTTCCATTTTTGGATATGCAAACCATGTGTCCGTCATGGTAAATTTGTGTATTACAACAAACTGTTTCGTGGAATGCCTGTCAACCAGCACCAAACAATCGTTTTTGGCGGCAAAGACGGCCACCAATCAATTTGCTTTTGAGTATATTTTGGGTACTCAAAAACCATTTTCACAACATCCTTGTTGAAAGTGGAAAATGGGTGGGGGATACAATATGTTCGGCGCCCTTTGCAGAAATAAATGCTATAGCACGTATTTTGGGATTAGATATATGCGATGGGGTGGGAAATATTTCCCACCCCATCGGTGAGTTTTTTCACAAGCGCTTTTCAATGCTTGTATATGTTTCGTCTGTGATCACAAGGTGGTCAAAGACGGGAATATCCATGATTTCTCCCGCATTCTTGAGTTTGCGAGTGATGCGAATGTCCTGGCGACTCGGCTCGGGATTTCCGGACGGATGGTTGTGAGCAACAATCACCGCTTTGGCATTGGCGAGTATTGCAGGACCAAACACAGCACGCGGTTCCACGATGGCAGAAGTGAGTCCCCCCTCACTGGCAATGTGGATTCCGGTGATTCGGTTTCCTGCGTCCAAAAACACAACCACAAACTTTTCACGGGCTGATCCCGCAAAAAAGTCTATCAGGAATTTTCCAATCGTATCAGGGTTGTTGACTTGAACTTGGTCTGAGTACTTGAAGTTAACTCGGTCCTTGACCAATTTCAAGGAAAACAGCGACTTCCCGGACAAAGCGTACTCCTTGAATTCTTCGTTGACTTCGTTGCTCATTTGCTTTCTGATTGCTGGAAGGAACTTGGGGGGCCGTTTCCCCCACATCGTGCAATCACATGATACAACACAATGCGGGGGATGTCAAGTTGTGTGGTGCTTCTTCACACAACCTTCTTATTTCCGGTATCGCTTGACAATTTTAAAGCATCCACGGGAGCAATTTGCGTGGCTGTAATTTTGTGGGTTCTTTGCAACTTTGGGCTTGCGATGGTAACGAATGCGGGTTCCGCATTCCCGGCATTCCAGAATCCAGTTGAATGCGGCATCCGGAAGGAGTGTTTTGGTGTCCCCACACGCTTTGGGATCGGCACCCAATTCAACAGCAACCCGTTTCCAGAGTGGTCCGTGTCCGGCGGCATCACGTCCATATCGTTCAATTGCGACGGCGTGAGAAACCTCATGTCGCGTTGTATTTTGAATCACGCTCCACGGCATTCCCCATTTCAGATAGAATTCAGAGACTTCAATGCTCCGTTTTCTTCCATATCGGCACACTCCCATTCGGGACTTGTTGTTGTTAAATTTGAATGTCCATTCCCAAGAAAGGTATTCACCCATGAGTTCCATTGCGAGATCCTTAACATCTCGCTTGATGGCTACTAAATCGCTCTTGCTTCTTTTCGTGCTTTCGTTAACGCTGATTGCTTTCGTTGTGGTCCGGCACATATTTCAAAGCGTCGCAATGTCAGAAAACTTGGAAGCGGGAGGATCTTTCCTCCCTTGCTGCATTGGGTATAACAAAGGGGACATGGGGCGGTTCCCATGTCCCTTGTGAAGGTTGGATGGAGCGTTTTTTTTTTTATTGGGTGCGATTGACGTACACTTCTAAAAGTTTGCTGAGAATGACAACCACCACATGCTTAAATGATGGACGCACCTGAGCAGGCTTCTTCATGATCCAATCAAGCACATCAATATGCTTTTGGTCTTCCAATGGACCCTGCATTCGGTGATACCCGCGTTGCTGGGAGTGTGTGTGTACATCTCGTGGAGTTCATTGGCTTTGCTGTCTGACAGCGTTGACATGTCCAACGGTCCAATGTCAATGAGTCCCTCGGTGTGCTGAAACATTTGCTTTGCTTTGGTTGGGAGCATTTCGTTTTCCATTGACATAAACCCTTGCTACGCCATGGGGTTTCATTTATTGTTGTGAAGATTCCTTCAACCTTTTATACACTATTCCTTCGCAAGCTTGTTGACACGGGCAACAAGCTGGTCGTGGCGAGCACGTGCTTCACGGTCGGTGTACGGAGAATATCCACCGGATTCCCACGAAGAATGCACCCGAATAGGTGTCACACCCGCTTCAATCTGCGATGCTGCAATGGAAAGCATGGATGCATACGGATATGAATACTTTCCGTGTTCGTCGTCTGGATGGGCATTTGGTGACACGTTGGCATGATTATCCAGAAAAATTTGGATTTCGTCGTGAAGCTTCATTGTGTCCCGACATTTGATTTCTTGTCTTGTTCACTGTGCGATACATCGGTGCATGATAATGCTTTCGTGAAGATCCCATGAATCATTATATCAGTTGGGAGTAAACTCTTTCACAATGCTGTTTTTTGGAATGTAAATTTTGTAAAACGTTTTGGGGTATGTCGGAATGCTTCCAATGTCATCCGTGTTGGTTTGAACCACGTTCCAAACTTCCAACGTGGGTTCCATAGAATCGGTCTCAAATTGTTGATGAAGCCATATATTTGGATGATGGTTTTAATTTTGATGACAAAATGCATCATTGCGACCAAATAATTGTTTCATCAACTTCAATATATGACAATGGATGCCCACAGAATCACAGATGGTTGTATGATGCATTCACCGGAGATGACTTCAAATCATTTCAGATTCAAACGCCAACCACAAAAGAAAGCAAACAAAATCTGCATGGTAAATCATTTCGGAGAGAGTGGAAAGCTGTCCTTGAATCCCCATCCAATTGATTCATTGCAAGCAAGCATTCATCGTGTCATTTGGAATCAAATTTCGTTGTTGTGGAATGCACGTGTTATATTGTACACAACAAGGGTGTTGTCATGTCCAACCGAATGCGGAAATTCATCAGCCTCAACAACCCCAACAGTTCCGAGACTGGTTTCCATGTCATTGATCCGGTCTTGCAAACCAATCACACCTTCAATGCGGTCAAATTCAAGAACATCGTCCAATGATTCAACCACCAAAAACGTGTCGTCGGGCGAAGCATTATTGAAGACATCATATGATTCCAACTGACGATACTTGGATTCCGCTTGACGAATCAACGAATCTTCAGCTTCGTCAATCACCCCACTTTCAAAAAGGGGACCCACTTTGGCTTCAATCCATTGATCATCGGAGAAAACATATGCTGCTTGAATATCAATTTTTGCTGTCCGGTTGGGGGAATACTTGACATCAAATTTGTATGATTCCCAATACAGTTCCGGCATAAAAACGTTAGTTCCAATCATGGCTGATTGCAGAATTTGTTGGTTGCGCTTGGTGTTGAGTGAAGCAGATTTCCAGCTTATCGGCGTGTCACCAATGCCGACATATCCATTCCCGGAAAGGGAAGGTATGCAATGTTATCGTGTCGTGTTAGTTTCATGATTCAAAGGTAATTTACAAGAGTTTGGTTTTCATCGTACACCGCGATCACGAACTCGTGATCATTTTGCTTTGCAGAATGAACGCGATATGTCCATTCATCGTGTTTTGAATTCGCGGCTGCAATGCGTTCGGCGCGTTCGCGATCACGGAAAAAAGTGCGATACGAAGCAAGTATCATTGGAAGAATTTTTGTTTTTTTTGGAATTACCATTTTATAAAAGAACGAAGAGTGTGTCGGTACATCATCCATCCACCCACCACCGTGTCATAAAAGACGTCGGCTTTTGCAAGGTATATCACCCACAAAAAACATCACAGTTTCGGCAGCAAATCTGTTTCACAGAAACTTCATTTTGAATCAGCCCCTTTTTTTGACATAGAACATAAAATCGTGAATGACAAAGGGACCTTGAATATATCATATTGAATTTGTCAACGTGACAAAAAAAATTTTCATGGGGGTTTCATTTATCGGTGGTGGCAATAATGAATAGGTCTTGATCCCCCCAACCCGTCCCATCACTTCGTTTGAACTTATAACCGCCTGCACGAATTTGGCGTTTACTGACCTTGGACACTTCAACAATGTCGCCATTGGACAACTCAACATGATCCCCCACGTCGGCGGCATGATGTGGAACTTTTTCCGGAGAATCATCATCACTTGCAACAAGCATCGCTGAAACCTCTTGATTTCCCCAACCAGAACCGTCCGATTTCACGAACTTGTATGATCCGGCAACCACTTGTAGTGCAGAAACGTTTTTGACAACTGCAAGGGTTCCATTGGATGTTTTCAGAGTGTCCCCCTCGGCAACCCCTTCAAGACTGGAATGTTGGAATGGTGTTTCATCATCCGAATCATTGGATGCGTCAACCTCTTTGGCACGAATTCGTTTCGTGACTTCATCAGTCAAATGCAACACACCGTTGTAGTACCATCCAGTTCCGGAACTATTGTCCCCACAATCAACAAATGAATAGTTGTTGTCATCAAGAGTTCGCGTCACAATGCCCTTGCTACGGTTGACGGAAATTTTAACTTGGTCATTCTTGCGAATGGGAAGTGTGTTCTCTTTCATTTCTTACGGAGTTTGTATGAATGACAATTTCATCCGAGATCCATTTACATTTCCATCGGTTTGTCTGTGCTATTTCAAACAGATGATCCAATTCGGCATTGCATAGATCCATGGGATTCACAATACCATAACCTTGATTTTGAACACGTTCAAGGATCACAAGGATTGGGTCCGGAACAGATCCGTATGCCGTATATCGTGGTTTTCCCATGTCTCCAATCAAGTCTCAATGGTTCGTGCAACATGCTGTCTAAACGCGTTGTGCATATATAACGTATTCATTGCGAGATTTATAATAAATTGCGGGTACAACCCAAACAACGAATGGGGAGTTCATCTTGAAACACCTATGTATAATCAACGATCCGTATACAGATATTTGAAATCGCTATTTCAATTCATCCAATTGAAATTCAACGGCATCGTTTTTTTGTCTTCCAACAAACCCATCGTGCAGGTACATTTGCGTATATAACACACGTTCTCTGCGAGAAATCATGGTTTGAATAGATCGGGTTCATTGAAATGCTCACGAAGATCATCCGCTTCAATCACGTCCCGCTGAATTGCATCTGACATTCTCTCAATGTCATTGTTTAGTTCACGCAAGGAATTTTGGCCCGATCCTTGGGGTGCAATTGGATTGGATACAAAGAGGATGTTATCTTGTTCATCATAATAGACTTCGTGAATATCACACCAAGATTCATTATTGTCTTGTTTGCGTACCACTCTGTAATTCCAGTATCCTTTGATGTTATTCGTGTTTACGTTTGATGTTTTTGATGAGACGATCTACGATGTTTCCACTATCATCGGATATGCGATTTCCGGCATTGACTGCTTCTGTCACAACCCGCTTCTGCTCCAACAGTTCCAACATGTCCGTGTCAATAGTGTTTTCTGCAACCAGAAAGTAAATGTTCACAGCATCTTTTTGGGAAATGCGGTGAACTCGGTCGGAACATTGCTCAATTTCACCTGGTGTCCACGGCAGTTCAAGAAACGCTACAGTGCTTGAAGCAGTCAACGTGAGTCCCGTTCCCCCTGCTTGCATGTTGAGAACAATCAACTTTTCATCCGGATCTTCTTGAAACTGATCTACAATGTTTTGTCTGTCACCGTTGGGCGTGTCCCCTGTGATACACAATGCATCAGGAAATTGTTCCATGATTTCTGATATCACGTCCTTGTGATGGGCAAATAAAACCAGCTTTTCCCCAGATTCAAGAAAGTTTGAAATCCAAGATTTTGCTTGCTTCACCTTGCCAACACCTGAAAGCTTCCTCAGTTTTGCCAGTTTTGCCAACTTGTTTGCATAACCTTCCGACGTGCAATCTTCAAATGTTTGCATGTATGCTGCAATATCATTTTCGGCAAGTCGGTATTTCTTGCGATTGTCCAATTCAAACACGACATGGGAGAATTGCTTGTCTGGCAAATCATCCAACACGTCCCGCTTGTTCCGGCGAATATAGCAACATGAAGTCAGTCGTTGATGCAACTCTTCAAGATTGCTTGCACCGTCATAGTCATAATACCCATATCGTGAATCATGCCCATTGCAAAATCGTTTTGTGAATTGCCAAAATCCCCCAAATTCTTGTTTGAATCGGTCAATGATTTTGAGTTGGTTGATCAACTCTTTGGGTCGGTTTACAACTGCCGTTCCACTCAACAGAATTTTTGGTCCGTTAATGCTTTTTGCGATTTGGCGTGCCGCTTTGGACCGTTGGCTGTCTTTGTTTTTGACATAATGACTTTCATCAAGAATCAGTGAATTGAACCCCCAATCCTTGATTTCCTTTCTGTATTTCCATAAGATGCTGTAGTTGATGACACTGACTCTACAATTGAAGTCAAGGTTCTTAGACGATTGGACTTTGCATGTTTTTCTTGGGAGCCATTGATTCCACTCCCGCTTCCAGTGATCTTTGAGTGTTGCTGGACACACTACAAGACACGGATATGCATCTTGATGATGTATTGCATTGATGGCAGAGGCCGTTTTTCCGAGACCGGGCTGATCTCCAATGATCACATTTTTGTTTTCAACAGCGTATTTGACTCCCACCTTTTGAAAGGGGTACAGTTCCATTCCACGGCGCGTTCCCTTGACTTGAAAATCAGGAAGATCATCCTTTTCAACCAATTCAAGGTTGCGTTTCTTTTGTTTTTCACGTTGCTTCACGTCTTGGATGATCTCTTTCATGCGATCTTGAATTTCATCCGGTGGGTTGCTAATATCAAACTCCCGGAGAAAATCAAAAAATGCACGAATGCTATGCTTGTCAAGTTTGAATTTCCATTCTTTGCTTCTCTTTACATATTTCCGCCCTGGAATATTTTCCTTAACGTACTTGAGAATCCGTTTGTCGTAATCAAAATCAATATAGACATAACTTGCTCGCGTGATTCGTAAATCAATATCATGTTGCATTGCGTGTTATCAAAAAAAGTGGGAGACCCCACACCAAAAGGCACGGTCTCCCACGAATTCATGTGCATACTTTTCTATATGCTGCCCTACATATGCAGTATTATATTGTAAAATATATGTGGTGTGCTATGCAAGGCGATTGCCACACTGTGGGTAGTGTATATTGATGGGAATTGTTTCGCCGTGAACAGCACGAGAAACAGTACTTTACCACTTTTTTTTTTTAACGCTGACTCACGGGAAGAATTTTGTATGTGTGTGTTTCAAACGGCGTTTTTCGGAACACCATTTGTACTGAATTGAAATGGGTGTTGGTTGCACCACCCCTTTCAACGCGACCCGTTTCAACCGAACCATCGGACTGATTGAAACTCTTTGATGACCACCTACTGTTCACCGATGATGTGCTGATTGAAGATGATGAAAGTCCTATTTGATGATTTTCCCTGAAACAATATTCTGGCACCGACCGTTTTTGGGCGTAGTGCTGTTTATGAGAATTTCAAATTCGTCACCATCATCAAGATAAACCGTTTTCGTGGATCCGTTGTTGTGTACACACGACGACAGTCCTTGTTGGCCGCGATTGCAGTTTCCAATAATTTCATGCTTTCATTGTAGATTTGAGTTCAATCAACAAACCGTTTGATCAATGGTCTGAACAGATGCATGATCTCAAACCATTGACGTGTTTCAAGAACACAAAACCGAATTTCCAATGGCTTGTTTGAATGCTGTCTTTCCCTCATATATATCCACAACCACCGAAAAGGTTTTGGTTTTTTACCGCAAATCTTCAAACTGACCTGGTTTTCATGGGGACGACTTTCTTTTCGGGGCGTTGAAAACCTGAACCGTTATATATACCAATGATTGCATGAAAGGTTTCTTTGTTCACTCAAACTTCAAACACACAATAAACACACATGGCGACTCCAATCAAGTTTGACGGGCAACTTGGAAGCCCCGTTGGAAAAACCAGTTTTGGATACTTTGATGGTGACCCTGAATTCATCGCAGATGCCCCACGCATTGCTCATTGGATCGCCCGAAAACTGGGATGGCCGGAATTGGACATTGAAATTGATGAACAAGACCTTTACAATGCCATTGAAGAAGCCATTTTAGAGTTTTCAAGCCTTGTCAATGAACTCAACATTCGTGACAACCTCATTTTGCTGAAAGGCAAAGAACGCTTGGATGAATTTGAAAACGTGACCGGAAAGCATGTCACAGGAACCGCCGTTCGGGAAGCGGTTCGGCTTGCGAAGGCATATGGAAGTGAAGTGGGGCATGGAGGCAATGTCACATGGCGCAAATCCTTTATTGACATCAAAACCGGACAACAGCGGTACGACATCAAAAAACTGTTTACCGCCAAACAAAACTCCAGTGTGGTGGACCCTGATCGTGACATCATCATCAAGAAAATCTATTACTATGGTCCCACTGCTCTTGAACGTGTTTATGATCCTTTTGCCGTGGGCGGCGTGGGAACACTCAATCTGTTGAGAAGCCTGGGATTCCGAGAGTTCACGCCTGCAAGCGAATTCCTGATGCTTCCCGCATATCATGACTTGCTCCGACTTCAAGCCGTGGAATTCAATGACCACATCCGACGAAGCCAATACAGTTACAAACTCAACAACGGAGTTGTCACATTGATGCCCATTCCCGACCACGACTTCTCGCTTTGGTTTGACTACGTCTATGCCGACGAAGCAGACGGAATCACTGTGGTGGACAGCGACATCGCCAACGTGGTTTCAGACTACTCCAATGCCCCGTATGATGTTCACAAATACCAACAAATCAACCAACCATCACGACGTTGGATCTACAAATACGCATGGGCAGTTGCAATGCACAAACTTGGAACTGTGCGAAGCAAATATCAAAGTGTCCCAACCCCCGATAACCAATTCAACTTGGATGGATCTGAACTCAAACAACAAGCAAATGACAAGAAAAAACAACTCGTTGACAAACTCAGGGAACGACTGGACCGGTTGTCACGAACCAACCAACTGGAACAACAAAAACAACAACAAGAATCTCTCAAAAGCATCTTGAACAACGTTCCACTCAAGCTATATGTGGGGTGAAACCAAACCTAAACTACACTCTGCTATATACACTTGAACACAACCGTGTGGTCACACTGGGAAAGCGCTGTGGTCATGATGATATGAACCATAACAACCATATTTTGTGTCACATGAGTTCTCTTTCCATCATGTGTGTATTGTATAGTGTGTGATATAGAGAGAACGGAACCGCATTATATATATAACTCTTGAACACAACCATGCAAAGTGTCACAGGTGATAAAAAGAGTGGTGTTCTCTATCATATAGTGACATAGGAAACCATAACAACCATATAATGTCACTGGGCTTGGTGTCACAGACAGAGCACAATCATATTCTGTGCCACAGGTGATACGAAATCACAATGATTGATGCACAACCATATTCCGTGACACTGGGGTTGGTGATGAGCAACATACCATATACTGTCACAGGTGATATGAAATCATAACATACCATGTAGTGTCACTGGGGTTGGTGATGAGCAACATACCATATACTGTCACAGGTGATATGAAATCATAACATACCATGTAGTGTCACAGGTCATGAAGTGTGGTGGATAATAACCATATGGTGACACAAGGGTTGATGATGAACAGATAACCATATAATGACACTGTGGGTGAACACACATTGGATCTACCATATAGTGTCACAGGTGTTGGTACTGAACAACAACCATGTAGTGTCACTGGGAACTTGGTCTATAACAAACGAGACACAACCATATGATGACATAGGTGAATCACAAAGCACAACGTACCATATAGTGCCACAGGGATTGCCATGAGCATTGAGTGATCGTATGATGCACAACCATATTGTGTGACACAGGTGATGAAAGCTATACCATATAGTGACACAGGGAGATGCACAATACCATACCATATAGTGTCACTGGCGTTGGGTTTCACACACAACAACCATGTAGTGTCACTGGGGAGCCATAACGTACCATGTAGTGTCACTGGGGATGGTGATGCACAACCATCATATTGTGTATCACAGATAATGAAACCAAACTCAAACTACACTTCACTATATACCCTTGTTCATGAACACACAAACCACATACTATGGAGTGACACAGGTGATGAAAGCTATACCATATAGTGACACAGGGAAACCAT
>Ga0102930_1000462_pt1 | contig 13529 bp, 13 predicted proteins | sample SalPon1_B_H2O_MG_FD_84514 | JGI IMG/M metagenome (GOLD analysis project Ga0102930, IMG submission 84514) | Salt pond water microbial communities from South San Francisco under conditions of wetland restoration - Salt Pond MetaG R1_B_H2O_MG | ecosystem: Environmental > Aquatic > Non-marine Saline... | reverse complement strand
GAGGCCAGCGCCAACAAATTGCGGAGTAACACGGCGTACAAAGCCGCACGTTTCATAGACAACACTTCCGACACCGCTTCCGAAAAGTTCAAGAGCGCTCGTAAAGGTTACGACAAGTTCTCCGAGAACGCTCAGTCTACTTTCGGCTCTTTCGTCGATTCCGGTTCCGACGCCTTCGACACGTTTGTGAATAAAGCGGACAAACTCGCCGACGAAGCCATCGACGAAGTCGGAAACAAAGCGGAAATGACCGCGAAGCAGCTCGAAGCCGCGATGAAGAATTTGAAAAAAGCTTGGGCCGCAAACAAGAAATAAACCACCAGGGGACGTTAAAGAAACAAATCTCCGTTTCACCTTCGGCTGTACCGGGGGACGTTAAAGAAACCAAACTTACTGTCTGTGACATAAGGGACTCAAATGTCAGAAAAATACGATGACGACGGAAACCTCGTCGACGACGAAGGTAACGTAATTAAGACCAAAGAAGATTTGGAAAAAGAAGGAGAAGGAGAAAACGAAGAACTCACTCCCGATTCTTTGACCGACGAACAAAAACAAATCTTCGAAAAAATGGTATCCGACCAGCTTTCTTCCATGAAATCAAACATGGACAAGATGGCCAAGGAGCGCGACGAAGAGCGGCGTGAACGCAAAAGACTCGCCGAACAACAGCGCCAAGCTGAAATCCAAGCCATGGAGGAAGCGGGCAAGCACGAAGAGGCTTACAAAGCCAAAATCGAAGACTTGCAATCGGAGCTGGAAAAATACCGCTCGGAAAACACAAAACTCACCCGCGATCAAGCGTTGGACAAAGCCCTGTCCGACATTGAAGGGAAGAAGTTCAAGAATGCTCGCGCCCGAGATTCCGCTTTCCGAGAAATTGTGGACCAACTGGTTCAAGACGAAAATAACAACTGGGTACACCGCACGGGTGTCTCCATCAACGATTTCGTCAAAACTTTCGCCAAGAGCGAAGAATACGAATTTTATTTCGAACTCCCGGAACAACGCGGAGCAGGTACCAACCCGCGCACTCAAACCGGTGGCTTCGACAAGAAGTCTTTGAAAGAAATGTCTCCTCAGGAGGCGATCGAGGCCGCCAAGAAAGGCAAACTCGGTCAAAAAACCTATTGATTCTGTGATTCAAACGGTAGACAACTATTTATACGACGGTCTGTGGCCGCGTTTAACGGCAATGCACTCAAGACCTAAAGGTTGATATAAAATGGCTATCACAGCTCAAGATTTCCAAAACATCGAACTTGCCATCGCGGCTTACGTCGATGAAGCGTACACCGAAGAGAAACGCATCACAACTTCGGGTATCGTAACAACCGACGATCGAATTGACGTCAGCAAAGAGTCGTACATCGGCCAGCTGCGCGCGTACAACCCGATCTCGGCCAACATCAACACACCGTCCTTGACCAACGCCGCCGACGGCGCGTTCTCGGACATCTCGACCCACGTGTCGACGTTCATCAAAAGCGCTCGGTCCGTCGGTTTTGACCAAGTCAATCTCCAGGAGCTCATCTCCCAACAAGACGGCTTCGAAAAAGTCGCCCGCGACATGGCCGAGCTTAAAGCTCAAGATCGTCAGAAAGCGGTAATGGGGGTTCTTCGCGGCGTGGCGGCGGCCGAGGCAGCCGTCGGCAGCCAGGGGATTAACTCGTTCAACGACGGTGTAGACCCGGCCAACGGTTTCTACGTTGACCTGAACGCCGACGGCGAGTTCGGCGCGGCAGCCGCAAACGCCGGCGAAGGTCGTAAACTTGTGGACAGTTCCATTTCCGGCGCCGCAGCCGGCGAACGTCTGTTCCGCTCCGTCGGCATGGCTTACCAGGACTACGAAGACGACTACTTCTATCTGATCACCTCGCCCGAGATGCTCGCGGACTTCCGCGGCGCCAACTTGGTCGACGAAGATCCGATTGAAGACGGTAACTTGATGTTCCAAACCATCTACGACGGCAAGTTCCGCTTGCTCCTCAGCCGCACCAACCAAGGGGACCGCGGCGGCGACACTAACGTCAACGAGTTTTCCAAGAAAACGACCTTAATTGTTCGCGAAGGCGCTATCTCGTTCACGGACATCGAAGCACCGAACCCCGTCGAACTTGACCGGAACGCTTCGAGCTACCTGGGCGGCGGTAACACCGAGATGTGGCATCGCTGGAGCCACGTCGTACACCCCGCGGGTTACGACTGGTCGGGCGCCACCAACAGGTTCCCTGAATATTCGGACTACGAAGCCGCGGCCTCTTGGAATCGCACTTCGGACGTCCTGAATCTGGGTATTCTCCCCATCTTCCACTCGTAAGAGGACACTAATGGCTGGAATCACCGCAGACAATTCGTACGTAACGCTTTCGGAAGCGAACGGGTATATCGCCGGTTTTGTCGGCGGTGATTACTGGTTGGAGCTCTCCGACTCGGACAAAGCAGCGACTCTGATCACCGCCACCGCGCGGTTTGATCAGCACTACGCTCCGTTTGTGTCGGAGGCTTCAAATCCCGGTCAGCCCTTGGCTTTCCCCCGAAAAGCTTTCAGGTTTTACGAACCTGTCTTGGGGGTTTTCGTCGACCAGGTGGACGGCCAGATCCCGGAACGGGTTAAAAAAGCCATCGTGCACCTCGCTTTTCACTACAATTTGAATTCGGAAGAATTGTTCGGAAAGGACGACAAGCGGAATTGGACTCGAATCTCTCTGGAAGGGATGTCTTTGTCCGACGCCACCGTGAACAGTTCCTCGGGAAATGTCCGAGAATTTCCGCGGGAAGTAACTTCTTTTGTGCGACCTTTCTTGGCGAACCCTTCTTCCGTTTACAGTAATAATTGGTGGAGGTCCAACTGATGTCGATAAAACCCGAACTGGAAACCGCTTTCAAAGAAATCTTGTCGGTTTTCGCCGATTTCAAGGTTGTTGCGGAAGTGGAGGACAACTCCGTCGGCGGATACGATTTCGGTTCACAATCCGTTTCTTCGGGAAGCGCTCTTTCGCAAGTCGAGGGTATCAGCGTGGCCCGTAAACAAAGTTTTTCCTCCCTGCCGCCCGACGTGACTCGCGTTTTCTACGCAGAGTCCGGACAGTTCGAACCGGGGTTTTACGACGAGATCACCATTCGCGGTTCTCAGTACTCCATCCTGGATTACGACGACAACGGCGTCTTTGTGACCCTTCAACTCAAAGGAGTTTGAATTGTCTTTCTCCACAGCAGTTGACACGGTCTACCAAATGATCGACGAAGCTTCTTTCGACTTTCAGCTTATCCCGGCCGACTACCGCGGTTCTTACAACAACAGTTCGGAATTTGTTTCCGTGTCCGTCTTGACGCCCGGCGGCGACCGGGTTTCTTACGGAGAAGGTTCGATTTCCACAACCGAAGGTATTTTAGCTTTTTCTGTTTTCACCGAAAACGGCAAGGGGCCCGGGCGGTTGAAAGAAATAACTGACCAACTAGACCAAGCTTTTTCTTTGAAGTCAAACGGTAACGTTCATTTCGGGAAATCTTCTTTGCGATCAATCGGCCAGGACCCTCAAAACCAAAACCTCAGCCACGCTGAATACTCTTTACAATTTAAGATCTACGGAGAATAACCTTATGGCATTTCCAACTTCAATTAGTTCGGGTCATTTTTCGACCATGGCGGTTTCGACCGGCGCCGTCGCGATTGATCCCGTTTCCATGAGCAAAGACGAAACAACTTTCGTCTCAGCTTTCGACGGAACTGCGTCCGACGGTACCTACGAAGTAATCGGCAACATTCGAGAGATTCCGCCCGTCGGCACCCCTTCGAATATCGTAAACGTACCGGTATACGGCCAATCTGTGTCCTCTCAAGTGCAGGCGCAAGCTGACGCACCTGACATGACCTTGACCGTCAACTACGTCCCCTCCGAATGGGACCCGTCGTCTACTTTGGGCGCCATGGTCCGAGACGGAAACGAGTATCTCGTTCGAATGACTTATTTGACCGGCCAGCCGGACACGCAAGATATGACCGCAACCGGTATCGGCACAGTTCCGAACGCGACTTGGTTCATGGTCGTCCGTTTCGACGCCATCGAAGTTCAAAACTCGATGTCCGATTCGGTAACCGCCACCATCTCGATGTCGCTTCCGCTCGGCCGTAATTACGGGCCTTTCACAGTTTAAAAACCAGGATAATAAAATAATGACTGCACCCTTTTCTTCGGATTACGTGGTGCGAAGAACTCTCGACGGGATGAAGAACGCCGTGGCTTTTTCCATGCGCAAAACTTTGTCCCGTTTGGAGGACTTCGATGACGACGATCCCAAAAAACAAGAAGTTTTGAAAACGCTGTCGATCTTGAACGAGATCAACGGTCTGGTAAACGAATTCGAGAAAAATAATAAACAACTATTGGAAGAAGATCAATGAAAAAGTTTGTCAGTAAGGAAATCACTTTCGACGTCGAGTTTATGGGCGAAAAAGTGCAAGTACGGAAACTGCCTATGTCCGTGGTTCGCGAAATTCGCGAGTACGCCGAAAAACAAAATTCCAAGAAAAACCAAACCGAGGAAGACGGCGAACAACTTATGCTTTTCACTTTTCAGAAAGCGGTTGTCGGCGCCGAAGAACTCACCATGGAAGACTTGGAGAAACTCCCGCTGCCGGAGATGAACTATTTGTTCCGAGAAATCATGCGTTCGATCGGTGTTGTTTTTGACGAGGAAACTCCGCAAACGGGAAACTAACCGACGAGGAGCTTTCTCTTTACGAGCTCGCCTACCAATTGGGTGTGACGAAGAGCTATGTGGAGCACGAAATGCCCATGGAAGAATACTTGGGTTGGTGCGAGTTCTTCAATCTTCGGCCTCCCGGTTGGAACGAAGATCGCAGAACCTACATGTTGTTGTCGGCTTTCGGCGCCAAAGAGAAACCGGAGAAGTTGTTCTCCTCCCTCGCTCAGATGAAGAAAGCCGGAGCTCAACGGGACAGGTCCGCCAACCCACTGGGGTTTTTCGAACAAAACTTCAACAAAGAGGAGTGACTTTGTGGTTGTAAAACTGCGATTTCGAAATGTGGAGAGTTTCCGTAAAGAACTTGACAACAAACTCTCTCGCGCCACCGAGCAAGCTTTTCAGGCGGATCAAGAAGAAATGCTTCGAGATCTCAAAGCCGAGACGCCGGTGGCCACGGGAGAGGCCAGGGATTCTTGGTACTTGCAGGATCCGGGTTTCCTCGGTTTATCCTACAGCTTGCTGAGCGGCACAAACGAACTTAAATCCGGTTTGAAAAACTCGGCGTCTCACATTGTTTACTTGAACTGGGGCCACTCAAAACAAGCTCCTCGTTATTTCATAGAATCTGTATTGTCAGATCACGGAAAACTAGATTGATTTTGCCCCGGATGGCCTCGTGTTATTGCGAGTTTGTCCGGGGTATTTTGTTAAAGGAAAGTCCATGGCTCAAAGAATAGGTCTTGACATCGATGTGATGTCCGATTCCGCCAGAGCTCGCCGAGACCTGGCACAGCTCAACCGTTCCGTCGGCCGGATCGAAAAGACTTCGAGCCGTGTCACGCGCGGTTTCCGGAATATGGCGCTGTCTCTGGCGGGCGTGGTCACAGCCGGCGCGGGTCTTAGAGGTCTCGGCACCGCCGCGGACACTATGACCAACTTGGAGAACAAACTCAAAGCGGTCGCGCGATCGGGGCAGGACGTCGAAAAGATGCAACTGCGTCTTTCGAAAATCGCCTCTCGTTCCCGCGCTCCCGTTCGCTCCGCGGTATCGACTTACCAAAGAATGGCGATGGCCATGGACGAAACCCAGGCCTCCGCGAGTGAACTGAACAGGGTTACCGAGACACTCCTAAAATCAGGTACCTTGTCCGGCTCAGCCCCCGCCGAAATACAAAGAGCTTTGGTCCAGTTCAGCCAAGCCGCCTCAACCGGGGTTCTTCGCGCCGAAGAGATGAATTCGATCATAGAAAACGCTCCGTTGGTTCTTAAAGTAGCCGCGAAGGAAATGGGCGTCTCCATGGGTGAGCTGATCGCCGCCGTCCGAGATCCTCAGATCGAGGTTGAATTCCAGCAAATCTTCGACGCCGTCCTCGCCGGATCTTCCAGAATCGACAAACAGTTCAAAGGATTAAGCACCACCGTCGCTCAAGGTTGGGTTGTGTTCAAAGACGGCATGAACGCTTTCTTCGGTTCTTTCATCAGAGGAACTGGGTTGGCTTCTTCGCTCGGCGACAGTCTCCTGGGTTTGGGCGACAAACTCACCGCTCTATCGAACAAAGCCCAAGCTTGGGGTGAAAATATAAGTCTGGCTTTCAAAGTCGTAGGCCGAAGCGCGGCGTTTCTGTTGGACGGTCTGAAGACAATACTCGGGGGGCTGGCCTCCGTTATCGGTTCTGTTCTCAGCGGGGAAGACATCTCCGCCGTGATGAGTCGCATGGTCTCCAAGATCTCCGATTCTTTCCGGTCTTTGTACAGCAAAGTTCAAGAACCGGTTAAAGCATTGGTCGACATGGTCATCGGTTGGTTCGAATGGCTCAGTAACGTCTTGGTCGGAAACTCCATTGTGCCCGATCAAAACGAAGCAATCGTTCAAGATTTCGCGGAACTTCCGGAGAAAATTCTGAAAGCTCTGGGCCGTCTGGGCGACTCTTTGATCGGCTTCTTCATTAAAATTATGACCAACGTACGAAATTCGTTGTCCGGAGTTTTTAACAAATACGTGACCCCGGTCTTTTCTTCCGTGGTCACCAAAATCAAAGATCTGTTTTCTCTTCTGCCGTCTTTCATCAAAGAGCCTTTGACGGAAGCCGCCAAACGCGTTCGTACTTTTCTCTTCGGTTTGTCACTCGACGCTCGTTTCCTGTTCGCCGGGATCCAAGACAAAGGTGTCTACGAAGGGCTGATACGCCCCATTCTGGAGTATGACTATATCAGTTTCGGGAAGGAGTTGGCGCATCGTCTCGGGGAAGGTATTAAGAAAAACCTGACCATCGGTTTATCCGGGGTCGGGGTGGCAGCCATTTTCCTTTTGCGAAAGTACATCACCAACGCCGCCGTCAGGGGTTTTGGTACAGCCGGTATTCTCGCTTCTTTGTTCGCCGGGATCCAGCGTTCCGAGAACATGAAGGAAATTGCCCGCGACTTGGGTTTTTGGTTCGGCGAGATTTTCACTTCGGCAATAAAATTCGGTCTCGGTCTCTTGAAGTTCGACTCGGAAGACTTGTCGAAGAATCTTTCCGGCGACTCCAACTTTCTTCTTGAATTTGTTCGAGACTCCGCCGAAGGTGCTTTCACCGCAGTCGCCGAAATAGGCCAAGGGCTCGGAACCGCCGTCTCGCAAGGAATCTCGCGCGCCGATTTCGAGGGAACAATTCTCGGAAACTTCATGGACGCCACAGAAGCCTGGGTTGACTGGGGCTCCTCGGTCGGCAACTTGATAGGGGAAGCTATAATTGCCGGTCTTGCTTTCAAATTAATGGCGGGTGGCGGTTTAGCTACCGTATACAAGCAATTTACAAACTACAGAGAAGGACAAGCCACCAAAAGATTTGGCGACAGAGCAGATCGCGCGGGTTCTTTGGTTGCCGGTGCAGCCGGTACTATGGGCACCCTGGGCAGTTTCGGCGGTTTTGTCGGCGGCCAAGCGTTGGCCGAATCCATGGGTTTCGATTCCCTCGGAGAGCAACTCGGAGCGGGAATACTGGGCTCTTTTGCCGGCGGCAAGTTTGCTTCCAAGCTGGGCGATGCACTGGTTGACGTAGCCGGCTCCGTGCGACAAGGCGGTTTTCTGTCTACTTTCGGACGGGTTTTGTTCCGCGGAGCGGCCGGCGCGTTCGGCGGAATCCTCGCCTACGAGCTTTCCGGAAAACTCGGTCAATCGATCGGTATAGAAAATGAAGCCGGCTTGGCCGCTTTCCAGTTCGCCTCTGCTTTCGCGGCCGCGTTGGTTTCTCCTGCTTTGGTATCCAAACTAACAAAGAAACTTTCGTTTTTGCTCACCCAAGCTTTTGCCGCACCGGGGTTGAAATCTAAGTTGGCGGCATCCGCCGGTCTTCTGGTCGGCGCTCTGGCCGGTGGATTGGTCGGCTGGGAATTTGGCGGGATCATAGCGGAGTACTTCGATCTTAGCGAAATGCAATCGCTGGGTCTCCAAATAGCAACCGCCATAGCCGCGGGTACAATGGGCGCGGCGGCCACTTCGCGGCTTTCAATGGCAGTCCTCGGCGCGGTCGGCACGGGCGGTAAGAAAGCCTTGTCCAGACTTTCGGGTCGAAACCCCAGAGTATTTATTGCCGTAGGTGCTGCAATCGCCTCCGCTATAGCCGTCGGCTTGGACAAAAAGATGGGAGAAGACGGATCCGACAGCCTCGCCGCCAAAATAAAGAAGGGGTTGTTAAATGCCGCTGTAATAGTCAGTTGGTTCGTGATGATGGGCGCCTCTTGGCCTTTCACAATCGCGGCCGCGGCTATCAACGCAATTGTCTACGCAATCTCCGGTAACAATCTTTGGGAAAATCTCGGACCGGCGATTAAATCCGGGATGAAGACCGCCGCGAAGTACGATGACATGTCTTTCTGGGAGATGCTCTTAACGCCCGAAGGCTTCGTCGCCGCTTTGGATACAACCGCCGCCACAGCCGTCGGTCTGGTAACCGGCGACAGCGGTTCTTACAAAAGGTTGGGTGAAAAACTAGGTGATCAAATAGCGTCCGGCATTGACTTCACCAAGAAGCTCGCTTCTCTTGACGAACAAGCTTGGAGCGATCTCGGGGAAAGGCTTGCGGATGCTTGGAACGAAGGTTGGAACAAATCTTTTGATCTGATTGCTCAGTTTGACGACTGGCTTTCCGAAAAGAACGTCCAACTGGAGGCTTGGTTCAAAGAACTGGGCTTCGATCTCGGCGGTTCTTGGGTTGACGGCTTCAGAGAAGCGATTACGGGGATAGATTTCAGCGGATTGGGTACGCCCGAGAAGGTCAACCCGCAGTTCAAAGATTACAACATGGGCCGTCCGTTGAAAAAAGCCGACGGCGGTTACATCTCGGGGGCCGGTGGTCCTCGTTCCGATTCAATTCCGGCCATGTTGTCGAACGGCGAGTACGTTATCAACGCCGAAGCCACCCGCAAGTTCCGTCCGCTACTTGAATCAATCAACGGCGGCGGTAAAGCTTTCGCAAACGGCGGGCCGGTTGATCGTTCCAACTACTCTATAAAACCCGTATTGGGTTCGGAGCAATTCGTCAAAACTCAAACGGTCACAATCGAATCCGGCGAACTGAGAATGCCGGAAGTGGCTCGAAAAGTCGGAAAAACCGGTGTTGACGCTCTAGACAACGCGGTGGACACCGGTCTGAGAGCACTCGGTATGTCGGATCTCGCTTTTTCGAAAATCGGCAACAAGCTCGATATGAAATCCGGTTTTCGCTCTGACAAAGCACGCAATACCGTAAGTTCCGACGAAACACGAAGTCCCGTAAGCTCCGGCGCCGGTGCGGTGAAAAGGATCCCCGAGAACGGTGGACCGCGCGGACTTTCCGCGGATTCGCTGCCCGACGCTACTTCCCGGGTTTCCCCGAACTACGGTTTCGCTTCCAAATCTATGGCCAAGTACGAAAACACCGTCAGCATGCTTACAAGCGCATTGGAGAAGGGCCAAATACCTTTTGACAAGTTTGTCGACGAAGTGGATAAGGCCGCAGAGGTTTACAACAATTCCGAAGACGCCGCTCGCGCGTACTTGGCGGAACAAAAGAAAAATAACAGAGAGATGGCCGTCGAAGCTGCGCGGGAAATTAAGTCTTCTTTCCAGCAGAATCTAACCGGTCTTTTGTCCGGAGAGTTGTCCATAAAAGATTCTATTCACGGCTTCTTGGATACTTTGACCATGAGAATCTTGGACACTTTCGCCTCGTCTCTGACCAACGCGGTGTGGGATACTTTGGGGCTGGACAAAATCTTCGAAAATATGTTCAACAACATCGCCAACTCTTTGTCGGGAAGTGTGTCAAAAGGACTGTTCGGCGGCGGAGGCGGCGGTCTGCTGGGTGGTTTGTTCGGCGGCGGCGGAGGTATCCTCGGCGGCTCACTGTTCAACATCGGTATGTGGGCAGACGGAGGGCGGGTAACCGGACCCGGAGGCCCCACCGACGATCGTGTCCCCGCCATGTTGTCCAACGGCGAGTACGTCGTTCGGGCTTCACAGGCCGCCAAGTTCATGCCCGTTCTCGAGTCTATAAACAGCGGCAAACCGCTGAAGTTCTCCGAAGGCGGACTGGTGAGCCCTTCCGCAAACGAAATGCCGAAACGTGTTTCGTCGCGGAAAAACGGAAACGAAGGTTCGAACGGACCGACCAAGTTTGAAATCAACATACAAGGTGACGTTTCCGAACAAACACGCAGAGAAGTCATGAAGATGATCGGCGACATCACCAACGGTGTCAATTCGGTGAATCGTGAGAGAGGAATTCAATAATGAAGAACTATTACTTCGAAGGCAGTCCAATTGCGGCGCCTTTAACGATATCCTCAAACGAACCGGTGTTTGTCTCGGAGAGTATATCTCTGGGGCAGACACGCCGATCACAGGGGTCGCAGCGCTGGGAATTGACGTTTTCGGTGCAGCCCCTCGGTGAACAGACTCCTTTGGTGTTTCTAAATTCTGTTCGTTCCGGCTCGACGGTCGGTGAGATGGTAATGCCTCAGTTGCTTCACGTCGAGGAAAACCTTTCAACCGACGGGTCCGGGTTGAAGCTATCCGTAGACGCCGCTGCAAACGCTTCAGAAGTGAACGTTTATTGCCCCTCTTGTTTCCTTTCAGGAAATAATATATTTCTTCCCGCCGGTGCTTTCATCAATTTCGCGGGGCACAGCAAATTGTATGTAATTACCGCAAAGTACGACTCTTCCTCGGATACTTCTTTGGAAATCTTCCCGTCGCTCCGCAAAGAAGTACTTGCAGGTACCGAGGTGTTTTACCCCGGGTACTCGGGCCCGGAACCGAGTCTTAAATACTGGAGAAGTAACTCGGAGATTAAGGGAGTGACTTACGAAGACGGGGTCTTGGCAAGTTTGTTCAAGCTTAATCTCTTGGAGGACGTATAATGAAAAAAGTTAGTGAGGAATTCAAGACATTACTGCAACAAAAAGCTTTGCGGTATTTTATCTTGGTTGATCTGGACATGAACAACCGGTACGCCTTCACAAGTTTACCTTACCGTGTTGAGTTCCAAGGTTTCATTTACGAGCCGGATCCTTTGATTGTAAAGTACGAGCCCCCGAGGACGTCCACGGTTATTGACAAAGAAACTTACAAGATCAATCTTTCTGATCATTATGATTTCATCCAGAAAGACTACCGTCTTGGCGCAGTGGGCTCACCTTTTGTAGTTCGCTTGGGTTTGTTTGACCAAAACGGGGTGCCGAATCTGAATTCTCCGGACGACCTTCTCATCGCCTACAAAGGGAACGTGGACTCCTTGGAAATTGAAACGGATTTTTCAGATGATTCCAAGCACGCCGTTCTCTCGGGTAGTTCTCCTTTGTCTGCCTTGGACCTTGTCGCCGGTTTTCCGACTTCCCGAGACGGCATGGACCAAATAAACGAAAACGACACAGCTTTTGATCGTATTTACGACGGAAGTGAGTCCACCAACCTGAAATGGGGCAAAGCATGATTTTTGGTTTAGTAGTCAGCCTTGTCGTTACGGTCGCCAGCGCTGTGTACCAGAGGGTCCGTCAGAAGAAAATGAAGGACCGTATGGAGGCCGAGCTTGACAAGCAGAAGGGCTTCTCCATACCCGTTGAAGGTGAACCTAAGTATCCGGTTGTTCCTTACGGACGCAATAAGGTCGGCGGTGTCAGGACTTACCACGATGTTTCCGATAACTTTGTGTACAATGTGACTTCCGGTTATATCGATCAACGAGAACCCGCCTCCGGAACGAATTACAGCGACACGGAAGGTTCGGAGTACAAAGTTGTTGTTTCAAAGGGTTCTTCGGGCGGCCAAATTATACCCGGTTCGGAAGGACAACACACCGAATCCCGATTTTACGTAACAGCTCGTTACTATTGGGCCGGAAATCTTTTGAAAACGAACACTTTATACGAAACTGGTGGTTCTACCTATCTATGGACTCTCCCGAATACAACCCCGGTGCTAGACAGTGTTTTTCGTGAGCCGCCCCCGGCGGCAACCGGCCCGGACGGGTGGAATTACTACGCCGTCAACAAAATTTCCGAAAATGACACTGAGGTAGTTTACGACCTTTACCGCGATCGGGAGCCGCAAGGCGGCGGTTCTCAGTTCATGAACGGAGACATGGAAAGCCGGAGCGGAAAGAAGAACGAGTATCTTTTTGTTCAACAGGTGATTGGTTATGCTCCGATAAATGGCGTCAAAGACATAGAAATTGACGGCAATCGTTACACACACAAAGATTACAAAAACCATCATGTAATCAACGTTTACCCGCGAGGTTCTGTTGACGACTTGATGGCGACGGATAACGGCGTACCCGAAACCAATAAATTCACCGGTCACGCCTACGCTTCCATGGCTTTCAAACTCAACAGAGACGATTACAACTACAACGGTATCCCGAACGTCTCTTTTTACTTGGAAGGTCTGAAGATACCTTCTATTGTTTACGGAGCTGACGGTTCGTACAGTTTGAGTTCGGAACTGGTTTACTCAAATAACCCGGCTGTTTGTTTGGCCGATTATTTAACAAATACTCAATACGGCGCCGGTTTGCCAGCGTCGTCTTTGGACTTGGAGAGTTTTTACAAGGCCGCCCAGGTCTGCGATACAACGGTTACGACCAGGAAACGCAGCGGGGTCATGTGGTTCGACGAGAACGAAGATATAAAACTTTACGAGTGCAACATAAACTTGGACAGCGAATCGCCCGTTCGCGACAATATCGAGTTGATTCTGGAAACTATGTCCAACGCCGAATTGATTTGGTCGGACGGCAAATATAGTTTGCGATTGGATTATCCCGTGAATCAAACGGAAGAAGATAACCTCTGCGTCATGACTCTCGACAATTCGAATATCGTTCGAGATAACGTTCGACTGTCTTGGCCTTCCGCCGCAGATCGCTACAACCAAATTACGGTTCGTTTCCGGAACGAGCAAGAAGATTTTGCGGAAGACTCTGTCACTTGGCCCAAAAGTTTCTCCGACGTACATTTTGATTATCTTTCGGAAGACCGCGGGAAAGCTCTCAAAACGGAAATCTTCAACCCGGGTATCGTGGACCCCTATCACGCTCAGGCCAAAGCGGAGAGCATGGTTCGCCAGTCCAGGCGGAGCGCCATTCTCGAAGTAACGTTGAATCACGAAGCTATGTTGCTCGAACCGGGCGATTTCGTGAAAGTGAATAGTGACGTCCTGGGTTTGGACGACGAAGACAACTTCCCGACTGACGAAACTTTCCGAGTAGAGTCAATTCAATTCACGGAAGATCTCGAAATCAAAGTAACGGCAATCCAATTTTCGCACGACGTTCTCGCGTGGAATGTGGAAGATGATG
>Ga0102930_1000461_pt1 | contig 13545 bp, 11 predicted proteins | sample SalPon1_B_H2O_MG_FD_84514 | JGI IMG/M metagenome (GOLD analysis project Ga0102930, IMG submission 84514) | Salt pond water microbial communities from South San Francisco under conditions of wetland restoration - Salt Pond MetaG R1_B_H2O_MG | ecosystem: Environmental > Aquatic > Non-marine Saline... | reverse complement strand
AAGGAGTTACAGTTATCGTAAATGGCATAGAGAGCTTGTAAAGTGGTTCGGATGTCGTTGAAGTCAATTTCTTGTGCATGCAGCGAGCGTCCTGAGGTTTGAATGTGGTATTTCAGCATTTGTGCACGTGGATTTGCCCCGTATTTATAACGCATGGCTTTCGCCCAAATTCTTCTAGCAACACGACCTATTACCGCATATTCTGGGTCAATTCCGTTGGAGAAGAAGAAACTTAAATTAGGGCCAAATTTGTTGATGTCCATGCCACGGCTTAAGTAATATTCCACGTAAGTGAAACCGTTGGAAAGCGTTAAAGCCAATTGGGTAATGGGGTTGGCGCCTGCTTCTGCAATATGATATCCCGAAATAGAAACCGAATAGAAATTTCTGACTTTATTTTCAATGAAATATTCCTGCACATCACCCATCAATCGCAAAGCGAATTCAGTAGAGAAAATACAGGTGTTTTGTGCTTGGTCTTCTTTAAGAATATCGGCTTGTACAGTACCTCGAACCACAGCGATAGTATCCATTTTGATTTTTTGATACACATCTGCAGGCAAAACTTGATCGCCAGTAACACCTAATAGCATCAAACCTAAACCATTGTTGCCTTCGGGTAAATCGCCATTGTATTTTGGGCGATCTAAACCGTTTTCTTTGTAAATCTGTTTGATTTTGGCTTCCACTTCTTGTTCTAATCCTTGTTCTGCAATGTATTTTTCACATTGTTGATCAATGGCAGCATTCATAAAAAAGCCAAGTAACATGGGCGCAGGACCGTTGATGGTCATGCTTACCGATGTCATGTGATGCGCCAAATCGAATCCTGAATACAGTTTCTTGGCGTCGTCTAAACAACAAATCGACACTCCGGCATTACCGATTTTTCCGTAAATATCTGGTCGGTGGTCGGGATTGTTACCATATAAAGTTACCGAATCGAATGCGGTGGACAAACGCTTGGCGGGTAGTCCAGCACTTACGTAGTGAAATCTTCGGTTGGTACGTTCGGGCCCTCCTTCGCCAGCAAACATTCGGGTTGGATCTTCGCCAGTTCGTTTAAATGGATATAAACCAGCGGTGTAAGGAAACTCGCCAGGCACATTTTCCTGCAATAACCACTTGAGCAAATCGCCCCAAGCTTGGTATTTTGGTAAAGCAATTTTTGGAATTTGTTGATGAGAAAGCGACTCAGTATGAGTTTCAATTTTAATTTCTTTATCGCGAACCTTGAAGCTGTAAATCGGATCTTTATAGCGTTTCACCGTGGCATCCCAAGCTAAAATTTTCTCCCAGTTGTAAGGATTCAAATCCATTTTTACACGGTCGAATTCTTTTTTGAGTAAGCCAATTAATTGTTGGTTGTCCTCATTAGTTGCATTTGCTAAAGCTTCTTCATCAATTCCGTTTTTGTCTAAAGCCAACTGCGCTTCTGCTGAAGATTCTAAGGTTTTGAAAATTCCATATAATTTTTGTGCAACTTCTACCTGCTGATTTGCTTTTTGATCGTAAGCGCGATTATTTTCAGAAATCTCAGAAAGATAGCGGGTTCTTGCGGGTGGAATGACAAATATTTTCTCTGACATTTCATCCGTGATTTGGTAATTGCTTTTCAGTTCAGCTTTGGTTTTTTCAGCCATTTGATCCATGATGTGCTTGTACAAAATGTTCATTCCTGGATCGTTGAATTGCGAAGCGATGGTTCCATAAACGGGAAGTGTATCCAATTTAGCATCCCACAATTGATGATTGCGTTGGTATTGTTTTTTCACATCACGTAAGGCATCTTTAGCTCCACGCTTATCGAATTTATTGATGGCTACCAAGTCAGCAAAATCAAGCATATCAATTTTTTCCAATTGAGTTGCCGCCCCAAATTCTGGTGTCATGACATACAAAGACACATCCGAATGGTCTAAGATTTCGGTGTCACTTTGCCCAATTCCTGAAGTTTCTAGAATAATTAAATCGTAGCTGGCAGCTTTCAAAACTTCAACGGCTTCCTGCACATATTTTGAAAGGGCTAAATTAGATTGACGCGTAGCCAACGAACGCATATAAACACGAGGTGAATTGATGGCATTCATTCGGATTCGGTCGCCTAACAAAGCTCCACCAGTTTTTCGTTTGGAAGGGTCAACCGAAATAATTCCGATTTGTTTATCTTCAAAATCGACTAAAAAGCGTCTAACAAGTTCATCTACCAAAGACGATTTTCCAGAACCGCCAGTTCCTGTAATTCCAAGGACAGGGGTGGAAGCCCCCTTCGATTCCCCCTTGGGGGGAAAGATACTTTGAAAATCTTCTGGGCAATTTTCAGCAAGAGAAATAAGTCTTGCAATAACGTTTACATTTTTTTGCTTTAAAGCCTCAGTAATTTCTTTAGATGACAACGTTAAAAGCCAAGATGAGTCTTGGTTGGATATAACAGCAGGTTTCTCCCCTTTGGGGAGATTAAGAGGGGCTTCTGCTTGTTTCACCAAATCGTTAATCATACCTTGCAATCCCATCTCACGACCGTCATCTGGCGAGTAAATTCGGGTGATGCCGTAATTCATCAACTCTTCAATTTCTTCGGTAAGGATAACTCCTCCACCACCACCAAAAATTTTGATATGGGGAGCTCCTTTTTCCTGAAGTAAGTCGTACATGTATTTAAAATACTCATTATGTCCACCTTGGTAAGACGTCATGGCAATGGCATTCACATCTTCTTGAATGGCGGTGTTCACTACTTCTTCTACACTTCGGTCGTGACCAAGATGAATCACTTCAACACCAGTAGATTGAATGATTCGACGCATCACATTAATGGCAGCATCGTGGCCATCAAATAAAGAGGCCGCTGTTACTATTCTAATTTGATTTTTAGGTATATAGGGTTGTTGTTGATTCATCCTGGTTTGAATTATATATAATATTCTACATGTAAAATTACGAAATATTCAATCTAAGTGTTTTAATTTAAGTTTAGAATAACATGAAGAATCCGAAACTGAAAAACATTATATATCTGCATCAAACCATTTTTTAGTATAACATCAGGTTTAGTTTGAGCGGCTTTAAGTTTATTTTTCCTCAACCTATTTGCAGAACTTTAGCAAGTCTCTGATCGTGTCATGTCTGACTATATTGTAAACCAAGAAGATTGCTATCCGCAACTAACAGATTATGAAACTCGTGAAGCTTTAGAAGGGTTTACAAGATGATTAAAGTGGAAGAAAAGCAAAAGCACTGATGTACTAAAATAAGTTTTTGCCCTTTAAGATTAAACTCTTTGAAGCTGAGGGGTTTGTTTTTCTTCTAAACCTTTTATAAAGTTAATCACCTGAGTATTAAAAACTTTTGGTTGTTCTACATTCACTACGTGGCCACAGTTTTTAAGAATAAACAACTTTGCCTGTTGATGAGTTTCTGAAATTTTTTTGACTGCTGGCAGAAACAAGTAGTCCTGTTCACCCATCATGTATAAAGAAGGAATATCAATGGCTTTTTGCCTGAAGAACTTCAAGAGTGGATTTATTTCAGCGGTTAATTTAAACCATCTTACAAATTCTTTTTGGTACAATTTTTTAGCTTCGTTGACGAATAAATTCCTGGAAGCCTTATGGTTTTTTCTCGGCATAATTATGAAAGCAAATAGCTTATACAAAATCATATAAGGCACGACAGATTTAAAAATCACCCCTACATTCATCAAAAATCTAGATCTTATATTCATTTTCATTATGGCGCCTCCCATGATCATACTAGAGACACGATTAGGGTAGTTTTCAGCTAAATTTCTGATGAGAATTGTGCCAAGAGAAATCCCTATAAAATGTGATTTTTGGATAGCATGTTTATCCAAAACTTCTATGATATCGTCAGTGATAGCATCAAACGTGTAATTTTCGTTAAGAGAATCTTGAAGCTTAGGGTTAGAATTGCCATGCCCTCTTAAATCCAATAGCAGAATATTAAAATGAGATTTAAAAGCTCTCAGCTGTTTAAACCATATAGAAGAGCTTCCACCAGCCCCATGCACAAACGTTACCCACTGTTTGGAGAATTTATGCTTGTATATGGAATGATGAATCATATTTAGTTTTGTGTAAATATACGCACTAAATTTTATTTAATAAGAATGTATAAAAAACCAAAAGTCAATTTTATAAGTTGTTTCTCAATTTTTTGAAGTATTCAAAAGCTTTAATCAACCTAGATCCGTACCTACTACAAAATTCTCTATCTACGATTATAGCCTAGTCAGATCCATCTCAAAGTCTGAACCTCTTGCAGTTGTTTGGATAGCTTTTACCGTTTTCTTAGTATTTGAATTTAAGATGAGTAACTCATCAATTCTGCTCCACCCCATAATGTTTGCTGTTATTCTGATTTTTTAAGGTTGCACTCTGGACGTTGTAATACTCTCGATTGTGTCTTTTAATCCTAGATCAACCACTATTAAAAAAAGGTTTGAAACAAACAGGCTATTCAGTTTAAAATACCATCATTATTAAAAAAATCTCCTCATCTAATCTCTCATAATTAAAATAAAAAAACCAGCAAATGAACATCTGCTGGTAGGTTTTTTTTATAAAAAACAATCGACATTAAGCTGTAGGTGCCCAAGAGGCACACAGCATGCCTGGTGCTGCCTTGGTTGGGTGAGCACAATTAGAAGTTTCATGTTTATGACAGTTGGAACAGCTTCTTTCGTTCTTAAGCTCCATTCTCATGTCAAATTGGTCGCAAGTATATTTTTGAGATACTAAGACTTCATGCTTACTACAAAATGTATTTTCGATTAAGTTTTTACAATTACTACAGTTGTTTGCAAATCTAATAGCCATAATATTTGATTTTAAAGGATTATAAATAATTACATTAAAGATACGCTTACAATGAATTCAATCTGTTAAAAGCCTTATAAAACCTCATAATACATCATTGGACTGATTAAAAATAAAAAAGCACCTATTAAAAATAGATGCTTTTTTGATTGCGATAATAAGTTAGAATTTATTTTACTTGATCGACTACAGCTTTAAAGGCTTCAGGGTTGTTCATAGCCAAATCCGCTAGGACTTTTCTATTCAACTCTATATTGTTAGCTTTCACTTTTCCCATGAACTGAGAATAAGATAAACCGTGTAATCTAGCAGCAGCATTGATTCTTATAATCCAAAGTGACCTGAAATTTCTCTTTTTGGTTTTGCGGTCTCTGTAAGCATATAGCATGGCTTTTTCGACTGCATTTTTGGCTACTGTCCAAACGTTTTTACGACGTCCGTAGTAACCTTTGGCTTGCTTCATTATTTTTTTACGTCTGGCTCTGGAAGCGACAGAATTTGTTGATCTTGGCATAGTTTAAAGATTTTTGTAGTAGGCAGTTACGAATAACATTTTATGAGCCTAACTCCATGGATTAATAATTAACCTTGTGGTGCTTATTTTAAGCGTAATTGAGTTTTGATGCTGTGTTCATCAGCCTTATCTACAAGACCGCTATGAGTAAGCTTCAGTTTTCTCTTTTTTGACTTTTTAGTCAAAATGTGACTTTTGAATGCATGTTTGCGTTTTATTTTACCTGTACCGGTAAGTTTAAAACGCTTTTTAGCACTCGATTTGGTTTTCATTTTAGGCATTTGGAATATATATTAAGGATTATCGCAATTATTTTTTAGATACAGGAGCCAGAATCATAATCATCCGCTTTCCTTCTAGTTTTGGCATTTGCTCAACTTTAGCTAGATCTTCTAAATCTTGGGCTAATCTCAGAAGCAGAATTTGCCCTTTGTCTTTGAAGACTATAGAACGCCCTTTGAAAAACACAAAAGCTTTCAGCTTAGCACCATCTTTCAAAAACTTCTCGGCATTCTTCTTTTTGAATTCATAATCATGGTCATCTGTGTTAGGCCCAAAACGAATCTCTTTTACAACTACTTGTGTTGTTTTTTGTTTTAATGCTTTTTCACGTTTCTTCTGCTCATACAAGAATTTCTTGTAATCCATAACTTTACAAACAGGTGGGTCTGCTTTAGGAGATATTTCTACAAGATCGAGTTCTTGTTCCTCGGCCATGCTGAGTGCTTCCTTTAAAGAATACACATCTACTTTTACATTTTCACCAACGACACGAACTTTTGGAGCTCTTATCTTGTCGTTAATTTTATGAGGGTTTTCTTTAATTTGCCTCGGCGCCTGTCTTGATTTTTTTCTACGTATTGCTATGGCTAACTATTTTTTAAATTAAACTTCAAATTTATAAATTTCCTTTTGTGTTTCAGCTTTTAAAATTTCAGCGAACTCATCAGTTGTCATTTCGCCTAAGTCTTCGCCTCCATGTTTTCTTACAGAAATTGTACCATTATCTACTTCTGTTTCACCAATTATCAACATAAAAGGAATTTTGTTCATCTCGGCCTCACGGATTTTTTTGCCCATGGTCTCACCTCGATTATCAAATGTGGCGCGAATTTCGTGTTTTTTAAGTAAACTTAAAACTTTTTTGGAATAATTTTCATATTTCTCACTGATTGAGAGGATAATAGCTTGTTCTGGCATAAGCCACAAGGGGAAATTACCACCTGTATGCTCTAAAAGGATAGCGATAAAGCGCTCTAGGCTGCCAAAAGGCGCTCTGTGTATCATGACAGGTCTGTGCATCTCATTATCATTCCCTTTATACTCCAATTCAAATCGTTCTGGCAAGTTATAATCTACCTGTATGGTACCTAATTGCCATTGCCTTCCTAAGGCATCTTTTACCATAAAATCCAACTTAGGCCCATAAAAGGCAGCTTCGCCAGTTTCTATTTTATAATTCAATCCTTTTTCTTGAGCTGCATTGAGTATGGCTGTTTCTGCTTTTTCCCAGTTTTCATCAGATCCTATATACTTAGCAGGCTTGTCAGGGTCTCTGAGAGATACCTGAGCTGTGAAGTTTTCGAACCCTAGAGAGCCAAATACATAAAGGACAAGGTCTATTACCTTCTTGAACTCTTCATCTAGTTGGTCTGGGGTGCAGAAAATATGTGCATCATCTTGAGTAAATCCTCTTACTCTGGTGAGGCCGTGAAGCTCACCACTCTGCTCATATCTGTACACAGTGCCAAATTCTGCATAACGTTGTGGCAAATCTCTGTAACTCCAAGCTTGGGAATTGAAAATTTCACAATGATGCGGACAGTTCATGGGCTTCAAAAGATACTCTTCTCCCTCTTGTGGAGTAAGAATAGGCTGGAAGCTATCTTCTCCGTATTTTTGATAATGACCAGAAGTCATGTATAGTTCCTTTTGCCCAATATGAGGTGAAACTACTTGCTGGTAGCCCGCTGTTTCCTGTGCTTCTTTTAAAAATTTCTCTAATCTGTCTCTTAACGCAGCACCTTTAGGCAACCATAAGGGCAAGCCTTGACCTACTTTTTGAGAAAACGTAAAGAGTTTCAATTCCTTACCGAGTTTTCTATGGTCTCTTTTTTTGGCTTCCTCCAGAAGTTCTAAATATGCTTTTAGGTCTTTTTGCTTGGGGAAGGATATACCGTATATCCGCGTAAGTTGTGGATTGTTCTCATCCCCTCTCCAATACGCGCCTGCTATGTTCATTAGCTTTACAGCTTTTATAATGCCTGTGTTTGGGATGTGCCCTCCTCTACATAAATCTGTAAAATCGTCATGGTCGCAGAAGGTGATTTCACCATCTTCTAGATTTTCAATCAATTCAACCTTAAAGGGGTTTTCTTTGGATTTGTAATAGTCTAAAGCTTCAGATTTTGAGACAGAGCGCATTTCGAAATCATGCTTACCACGAGCTAACTCCAGCATTTTGGCTTCAATTTTTGGAAAATCATGTTCAGAAATCACCTCTCCATTTAAATCTAAATCATAGTAAAATCCGTTTTCAATAGACGGCCCAATAGTCAAATTAACCTTTGGGTATAATTTCAAAATAGCTTGTGCCATCACATGCGATGTAGAATGCCAAAAGGCTTGTTTTCCTTCATCATCATTGAAAGTAAGCAGTACCAGATCACCATCTTCGTAAAGCGGGGTTGTGGTTTCCACAATAGTGTCGTTAAATTTTGCAGAAATCACATTTCTAGCCAAGCCTGAACTTATGCTTTGCGCTACATCCATTGGGGTTGTGCCCTTTTCGTATGGCTTTACACTCCCATCTGGTAAGGTAATATTGATCATCGGTATTGATTTTGAGCAAAGATACTAGGTTAATAGTTCTTTGCAACATGAAATTTTAATTCTTTAAAGCTTTGAAGTGCTTATTACTATGAGTTTGAAAACACAAAACCACTTTCATTGAAAGTGGTTTTGACTAAAAATTATTCAATTTTTATTTGATCAATTTGAAACTTCGCTCCACAAAATTTGTCAGCTCTTCGCCTTTGAGTAAATTTTGAGACAGCAAGGCTAGATCCAACGTCTGCTTGATCAGTGTTTCTTTTTTTGAATCTTCTTTAGCTTTAAGAATCTTTGAAATCAATGGATTGTTGGTATTGACCACAAGATTATACATTTCTGGCATATTGCCCATTCCAAACATACCACCGCCACCTGTCTGCTGCATTTCTTTCATACGACGCATGAATTCTGGTTGAGTAATCATTACTGGTGCTGTATCAGAATCTAAAGCTTCTAGTTGTACTGTGTATTTTTCTTTTGGCACAACGGTTTCAAAACTGGTTTTTACCGTTTCCTTCTCTTCGTCAGATAGTTTAGAAATTTGTTCTGATTCTTTTTTTATGAGGTTTTCTATATGGTCACTATCTACTCTCACAAAAGACACCTTTTGCTCGTTCTCTTGCTCTAGTTTCTGAATCAAATGCGAAACTATAGGGGAGTCCAGCAATAATACTTTATAACCTTTGTCTTTTGCTCTTTTGATGTAGCTGTGTTGCTCGTCTTTATTGGAAGCATAAAGCACTACAAGCTTTCCATCCTTGTCTGTTTGTAGCTCAGTAATGTTGTTTTTGAGCTCATCAAAAGTGAAATACTTATCATCAGTTGTAGGATACAAGGCAAATTTTTGTGCTTTCTCAAAGAATTTATCTTCAGACAACATGCCGTATTCAATCACAACTTTGATGTCATTCCATTTCTTTTCAAAATCCTCTCTGCTGTCATTAAATAAGGATTTAAGCTTATCTGCTACTTTTCTGGTGATGTAACTCGAGATCTTCTTCACAGCTCCATCGGCTTGGAGGTAAGATCTAGAGACATTCAAAGGAATGTCTGGAGAATCAATAACTCCTTTTAGCATAGTTAGGAATTCTGGCACAATACCCTCCACATTATCCGTTACGAAAACTTGGTTCTGATAAAGTTGTATTTTATCCTTTTGTATAGATAAATCGTTACTTAATTTAGGAAAATAGAGGATCCCTGTCAGGTTGAAGGGGTAGTCCACATTTAGGTGAATATGAAAAAGTGGCTCTTCAAACTGAGTAGGGTATAATTCTCTGTAAAATGAGTTGTAGTCCTTTTCCTCGAGCTCTGTAGGCTGTTTTGTCCAGGCTGGTTCTGGATTGTTTATGATATTATCAACGGTAACCTTTTTTGGTTCTTCGTCTTCTTTGGCATCTTTGGCCTTAGGGAGCTCCTTTTCTTTAGTTCCAAATTTGATTGGAACTGGCATAAACTTATTATACTTTACGAGCAATTCATTGATTCTGTGGTCTTCCAGAAACTCTTTTTCATCATCATTGATGTGCAGTATAATTTCTGTACCCCTATCAATTTTATCACAATCTTCTAAAGTGAACTGAGTAGTCCCTTCACACGTCCAATGGGCAGCGGGCTCATCTTTCCAAGATTTTGTCTTAATTTCTACTTTGTTTGCCACCATAAAAGCGGAGTAAAAACCCAAACCAAAGTGACCTATGATGCCTGTGTCTTTGGCCTCAGAATCTTTATATTTTTCTAGAAATTCTTCAGCCCCAGAGAAAGCCACTTCATTGATGTATTTTTCAACCTCATCTTTAGTCATCCCCACACCCTCATCTATAATATGTAAGGTCTGATTGTCTTTATCGATTTTAATTTCGATTTTGGGTTGCCCAACATCAATTTTAGCCTCACCTATCCTCACAAGGTGATTCAACTTGAGTGTAGCATCTGTAGCATTAGAAATTAATTCTCTTAAAAATATTTCGTGATCGCTGTAAAGAAATTTTTTAATCAGTGGAAAAATATTTTCAACTGATACATTAATATTACCTGTAGCCATAATTATTTTGTTTTAGATTGACTAATCAAATGAAATACCGATTCACGATTTATGACAAACTGACATACAAGTTGATATTTAACAAAAGATTTCGTTTAAAGCTAAACACTAAAACTTAAACAATAATTATATTTGTGTACAAACTCAGAATTATGGCTACCAAGACAAAAGCAACAAAAGACATTTCTAAAATAGACATCATAACCCACTACATGGATGATGTTTTATTGCATGAACATGCTCCAAAATCCGTTTATAAATTTGCAAAAGATCATAAGTTTGAAGAGAAAGACTTCTACAAATTTTTTGGCAATTTTGAAGCCTTAAGAGAAAACATTTGGGAAAGCTTCTTTGAGAATGCTCATAACCTTATGCAAGCAAATGAGCAAGTAGAACATTACGGAAGCAGAGAGAAAATGCTTACCTTTTTCTATACTTTTTTTGAAATCCTTACTGCAAATAGAAGTTATGTCCTATTTGTGATAGATGAAAACGAGGATCAACTCAAAAACCTTAAACAACTAAAAGGCCTAAGAAGACACATCAAAACATTCGCAACAGATTTGATTGAAAATGATAATGACGAAAAATCTTATGGCTTCTTAAAGAGAAATGAAAAAATCTATTCTGAAGGCGCTTGGATTCAATTCTTGTTTTTGCTCAAATTTTGGAAAGATGACAAATCACCAGATTTTGAAAAAACTGATGTTGCCATTGAAAAATCCGTAAATACCATTTTTGATGTTTTTGATAACACCCCTTTAGAGAAAGTTTTTGATTTTGGAAAATTTCTCTACAAAGAAACTATGAAGTAGTACATGAAGACAATTGATAAAATCCCAACAGGGAAATTCAGCCGTACCTCAAAACTTATTGGTACTGGCACCAAAATAGGAGCTAACTATCTAAAATATTATTCCAAAAAAGCCTTTAATCCAGAACTTTCTAGAGACGATCTTGATGAAGAAAATGCTACAGATATTTATGATGGCTTAAAAAGTCTAAAGGGTAGTGCCTTAAAAGTGGCTCAAATGCTTTCAATGGAAAAAAGCCTTTTACCTAATGCTTACGTCGAAAAATTCAGCTTAGCTCAATTCAGTGTTCCTCCCCTTTCTGCTCCGCTTGTGAGGAAAACATTTAAAAAATATAACGGGAAATACCCCGAAGACATCTTTGATAACTTCACTTCAGAATCTGTGAATGCCGCTAGTATAGGGCAAGTACATAGAGCCGAAAAGGATGGTAACAAATATGCTATCAAAATACAATACCCAGGGGTAGCAGACAGCATCAGTTCAGATTTAGCCATGGTGAAGCCGGTAGCCACTCGGATGTTCAATCTAAAAGGAAAGGACTCAGAAAAATACTTCAAAGAAATAGAAGACAAACTTGTGGAGGAGACTGATTATATCTTAGAGGTAGAACAGAGTAAACGCATCTCTGAGGCTTGCCAAATGATTCCAAACCTAAAGTTTCCTAAGTATTATGAAAATTTGTCCAGCGAGCGCATCATTACCATGGACTGGATGGATGGGAAACACCTTAGTGAATTTGTGAAACAAGAGTTTTCTGAAGAAGTAGGAAATGCTTTGGGACAAACCCTATGGAATTTTTATATGTTTCAATTTCATAAACTAAAAGAGGTACATGCCGACCCCCATCCAGGGAATTTTCTGATAGACAAAGATTATAACCTGATAGCCATAGATTTTGGATGTATTAAAACTATTCCGGATCAATTTTACATACCTTACTTCGAATTAGCCGAGCCAGAACATATTGATGATCCTGAGTTTTTTCTTCAAAAACTTAAAGAATTAGAAATTATAAGACCAGATGACACAGAAAAAGAAATCAAGTATTTTTCTGCATTGTTTCATGAAATGTTAAGCTTGTTTACCAGCCCATTTCACAAAGAACATTTTGACTTTGGAGATGAGAGATTTTGGAATAAAGTTTCTGGATTGAGTGAAAAGTACAGCAGTGACAAGGAATTGAGAAAAATGAATGGCAATAGAGGAAGTAAACATTTCCTCTACATCAACAGAACATTCTTTGGTATTTATAATTTATTACATGATCTGAAAGCCAAAGTTGACATCAATGACTACAAGAAATACATGTAAATCATACAACTTTTGGTTAGAATGACTAAAACGCTTTTTGATTACTTATCAAAAGGCGTTTTTCTTTAGGTTTAAAATCAATTTTTTCTACAATAAAAAGTAACTTGCTACTCTAAATACTAAAACTCATGTATCAATCTAAAATAGTCGGCTTGGGAAAATATGTCCCAGAACATGTGGTTACCAACCATGACCTAAGCCAAGTTATGGACACCTCCGATGAGTGGATCCAAGAAAGGACTGGCATCATAGAACGACGACACATCCAAAAAGGGGACGGAAATTCTACTGCTACTATGGGCTTAAAGGCTGCTCAACAAGCTATTGAAAGAGCTAATATTGATAAAAATGATATAGATTTGATTGTGTTTGCAACGCTGAGTCCTGATTATTATTTTCCAGGATGCGGAGTACAAATCCAAGAGCTTCTTGGCATAAAAACCTGTCCAGCCTTGGATGTAAGAAACCAGTGTAGTGGTTTTGTATATGGCATGTCGGTGGCAGATCAATTTATAAAAACTGGCATGTACAAAAACATTCTTGTAATAGGAAGCGAAAACCACAGTGGCGGACTAGATATGAGTACCCGCGGCAGGCATGTGTCTGTGATTTTTGGTGATGGTGCAGGAGCTGCCGTATTAACCAGAAGTAATAATGATTCTGGAATTCTCTCTACACATCTGCATTCAGAAGGAAAATTTATAGATGAGTTATCCCTAAGAGGCCCTTCTACTGAAAAATGGGTACCAGAGATCATAGCAGAAAATCCACAGGAGGATATTCCATATTTCCCTAAGATGAATGGTCAGCTGGTCTTTAAAAATGCTGTAGTCAGGTTTTCTGAAGTAATTAATGAGGGCCTTGAATTTAATAATTTGAAAAAGGATGATATTGATATGTTTGTGCCTCATCAGGCTAATTTAAGAATATCTCAATTTATCCAAAAGAAACTAGGGCTTGAAAATCATCAGGTACATAACAATATTCAGAAATACGGTAATACAACAGCAGCATCTATACCTATTGCCCTCACTGAAGCATGGGAAGTAGGAAAAATTAAAGAAGGCCACTTGGTTGTGCTAGCAGCATTTGGTAGCGGCTTCACCTGGGGTAGTGTGATTATGAGGTGGTAATCTATAAATAATAATCAACAAAAAATCCTGTGAATGTATAACTCACAGGATTTTTTTT
>Ga0102930_1000459_pt1 | contig 13547 bp, 13 predicted proteins | sample SalPon1_B_H2O_MG_FD_84514 | JGI IMG/M metagenome (GOLD analysis project Ga0102930, IMG submission 84514) | Salt pond water microbial communities from South San Francisco under conditions of wetland restoration - Salt Pond MetaG R1_B_H2O_MG | ecosystem: Environmental > Aquatic > Non-marine Saline... | reverse complement strand
TGAAACACTGCCACCAATGGCCCCGCTATCGGCACCCACCGAGCGAAAGCGCAATCCAAGACGAGTGAAGATACGCGTGTAGGCTTTATGCATGTCCGCATAGGTGGCTTGTAAAGAGGCCTGATCGATGTGGAAGGAGTAAGCATCTTTCATGACAAATTCACGCGCACGCATCACGCCAAAGCGTGGCCGAATCTCATCGCGAAATTTAGTCTGTATTTGATAATAAGTGAGCGGTAACTGACGGTAGCTCCGCAGCTCGCGGCGCAGATAGTCAGTGATGACCTCTTCATGGGTAGGGCCAATGCAGAATTCGCGCTCATGACGATCCTGCAGTCGTAACAACTCCGCCCCATAAACTGACCAGCGCCCAGATTCTTGCCAAAGTTCCGCCGGTTGGACGGCGGGCATTAGGACTTCTAAGCTACCAATGCGATTCATTTCCTCACGAACAACCTGTTCAACACGTCTGAGCACGCGCAGCCCAAGCGGTTGCCAGGTGTAGAGTCCAGCACCAATTTTCTCAATGAGGCCAGCTCTGAGCATAAGCTGGTGACTGATAATATCGGCGTCAGCCGGCGTTTGTTTGTTGGTAAATAGCGGAAAACGGCTTGCGCGCATGCTTCGATGCCTTGTTCAGAAAATAAAAACCCCTCTAGATTAGCCGACCAGAAGCGGGTCGCCCACCCCTTTGACGATGCGCAGATCTTGACGCCCATGGCCGCGCGCCGTAACTTGAGGCGCTTTCGTTGCACATTTACTAGGGTCATCCGAGCGCCGGTTATTCGCTATGCGACATCTAATTTCTATTCTCGTTGAGAACGAGTTCGGTGCATTGGGCCGGATTGCCGGGCTATTTACGGCACGCGGCTACAACATCGATTCGTTAACGGTTGCGCCGACTGATGACGCCACGATTTCACGCATAACGCTTGTGACTCAGGGTGATGAGCGCATTATCGAGCAGATTCTCAAGCAGCTTAATAAGCTATTGGATGTGGTTAAGGTAAGCGATCTCACCGAGGCGTTGCATATCGAGCGAGAGCTCATGTTAGTTAAAGTCCAGGCGACGTCTAGCGAATCGCGAGAAGAGTTCAAACGCCTGGCAGATATTTTTGAGGCCCACATTGTTGATGTGACCGATAAGACTTACACCATTGAGGTGATTGGGCGCTCGAGTAAGCTTGATGCCTTTCTCGAGCTTCTCGATCGGAAGACACCCATGGAAGTGGTCCGTTCTGGGGTCATTGGCATTGCGCGCGGCGAAAAACAGATGCGTATTTAGAATCCACAACTCGGGGGAGCTATGAAAGTTTATTACGATAAGGACGCTGACCTTTCCATCATCAAAGGCATGAAGGTCGCCATTTTGGGTTATGGCTCGCAGGGTCATGCGCATGCGAATAATCTCAAAGAGTCAGGCGTCCCAGTCGTCGTGGGTCTGCGTGCTGGATCAGCGAGTGCTGAAAAAGCCAAGGCGGCAGGATTGGAAGTGGCTGAAGTTGACGCGGCGGTTGCTAGCGCTGATTTAGTCATGATGACGTTACCAGATGAGCATCAAGCCGCGGTTTACACCGAATCGGTTGCTCCCCACCTCAAGCAGGGTGGCGCGATTGCGTTTGCGCATGGATTTAACATCCACTATCAGCAAATTGAGCCACGTGCCGATATGGACGTCATTATGATTGCGCCAAAAGGCCCAGGGCATTTGGTGCGTTCAACCTATGTTGAGGGCAATGGCGTGCCAAGCCTAATTGCTGTGCATCAGGATGCCAGCGGCCAGGCCCGTGATGTGGCGCTGTCTTACGCTTCAGCGAACGGCGGTGGACGCTCAGGCGTGATTGAGACAAGTTTCCAAGAGGAAACAGAAACGGATCTCTTTGGCGAACAGGCCGTGCTCTGCGGCGGTATTACTTCGTTAATCGAAGCGGGTTTTGAGACGTTAGTAGAAGCCGGCTATGCCCCAGAGATGGCTTATTTTGAAGTGCTCCATGAAACCAAGCTCATTGTTGATCTGCTCTATCAGGGCGGTATTGCCAATATGCGTTACTCGATTTCGAATACTGCGGAATATGGTGATTTTACCCGCGGCCCACGGGTCATTAATGAACAATCGCGGCAGGCGATGCGTGAGTTACTCGAAGAGATTCGTAATGGTGAGTTCGCCAAGGAATTCGTGCTTGAAAATCAGGCCGGTGCACCTCGCCTTAAAGCGATGCGGCGCCGGGCCTTTGAGCACCCCATCGAAGAGGTGGGCTCAAAACTGCGTGACATGATGCCTTGGATTAAAGCCAACCAACTCGTCGATCGCAGTCGTAACTAATCGACGAATGCAAATGGGCGGTTGCTGGTTATCGCTAGCAACCGCGACTTTGAGGTCGCTATGACCGATCAATTGCCTCCTAGGCCACGCCGTCGCGGCATTTATCTGCTGCCAAATTTAATTACCACGCTAGCGCTGTTTTTTGGCTTCTACGCGGTGGTTGCAGCGCAGTCGGGCCTGTATGAATCGGCGGCGGTTGGCGTTTTTTTAGCCATGGTTATGGATGGGATTGACGGGCGCGTGGCGCGGTTGACTAACACCCAAAGTGATTTTGGCGTGCAATACGACAGCATTGCCGACATGGTCTCTTTTGGAGTGGCGCCAGCGTTAGTAGTCTATCTCTGGGCCTTAGAGGATTTAAGCGAGCTAGGAGCCGTGTGGGATAAACTCGGCTGGTTAGGGGCATTCATCTATACCGCTTGCGCGGGGTTGCGTTTGGCGCGTTTTAATACGCAAGCCGGAATGGCGGATAAGCGTTATTTTCAAGGCTTACCAAGCCCGGCAGCGGCGGCCACCCTAGCGGGTATGGTCTGGGCGGGTGATCGTCTCGAGTTTGGCGGTTGGCCGGCTGGGTTGCCGGCGCTTTTGATCATCACCTTAGCCGGAATTTTGATGGTCAGTAATGTTCGCTACGATAGTTTTAAAGAAATTGATTTTCGCTACCGAGTCCCTTTTGTGGTGATGGTCTTGGGTGTGTTGGGTGTTGCTCTGATGTCAGTGCATCCGCCAACGGTGCTGTTTGCACTCGCACTCACTTACATGGGATCAGGGCCGGTGCTCACCGTCGTGCGACGTCGGCGTCGTCGTCGCAAACGCCGTCAAGCAGGTTAGACTAGAGATAAGCGATAGATGCGTAGAGGGGAAGGCGCTATGGGCGAAGCCGATCAGTTAATCATTTTTGATACGACCTTGCGTGATGGGGAACAAAGCCCTGGCGCGTCGATGACACGTGAGGAGAAGGTGCGCATTGCCCGAGCGCTAGAGCGACTGAAGGTTGATGTCATCGAGGCCGGATTTCCTGCGGCAAGCCGGGGTGATTTTGAATCAGTCCGCGCGGTGGCGGAAACCATTACTGATTCGCGAGTTTGTGGCCTGGCACGTGCGTTCGAGGCTGATGTCGAGCGAGCGGGCGAGGCGATTGCACCGGCAGCGGCTGGGCGAATACACACGTTCATTGCGACTTCTCCGGTGCATATGGAGAAAAAACTCCAGCTCGCGCCTGAACAAGTGCAGGCTCGAGCGGTTGCGGCTGTCAAACAAGCACGCAACCTTTGCGACGATGTTGAATTCTCGCCAGAAGACGCGGGCCGCTCCGAGCCGGATTTTCTATGCCGTATTATTGAAGCTGCTATTGATGCGGGGGCAACGACCATTAACATCCCGGATACGGTGGGTTATAACCTGCCGCGGCAGTTTGCCGGGCTGATTAACGAACTGCGCTCACGGATACCCAATGCCGATCGAGCCGTGTGGTCAGTGCATTGCCATAATGACTTAGGCCTTGCGGTGGCCAATTCATTGGCCGCAGTGCGCGAGGGTGCCCGGCAAATCGAGTGCACCATTAATGGTTTAGGGGAACGTGCGGGAAATGCGGCGCTTGAAGAAATTGTGATGGCACTGCGGACCCGCCAAGATGACTTTCCTTGTGATACGCGAATTGAAACTCGAGAGATCCTGCCCACCTCACGGTTGGTATCCAACATTACGGGTTTTCAAGTCCAACCGAATAAGGCAATCGTGGGTATTAATGCCTTTGCTCATGAGTCTGGCATTCACCAAGACGGCGTCCTCAAACACCGCGAAACCTATGAGATTATGCGAGCAGAGGATGTTGGCTGGGGGACTAACCGCATGGTGCTTGGTAAGCACTCTGGGCGTAATGCTTTTCGCAGCCGCTGTGATGAATTAGGCATTTATTTCGATACCGCAGCCCAGCTCAATGAGGCATTTCAGCGCTTTAAAGATTTAGCAGATAAAAAACACGAAATCTTTGATGAAGATCTCCAAGCGCTAGCCACCGAGGCAGTGGCTGCGCTGGAAGAAGATCAAAATGTAACTTTGGTCGCATTTCGCTGCTGCTCGGAGACCGGTGAAACGCCTGTCGCCGATGTTACGTTGCTTGTCGATGGCGAAGAGCAGCGCAATTCTGCCGAAGGGGATGGTCCTGTTGATGCGGCATTTAAAGCAATTCAGGGCATTTTAGCGGTTAATGCTGAACTCATGCTGTATTCGGTGAACAACATTACCACCGGGACCGACGCGCAAGGCGAGGTAACCGTGCGCTTGGAGCGCGGTGGACGAGCAGTGAATGGGCAAGGTTCAGATACCGATATCGTGATTGCCTCAGCGAAAGCTTATCTCAATGCGCTTAATCGCCTGCGCTCGCGGGCTGAGAGAATGCATCCGCAAAACGAGGGTGTCTAGAGCAGGGAGGGCGGCATGAGCAGGCTCGATGCACGCGGCTATCGGTTGCTTGATGAAATGGGGATTTGTGTTTGGCAGCGTCGCGAGCGTGTCGAGCACAAAGAGGCGTCGCCCGAGCGAAGTGAACGCCTACTGATTGTGACTGATGAACCGTTGCGGGGACCGACTGGCGAGTTATTGGATGCCATGCTTGCGGCCATTGGGCTCAGTCGGTATCGCGATGTATCGATAATGGAAATCGATAGTACGCAGGCGAAGTTCGCCACGCTGGCAGACAATCCAGCGGTGATGCTAGCGCTTGGGCATGCTTGCGCGCAGGCCTTGTTGCAAAGCGAACAAGCGCTCGATGCGTTACGCGGTCATCGGCATGATTGGGGTGAGAATAACATCCCCTTATACATCACCCTTGCGCCGAGTTATTTACTCCACGAACCAGAACAAAAAGCACTCGCATGGCAAGATTTGTTAGCGCTGCAGCAAGCATTGAGAGCGATGGCATGACCACCGCACCGGTTGATTTTTTACCTGTCATACGACCAATGCGACCGGCTGATCTTGAGTCGGTTTTTAGCGTTGAGACTGGTGCGTATGACTATCCGTGGACGTTGACGATTTTTCGTGATTGTTTACGCATGGGTTATGAGTGCTGGGTACAGCTGGCAACAGATCGCGTCGTCGGTCATTTCGTCTTGGCGATGGGGCCGGGTGAGGCGCATGTTCTTAACCTTGCTGTCGATCCGCAGTGGAAAAATCGCGGCTTGGGTCGGGCATTATTACGTCAATCGCTCGATCGCGCGGAGCGTTTAGGGGCGGAATCGGTATACCTGGAAGTACGTCCGAGTAACCAACCGGCCGTGCACCTCTACCGAAGCGAGGGGTTCCGGCGCGTGGGCCGTCGGCGTGATTATTATCCCACCGTGGATGGACGTGAGGACGCCCTAGTGATGCGCTATGACTTACGTGAAGTGGCTTCGAGGGGAGGTTGATAAACTATGGATGGGTTAAGTAGGAGGCAGCATGGCGCCAGCCGATCGTTCAAGTGAGCCACCCCGGCGACTCACTACTTGGCAGGTGATTAAAAGTACATTGGCCGCCGCGCTAGGCGTGCAAAGCGAAAGCGCACGCCAGCGTGATTTTAGTCATGGCAGCCCGGCGACATTTATTATCGCGGGTTTTGTTTTTACCGGTATTTTTGTGGTTTTGCTGGTGCTTATCGTAAACCTTGTGTTGGGCGCGGTGACTTAAGCGGCTGGACCCAAGCAATCACCCACACAGTTACGCCTGAGGCTGTGAGTGCGCCTACAAATGGCGCAAGAGTGGGAATAGATTGTGGAAAACTAGCCACTAGAAATCCGCCGGCAACGCTGCTGGTTGTCATCATGCCAGGCAGTACAGCACCAATCAGGCCCATCGCGGCGCCGGTGATAGCAGCACCGGGGCCGACCCGGGCAGCCAGTCCGCTTAAGAGTGGGATAATCGCGCTAGCGCATAGCAAATCGGCGATTAAGAAAAGCCGAAGCACCGAGACCTGCTGGAGGGCAAGCGCGATGACCGGTAGCATTAGAATGGCGGTTAACCAACGCGCACCCCGCAACCCGATCTTGCCGGTTTCCGTTACCCCGAGCGACACCAAGGCGTTCTCTAGCGTGTCCACGGATGAAGCCACCAGCGTAATGGCAAGGATGAGTGCGGGGAGCGTGAGCCAAGTCGGCGCGCGCTCGAGTAAGGCAAAAAACGGAATAGGTGGATTGCCCAGAGGGTATCCCCACATCGCAGCGAGTATGCCCGCTGTCCCTAACACGGCAACCACGATCACGGTGCTAACCCCGCCAATGAGCGCACCTATTCGCAGTGCCTTATTATCACGGGCTGCCCAAACGCGTTGCCAATAGCCTTGATGAAAAAGATTGGCGCTGGTCACTGCAATCACCAAAGTAAGTGCGACCGCAAGGCCACTGAGTAAATCGCTGCTTGGCATGCTGCCTGCGCCAGATTGGGCAGTTTTCTCCGGTGCAAAGCCTACTACCGCTAGGGCGACTAACCCCATTAAAGTGAGCATTAGAAACGATTGCCAGCGATCAGTGAGCAGACTCGCTCGAAGCCCCCCCAATGCCGTGTACGCTAACGTGGTCAGGGCAACGGCGATAATCGTAAACCGCCCATCGACGCCCGATAGCAACTGTGTGATGGCACCGATGGCGGTAAGCTCAGCGGCCAGAAAACAAAGCATATAAAGTACCGATAGCCCGGCAATCCAATACCGAAAACCAACACCAAAACGCTCGGCTGCAAACTCCGTTAAGCTTCGTCCAGCGGGTAATCGGGCACGGATTTGAGGTCCGATAAGTCCTAAGATGACAAACGGTAAAGCCGAGCCCACTGCGTAGCCAGCAACAGCAATTGGACCAACTAATGCGCCAATCTCTGGTGGCGCAAACAAAATCCAAGCTCCCATTCCTGAGGCTAGAAACGAAAGCGCAAGTCCTATGCCGGTTTGGCTATGGCGGGCGGTGAGGTAGTCATCAAGGCTATCTTGGCGAATTGCCTGTAAGCCCAAAAAGGTAAAAACAATCAACGCGGCAATAATTGCCGCTATGGTTAGGGTCAGCATGTCGCACTTCCTCCGCCGGTATGATCCGGTTCAGGTTCCAGGGTCAGTGCCTAGCGACACAGTCTCAGTCCGAAGACTCCCCTGGCGACGAATTAAAAATTATCTCCGAGTAGACAGTCTGCCACGATCATTAGAGTGTTTCTATCCGTGCGTACTGCTCATCGAGTTGGGCAATTGCGGATCGGGCTTGTTCAAGCTTCTCACGCTCGCGTTTAACCACTTCGGCTGGGGCCCGGTCGACAAAATTGGCATTGCCGAGCTTGCCCTCTGTTCGGGTTAAATCAGCCGCGAGTCGGCTGCGTTCTTTCGCAAGTCGGGTGAGCTCTGCGGCTTTATCAATGAGCCCAGCCATTGGGACCCGAATTTCCAAGCGATCGACTAAGGCTAAGGCAGATTCTGGGGCCTGTTCATCAGGCTCAAGCCAAGTAATTGAGGTTAGCCGAGCGAGAAAATCAAGCGCCTCGCGGTGGTGCTCAACGCGCTGTTGATCGAGTGCCGAGGCGTTTTGTAATAAAACCGGTAGACGCTTAGCGGGCGCGATATCCATTTCTCCGCGAATGCGGCGAATTCCCAAAATGAAACGCTGGAGCCAATCAATTTCAGCCTCAGCACTCGCGTCCTCTCGGTTGGGGTCGGCGCACGGAAACGGTTGCTTCATGATGGTCTCGCCACGAACGCCAGCAAGTGGAGCCAAACGTTGCCAAATTTCCTCAGTGATAAAGGGCATGATTGGGTGAGCGAGTCGTAGCACCGCTTCAAGCACGGTAACTAGCGTATGGCGCGTACCGCGTTGGCGATCTGAGTGAATTTCGCCTTGGAGCACGGGTTTGCACAGCTCAAGGTACCAATCGCAATACTCATCCCAGAGAAATTCGTAAATGGCTTGAGCGGCGATATCCATACGATAGCTATTAAGCGCTTCGGTCACACTGCGTGCAGTCGATTGCAATCGTGAAATAATCCAGCGCTCCGCACTCCCGAGAGCAAGCTCGCCGCCGTTGCCGCCGCAGTCTTGCTCCTCGGTATTCATGAGCACAAAGCGTGCGGCGTTCCAAAGCTTATTGCAGAAGTTACGATAGCCATCGACTCGGCCCATATCAAAGACGACATCGCGTCCCGTCGTCGCAAGGCTTGCGAAGGTAAAGCGCAGCGCATCTGTGCCGTGAGCGGCAATGCCGTTCGGGAATTCGCTACGCGTTTGTTTTTCAATCGCTGGCGCTTGTTTGGGTTGCATGAGTCCTGTTGTGCGCTTCTCGACTAATGCCTCGATATCAATGCCATCGACAATATCGATCGGATCGAGGACATTGCCTTTAGACTTCGACATTTTCGCGCCACTGGCATCACGGACAAGGCCGTGGATATAGACTTCACGAAAGGGCACGATGCCTTGGAACTTAAGCCCCATCATGATCATGCGCGCTACCCAGAAAAAGATGATGTCAAAACCGGTCACCAGCACGTTGGTGGGGTAGAAGGTGGCTAACTCAGCGGTGTCTTGGGGCCAGCCAAGCGTTGAAAACGGCCATAATGCCGAGGAAAACCAAGTATCTAATACATCGGGATCTTGGTTGAGGGTAAGCGCGGTATTAAGTTGATAGCGTTCGCGTACTTGTGCTTCCGTTCGGCCAACGTAGACGTTGCCTTCAGAGTCATACCAGGCCGGTATGCGATGTCCCCACCAAAGCTGACGGCTAATGCACCAGTCTTGGATGTCCTCTAACCAGTTGTAATAGGTTTTGGTCCAATTCTCTGGGGTAAACCGAATATCCCCATTTCGTACGGCGTTAATCGCCGGTTGGGTAATGGCTTGCCAGCCACCAGCGCGGCCATCCGCTTGTTGCTCGCGGGTCAAATCAACAAACCACTGATAGGTTAAATAGGGCTCGACAATGGCACCTGTGCGATCGCAGCGGGGGACCATGAGGGTGTGTGGTTCAATCCCCTCAAGTAGCCCGAGTGCTTTAAAGTCAGCCACAATTTGTTCACGGGCGGCAAAACGATCCAGTCCGCGATACGCCTCGGGGGCATTATCATTAATACAGGCATCACCGGTGAGCACATTGATCGGTTCACAGCCATGGCGGAGTCCGACTTGGTAGTCGTTAAAATCGTGTGCTGGTGTAATCTTCAAACAGCCCGTGCCAAAAGCTGGGTCCACATAATCATCAGCCACAATTGGGATCTCGCGACCAACGAGTGGCAGGGTGACGGTTTTGCCAATGAGATGGGTGTAGCGCGGATCTTCAGGGTTAACCGCCACAGCGCTATCCCCAAGCATCGTCTCAGGCCGAGTGGTTGCGACAACAAGATAGTCATCGCTAGCAGTCAGCGGATAGCGGAGATTCCAGATAAAGCCTTGCTCTTGGGTTGATTCAACCTCTAAATCAGATACGGCTGTTTGTAATACGGGATCCCAGTTGACCAAGCGTTGGCCGCGATAAATGAGCCCTTGTTCATGTAGGGTGATAAAGACCTCACGGACCGCCTCAGATAGGCCCTCATCCATCGTAAAGCGCTCACGCTCCCAGTCGACTGAGGAGCCAAGCCGGCGCATTTGATTTTGAATCGTGCCGCCCGATTGCTCTTTCCATGTCCAAATTTTCTCGATAAACGCCTCACGCCCTAAGTCATGTCGATTGCCGCCCTCGGCATTAAGTTGTCGCTCGACCACCATTTGTGTCGCGATGCCAGCGTGATCAGTGCCCGGTTGCCAAAGCGTGTTATCCCCGGCCATGCGGCGATACCGCGTGAGAATGTCCATTAGCGTGTTTTGAAAAGCATGCCCCATATGTAAGGTGCCGGTGACATTGGGTGGCGGGATCATAATGCAGTAGGGCTGGCCCTCACCGCTGGGGCGAAAATAGCCTCGGCGCTCCCAAGTCGCATACCATGACGGTTCAATTTGCCGGGGGTTGTAGGTTTTCTCCATGGGGCGAGGCGGCTCCTAGTGCTCAATGTGATGGGTGTGGGGTTCACTGCCGGCTTGTTGATAATGCCGGTAGTGGAGGCGACCGATTTTGCGCGTAGCGGTATCGGCTGTAATGACCTCGGCAACGCGTTCACGGTCCTGCCAGTCATCACTTGGTGAGTCGGCGAGATTAATTAATAATGCGCCGGGCTGATGGCTTGGGCTAATCACTATTGGGTTGTTTCCATTCTGCGAGTCCTGGCCATGAGGAATAAAGCTCGTAGCATCAAATGTCCATAAAAGCGTATCAAGATGTGCGGCAGCGGCCTCATCAGCCGAGCGAATATACACGCTCATGCCTTCGCGCCAAGCGCGTGCAGCAAGCCGACAACAAAAATGCGCCCGCGCTTGAGCGCCTTCAACGTTTAAAATGTAAAAGTCGATGCGCGGCATTATTGGCTCCGCAACGGTAGTATTGTCTCCCAGCGGATTGCCCGCTATAGGAGAAACGCATTGCAACAAGCTCATAAGATTACCGCAGGCGTAGGGGCGCTGTCGTGGGGCTAAGTCGTTTAAGTCGCTATCTGCTAAGAGAACTCCTTGGCGCATGGCTAGCGGTCACTATCGTATTGCTGATTGTTTTACTCACCAATCGATTAGTGCAATTTATGGCCGATGCCGCAAGTGGTGATATCCCCGCCAGCGTCATTTTTACTCTTTTAGGACTTAAGGCTGCTGCGAATTTAGGTGTGGTATTGCCCGGGAGTTTTTTTCTCGGCGCGGTGCTTGCCCTTGCCCGGCTCTATCGCGACTCTGAAATGACCGCTTTGGCGGGTTGTGGTATTGGGCCCAGCCAAATCTATCGCGGTATCTTTGCCTTGGCGATCCCGCTCGCACTCGTCGTTGCCGCACTTACGCTCACTTTAGGTCCTGCCGCAGAGCGCGTCGCTGATCGAGTGTTTGCCAATGCAGAACAACAAGCTCGCTTTGCGGGTGTGCAGCCGGGGCGGTTTACGACATTGGGTGAGCAAAGCACGGTCTTTGTTAGTGAGGTTGATGCAAACGGCATGATGCAGGGTGTCTTCCTGGAGCGACGAGACGGTGGTGAGCATCAAATTTGGGTGGCGCAAAAGGGGCGGCGGGCGTTGAATGCCTTGGGTGCAGGTGAGTTTTTAGTTCTGGATAACGGCTGGCGTTACGCCGGCGAGCCGGGTGCTGGGGCGTGGCAGATCATGCGCTACGAAGCGCAAGGCGTAAAAATTGCTGAGCCAGAGGCCATAGAACCGGGCGTGGGATTGGATGCGCTAGCGCTAAGCGCTCTTTTAAAACGGGGTGATTTAGAAGCGCTTGCCGAGCTACAAACGCGACTGTCATTCCCGGTAATGGTGCTTATTTTAGCGCTGGGAAGCTTGCCACTGGCACGCACGGATCCACGCCGTGGTCGCTATGGCCAGGTGGTCACGGCGGTGTTGTTGTTTATGATCTATTTTAATGTTCTCTATACCGCACAAGATTGGGTTGCTTCGGGTCAGGGGTTTGCTTGGGTGGGTGTGTTGTGGGTCCATGCCCTTGCCTTGCTACTGAGCTTATGGGCGCTTCGTAGCCGGTTTGGATTGGGCTGGCGAGCTGGAAACTCATGAAACGCCTTGATCGTTATATTGCCGTAACCGTGATGCTGGGTGCCTTGGCAGGCCTGCTGGTGATTGTGTGTCTTAGTTTTGTTTTTGAGTTTATTGATGAGGCAGATGATATTGGCCAAGGAGGCTATGATTTGTCATCGGCTATGTTGGTCGTGGCGCTATCAATGGTGCAGCGTGCCTACGAAGCGTTTCCGATGGCGACTCTGATTGGGGCGCTTGTCAGCCTAGGGGGGTTGGCTGCTCGCGGTGAGCTTGTCGCTATGCGCGCGGTGGGGTTGTCGGTTGCTCAAATCGCGCGCAGTGTTGTTTTCGCGGGCGTTGGTTTAGCGCTATTTGCCGCGGCAATTGGAGAGTGGGTCGCACCACAAGCAACCCGCATGGCTCAAGCCATCCAGGCCGAAGCACAGAACAGTGAAATTGGATTGGCGGCCGGTGGTTATTGGGCACGAGATGGCAACTTAGTGTTTCGAGTCGAACGAGTGGTGCGATCGGATTGGCTAGCGGATGTGCGCGTTTATGCCATGGAAGATAATCGGCTAACCCGCATTATTACCGCGCCTCAGGCGCGGCATGATGGCTCTGCCTGGGTGTTATCCCCCGCTGAAATAACATCCCTCAGTATGGACGGCGTGGATGTTGTCACTGAGCCAAGTCTGCGTTTGGGTGGTGATCTTGAGCCGGCAACGCTTGAGGTGGTGACTGTATCGCCCGCTACCTTGGCCGGTGTGGAGCTTTTTCGTTATATCCAATATCTACGGGCTAATACCCTAGATAGCGCGCGTTATGAGCTTGCCCTTTGGGTAAAGATAACAACGCCATTGGCCACGTTGGTCATGCTCTTGCTTACCGTCCCGATGGTGTTCGCCTCGCCGCGTAGTACCGGGGTCGGCCAGCAGATATTTTTAGGCGTATTAATTGGCTTAGCGTTTTTCCTGCTTAATCGCTTTTTGGGCAATGCGGGATTGGTCTACGGCTTGCCACCTGCGCTAAGCGCACTCGCGCCAACGGTGCTTTTTTTGGCCATCGCGCTGGTTGCGCTCAAGCGTGTGCGCTAACGCTGCTTGGGCTCAAGATAAAGATAAGTCTTAGAAAGCCGGTCATGCCAGGTCAGCCCCTCGCGATCAATTAGCGCCCATAAAAAACCCGCGCCTAGCAGTATCCACGAGAGCAAGGCCATCACAAATCGATGCGAAGCAGCGCTTGCGCTTAAGCGTTCACTCTCGGCATTTACTAGCGTAAGTCGCCAGGCCTGCATCCCTAACGTGCGCCCGGCAATCACCCAAAAGCCAACAAAAAATGCATAGGCCACACCCAATAGATAAATTCGGTACAAACCATCGCCAGCATTGACGGCGGTACCGTCTTGCCAAATCACCCAGAGCATGCTCGCTCCCATCCAAAGGGCGATTAGCAGCAAACCGTCGTAGAGCACAGCGGCGAGACGGCGCAGCAGGCTGGGGCGATTGTCGATCGGGATACTCATAGCAGAATGATACGAGATAAATGGCCGCTGGGGTATGCCAGACTGGATCAATACATGGCGCTCCCACGGGGACTTGAACCCCGGTTTCCGCCTTGAGAGGGCAGCGTCCTAACCGCTAGACGATGGGAGCTTGTAAAGGCTGGTATTATACGTCG
>Ga0102930_1000457_pt1 | contig 13591 bp, 17 predicted proteins | sample SalPon1_B_H2O_MG_FD_84514 | JGI IMG/M metagenome (GOLD analysis project Ga0102930, IMG submission 84514) | Salt pond water microbial communities from South San Francisco under conditions of wetland restoration - Salt Pond MetaG R1_B_H2O_MG | ecosystem: Environmental > Aquatic > Non-marine Saline... | reverse complement strand
TCTGACAAGCAGTATCTGACCGAAGAATAAATAACCGCGCAACACGGCCCCCGTCGGCATCTGTCGCTCGGGGGTTCTTTTCTCTCTATACAATGGAGTATATTATGTCATCATCTGAAATTAAAATCATGCGCCTTGCGACTGGTGAAGAACTGATCTGCGATACAATCAGCGAGAAGACATCCTCTCGTGGTATCGTTTATACGGTCAAAGACATCGCCATTCTTATTCCTACCGAGTCTAACTCACTAGGACTCGCGCCTTTCGTTCCGTACTCGAAAGCATCGACAAAGGGCATCGAGATTGCCGAGAAGGACGTCATGTTTGTGACCGATCCTGTCGATGATCTCAAGGCGCAGTATCAGAATATGTTCTCAAAGGTTATGACTCCGAACCAGAAGATCGTTACATCGTAGTTTACACACCTCCTTGGTTTTGATATAATGGTACCTAGTAAAGTGAATGGAGGTATTCATGTCCGCAGCGTTCTACACCTGCGTCAATCGGTACGGATCAAAGATCCTGTATCGAGGCTACGACGAGACCGGTCAGAGAGTCGCACGTAAAGAGACGTTCTCGCCGACTCTCTACGTTCCGTCTCAGCGAGGAGAGACCGGCTATCAGGCGCTCGATGGTACTCCCGTCGAGCCGCGTGAGTTCGACACTATGCGCGACGCCAAGCAGTACGTCGAGCAGTACAAGGAGGTCGAGAACTTTACGGTGTACGGCAACGAGAACTATCTCGCTCAGTACATCTACGATCGGTTTCCAACCGATCCTGAGTTCGATCGCTCACGTATCAACGTTACGACCATCGATATCGAGGTGCAGTCCAACGATGGGTTTCCTTTCCCCGAGGAGGCTCGTCACGAGGTCACCGCAATCACGATTAAGAACAACATCGATGACACGTACTATGTCTGGGGTTGCAGGGACTACGATCCGTCGGCATGTGAACTCGACACTGGACCGAACATCGTTTATCGTAGGTGCGACGACGAGGCTCAGCTTCTACTGAACTTCCTCGATCACTGGGACGCCGAACGTCACTCGCCCGACGTCGTGACCGGTTGGAACACTCGGCTTTTCGATATTCCGTATCTGGTGAATCGTATTCATCGTGTCCTGGGCGAGGACATGACCAAGAAGATGTCGCCTTGGAAGATGGTCAACTATCGTCAGATCGGTATCAAGGGCAAGTCTCTCGATACCTACGATCTGTATGGTATCCAGCAGCTCGACTATCTCGATCTCTTTCAGAAGTTCGGCTACACCTATGGTGCTCAGGAATCGTATAAGCTCGACCACATCGCACACGTCGTCCTCGGCGAGCGTAAGCTATCGTACGACGAGTTCACCTCGCTGCAGAACCTGTACGAGGAGGACTTTCAGAAATACATCGACTACAACATCAAGGACGTCGAACTCGTGGATCGACTCGAGGACAAGCTCGGGCTGATCACACTGGCAATGACCATGGCCTATAAGGGTGGTGTGAACTACTCGGATACGTTCGGTACCACTCGTATATGGGACACGATCATCTATCGTAACCTGATGTCACGCAACATCGTGATCCCGCCGAACGTCGAGAAGCAGAAAGTCAACTTCGAGGGCGCGTACGTCAAGGATCCGCACGTCGGTCTACACGAGTGGGTCTGCTCTTTCGATCTGAACTCGCTGTATCCCTCGATCATCGTGCAGTGGAACATGAGCCCCGAGACAGAGATGGACGGTATGCACCCCGGTATGCACGTCGACTTCTGTCTGAACTACGCATCTTTTGCAGACAAGGAGACGGGATTCTCACTCGCAGCCAACGGTGCTCGATTCCGAACCGACGAGCAGGGTATCATTCCGCAGATCGTGGTTCAGTACTACGACGAGCGACGCATCACTAAGAAGCAGATGCTCGAGAAAAAGCAGGAACTCGAGCAGGTCGATCGGTCAGACAAGCAACGAGTCTATCAGCTCGAGAAGGAGATCTCACATCTAGAGAATCGTCAGATGTCGGCAAAGATCCTGCTGAACTCACTCTATGGAGCTATGGGTAACCGGTTCTTTCGGTACTTCTCGCTGCCAATGGCCGAAGGTATCACGCTTTCTGGTCAGCTCGCGATTCGCTGGGCCGAGCGCGCCGTCAATAAGTTCATGAACAAGACTCTAAGTACCGAGGACAAGGACTACGTCATTGCGATCGATACCGACTCGCTCTACGTCAACATGGGCGATCTGGTCAAACAGTTCGAGCCCAAGAGTCCGATCGACTTTCTTGATGCGGCCTGCCGTGATACGATCGAGCCGGTGATCGAAAAGTCGTACGCCGAGTTGTTCGAGCGGTTTAAGTGCTACACGAATCGAATGGAGATGTCGCGTGAGGTCATCGCCGATCGTGGTATCTGGACTGCAAAGAAGCGATACATTCTTAACGTCTTTGACAACGAGGGTGTACGGTACAACGATCCAAAGCTCAAGATCATGGGGATCGAGGCGATCAAGTCGTCGACACCCGGTGCCTGTCGCGACGCACTCAAGGAGCTCTTTAAGGTCATCGTCTCTGGTTCCGAGGACAAGACCCAGAAGGCGATCGAGCAGTTTCGTTCCTACTTTAAGACACTGCCACCGGAGGAGGTATCGTTTCCTCGAGGTGTGTCGGCAATTGATAAGTGGAAGGATAAACAGACCGTGTTCAAGAACGGTACTCCGATCCACGTACGTGGCGCTCTGCTGTACAACAACGCTGTTCGTGAGAACGGACTGGATAAGAAGTATCCAATGATCCAGGCCGGTGACAAAATCAAGTTCGCGTACATGCGTATGCCGAATCCGCTGCGTCAGAACGTGATATCATATCCCGACTACCTGCCGCCGGAGCTGCAGCTACATAAGTATATCGACTACGACAAGCAGTTTCAGAAAACGTTCCTTGATCCTATCGAACCAATCCTGAGTGCGGTCGGCTGGAGTATCGAAGACAAACAGACACTGGAGGAATTTTTCGGATGAGCCTAAAACCAAAGACCTATCCTATTCTTGTTGATGCCGTGGAGAACGGCGTGAAGTATGGATATCATCGAGCGCATAAGCACAACGATAGTCCGGACCAAGACCAGATTACCGATGCAATCATTTCTGCGGTATTGAACGAAATCTTTGAGTGGTTCGAGATCGACGACGGTTTACAGAACAACGATGATGTGTTATAATGGCTATTATTGAAAGAAAAGGAGTAAAGAATGTCCAGTGATTGGGTATATGATATCGCAGAGATGCACCAGAAGTACGGTGTCAACAAGTGGGTAGAACAACAGCTCGAGAAGGGTCGCTACGACAAGATCGAGGATTTCCTTGAGTTTCGTATGGCTTTCCTCGACGAGGAGCTCAGTGAGACCAAGACGGCCATCGAGAACGGTGATGCATCCGAGGTGGTCGACGGTCTGATCGATCTCTGCGTTATCGCCATCGGTACACTCGATGCATTCGGTGTCGACGCTCGAGCCTCGTGGAATCGAGTACACAAGGCCAACATGGCCAAAGAGATCGGTGTCAAGGAATCTCGACCGAATCCTCTAGGTCTTCCGGATCTCGTAAAGCCCGAAGGATGGACAGCACCGGAGCATGGAGACAATGCCGGACATATCCCTGACGCTCTTTGATTCGATCTTTGATAATAAGACCGATAAGAAGCTAGATCTCTCGAGCTTTGACGAGTTCGAGAGACTTTTGTACAAGATGAGCGAGATTCCACGTGAGGGAAAGCGCGACTCGCATCTTATATCCCCGGCCTGCTACAAGGAAGGGACCAACCGTCGACTCAACGACAACGTCTCGCACTGGTCCGCGTGGGCGGCGGTGGACGTGGACGACCACGACTTTACATCGGAGAATCTTGAAGATGAACTTAACGATCGCTACGGTCAGTATTACTTTGTTTGCTACTCTACTGCTAGCTCTCAACGCAGCCTACCGAAGTTCCGAATGGTGTTCCCGCTTTCAGCGAACATTAAGGAGTCTAGAATCAGGCACTTCTGGTACGCACTCAACCGAGAGCTCGGCGAGATCGGAGATCCACAAACTAAGGATCTATCTCGGATGTATTACATACCTGCATCGTATGCTGGTGCTCACAACTTTATTTTCAGCAATCGGTCTGGGAGTGTTATTGATCCATCTGTTCTTATGAACAAACACGAGTACGTAGAGACTCGTTCAACGGCTAAGAACTTCCTTGATCGTCTACCAGAAGCGATGCAGAAAGAGATTCTGCAGTATCGCAAGGACACCAACAGTCGCAGTCCAAACGTTCGTTGGTCCGGATATCGCGACTGTCCGTTCGTAAATCAGAATCTGATCAAAGAGTATAAAGCAATCGCGCACGTCGATAACTCCGGTCGATACGCGATGATATATAAGATCATGGTCTCGGTCGCTACCAACGCGGTGCGCGACGGTTACGCCATCACCTCCCAGGAGATTGTGAATCTTATTCGTGAGCTCGACATGGAGACATCACAGAGATACGCACGTCGAGCTCTTGACGTCGAGGCCGATCGTGCACTCGAGTTTGCCTATAGGAATATGTAAGAGATGAACAGAGAAGAAGAACAGGCAAAGGCGGAGTCCGAGGTCTCAAAGCAGACCAAGGAGAAGTACGAGTCGTCGACCATGTCCAAGGCGGGTAAGCTCGCGATGGAGCTCGCCGAGGAGAAACGACGTCTGGTCACTGAGTTGTCCGAACTGCAGGAGCAGTACGAGTCGGCCAAACCAACGACTCCGGTCGGCACTCCAGACTGGTACGTCAAGTGGTCGGCCACAATCCTTGCAGTCGTCGGCGTGTTCGTGATGTCCGCTGGTATGCTAACGGCGGGTCAGATCATGTATGCTATGGCCGGCGTCTGTTGGATCTTTGTCGGCATGTCCTGGTCCGACCGTGCCATCATGATTGGATCGGCCATCACCACGACCGCGGTGTGTATGAATCTTGTGCAGCAGTTTACATGAGTCGTGGACTATAGTATAATGGTAATCAACATTAGAGGAAAAACATATTATGGCAGCACGTGAATCGATTAAGGTACTGCAGGAGTGCGCTGAGCTGCAGGATCGCAAGGCTCGTGATTATCAGAACGAAAAGTCACGCATTCGCCAGGCCGATCACTATCCACGAGGCACCGCGACAATTCTTGATATGGTTCATCAAAAGATGACTCGTATGTACTCGGTGATGGAGGCAGCCGAACACGGCGAAGAACCAGGGTTTGAGTCTCTCGAGGATTCGGCCAAGGATGCGATCAACTACCTGTCTTTTGCCGTATCGTATATGCGTGGTCAGATGGACGGTCAGTCCAGTGATCGCGACTTTCTAAATCGACCGATCGAGAATCGTAACGACAGCGAAGGAGACGATGAGTAATGGGTGCAATGAACGGAATGGGTAAGGGTAAGTCGTCACCACACAAGACTCGTACCGGCAAAGATAGAGTAAAGGGTATGACACTTGGGCAGATCAGCGAGGCGATGATCAACGCTCGCTCCAAGAAGGAGAAGCATCGCCTCGCACGTCGAGCGGACTATCTGATTCGTACGTACGGAGCGGAGACATAAAGGTGTTTTCAATCTTAAAGAGTAATAAACCAATAACACTGTACTGTTATACAGATGATTATTCTGTTTATGAATATGCAAAGATATCAAAATCATCTTATTTTATTCCAGAGTGGTTTAAGGAATTAAAGGAAATTGAAGACAACAGTACCTCAATTAATAAAAGAACTATGAGAGGTTGTCCAGGATTTATAGAACTCTTTAAGAAAAGCTTTGTGTATCCTATGTGGGTTGATTTAAGTATCACAGCATCAGAATCTGATCAAGGTGAGCCTCAGTTTTTTTATGAATCTGCTTACGGTTCTGATGTTGCTACAAGTCATGAAACATTTCAATATAACAATGCATTTAGGCCTGGATTCAAACATATTAAGTTAAGTTCTCCTTGGTTTTTTGAAACCAAAGAAGATTTGGATTGGACAATTGTTCCAGCATTTTGGAATCTTCAAAGTAAAGTGTCCAAAGTTTTTATTCCTCCAGCTATAGATAATTATAAGCATCAACATTCTACTACTTGGCAAATGTTTGTAAGAACTAATAATACACCGATTGTGTTTAATGCAGGAGAACCTCTTGTTCAATTAATACCAAAGACAGAGAGGAATGTCATTGTCAAGTGTGTATATGATAAAGAAAAAACAATTAAATTAGCAGAAAAATCAAAAAATATGCACTTCAAAAGAACTTATTACAAAAAACAAAAAATGAAATAAGGAATTTCATATAATGTATCAGACTGTGCATTCTATTCGTGAGTACTTTATCAACGAACTCAAGAACGAGCGGTTCACAGAGGATCGTACCGGTCAGAGGACCATCGAGCTACTCGGTGCGTCCTTCATCGCCGATGAGCCGGCGATCTTTGGTAAACCGAATCAAGAGTACATAGACCACGAGCTTGACTGGTATAACAGTAGGTCGACTAACATCAACGACATCTACGGCGATAAGCGTGAACCGCCAAAGGCTTGGCAGATGTCGGCTAACCGTCACGGCGAGATCAACTCGAACTACGGTCATCTGATCTTTTCACCAGGATACTACAGTCAGTTCAATAAGGCCCTGGGCGAACTTATACGGAATCCGGACTCACGTCGCGCGTCTATGATCTATACAAGACCGTCAATCTGGGAAGAGTATAAAGAAAATGGTAAGGGCGACTTTATTTGTACGAACTCTGTAACCTACTATATTCGTGACGGTCGTATTCACTGCGTCGTACAGATGCGCTCTAACGATGTTGTGTTCGGATACAAGAACGATTATGCTTGGCAAAAATACGTTCTTGATTCATTTGTTGACGAATATAAGGGTATGACTAAACGGTTTAAACCGGGCAATATCTACTGGCAGGTACAGAACCTACACGTCTACGAACGCCACTTTCATCTCGTGAAGGAGTAATACATAATGGATTTTGATCATATCAGGGATATCAACAATAGATTAACGGAAATGGGCTACGTCGTTCAGGAACGCGCGATGAATTCTTTGTATCGGTGTTTTAGTGATACGGCAGTTAACTTCTCGTTTTGGCTACCCAATAAGTTTGAAGCATCTGTGGTGGTCGACCTGCTCGATCATACGGTTTATCTAGTCGACTATCATAAGTATAAGACGGGCAAGGTTCTTCGTTGGGTTAATCCTGATTTTACCGGAGAATTTGCTAACGAACTATTTGAACTTCAGAAGGATCCCATAGAAACATCACTTGGACACAAAATTATCAAGACCACTAATTTTAACCTGTTGTCGGCGCTCGAGGCCGATGTGTCGAGTCTTAAGGAAGACGAGTTAGAGAATCCTAGCCTCGATGTCGATGAAGAGGAGTACGAGACTATCGAGCTTGATCTGAGTGACTCTGAGCTGGCACTGATCGCTCGAGCCGCTCACTCCAAGGACATGACGATTAACGACTTCATCAACGAGGCGCTGCGGTACGAGCTCGATAAAGTAACTCCCGATTGGCGCGAGGAGTACAGGAAGGCCTACGGAGGGAAATGCTGTGGTGGATGCTGACCCCGACAAGTGGCACAAGCGATACATCTCCCTCGCTCGTGAGATCTCTACCTGGTCCAAGGACCCCTCACGTCAGATCGGTGCGGTTGCCGTATCCGAGAAGGGTCGAGTCCTGGCCACGGGATACAACGGTTTCCCTCGAGCCATTCGTGACTTTCCGTATCTGTACGAGGAACGTGAGCTCAAGTACAAGCGAGTCGTCCACGCAGAGATGAACTGTATCTACAACGCAACCTACAACGGTGTCTGTCTCGACGGATCATCGATCTATATCTGGGGTCTGCCCATGTGTTCTGAGTGTGCAAAGGGTGCGCTGCAGGTAGGAATTAAGTCAGTGTACTGGGCAACGAACGTTGAGATTCCGGACAAGTGGCTCGACTCACTCAGGGATACGACTGATCTGTTCAAGGAGGCCGATCTTCTGTCCGGTATTACGATCAACCGTTTACATCTGTGAGATTCTTTGATATAATAGCAGTATATGATGATGAACAAACAGAGCGTGATCTTTATCGGAATGCAGCCGTCAAAGGCTCGCTTTCGTCGTAACTGTACTCTGGATCGTTTCGGAGCGTGGGTCGATACACTCGGTCTGCGCTTCGTTAGTTTTCATAATGCGATCATCGACCCCGATCTACCACAGAGACTGTCATCTGTCGACTACGATTTACTTCGTGAGAGTGTGCATAACTACTCGTACGTGGTGGCACTCGGTAATCTCGCATCGATCGCGCTGAATCGTATCGGGATCGAACACTTTAAGATGCCACATCCGTCACCGCTGAATCGTCTGCTCAACGATCGTTCGTACGAGCAGAGTATGCTATATGAATTAAGGAGTTACGTCCATGGCGGTTAATCTGATCATTCCTGCGGCCGGAGAGGCCACGCGTCTGCGACCACTCACATCTAATACCTCCAAGGTAATGGTGCGAGTTAACGGTAAGCCGACGATCGACTACATTCTAGAGCAGGCGTACAAGCTGTGCGATATCAACGAGATCGTGGTGGTCGACGGTGCACTCGATGACACGCGACGCTACTGCGCCAAGAAACACCCACGAGTCAAGTTCGTTCGTCAGGAGGAGCTCAACGGTCCACGGTTCGCCATTGAACTGGGTATGAACGAGCTCGAGGAAAAGACTCTGCCGTTGGTTGTATGGCTCGGTGATGCGATTATTCTGGACGATAACCTTGAGCTAGGATCAGACTTTCTGTTATGTAAGCGAGTCGACGATCACTCGAACTGGTGCATGTGGGACGGCAAGGAGTTCTACGACAAGCCGAGCCATACGATCGATAACGGTGTCGCGCTCGTTGGTCTGTACTCGTTCTCCGACGGATACCAGGCGGATATCGCCATGTCCTGGTGCGAAGGCCCAGAGATCTCCGAGTTCCTTGACCACTACGGTGAGTTTCAGTGTGTCATGACCAATCAGTGGTACGACATCGGTCAGCTCAACACCTATCATCGTACCTCGGCCGCACTTCTGAATCGTAAGGCCCGTGCGTTCAATCGGCTAACGTACGATCATGAACTGGGTACGGTCACTAAGACACCGAACTATCACGACGCGTCCTCGATGCAGACACTCAAGTCGGAGATCTCATGGTACTCGAGTCTGACACCGACTCAGGAGTGTTTTGTACCGCGTGTATTCGATAACGACAATCGATACGAGCTGTGCATGTCCTTTGAGTCCGGTACTCTTCTCTCGGATCTTATGCTCTATGAGAATCTGACTGAATCGACCTGGGAGTACATTCTCGATAAGATCTTTCGTATCAAGCTAAACCACTTCAGTACGACCTGCCGCGACACCTCGTTCATCGAGAACTTTGCTGACCAGGCTCAGTTGATGTGGTATCATAAGACCGCCGAGCGCATGTCGCAGTGCGACAACTTTTTTGCCGGTACACATCAGAACATCTTCACTGTCAAAGCGAATCACGTCGCGCAGCACTCACGTCCGATCGAGGTCGTGCACGGGGATCTACACTTCGGTAACATCCTGTATAACTACAATACGGATCAGATCAAACTGATCGATCCACGTGGTGCATACGGATCCATGCGGCAGACGACACACGGCGACGACATCTACGACTGGGCCAAACTTGCTCACGATCTGTATCACGGATACAATGCGATGGTCGCTGACGTCGAGCACAATCAGATCGTCAAGGACGTGTTCGTCTCTAAGCTGCGCGAGTACGATCTGCCGGTTCAGACTATCCTGGACGGTGGTCTGATTCTTCTGGCATCGTGTATTCCGCTGCACTCCGATGATGAAAAGAGACAACAGAGATTCGCGAGCTATGCGAAGGAGTACATCAATCATGCCTGGTAATAAGAAAAAGGAACGGCCGGTGATCGTATTCGATCTGGACGATACGATCTGCTATCCCAATCACGACGAGAAGGATACGGCCAAAAAGTACGGTAAGGCAAAGAAGAATCTCGACGTTATTAGTCGTATGCGCCTTCTTCGTAAGAGAGGTTACTACATCATCATTCACTCGGCTCGTCGTATGCTGACTCACGACGGTGACCTCGATAAGATTCACGAGGATGTATGGGACACGACTGTTGACTGGCTGAAACGAGCACAGGTACCGTACGACGAGCTCGTGTTTGGTAAACCCTACGCTAATACATACTACGTGGACGACAAGGCGATGAATCTCGATATGTTTAAGGAATGGGCCGATGACGAACTGCGCTACCGGTAAGATCGGCAAATCCGTTTTATTCAATCCTAAGCGATGGGGTGCGACCGGCGGAGACAATGAGGCGCCGATCTTCTACGAGAATCTCTTTCATCGTAATCCCGACGTTAACTTCTATCTCTTAGGTCCGACCGACTTCTCTCGTCTGGATCGTAAGGAGCGTGATCAAATCAATCGACACGGTAACGTTTTTGATCCCTGGGAGGGTCTGGCCGAGTTTAAGGCTCGCTATAAGAAGCGCACCGATGTCGATCAAGAAGCGGTCAACATTAAGTTTCTTGAGTACTGGCGCGAGAACGAGGACCCCGGTATGGACTGCGGTCTGTTCTTTATGGGTCCGACTGCCACGTCAAACGTTCGTGGCAAGATGTACAAAATGACAGATCCGACGACACTCGCAAGCCCTCTGTTCATGCAGGCTAAGTACGCCGGACCGGTGATCGACTATCTGAACGAGACTCGCATTCCCTATGGTATCATAGTGAACGATCCGCGTTATTGGCCGGCACAGATGCGCGATCTGATGCATCGTCCGGTCAAGGTTCTGTCACAGTACGACGAGGTTGTGAATCATCGGTCGATTCGAGAGTACGGATCCACCGAGATCGAACACGTCAAGGTACCGTGTGAGTACTCTCGAGTCGAGACGATCTTTCTTATCGGTAAGACTCGAGGTGAGCAGATCGTTGAGACACCGTCGACTCTGGACTCATTCTTTGATGGTAATGATACGGAATCAACCGATGACGAGAAGAACATCGACTTTATGGTTGTCTGTAACGAGGGTCTTCCGTCTCGTTATCCGCAGCTCAAGAAGTATATTCTCGACCACGTTGAGAACGTTGAGATCTACGGCAAGTGGGACGAGCGTACGATCGGCGACGATCCTCGATTCAAGGGACCGAAAAAGTTCAACGATCTGCAGGAGATGCTGCCGCGAGTCAAGTACACGTTCTGCATTCCGATCAAGAAGGGTTGGGTCACGGCTAAGTTCTGGGAGATGGCTCACTACGGTATCATTCCGTTCCTGCATCCAGACTACGACGAGCAGAATCAACTCAAGTGCCCTGAGTTCCTACGTGTAACCGATTCCAAGGATCTGTTCGATAAGATCGAGTTCCTTGAGAACAACCCCGAGGCCTACTCTGAACTACGCAGAAATATAGACGGTATGCTGAAGGACGAGTACTACGACGGCTCGTATCTCAATGAACTCGCAATGAAAACTATAAGGGAACTAACGACTCATGACTGAATACACATACGCCTCGATCGTACCACTCATCGGTGGTGAGAATCTTGGAATCATGCAGGCAATGGACGATCAGTTACCGGAGTGGATTCTATCGTACTCCGACTTCGAAGGTAACGACTCGCACTTTGTGAACTATCTTCGAGAAAAGAAGGGATGGACCGGCGAGTACGGTTTTCTTGATGAGGATTCGAGTAAACGTAAGAGTGTCGATATCGTTAATACCGTTTGTCCCTGCGCAGGTCTGTCGAGTCTGTCGACTACATCAAGTGCGGACTCTGCGGTTAACGAGTGGATGTACAAGACGGCCGAATACGTACTCTCCGAGGTACAACCGCAGGTCTTCTGGGGCGAGAACGCACCGAGGCTATTCAGCAAGGTCGGTGATAAGGTGGCTCAACGTCTTCATCAGATCGGCAAGGACAACGGTTACACACTGAATCTCTACTATACGGAATCGCGTCTACACGGTATCGCTCAGAAACGACCAAGAACCTTTTACTTTTTTACAAAGGGTTCCAGAGAGGCACCGATCTTTCGCTACATTCGTCGACCGATGGAACCAGTGGAAGATATCCTTTCTCGTGATATCGACGAGAACGATCGTATGAATCGGCTTATTAACAGTGACAGTCCACTCGACAATCCTTGGCTGCGATTCTGTATGTACAAGAACGATTGTGAAACGATAGAGGAGTACTACAACAAGATCGAAAAGACGACGAATTGTATCGTTGAATCCGATAAGCTGGTACAGAATCTAAACGAGGCCGCGGACTGGATGGAAGAGACGGGATTTCCAGAGAACTACTCGCGACGCGCTCGTGCAATGCAGGAGAAGGTCGACCAGGGTAAGGGCTACTGGGCTCACGGTATCACCGTTCCCAAGGGTCAGATTCCCTCGTTTATTGGTGCGATGCCACACTACATGGTCAATCCTTTCAAGGACAGCTTCCTGACTCTGCGCGACGGACTGCGTATCATGAAGATGCCGGATGACTTCGATATGGTCGGTGAGAATCCGCAGTCACCGGCCAACGCAAATATGATGTGTCAGAATGTACCGGTGACGACTGCAGCAGACATGGCCACATTCGTTCTTGAGTATCTACGCGGAGAGACCGATACGGTTCAGGGCGACTACGTAAAACAAAGTAACGTTAAAATGTCGCACGATGTCGTTTCACGAGAAGAATCAACACTAGAGGAATTCATTAGTTTACATCGATCCTCAATTGGATTATAATAGTCAATCTATGGTCGTAAAAGAAGGTAATCATATATGTCATCAGTAATGGACAAACTCAAAAAGAACTCGCGTATCAAGGAGACATCAGTCCTGGCATCGTCTAAGTTCTTTTCCGAACAGGATCAGTGTCCGACGAGTGTACCAATGGTCAACGCTGCACTCTCTGGTCGAATCGACGGTGGTCTATCGTCAGGTCTGACCGTACTTGCCGGTCCGTCAAAACACTTCAAGACGAGCTTCGCTCTGCTCATGGCGAGTGCGTATCTCAAGCAGCATTCCGATGCGATCATGCTGTTCTATGATTCTGAGTTCGGTTCACCGCAGAGTTACTTTGAGTCCTTTAACATCGACACGAATCGCGTACTTCATACACCGATTACAGACGTCGAGAAGCTTAAGTTCGATCTAGTAAATCAGCTAGAGTCTATCGAGCGCGGTGACAAGGTCGTGGTCGTAATCGATTCGATCGGTAACCTTGCGTCGAAGAAGGAGCTCGAGGACGCGATCAACGAGAAGTCGGTCGCCGATATGACTCGTGCCAAGGCTCTCAAGGGTCTCTTTCGTATGGTCACGCCGTATCTCTCGATGAAGAACATTCCTCTTCTGGCGGTCAATCATACGTATCAAGAGATCGGTCTGTTTCCCAAGGCGATCGTGTCTGGAGGCACGGGCATAATGTATTCGGCCGACAACGTCTGGATCCTCGGTCGTCAGCAGGACAAGAAGGGCACAGAGAT
>Ga0102930_1000455_pt1 | contig 13615 bp, 15 predicted proteins | sample SalPon1_B_H2O_MG_FD_84514 | JGI IMG/M metagenome (GOLD analysis project Ga0102930, IMG submission 84514) | Salt pond water microbial communities from South San Francisco under conditions of wetland restoration - Salt Pond MetaG R1_B_H2O_MG | ecosystem: Environmental > Aquatic > Non-marine Saline... | reverse complement strand
TAAGCTATTTACCCCGGATTTTGCGGCCAGTCGGCTCCTCACCCGCATCGATGAGGCCACCCTCGAAGATTCAGGCCGATTCCTGGCCTGGGATGGCGAGCCGATTTCCTGGTAGGGCCTCTACGCGTCGGTGGACTGGGCGGCGAGCGCCTCAGCAACCACCCCGGTCAGTCGCCGGGCCATCGGCAAATGCAGGAACTCGTTGGGTCCATGGGCGTTTGACCCAGGCCCGAGCACACCGGTCACCAGAAAACGGGCCTCAGGAAACCGTGCGCCGAGCAGGTTCATCAGCGGAATACTGCCGCCTTCGCCCATGAACACCGCGGATTGCCCAAACCAGGCCTGAGCGCTTTGCTCCAGGCTGTCTCCAAGCCAGCCGGCAAAGGGGGGCGCGTTCCAGCCATTCGCGGCGCCACCGGCCCGAAAGCTTACGGCAGCCTGCTGGGGCGGATCATGGGTTAATGCGTCAGCCATGGCTCGAGTCGCCGTCTCACCGTCCACGGTGGGTGGTAGGCGCAGGGATAGGCGTAGCGTGGTTTGCGGGCGCAGGACATTGCCGGCTTCCGCGCTGGGGGGCAGGTCGTCGGCGCCAATGATCTCAAGGGCGGGGCGCCAGGTCCGGTTGAGTACCAGCTCGCTGGTCTTCGACTGGTTCGCGCGGGTCTCGCCCGCCCAGGGGTACTTGGCTGCCAGGGAATCGCCGATGACTTTTGCTGCGCGTTCCGCCTGCTCACGGCGCTCTTCGGGAATATCGGCTGCCAGGGCTGATAGCTGGATTGCACCGGTTGTGCCCTCCTCAATGCGCTCCAGTAACTGACGGGCGATTCGGAAGCTGGAGGGCACAACGCCGCCGGCGTCACCGGAATGGACGCCCTGTTCCAGGACCTTAACCGTCAGATCACCGGCGGCCATACCCCGGAGTGAGGTCGTCACCCAGAGCCGGTCGTAGTCGGCACAGCCAGAATCTAGGCAAACCACCAGGCCGGGACTGCCGAGCCGCTCGGCGAGGTGGTCGAGATAGGCAGGCAAATCCGGGCTGCCACTCTCCTCGGCGGTTTCAATCAGCAGCATGCAGCGTGGATGGGCAACACCTTGGTCATGCAGTAAGCGCACGGCCTGCAGGGAGGCAAACAGCGCATAACCATCGTCTGCGGCGCCCCGCCCATACAGTCGATCCCCCTCGATGACCGGCGTCCATGGGCCTTTGTCCGCGTCCCAGCCGGTCGCCTCTGGTTGTTTATCGAGATGGCCATAAAGCAGTGTCTCGCCGGGGCCTGTGCCCGGGATATCGACCCAGAGCACGGGCGTTCGGCCAGGCAGGCGAAGGACCTCGATCAGGCTGCCAGGGGGCGCAGTTTGTTGACACCAATTTTCAGCAAGATCGACGGCGGCGTCGAGTTGCCCATTGCGAGCCCAGTCTGGATCGAAGGCGGGTGACTTGGCCGGGATGCGGATAAAGGCTTCAAGCGCCGGCAGGATGTCGCGCTGCCAGGCGGTCTCGACAGCGGACTGTGCTTCATTGCGGTTCAGGGTTTGCGTCATCGTCGCTCCAGGGCTGCACTGGCTTGGCCGTCCAGTGTGACGCGTGATTACTGCAGCGGCCAGACCTGCGGAATGATGGCGATGGCCACGGCCATGACGAGCAGATTGAGAGGCAGGCCGAAGCGGACATAGTCGAGGAATCGATAACCGCCTGGGCCATAGACCATCAAGTTCGTTTGATAGCCGATCGGGGTGGCAAACGCCGCCGAAGCCGCCACCATGATGGCCACCACAAACGGGGTGGGAGAAACCCCGATCATCTCTGCCCCCGCCGTGGCGACCGGGAAAATCAGCACAGCGGCGGCGTTGTTGGTAATCGCCTCGGTGGTCAGCGACGTGAGCAGATAAATCCCGATGAGGGCGAGCAACGGCTGATCGGCAGCGAGCGCCATGATTTGCCCCCCAATCAGCGTCGCAGCGCCGCTGTTGGCCATGGCCTCGCCGATGCCCAGCGCTGCGCCAATGACCAGAAGAACGTTCCAGTTGACGTTGCGTACGGCCTCGGAGAGATCGACACAGCGGGTGAGTACCAGTGCAACAGCGGCCAGCAGGGCAGCATTCAGCATGCTGAGCCAGGGGCTAGCCGCCAGGATGACCATCGCGGCGAGGATGGGCAGGGCAATGCCGGCTTTATCGTGCGCGGGCGGTGCCGAGTTTTCGACGCCGCTGACCAGATGAAAATCCCGGGCATCGCGTTGACGCTCGATAAAGCTCGCATGCGTTTCGAGCAACAAGGTGTCACCCGGTCGCAGGACGATATCGCCGATTTTGCCTGGCAGTTGACGTCCGCCACGAGACACAGCGATGACGGCGGCCTGATAGCGCTCACGGAAGCGACCGGCTCGAATGCTTCGGCCGACCAATGGACACGCTTCGGCCACCACGGCTTCCACCAGACAGCGCTCTCGGCGTGGGGCTTTGAGATTATCGGCGGCGCCGCTGGCGGGCTTGAGGCCGCGCATCCGGTGCAGATCCACGACGGATTCCAGCACGCCGGCAAACACGAGTCGGTCACCTCCCACCAGAGTCTCAGACGGGGCGACCGCCGGCAGGACTTCGCCGTCGCGCTCGATCTCGGCGAGAAAGAGGTCGGGCAGATGACGAAGCCCGGCTTCTTCGATCGAGCGACCCACGAGGGGGCCATCCGCAGCCACTTCAACCTCAACGGTATAGCGGCGGGGATCCAGGCGCTCTGCCAGAGCATCCCGCCGATCCGGCAAGAGCCAGGGAGAAGCGAGCAGGATATAGATCAGGCCGATCAGAGTGACGGGTAGTCCCACCCACGCGAGATCGAATAGCCCAAGGCCGGTGGATGCGCCACTCGTCCGAAGCAGATCATTAACGATGAGATTCGTGCTGGTGCCGATCAGCGTACAGGTGCCCCCCAGAATCGCGGCGTAACTCAGTGGGAGGTATAGCCGCGAAGCCGGAATGCCGAGCCGGCGAGCGAGATCGTTTACCACCGGCAGGAAAAGGGCGACGATCGGGGTGTTGTTGAGAAAGGCACTCAACCCTGCCACCGGGGTTAATAACCGCCATTGAGCCGAGCGCAGTCCGCGAGAACGGTTGATCAAGGGATCGGTGATCCGCGCAACCGCACCGGTGCGGGTGAGTCCGGCAGCAACCACGAAGAGCAGACCCACGGTCATTAATCCAGTGCTACCGAAGCCACTCACCGCCTCGGCAGGGGCCACCAGCCGGTCGGTACCGGTGACCGCGGCGGTCGTCATCAATACCGCAAGGCCAGTGAACAGAACGCCGACAGGCGAGGCTCTGCCGCTGGCCAGGGCCAACAGCACCAATCCGACCACCGTTAGCGTTAACCAGCCTTCCCAGGCCATTCGGTACTCCTTGTCCGGAACTCGGCGCGCCGCCAGTATCCGGGTGCGGGATCGTTTCCGCCACCCTCAAGGATATGCGCCAGGATCTCGATGCCGGTGAAGACCGCGGGGCCAGGGCGGCTGAAAAAGCGGTTACTGTCGAGCAAATAGACCGCGCCGGCCTGGACAGCGGGCAAGGTTTGCCAGCCGGGGCGGGCCGTTAGGGCCGTGAAGTTGTTCGCAGCCTGCTCTACGTCCATGCCACAGGGCAGGTGAAGGATGACCTCCGGTGCAAAGTCCAGGATGGCCTGCCAATCCACGGTAACGGAGTGATCCCCTGGCGCGCCCAGCGGGTCGCCACCCGCCTCGAGGATCATGTCGGGCACCCAGTGGCCGCCTAAGTACAAAGGCTCAGGCCATTCCACAGCCAGCACACGAGGTCGTCGCTTTGGCCGGCGACGCGCTTGTTCACGCCGCCGCTGGAGGGCGGCAACGCGTTGCTCGCCGCGCTCGGGCACGCCGGCGGCATGGGCGACGGCCTGGATGTCGGCCTGCAACCCATCAAGATCGCGACCATCCAGGGAGAGCACGGTCGCGTCCCCGATGGCCTCGGCGGTCAGGCTTCCCGGTGTGGCGGCGCAAACGTCACACAAGGACTGAGAAAGGATGAGATCGGGTTGCAGCTTGGCCAGCGCTTCAGTATCAGCGCGGAATAGCGGTTGCCCGGCGGCGAGCGTTTCTCGCACTGCCGCATCGATTCGGCCGGGGTCGCTGTCACCTGGCTCAATGGCGCCAAGGCTCACGCGTGGGCGGTCCATGACGTCCAGGGGTTGGTCACACTCACCGGAAATGCCGACGAGTTGATCGGCCAGCCCAAGGTCACAAACGATTTCCGTGGCCCCGGGTAGAAGCGAGACGATACGTTGGGATCGCGGTTCGTTCATGCGCACTGGCGTGATGCCAGCCGGGTTACCGGCGCCGGCGCTGCGCGTTGTGGTGACTGTTGATCCATTCCTGACGGTTCATGTGTGACCGCAGCTCCTGGCGCATGCGTGCCTCGAAAGCCCGGGCCTCGAGCTCGGTATCAATTTGCTGGCGTAAGGCATCCAGTGCCTCACGACTCATTTCGGCTAGGTTGAATTCCCGCTCCACTGATTCGCTCTCGTGCGTTGTGGGTGAGGGGTAAACCCCTCTACTGATTGAAGTGATCGGCCAGGCGCTGGATTTTTTCCTGGCGCCGGGCCTCGGCGGCCGCTTCTGCCTGCTGGCGCTTGCGCTCTGCGGCTCGGGCCTTCTGTTCCTCGCGTCGGGTCTTGGCTACTTCGATGGCTGCGTCGGTGACGCGTTCAACCGGGTTGCCCGTCAGGTCGATGCGTTCGGCGCCGTCAACCATGGCTTCGAGGTAGGCCGGTGACCCGGTATAGCGCGCAAGGGCCTGGCGGATCAGCCAGTTGGGTGTTTCAGCTGTCTCCGGATGAGCATCCAGCGCTTCGCGCAGGGCTTGCTGGATGCCGATCGCTAGTGGCTTGACGGCCTTGCGCTGCGCCGCGAAGCAATCGGGGAATCTTTTTTGCAGATCCTTGAGAAAAGCCTGCGTGCGCTCTGCGCGACGGCGCTTCTGATTCAGCGAGTTCGACATAGCCGCTGTCACGACACTCCGCAGTGAAATACCCGAAATGTGATGATACCTCAAGCCTGCATGGGTCAACAGACCGGGTTTGCGGTTGTATGATGTGAAGACTAGCAATCGATCGCGTGGGAGGGATGCGATGGATATCGATTCGATGATCCCTAAAGAGCAGCTGCTAAAGATTCTCGAAGAGTTTCCCTTTGAGCATCTCACCAGCAGCGTCCATGTGATGGATAACGACCAGGGCAGTGGACAAGAGCTGGCCGGTGTCTCCATTTACTCCAATGCGCGGGGGTGGACGGCACAGGTGAACTGGCGTGCGGTCGTCGAGGCGGATGAGATCACGCTGCGCGTGGGTGATGGTGACAGCGGTGAGCGGGCCTATGAGCTACGCGATGAATACCGCTCCCGTCTGAGTGTTGGCGACGAGGAAGGCGATCTTGTCAGCGCGGATGAGGTCTCAGCTCTGGTGGCGCGCTCTCCACTGGCCAAAAGCTGGGAAGAGGACGTGGTCGGCGTGCTCAAGGAAACCCGGGAGCGCCAGGCGACACTGCACTGACATGCGGACGCTACCCGCTGAACTTCAGGCGCGCTTCGAGTCAGCGGCGCATCAGCTACCCGGCCTGGACTACATCGTTTATGAACAAGCGGAGCGCGATCCGTGCTCGCCGATTTTTGGCCTGGGTCCGTCTGATGCGGCCATTGCCTTTTTTGGGCGAGACCCAGGGCGCGATGAGGTAAGCGTTGGGGTGCCGTTTATCGGTGCGGGTGGCCGACAGGTACGAGGGGTACTGCACCAGCGCCAGCACGGTGGTGAGCTCGCTGATCGCACTGCCGCCATTGCAGCGGGTGAAGCCTATTTCTGGGCCAACACCGTGCCCTATAAGCCGGTGGGTAATAAGGCGTGGTCGATGGCTGTTAAGCGCCAGTTTCAGCCCCTGGTGGCGGCAGTGCTTCACCAGTGCTGGTCTGGAACGCAGGTGATCACGCTTGGGCGTGAGGCTTTCTTCTGGTTTGGCATCGCCCAGTCTGCAGCGCTGCGGGCTGAGCTCAATGCGCACTGGGCCGATCCGGCGCGCTTCGAAACGAGCCTGTCGGTTGTGCATACCGGCCCAGACGATCGGACTCGGCGGTTTACTCTGCATCCGCTCCCGCATCCCTCGCCGCTGAACGCCACCTGGTTCAAGCGCTTTCCAGGGCTGCTAATGGCCCGTCTCGATCGCCTGGAGGGCAAGCGATGAGCGTCGTGAATTGGCGTGATCTCACAGCAGAAGCCCTGGCGAGTCAGGTGGACACGCAGACGGTTGCCGTGCTGGCGCTGGGTGCAACGGAGCAGCATGGCCCGCATCTGCCCCTCGGTACGGATACCGTGATTGCCGAGGGTCTGGTCGACTCCGCGCTCAAGGCGTTGCCCGCGCAGCGGTCAGTGCTGCGATTGCCCACCCTTTCAATCGGTCAGAGCCTCGAGCATACGAGTTACCCGGGCACGCTGACGCTCGCACCGGCGACATTTCAGGCTGTGCTCAATGACATCGGCCATGCCGTGGCCCAGGCGGGGTGCCGGCGCCTTGTTTTGTTCTCAAGCCACGGCGGTAATCTCGGCGCTGCGGAGACCGTGGCTTTGGAGCTGCGCGCTCGGCATTCGATGCTGGTCGCGAAGGCCTGTTATTTCGACTTCCCGCAGCCGGTATCCAATCCACTGCCAACGCGTGAGCAGCAGGAGGGCCTCCACGGCGGCGCCCTGGAAACGGCATTGATGATGCATTACGCCCCGGAACGGGTCGTGACAAACGCCGTTAACCACTGGCCATCCATCGAACTGACAACACTCGCCAACTATCGGTGGTTAGGTGCTGAGTCAGGGGTAGGGCGTTTCGCCTGGATGGCCGGTGATATCAATGCAGCGGGTGTGAGCGGAGATGCGACCCTGGCTTCAGCGTCAATGGGGCAGGCACTCAGCGAACACTACGCCAGCATTCTGGCGGAGCTGATTGGCGAGGTGGCGGACTTTCCCCTCAGTGCGCTGCACGATGTTGGAACGGACTGATCAAGCGCGGCCGTCGGGCCGGCCATCGGCGAGGACCTCCTCCAACCAGTGACCGGCGCGGTCCGCCTTAGCTGTGAGGTAGCGCACGTTATGGCTGTTCAGGCGGCCATGCAGAGCCTCCCGTCCGGCAATCTCGATGCCAGCGGCTTCGAGCGCCGAGATTTTGGCGGGGTTATTGGTCATCAGCCGAACCTGGCGGATATCAAGATCACGTAGCATGGCGGCAGCTGCTTCGTAGCGGCGCTCATCCTCGCCGAAGCCGAGCAGCTGATCCGCGTCAACGGTATCGAGGCCAGTGTCTTGCAGCCCATAGGCACGTAGCTTATTCGCCAGCCCAATGCCCCGACCTTCCTGGGCCAGGTACAGCAACACGCCTCCACCTTCCTCGGCAATGGTGGCCGCGGCGCTACGCAACTGCTCGCCACAGTCGCAGCGCAAGGAGCCAAATAAATCGCCCGTCAGGCAGGCTGAGTGCATTCGCAGGGCAGGGATGCCGGGCCAGGACTCAGGCTCGCCGATTAGCACCGCCACATGCTCAAGCAGGCCATCGCGCTCACGGTAGACGATGAATCGCGATGATTCTGCGTCCTCCAGCGGTACGTGCGCCTCGCTGATTCGTTCGGGCGTGTTGAGGGTGCCGGGAGCCAGTGCCGCAATATCGGGCGCATCCACGCGCAGGATTTCCCCTGTTTCAATTTGCTCACGCAGTTCAGGGGCGCTGGGGTCAGCGGCGATTGCGACGAGGGCCGGCATGAGTCCGGCGTGCCGTGTCATCTCGATGGCCGCATACTCGGCAGCCAGCGCGGTGTTAGCGGCATCGAGGCCCATCGGGTTTTTCATTGCCGCCATGAGGGCATCCAGCGGGGCGCCGTCCTCCAGACGGCCGAGGATCAGTGTGACAGCCTCGTCCTCCGGGCGGTCCATGCCCAGCGCTCGAGCGCGATGTCCGGTGATCAGTAAAGAGACCGGCTCGGTTGTCAGGCCGCGGATCACACCAAGGCGCTCTTCATTGAGGTTCTCGATGGCGATCACGAGGCGGGCGCCGCCCTCGCCGGTGACCAACACCGGTTCCCCCCGCCTCAGGTCAATCAGTGCGCGCCGAATGCGCTGCATAGGAACTCCCTGTCATAAGCGTGTAGCGATAGACCACCATAGACTGTAACAATTCCGCCATGGACAAACAGGCTTTTAATCAGCGCACGACGCACGACCCGATCGAGGCCTGGCGATGGCTGCGCTCCGTGTGCCAGGGCCGTGCTGCTGCCGATGACGGTGACGTTAATGCCGTACCCGCGGATTTGTTGGGGTACGGGGCGGCGGAGGCGGCACAGGCTTTGCGTGATCGTTATGCGCCATTAACAGCATGGCATGGGTCTCGGCCACTTATCGTCGCGCAGCTTGGCCAAAGCCTCGATGGGCGGATTGCCACGGTAAACGGGCACTCGCATTTTGTGACGGGTGAAGCTGACCGGGTCCATCTGCATCGGCTGCGGGCTTTGTGCGACGGGGTCTTGGTGGGGGCAGGGACGGTTCTGGCTGATGACCCGCAATTGACCGTGCGGGCAGTGCCTGGCCGGCATCCGGTGCGAATCGTGGTGTGCGCTCGCGATGGGCTGGCGCCCACGCATCGCGTCTTTACGGATGGTCAGGCGCCGACTTGGGTCGTGACGGGAGTGGATGGGCAGCCACCACCTGCTGATCGTGTTCTGCGCCCGCCAGTGCTTGATCCATCTGCCATACTCGATGCCCTCGGAGCCGCTGGCATGCAGCGGCTGTTGATTGAGGGGGGGGCAAGTACCGTTTCCGCTTGGCTCGCCGCTGGCCTCATTGATGAGCTGTACCTAACGATTGCCCCAGTGATTATCGGCGCCGGGCCGATGGGGCTGCAGCTTCCTGCGATCGATCACATGGACAAGGCCTTGCGCCCTCCCGTGAACACGTTTCCATTAGGGGGCGACCAACTTTATCGGCTCCGGCTTAACGCCGAAGCAGAACAATAACGCCCGGAACGCCAGCTAGGAGCGAGATGGCGCCATACAGGATGGCCGCCGCGACGCCCTCGGCAGCAGGCAACCCTGCCATGGGCCATAGAATGGCCGCGGCGCTCTCCCGGATTCCCCAGCCTGCGATGCTCAAGGGGATCAGCATGGCAAAAAGTACTGGGGGGATCAGTGCAATCCAGAGCGAGACCCCACCAGCGGGATCTAACGCCATCAGGCAACAGATAAATCCACCGACATAGCCCGCCGCCACAGTAAACGACGCAATGAGTTGCACGGGCAGCGCGCGCCGGTTGAATAGGGCACGGGAGAGGGCTTGCGCCCAGTCCCGCATCCAGGCGGCTGCCGTATCGGCGCGGGCTAGCCAGATACCGATGAGCGCGGTCACGCTGATCAGGATGGCTAACACCCACAGGCCCTGGCCCGGGCCGCGGGTCAGAGCCCAGGGACTTAACGCCCACGCGCCCAAGGCGAGCAGGCCCATCGCAATCTGACCGGACAGGCGCTCAATCATCACCGCCTGAAAGGCAGGTCCATGGCGTGATAGCCGACGGCCATGACGCCAGGCGCGTTGGGCATCACCCAAAACGCCACCAGGCAATGTCTGGTTGACCAGTGTGGCCAGGTAATACTCTTCCAGCGCCATTCGTCGAGTGATTGGGATGGCAAGATGCCCTGCCGTGAACCGCCAGCGCCAGGCTGACAGGGTGATCTGTGCAAACCCCAGCGCCAGCGCGGCAAGCAACCAGCGTGCATCGGCGGCTTGCAGTTGCTGGATTAGCCCATCGCCAAACTGACGCACCACCAGGGCCACTAGGACGACTGAAATGCTTAGGCGAATCAGCGTGCGCATGGCAGGGCGAGCAGATCCTGGTGCCCAACCCGCAGGGCCTGGTCAGGTAGTCGCGCGCAACGTGCCTCGGTCCATTGACGCAAACCTTTCGGTTGAGCGGGATCGTGGGCCTGGGCGGCCTCGGTCCAGCCCGCCACCAGCGCCTGTTGTAGCGCGAAGTCTGCGGGGCCCAGGCACCAGTCGCTGGCAGCGAGCGAAACATCATAACCGGCGATTCTAAAGGCCTCGGCCGCCGCCTCGGGTGCGTCTGGGCCCAGTGCCTGGCCCATATCCTTGACGCTGCGCTGATGCGCGTTAACGGCCTGGCGAATCAATGTGTCACCGGGTAAGGGGCTCGCAAATTCAGATCGCCCGTCAACGCTCAAGGCAATGAGAACAGCCACGCGCTGCTCGGCGCAGCGCCGCACGAGGGATTCAAGCCAGGGGCGACTAACGAGGTCCAGCAGGGCCGAGGCGGTCACAAGATCAACGCTCGGCAGCGAGTGCGTGACCAAAGTCTCCAGGTTCTCACAACGCGTCTCAATTTGCGGTGGTGGACCGGTGAGGAGTGATGGCCGAGAGGCTTGGGCCCGGGCAAGAAGCTCAGGGTCATGATCCACCAGCAGCCAGTGGGGGGCATCCAGTCGGGGCGCCAGGTAGCGCAGGTTACTCCCGGCGCCGGCGCCGAGATCGAGGATACGGAGGGGGCGATGCAACGGCAGCGCCGTTTGCAATGCCGTTAACAGGGCATCAGGCCGGGCGGCATGATCTGCTGGCTCCCGTAGCGCGAGCCAGTCGGCCGCAAACTGCTCAGGCATCTGGGGTCGTCTCCTGAATCACGGCCGAGATGGTGTTCACGGCAGGCTGCCAGTCGGCGAGTGTCTCTCGTGCGATTCGAGCCCCATGAGCCAGCTGTGCGCGTCGGTCGGGCTCAGTGATGACTCGTCGCAGGGCGCTGGCCAGTGCGGTGGCATCGCCTGGCGGCACGGCGAGCCCCGCGTCTGCGGGAAGCGTCGTGGCGAGGGCACCCCCTGTGGTGGTCACAATGGGTAACCCGTGGGCGATGGCCTCCGTAATGACCATGCCATAACCCTCGTAATGTGAGGGCAAGATAAAAAGATCCGCTGTCTGATAGGCCTCCTCCAGCGCTTCTGCGGGCAACGCACCCCGCAGAGATATCCGCGCGGTCAGGCCATAGCGGGCAATCTGTTCGTTCACGCGACGCGCAAAACTGGCATCCAGATTCGGTTCACCAACAAGCTGGCATTGCCAGTCACAATCCGAAAGCTGATGAAGGGCATCGACGAGGACATCCTGGCCCTTACGGGGCGTAATCGACGCCACGCAGAGCAGCTGGAGCCGATCGCTGGTCCCACGAATTGGCGCAACGCTGGCTGGCCTGACGCCAGGCGGCGCGATATGGACAGGCCCCCGATAGAGCCCGAGTTCACCCAGACGATCGGCGGTAAATGCGCTGGTGGCAATCACCGCCTCGACCGTGGCAAGGGCGGCTTGCTCGCGTTGGAGCAGAGTATCGACTTGCGTCTGAGGCAGACCGGTCTCCTCGCCCAGTGGGTGATGGATCAATGCAATCGTTGGCAGGTGGTGTGATTCGGCGGCAAAGAGGGTAGGCAGGCCGCCGAGGACGAGGCCATCCACGACAGTGGGCGTGCCGGGTGGAATCTGGCTAAGGGCGGCAGACACAGCCGCCGCTGCCGCCGGGTCTGCGCTGGGGTATTCACCCGCCAACTCGTGGACGACGACTCGGTGCCCCATTGCCCGAAGGCCCTCGACGATGGCTTGGTCGTAGCGACTGCCACCGGTGGGACGGTCCAGTGAACCTGGGACCAGGCAGTGGCAATGCTTCACCCTTTCAGCGATCGCTCATAGGCCGCTGAGGCGACGTGGGACTCGTGCAGCGTGATGCGCAAGCGGTCCAGCGTGCGCGCGCTCTGGCCCAGCTCTCCGCGATCGATGGCCTGGGCAAGGGCATCGGCAATGTATCGGGCGAGGAATTCTGTCGTGGTGTTCTTACCCGCGAATTCAGGCAAGTCATCCAAATTTTTCAGGTTGTAGCGGGCCAGTGTCGCGCGCAGCACGTCGCTGGCCAGCGCGATATCGATGACCACCCCGTCGGCGTCAAGTGCCTCCCGGTAAAAGGTTGCGTCGGTGACGTAAGTCGCGCCATGCAGGGCTTGTGCTGGCCCGAAGGTTTCGCCATGAAAGCTGTGGGCGATCATGAAGTGGTCTCGGACATTGATGCTATACATGGTCACTCCTCATAACGAATGCGATGGCAAAGGCCTTGGCCATCAGCGACGGCTGCCATGGTGCGGGGCAGTGCCTCGAAAGTACTCTCACCATCGATGAGCACCGCCCACTCGGGATGGTTGGCCAGCAGTTGTAGTGCCAGTTTAAGTCGACGCGCGGTGTCCCAGCGCGGGCGCATATCCGGGGCGATCTGGCCGACCTGACTGGAGCGCAACGTCAGCCGGCGAGGATGGAAGTCGCTGCCGAGGGGCACCGAAACTGGCTGGTCGCCGTACCAGCTGAGCTCGGTGATCGTCGCCTCATCGCCGCCCAGGCGAAGTGCCAGATCAAGGCCTGCCTCAGAGCCACTGGCGTGGATCACCTGGTCCACACCCGCGCTGGCCTTTTCCGGCGTGACCCATGGCAGACCAAGGGCTTGGGCCAGCGGCTCACGCTCGGGGTTGGTGTCGACCAGCTCCAGCTGGACGCCAGGGACGGCGTGGCATAGTGCTGCAGTGAGGGTGCCCACGACACCTGCACCGATGACAGTGATGCGCTCACCGATGCGCGGCTTGGCATCCCAGCAGCCATTAATGGCGGTTTCAACATTGGCGGCCAGTACCGCGAGCGCGGGATCGAGTTCGCGGGGTAGCGGATGCACCTCGTCAGTCGATGCCTGATAGCGCGTTTCGTGGGGGTGTAGACAAAAAACGGCCTGGCCGATCCACGCCTCAGGCCCTCGTTCGATGACCCCGACATTGCTGTAGCCGTATTTAACCGGGCCAGGGAATTCGCCCACCTGCCGTGGGGCGCGCATGCGTTTCGATTGGCTCGCGGGGACGCGGCCTTTCCACACCAGCGCTTCGGTGCCGCGGGAAATACCACTGAATTGCGTTCGCACCTGCACCCAGCCGGCGGGTAGGGCGGGCAGGGTGCTGGACTGGATTGCGCCGTGACCCGGCTCGGTAATCCAGAATGCCTGGCTCGTCGACTCGCTCATGGATTGTTGATGTCCCGCTCCTGCTAGACTGTCGTATTCCCGCTATCGGATGAGCGGAGGGTAGCATTGGTTCCTGGACAACCCCACGGCAGCCACCCGGCAATCCTCGTGGATCTACTGCTTGGCGCCATCCTGCTGGCTGGCGCGGCCGGTGGTTTGCGCATTGGCCTTGACCTGCCGGCGGGGGTGCTGCCCCTAGCGGTGATCGCTTATGCCGTTCTCGCCGTGCTGTTATGGCGCCAGCGGGCTGGTCACGCGCTTACGCCGGCCGATCGAGTAACGCTCGGTCGCGCAACCTTGGTGATGCTTTTGATCGGGCTGCTCCCAGGCGCTGGAGTGATGGCAGCGGATCCCGCCCCGGTTTTTGCCTTTGCCCTGGCCGCCGCGTTGCTGGATGGCGTTGATGGGGCGGTCGCCAGACGACTTCACTGCGAGACGCAAGCGGGAGCGCGCTTTGACATGGAGGTGGATGCCGTCCTCCTGGCGGTCCTGGC